>Ga0210377_10003270_pt1 | contig 13965 bp, 10 predicted proteins | sample PLM4_65_b1redo_FD_155480 | JGI IMG/M metagenome (GOLD analysis project Ga0210377, IMG submission 155480) | Groundwater sediment microbial communities from an aquifer in East River, Colorado, USA - PLM4_65_b1 redo | ecosystem: Environmental > Terrestrial > Soil > Riparian zone | place: USA: East...
GAGAGACCGTAAGTGCGTATGACGCCGTTCGTCGCGACAGCGAGCGTTGTTGCGAGTGGAGTGAAAGCCGCAGCGGTCACGTCACCGTCCGCGTCGAAGCGGCGCACGTCGCTCATGCCGAGGGTGTGTCGTACGGCCACAGCTTTTCCGTTCCATGTTGCGACTCGGTCTCCCCGAGCGGACAAGACGACGCCGCCGGGTTTGTTATCCATTCGTACCGCGCCGAGCTTGCGTGCGCGCAGCGAGGCCACTGCATCGACTGTCTCGAGCACATCCGTGGAAGCTCGTCGCTGCGCCAGCAATCGCTTCAAGGACTCGACCGCCAACAGGATTCGCAACTGAGCGCCACTCGCGCCGACATGCCGCTCGCTTTGGCTTTCGACGAGCAGATTGTTCGCGACGGAAAGCTGGGTCTGCCGTTGAGCATCATTACGTTCCCGAACCGCCCAGATCGCGAGCACGGTCGATATTGCGAGCGCTGCGACTGTCGAGCCGAGCACGATTCGTTGCCGGCGCGTGTCCGCGCGACGACTGGCAACGATGAATTCGAGCTGCAGGGGCGAGGGCTCGGGGCTCGGATGCCGTGCGGCGTCACTCAGCCAGCGCTCGGCTTCGTTCAAGTCCTTTCCTCTCACCAGCAAGCTCGAGTCGCGGCCTTTCGCGTCCCACTCCGACGCACGCAGGAGAATTCGCGTGTGGTTCTTGACCCAAGGCAGGTCCGTGTCCAGTGCTTCGAGCAGCATTGCGAATGCGGTGGGGAAATCGTCCGTGGGCCGCATCTGCACCCAGTTCAGCCGGCGCAGCGCTTCGGGGACGGTTTCTGCGTTGCACTCGCGCGCCACGACTGGAATGAGCCGCTTCTTCCGATTCGCTGCGTGCGCCACTTCGAGGCCGCAGACGGTCGAGGCAACCGAGTCCGGGCTCAAAACAAAGACGAATGAATCGGCCGCCTCGATCGCCCCGTAGATTTCCGCGAGCCATTCAGCGGATGGCGGTATGCCTTCCCAGTCAACCCACGCGCCGCGCCCGGCTTTCTCCAGCGCCTCATACAGCCGGCGAACGAAGTCCTGGTCCGCCCGTGAATACGAGATGAAGACGTCGGTCACGGCCGGTAACGTGGTCGGGCGATTCATGGTGGTCAGCAAGATCGCCGCACGACGCTGGTCGAGTCAACCCGGCGCGCTAGAGTGCGCGCACGCGGTCCTCGGGAACGTGATACGGGGGCAACGATGTCACGGGATGCGACAGCCTGGCGTTCCGTTTCGAAGACAGGCGGCCTGACGCTACCACGCTCCGGAAATCCCGCTGTTTTTGCTGGTCGCCGGGGGATGTGTAAACGTTCGTGCAAACTTCGCGTGTCGCGTTGTGCTAACCCAGCGTATCGAGCTTATCCAAATTCATGGCAGACGAAAATGTACGATCCCACCTAAGCGAGTGCCACTGATTGGTGACCATCCTCTCGTGTCCCGTCTTCACAGCAGCTCTGAGGTTATCCGCAGAGTCTATGCCGGTCATCACGGCAAGATTCTTGAAATGTCTGCGCTGGGCGGCGCGAATGAAGAACGGAAAAGCCGTGCCATGATCTGTGTAGTGAAGGGTCTGCGGAAACCAGCGGGCTTCAGGTGTGATAAAGGCCATGAGTAGGATCAAGAGCTCGGCCTGCATGATCTCGTGAAACGAAAGATCGCTTCTCTGCGCCTGCCTCTTGATAAGTTCTGCGGCTGGTGAAAGCAAGCGACGACCGGCTGGCGCAAGAATGTGCAGCGATTCAGAAAATCCCTCGAACTCGCCAAATCCCACCAATTGCGGTGCCGTGTGTGGCTCGGCAATCAGATAACGTGAGGCGAAGACATTCTTCAAAAGAAGGAAAGAGTTCGCCTTTAGCAGAGCGGCAATCACATATAGAAACGTTTCGTAGACAAACACGGCGTGGGCTTCGAACCACGCGTCGTTCCACTCGTTAATCTCAGCCGGACGATACTTGGCCTTCGCGGAGATCGAACAGGTCCATCACCACATCGACGCCGTCACCAACGAGCCGCTCAGCGAGCTCGCGCACAAAGGTCCAACATCGGTGAGCTGCTGCATTGCAGCCATGTGCGGCCAAGTGCTGACAAGCAACGGTTTGAAAGCAGATGCTGAACCGTGCACGCAACGCCGCATTCGCCGCGCTTGATTTTTGCGCCTATCGAGCGCAATCCTATTGATGAGCCCGGGACCGGGGCCGCATACAAACAAGGGACGCCCCGGAGCGACTTGCGAACAGGGAGGATACTATGGAACTTTGGCTGCGCCGCAGGAACGGCGATCACGCAGGGTGTGCGCGCACCTCATCGTTTGCCCGCAACACCGTCGCGCTACACTTCTCTTCCCTGGTTGCTCTCGCACTATTTCTCCTTGGCATGCCGGTTCTCGGCGCATGCCAGGTCGCCGACGAACGCGCCGCAGTCGCGGTGCCGGCGACCCCGGCGCCGGTCAAAGGCATCCTCGCCACGCGTCGCTTCACGCTCGAGACGCCGTACACCAACACCTGGAGCAAAGATCGCGCGACGGTGTCGTCGGGCGTTCTCGTCGTGCTCGAGGTCGATCCGGCATTAGTCGTGCCGCGCGAGACGCTGGAACCGGTGCTTTACGCGGGGAATGTGGCGGTACAGCGGCTGAACCAGGGCGATCGATCAGGCCGTGTCATTGGCATCGTGCCGGGGGATATCGATCTCACCAGCGCGCCCATTTGGTTCGGTTCTCCGCAACTGCCAGAGCGCGTCACCGAGAGCATCGTGCAAACCGAACGCGCGCGCGCCGAGAAGGCCGGCGTGCGCGCATTCCCGTCGGCCCGGATCAGCGGCGTGCAGCGCCCGGCGGTTACGGCGAAAGATCTGGCCTCGCTCCTGCGCACCGCGGCGGCAGATCTGGTCTACGAATTCTCGCCGCAGGAGAAATCGCTTGCGGATTCCTGGCGCCTGCCAGAGGCAAAGGCCAAGCCCAGAAGAACTAGCTAGCGTCGAGCGTGCCTGGGATTCCGGCACGCGACAGGGAGTTGTTGACATGAACGCGCACCGCATCGGCCGCATCGGTGTCAGGTTAGCCCCGCTTTGTCTGCTGTTACCGTTGTCCGCGTTCGCGGCGATCACGAAAACGGAGCTCGCCGGCAACTCGCTCGGGCAATACCCGTTCTTCGAATACGTGCGTGCGTTCAACGTCAACGCACCGGTCAAGGTGGCGATCGACCCGACGCGGTTTCCGGCGATCGTCGGCGACACCTGCGACATCTTCGTGGTCAACCATAAGAGCGCCTCTGCCTGGAGCACGACTCCTGCGCTCGCCGACGTCACACCCGGCGGGGCGCTGACGCAAACGTTTGCCGCAGGGACCATACAGGCGAACACTTTCGAGGTGGCGGCAGCATCGACGTTGAACGCGAACGCCGGTGCAGGCCTCGGCGTCGGCTACGACGTGGTGCTGGACTGCGACCAGAACGCCTCGCTGAGCGACGGCGACTTTATCGACGGCCTCAGTGGCGACGCCGGTTTGTACATGGTGCACGACACCACGGCGCCGGGTCCTCACGCAGTGACGGAAAGTGTCTACAACCTCGACGCCGGTGTCGCGACGACCTTCGGCATTCCGGCCACGCGCCGCGGCCAGGATCTCTACTTCCCCACCAACATTGCGGCAATGGGCAGACTGCCCATCGTCATCCTGGGTCATGGCAACGGACACCAGTTCGAGTGGTACGACCACATCGGAAATAATCTGGCTTCGTACGGCTACATCGTCATGAGTCACATGAACGACACGGTGCCGGGCCCCTTCAGCGCTTCCACCACGACGCTCGGCCACACCGGCGCGTTCATCGATCAGGCGGAGGCGGGCGCCATTGCGGGCGGTGCGCTGGTCGGCCACATCGATGCGCGGCGCATCGTGTGGATCGGCCACAGCCGCGGCGCGGAGGGCGTGGCGATTGCGTACGACCGCCTCTTTGACGCCACCGTCACGCCGACGAATTTCAGCAGGCCGGATGTCCGGCTGGTCACCAGCATGCTGCCGACGGATTTCACGGGAACCGACGTCGCCAATCCGCACGACGCGAACTATCACCTGTGGACGGCGGCAGGCGACAGCGACGTGAATGGTTCGGCGGGCGATGAGTGTACCGACGGCATTGGCAATTTCTTCGAGCTGTGCCAGACATTTCACCTGGTGGAACGCGCCACGGGCTACCGCCAATCCACGGTGGTTCAGGGAACCGGACACGGCTTTTTTCACGACGGCTCCGGCGGGCCCGCCTTTACCGGGCCTTGCCCAATTGGGGAAAGCAACACCCATCTCATCCAGCTCGGCTATCTGCTGCCGCTCGTCAAACACTATGTCGAGGGTAACGTTCCGGCGCTCGATTTCCTCACGCGGCAATACGAATCCTTCCGCCCGATCGGCGTGCCAGCGGCCGATCCCTGCATCGTGGTCACCAACGAATATCGCAACGGCGCCGCCATCGGCAATTTCGTCATCGACGACTACCAGACGCAGCCCGCGACGAACTTGAGCAGCTCGGGAGCCGGTGTCACGTCCGACGTCGAGAACCTGACCGAGGGGCGTCTCGACGACAACAATACGACCTTCGTGTGGGCCCCCGCGGATCCTTTCAACGGCGCCACTCAGGCGGGCGCCACCGATTCGCAAACGATCCGCTCCGACAATAGCCGCGGTGTCGTGTTCGACTGGACCGGCACGGACCGCTTCTACGAATGGCAGGTACCTGCCGGCACCAATGACTTCACGAAATTCCTCTATCTCTCCTTCCGCGGCGCGCAGGGCACGCGGCACCCGAACACCACGGCCGTGCTCGGCGACCTTACCTTTTCGGTCACGCTGCGCGACGGCGCCAGCGCGACCAGCACGATCAACGTCGGCGCGTATGGCGGTGGGCTCGAAGAGCCCTATCAGCGCAGCAGCGGCTGGCACAACGAGATGGAGACCATCCGTCTGCGCACGACGGATTTCCTCAACAACGGCGCCACCCTCAATCTCACCAACATCGTTGCCGTGCGCCTGAATGTCGGCCCGACTTTCGGATCGAACGAAGGCCGCATCGTCATCGACGAGTTGATGCTCACCAACGATCTCGCGCCGCTGGGGCTGCGCATCATCGAGCCGAGGACGGATCGTACGTCGTTCGCGGGCACGTCCTTCGCGGGAAGCCGCGTACTCGTGCGGCTGTTTGGGGGCGGTGGCCTCGATCTCTCGCCAGGGAACATGACGATTTCCGTCGCGGGCATCGCGCTCACGCCCGCGCAGATCCCGACTCCGGCCACGCAGGTGGGCGGGGAAACGTGGGTCATCATCTCGCCGGGGCCGAAGGTGGACGGCTGCTACGATCTTTCCGTGTCGCTAACTATCCCCGCGGGCGTCAGCGCCACCGAGCCGCTGAGCCTGTGCTACGCCGACGACGAGGCGCGCGACTTCGACCGCGTGCTCGCGATCGACCAGACGAACAGCATGCTTTTTGACGGACAAACAAATCTTGCCAGTACGGCCAAGATGGACGCGGCGCGCGCAGCCGCCAGGTTCTTCGTCGACCTGAGCAACCCGAACGACAAGATCGGTGTCATCAGCTTCCAGCGACGCGATCAGGACGAGAACGGCACCATCGTCGATCCGGACGAGCTGGCGGAACCCAAGTTCACCATGGTGACCGCTGGCGAAGGGGCCACCGACCAACGTCCCGCGGCGCGAACCGCCATCGACGGCATTGGACCGGACACGGCTCCCGGTTTCACCGGCCCCGAAACTTCACCGGGCGCGGGCCTGGTCGAAGCGCGCACGATGCTCGATGCCGGTGCCGTGGCCGGGCATGAACCTAACATCGTGCTGCTCACTGACGGACTCGAGAACTACGCGCCGTTCTGGTCCGCGGCCGGCCCCGGCGGGCCGTTGCGCCCGGACTTCCAGGCCGACGACATCCGTGTCGACACGGTCGGAGTCGGTGGTGACGCGGACGATGCGCTCCTGCTGGACATCGCCACGGAGACTGGTGGCGAGTTCCGCAACCTCAACGAAGGCGCGGGATCCTTCGAGCTCCTGAGCCGACTGTCCGACTGGTACAAGTCGGTCGACGAAGACGTGCGTGGCGAGCAGCGCTTCTACTATGCCGAAGGATTCTCGCCGACCACCATTTCCCTCGGGGACAAGCTGTGGCACGTGGCCTTCTTCGACGTAGAGCCGTCGCTCGACTGGATGACGGTGGCATTCCACTCGAACCTCGACAATACGGTGGAGGTGAGACTCTTTGCGCCCGGCGCCACAACGCCGATCGTCGTCACTCCGCCTACCGTCACGCTGCGCCAGGATGCCAAACACTCTGTCTACCGCATTCGCACGCCCATGGCCGGCAAGTGGATATACATGGTCCACGTGCTCAAACCCTCAGCGGAATTCTTCGCGGTGGCCTCGGCGCTGACCTCGCTCACGGCGAAGGTCGGACCCAGGCAGCTGGTCAGGCGCCCGACCGGAGACTACCTGATGCCGCTGCGCGTGTGGATCGCCGACCGGCAGTCTGTTCTGGGCGCGAGTGTCTCAGGCTACGTTCGCCGGCCCGATGGCGTGAAGACGCCGGTGACCCTCGTCGATGACGGACTGTCGATGGACGGTGCCGCAAACGACGGCATCTATGGTCTTGGATTCCCGGCGACGATACCCGGCGCCTACTATGTGAGTTTGAAGGCCACCGGAACGTCGAGTACCGGCATTCCCTTCGAACGCTATCCATGGACGTCGTTCGTGCTGCCCGGACAACGCAAGCGGCCGAACCAGCCGGGCGAAGGGCTTCCGGTTCCGCCACGTGGAGAAGGCTGCAATTGCGAGGCCGAGGCGCGATACAGCCTTGCGCTCTTCGGCGGTGTCACCTACCCACATGGCACATTCGATTCGATCGCCGACTCGTCCACGAGCTTCGGCATCAAGGCCGCGTTTCACTTCCCGGCGTTCGGCGGAAACGCCTCGTGGGGTCTCTATCTGGGGCGCGACAACTTCGACAATGCGGGTTCCGGCAGCGATTTCCACCTGACGCATCTGTCTCCGGAGTTCGAGTTCATGCCGCTGACACGCTTCTGCCCGAGGCCGACGGTACATATCGGAGTCGGTGCGTACAGGGACGAGAACGGCGACACGGAACCAGGCTTCAACGTGGGCTTCGGGCTGATGATGTGCCTCACCCGGCGCGTGAGCTTCGTCCCGCGCTACGACTACCGCTCCGTCAACGGGTTCTCCCGCGACTACTCGACACTGCAGATCGGGGTGCGCTGGAATTTCTGAGCAGCGGTTTGGCGACAACGCATCGGTTCCATCGAGAGGACACGCACACGGGGTGCTGACATGAAATCCATTCCTGCTATTGCTCTCTTGCTCATCTGTCTCGCCGGCCCGGCGCACGCACAAAACTTCTATGCACTTGCGAAGGAGAAGGGGTGCGAGAGCGTGATGCCATCGCTGCGAGACGAGTGCGAGAAGCTTGACGGCGCCAAGAGCAAGGCCTGCGCGAGTGAAGGCAACTGCGAAATCGGAGAGCATCAATCGCAGATCGCCGAATACAAGGACGCCAAGGAGCGCCTCGAGAAAGGCGAGGTCAATGAGTCCGACAAGGCTACTTTGCAAACGCGCATCGATAAGATGAAAGGCGAACTCGATGCCCGCAAGGCTGCCGCAGAAGCCAACGAGCGCGCAGCCAGGTCATGCGCCGACGCCCGCCAGGCTGTTTACGATTTCTTCGGCAGCAAGGTAATGCCGGAAACCGACCGTGCCGCCAGTGATGCCGCAAGCCGAAGGAAGACCTTGGTCGAAGAGCTGGAAAAGGCCAAGGACAATGCGCGAGCCGCCAAGGACGAGCGCGACACGCTTGCCGGCGCCGACCCCGAAACGGATAGGGCACGTTGGGAGGAGTACAACAAGGCGAAAGACGAATACGATGGTGCCACAGAGGCGGCTCGTCAGGCCGAAAACAACCTGGGACAGTTCAACAGCGCGAGTGGCGATGACCCAGCCGACGGTGGCAAGAGACTTCTCGATTACTACAAGCGCGAGCAGGAGGGCCACAAGATCGCAATCGACGAACAGAAGCTGCGCTCGGAGAACTGTGGAAAGGTGGAGTACATGAGCTACTGATTCCGGTTGGCCACTCTTCGCATCGCAATGCCTTTGAAAAAAGTGTAGCAGAACACGCCGTCCGGCTCGGCTGTCCGATAAAGATCGCGTACACCCGCTTCGAAAATCTCCGGCGCGATGAGGCCCGAGGATACTGCGGGCTCGCGCACGCCTTCGATCATCGCGGTGAACGTCCTGCGGATGAACCCTTCTACGAGTCCCGGCCGGCTCGCGTCCACGTACACCATTCGCGGCGAAACGCGTACTCCCTCGAAACCCGCTTCGGCCAACAGAGGATAGAGCTGACGACCGATCAGCGCGTTGCCGCCTGCCGCGCGCTGCAGCGTCACCTGACATTCGATCGCCGCATGAGCTGCGGGACTGTCGGGGTGAAAGTAGGTCGAACCGTGATCGCCCTCGATCACCGTGATCGTGCCGCCGGGTTTGAGCAGCCGGCCGAGAACTGCGAGTGCCGTTACCGGCCGCGACAGGTGCTCGAGGACGAAACAGACGAACACATGGTCGAACGATTCAGTTGCGAAGGGTAGTGCAAAGAGGTCTCCCTGCTGGAATTCCACGTTGCCGAGGTCGGCCTGACGAGCTCTGTGCCGGGCTTCGGCGACCGACTCCGCAGAGATATCCACCGCGATTAAGCGTGCCCGAGGACTGTGACGCGCCAGCGTCAGGGTCTGCGCACCAACGCCGCAGCCCGCCTCGAGAACCAGGCTCCCCGCGGGGTATGCCGTGTCCCAATATGTCCCACGCCTCGAGGCGCGCGAATAAGGCTCGGAGCGCACGACGAAGGATCTCGTCCTTCATCACTGGGCGCGTGATCTCCACATCGGAGCCGCTGACGGAAGATCCGGGACAGTTACGCATCGCAACCAGCACGGCAGGATCCAGGTACACGATGCGCCAGCGGCGCGAGGGACCTCCCAAAGGTCGCCCGTCGTGCACCTCACCTGGATTCGTCGTGATCAGATCACCGGCATACGCATCGACGGCACCGCGCCCGCTCGCCGACCTGTGGGCACCGTATTCCACGAGCCCCAAGCCATATGTGCCGTGCCAATGCCTGCCATAGTGACGAGTGCTCTCGGTGACGGTGCAGTAGACACAGTCCAACGGCGAACCGATCAGTCGGCAACGATGATTTGCGGGCATGTGCATACAGCCGGTGCAACAACCGACGAGTTACCAATCGAAGGCCTCGGCGTTGTAGTTGAGAAATCGGTCCTGGTTCGCCGCCGACAGATTCGCGATGAGAGCGACCAGACCTGCGGCGCTTTGCTCAGTGGAAATCAGCGGTCTGCGCGCCGGCACGCCGTTGCGCAGGTCGTGGTTCAGGTCCGTGTCGACGACGCCGGGAGCAAAGATACCGACGAGGACGCCTCTATCGCCCACGTCCTTCTGGAATTTGCGCATGCCCAGGTTCAGCGCGCTCTTGCTCATGTCGTAGAAGTAGGCGCGTCGATCGAAAAAGGGCTTGCTCACGGAACCCCTGCCGCTAGAGATCGCAATGATCTTTTTCTGTCGACTCGCCCTCACGTTCTCGAGAAGGGTGCTGGAGATCTGCAACGGTGCAAACGCGTTGACGCGCATGATCTCCTGAAAAGTGGCCTCGTCAAAGTGTCCCAGTAGCTGGCCTTCGTAGTTGCCGGAGGTTCCCGCGTTGTTCACGAGGACATCTATTGGCTGTTCGCGGTACTTGCTCACGAGCGCATCGATCGATGGCGAGCTGGTGACGTCCAATGCATCGACGGACACATTGGGATATTTCGCGGCCAGTGCGCTGAGTTCCGTGGCGCGGCTGGGAACGCGACACGTCGCAATCACGCGCCAGCCCGCCTTCGCATAGGCACTGGCCAGCGCGAGACCAATCCCACGGTTCGAGCCGGTGATCAGGACGACCGAGGGTGCTTCGATCGACGGTGGATGATCCGATTGCGCGGCGCTGAAGGCGACCGGGCTGAAGCAAAGCGCGCAGATTGCGAGCAACCGAAGGACAACTGTCATGCCGAGGGCCTCCATGATGCGACGAGCCAGCTTGCATCAAGCCACTTTGAACGTCTATTTTTCGCGACGCTGATGCCGCCGGGCCGGTGGAGGCTGTAAGGGTGGCCATCGGGGCAAGTGCCTTTGGCCGGTTGGAACCAGCCATGGTGTCAGTCGTGCTTCGCCGATTCCGTAACAACAGATCGCACGCGTTCGAGCGCAGGATCGCGCCCGGCGCGGTCGTCGGCGTAGGTCAGCGGAGTCGCGATGTCGGGTTCGAGCGTTGTTACTCGAATCGGATGATCGCGCACATGACGGTGGCAATCGGGTTCAGGGCAGCCGCTGACATAGTTGTGCCGTTCGGTCGCGTACAGTAGCGCCGCCCTCGAGACAGGAAGCTCCATCACTTCTCCCTCCGCCCAGAATTCGAGCTCATCGCCGATGGGTTCGCCCACGATCGTCACGCGCGCGCCGCCGGCCTGCTTCAGATAGCCCAGACTCGCAATGCCGGCCGAGAACGTTCGGCCGGACGTCAGTGCAAAGATCCGCCCGTCGCCGGGCGTCAGGGTTGGAAGCAACTGGAAGAACGCGCGCGTCGTGTTCAGGTCGCCGCCGCCGTCGAATCGCAAATCGATAACGAGGTTTCGCGGCTTCGCCCGCTTCAAGATCGCACTCGCAGATGACAGGAAGGCGTCGATCTCCTGGTCGCCGTGCGAGACATTGGTGCGAAGCTGAAGGAAATGACCGTCGTACTCCGTCGGCTGCGCGATCCGGAACGCACGCCCGGCATCGGCCAGATAGAGCGGTACAGCGCCCGCAGGCATGATGTTCTCGCTCGCATGCGCCACAAGACGGGACGTTTGAAGGAACTCGAACGGACTTGCCTGCGGCGGGTCCAGCACTGCCTGCAAGGTCTTCGTGACCCGAGAGCCATTTGCAAGCTCCAGATGCAACTCGACGCCATCCTCGAGCCGGGCCGCGCCAGCGGCATGAAGAAGCGCAGGCGATTCAACGAAGAATCCCATCCACTCATCGCGCTTGCCGGCCCTTCCGCCGAAATACTGCGCGAAGGTTTCCTGCAGCTCCTCGACCGTGTGCCCGTCGATCGACAGCACGCGTGCACCCAGGAGCTCGTGCATCGCTTCGGGTGCGTGGATGACGAACAGCCCATCGGCGAACAAGTAGTAGTGAAGCGGCGTCCTGTTGAACTGGTGAGGCCACAAGCCAGGCAGAAGCATGGTGTGTCCGTTGTGCGTGAGCGCCGCGATACGTGCCACGGCAAGCTGAAACGCCGCACGCGACATGTCGGACGCGCTCGCTCGCAGCTTCGCGAACTCGCTCTCTGCTTGCACGCGTTCGTTCGGCGAATAGGACGCGTCACGATCGAGAAACTGCCGCACGTGCTCCATATCGCCGCGGAAGTCCTCGGCGTACATCGGCGCGGCGCTGATCGCACCAAGCAGACACAAGAGCACCAGCACGGTGATTCGCATGGAAAACCTCAGGGAGGCTTTTCAATCCGTTCTTGAATATCCTCGGCCCGTTGACTGGCGCGGAACTCGATGATGCGAAAGTCAGCGAGACCGTGCGCGTGAAACGGATCTTCCTTGACGATCGCTTCGATCTCCCGCCGATCCTTGCCCACAGCCAGGATGATGCCGCCATCTCGCGGTATTTTTCGACCCGAGACGAGGAAATTGCCGGCAGCGTAGTACTTCTTCAGGAACCTGACGTGCGCAGCCATGTGCGCGTCGATTTCCTCGAGGTCGGCCTTGTAGATGAGCTCGATGACGAACATCGCGACCCAGCTTGCATCAAGCTACTTTGAACGTCTACGTTCCGCGATGCTGCTGGCCACCGGGCCGGTGGAGGCTGTAAGGGCTATAGCGACAGAGCAGAGGGCGATGTGAGAACGACAATTGATGCATCCTGCCATTGCGGCGCTGTCCACTTGGAGATCAAGACGCCGCCGGAAACGGTGACGAACTGCAATTGCTCGATATGCCGCCGGTATGGTGTGTTGTGGGCCTACTATTCGCCGAAGCAAGTGCGGATCATCGCGGCCAGCGGTGCGACGGACATTTACATGTGGGATGACCGGTCGATTGAATTCCATCGTTGCAGGATTTGTGGCTGCATCACGCATTGGGCGGCGGTCGATACGAGTGTGGATCGCATGGGCGTGAACGCTAGGCTGATGGACCTGGATGTCTTGGCGGCAGCGCGCGTGCGCAAACTCGATGGGGCGGTGAGCGAGAGATATCTGGACGAGGAGTTATGAGCACCACGGCCACCGCACTGGTCACTGGAGCGTCGTCCGGAATCGGATTGGAGTTGGCGCGCGAGCTTGCGGCCACGGGCCACTCCCTCGTCGTGGTCTCGCGCGATCGCGAGAAGCTCGACGCCGCGGCGGAACAGCTTCGGTCGACATACCGCGTTCCCGTGAGCGTGTACGCGAAGGACCTCTCCGAGCCAGGCGCCGCGCAACAGCTTTGGGCGGAGCTGTCTCAGGCCGGCGTGACCATCGACATTCTCGTCAACAACGCCGGTGTGGGTCTATACGGCGAACTTCGCGAACAACCGCTTGACGCGCTGACGCGCATGCAGATGGTCAACGTCGTGGCCCTGACTACTTTGACCCGACTCGCGTTACCCGGAATGGTCGCACGCAGGCGCGGCCGGATACTCAATCTCGCGTCCGTCGTGAGCTATCAGCCGGGCGGCCCCGGAATGGCCGCGTACTATGCAACCAAGTCGTACGTGCTGTCGTTCTCCAAGGGTCTCGCGTTGGAGCTCGACGGTACCGGTGTGTCGGTCACAGCGCTCTGTCCTGGCGTGACGGCTTCCTCGTTCGAAGAAAGAGCGGGTGCGAGCGAAACCGTTCTCTACCGCCTGGTTCCGAAGACCAGCGCCGCGGCCGTCGCCAAAGCGGGATACCGCGCCATGATGCGGGGCCGCCGCACAGTCATACCAGGCGTGACAGCGAAGATTCTTGCGTTCGCCGGCGAGCTTCCGCCGCGGATCGTCGCGCTGTTCGTAAATCGCTGGTTGTTGCAGAGGCCTGAATGACTCCGCGGAACAACCTTTGCTGCCGTTGCGAGCAACGGCGCCTCGGTGACTTGACGTCGGTGAGCTGCTGCATTGCGGCCATGTGCGCTCAAGTGCTGATAGGCAACGGTTTGAACGCAGACGCTCAACCGTGCACGCAACGCCGCATTCGCCGCGCTTGATTTTGCGCCTTTCGAGCGCAATCCTATCGAGGAGTCCGGAATCGGGGGTTGCATACAAACAAGACGCCCCCGCAGCGACTTGCGAACAGGGAGGACACCATGGAACGTTGGCTCGGCCGCAGGAGCGGCGATCATGCGGGGCGTGCGCGCACTTCATCGTTTGCCCGCAACACCGTCGCGACACACTTGAAACTTCCCGCAGCCGCTCTCGCCGCATTACTGCTCGGCATGCCAATCCTTGGTGCATGCCAGGCCGTCGGCAATAACGCCGAATACGCCGTTCCATCAACGCCAGCCCCGGTCAAAGGCATCCTCGCCGCGCGCCGCTTCACGCTCGAAACGCCGTACCAGTACACGTGGACCAAGGAGCCCAGGATGGTCTCGACAGGCGTTCTCGTCGTGCTCGAGGTGGACCCGGCCTACGTAGTGCCGCGCGACTCACTTGAACCGGTGCTCTACGCGGGAAATGTGGCGGTACACCGGCTCAATCACGGAGACCGCTCGGGCCGCGTCATCGGAATCATCCCTGACGACATCGATCTCGCAACCGCGCCGATCTGGTTCGGTACTCCGGAGCTCCCGGGGCGCGTCACGCGAGCCATGG
>Ga0210377_10003271_pt1 | contig 13964 bp, 11 predicted proteins | sample PLM4_65_b1redo_FD_155480 | JGI IMG/M metagenome (GOLD analysis project Ga0210377, IMG submission 155480) | Groundwater sediment microbial communities from an aquifer in East River, Colorado, USA - PLM4_65_b1 redo | ecosystem: Environmental > Terrestrial > Soil > Riparian zone | place: USA: East...
CCCGAGGACACCGTCGCGGCGATCCACTCGCTGAAGGGCGCGGGCTTCGCGGAGCTCGAGGTGTACTCGCCGGTGCCGTACCACGGGATCGAGGAGGCGCTCGACCGCGGCCCGTCGATCATCCGCATCTTCACCCTGATCGGCTGCCTCATCGGCGCGTCGTTCGCCTACTTCCTGCAGATCTGGGTCGCGTACGACTGGCCGCTCGTGGTCGGCGGCAAACCGTTCGCGTCGATCGTCCCGGACACGATCATCGCCTTCGAGCTCAACATCCTCCTCGGCGGTCTCTTCACCGTCCTCTCGCTGATGGCTTTCGGCATGTGGGGGACGCGTAAGGGTCACGACGCCTACCAGCCCGGCTTCTCGGGTGATCTCTTCGGCTGCGTCGTCTCTTGCCACGGCAACCAGATCGCGCAGGCGCAAGACGTTCTCCGGCGCAGCGGCAGCACGGAGGTGCGCGTTGTCGAAGACTAAGGCAATCGCCGCCGCGCTCTTCGCGCTGGCCGTCTCGTCCGGCTGCTGGGAGCAGGTGGACAAGCACTGGTTCGATCAGATGAAGAACGGCCCGGCGGTGAAGACGCTCGCCGAGCGCCCGTTCATGCCGCCCGAGGGCACGATCCGCGCCGGCGGCATGGCGCAGCGCCTGGCGCCGGATTTCCCGATGCCGCTGCAGGCGCCCGAGGGCCGGCTGCTCGCGAACCCGTTCCCGGCGACGGAGGCGTCGATCGCGCGAGGCAAGCACGAGTACGAGACCTACTGCGTGGTGTGTCACGGCGTCGACGGACTCTCGATTCCCGGTCCGCAGAATCCGGTCACCTTGAAGCTCGTCCAGGTGGGGGCGGTGGTCTTCCCGCTCGCGGGCATCCCCGCGTACACCGACGGGATGATCTTCTACAAGATCTGGTACGGGAAGCCGAACATGCCCGGCTATCCCCAGATCCCGGAAGAGGACCGCTGGCACATCATCAATTACCTGCGCACGCTGTTCAAAGGGGTCTCTTAGGTGAGCAACGACGTCGCGACACCGAGGTCCCTGCCTCCGCTGCCGGCCGCGGTTTTCTCCGTCCTCGTCGTGATCGGCGCGGTCACCCTGATCTTCGGGGCCGCGAGCTCGGACGCGGAGCTCGCCAACCGCACGTACCGCGTGTTCCTGCACAACTGGCTGATGTGGGCCGTGCTTTCGAACGGCGCGCTGGTGCTCTCCGCGGCGATGCGGCTCACGAACGCGCGCTGGCAGGGGCCGATCCAGCGCGTCGCCGACTCGATGGGCGCCTACCTGCCCGCGTCGCTGCTGCTCTTCGCCGTGATCTACTTCGGCCGCCACCACCTGTTCGAGTGGGTGGAGCACCCGATCCACGGCAAGGAGTTCTGGTTCGAGCCCACGTTCACCTTCACGCGCGACCTGCTGGCGCTCTTGTGGATCAGCTTCGTCTCGCTCTTCTACCTGTACATCTCGGTGCGCCCGATGCTCGGCCGCGCGCGCGAGAACGCGACGGGTCTGCGGCGTGCGCTCTACGAGCGCTGGACCGCCGGCTGGCGCGGCGAGGAGCGGGAGCGCGACCTGGCCACGCGCCGCGCGCGGAAGCTCTCGGCCGTGCTCGTGCTGTCGTACGCGATCTGTTACTCGCTGATCGCGATCGACATGATCCTGTCGCTCGCGCCCGAGTGGGTGAGCACGATGTTCCCGGCGTACTTCGCCTGGGGCGGGTTCCTGTCCGCGATCACGATGACGACCTTGATCTGCCTGGTCATGCGCAACTCCAAGGACCTCGCGGGCGAGATCACGCCCAGCCGCATGCACGACCTGGGCAAGATGGTCTTCGCCTTCTCGATCTTCTGGATGTACCTGTTTTGGTCGCAGTACTTCGTGATCTGGTACGCGAACATCCCCGAGGAGACGGGCTTCATCGTGAACCGACTCGGGACGCAGTTTCTCCAGGACGTCTGGTACATGGAGGGGTTCTTCACGCGAATCGCGGAGCCCTACGTCTACGTGACCCTGTCGGCGTGGGCGCTGATCTGGGTGCTGCCGTTCTGGGTGCTGCTCGGGCAGAAACCGAAGAAGACGCCCGCGATCCTCGGCACGATCACGCTCGGGTCGCTCCTCGGGTTCTACATCGAGCGCTACATCCTGGTCACGCCGTCGCTGATCTCGCGGGACGCGGTTCTGGCCGGAGCCTCCGTGACGCCCTTCGGCGCGGTGGAGCTGGGGATCGCCCTCGGCTTCATCGGCGTGTTCTTCCTGTGCTTCCTCGGCTTCGCGAAGGTCTTCCCCGGAGCGCTTCCGGCCAAGAGCTGAGCGCCGAACGCGTGGCGCCGCGGGGCTCTGCTACCATCGCCGCGATAGGTATGCGCGTTGGGTAGCGAGATCCGGCGGATAGCGATCCTGAATCGCGGGGAGGCGGCGACCCGCGCGCTGCGCGCGATCCGCGAGCTGCGCGGCGAGGAGGGCAGCGGCCTCGTCGGGATCGCGCTCTACACCGAGCCCGACGCGACCGCGCCGTTCGTGCGCGAAGCGGACGAGTCGCTCTCGCTCGGGCCGGCGCTGCGCGCCTCCGCGACCGGCGCGATGCGGCCGGCCTACCTCGACCACGATCGCGTCCTCGCGGCCCTGCGCGCGATGCGCGCCGACGCCGTCTGGCCGGGCTGGGGATTTCTCGCCGAGGACCCGAGCTTCGTCGAGAAGCTCGAGGCCGCCGGGATCGGGTTCCTCGGGCCGTCGGCCGCGACCATGCGCAGGCTCGGCGACAAGATCGCGAGCAAGCGGATCGCCGAGGCCGCGCAGGTGCCCGTGTCGCCGTGGAGCGGCGGCCCCGTGCAGCGCGAAGAGCTCGCAAAGCACGCCGCGCGCATCGGCTTCCCGCTGATGCTGAAGGCGACCGCCGGCGGCGGCGGCCGCGGCATCCGCCTGCTTCGCGAGGGCGACGACCTGCACGCGGCCTTCGACAGCGCCGAGAGCGAGGCCGCGAACGCCTTCGGCGACGGCACGCTCTTCGTCGAGCAGGCGATCTCGGGCGCGCGCCACGTCGAGGTGCAGATGGCCGCCGACCGCCATGGCACGGTCCTGGCGCTCGGCCTGCGCGATTGCTCGGTGCAGCGCAAGCACCAGAAGGTGGTCGAGGAGGGCCCGCCGCCCGGACTCTCGACCCGGCTCACCGGTCAGATCCGCGAGGCCTCGATCCGCCTCTTGCGCGAGGCGGACTACGTCGGCGTCGCGACCTGCGAGTATCTCGTGATCTCGAAGGGCGGCGAGGAGTCGTTCTACTTTCTCGAGGTGAATCCGCGGCTCCAGGTAGAGCACGGAGTCACCGAGCTCCTCACCGACTTCGATCTCGTCAAGGCGCAGATCCGCATCGCGCGCGGCGAACGCCTGCCGACGGTGAGTCCGGAAGAGCGCGGCTGCGCGATCGAGGTTCGGCTGTGCGCGGAGGACCCCGCGGCCTCGTTCGCGCCGAGCCCCGGCCGGATCGCGTTGCTCGATCTGCCCGCGGGCCCGGGCGTGCGCGTCGACGCGGGCATCGCCGGGGGCGGGACGATCCCGTCCGAGTTCGACTCGATGATCGCGAAGATCCTCGCGCGCGGGGCGACGCGCGAAGAGGCGCGCGCGCGGCTCGTGCGCGCCGTCGCGGACGCGCGCGTCGTCGTCGAAGGCGGCATGACGAACAAGGGCTTCCTTCTCGACGTGCTCGAGCATCCCGACTTCAAGCTCGGCGGGATCGCGACGAGCTGGCTCGACGGCACCGGCCTCGCCTCGGCGCCGACGCCGGCGGTCGAAGCGCTGATCGTCGCCGCGATCGAGACGTACCAGCTCGAGCGCGCGAAGGTGCGCGCGAACTTCTTCGCCGCCGCGGCGCGCGGCCGGCCGCGCGAGATCCCGCCCTCGTCGGGCGCGGAGATCGATCTGGTGTACGCGGGTCGGTCGTACCGGCTGCGCATGTTCGCGATCGGCGGTTGGACCTATCGCATCCACATCGGCGAGCGCGTGGCGCAGGTCTCGCTGCTCGAGCAGGGGCCGTATTCGGGGCTGCTGGTGATCGGCGACCGCCGCTCGCAGATTCTGGTCTCCGGATCCGAGGTGGAGATGCGCGTCGAGATCGACGGGCGGCTGCACCGCGTGCTGTGCGACGTCGGCGGCAAGGTGCGCGCGCCTTCCCCGGCGCTCTTGATCGAGGTCGCGGTGAAGCCCGGCCAGCGCGTCGAGACCGGCGCGCGTCTCGGGATCTTCGAGGCGATGAAGACGGAGACCGCGTTCTTCGCGCCGGTCGCCGGCATCGTGCGCGAGGTGCTCGTCCGTCCGGGCGAGCGTGTGTCGGCGGGCGACGTGATCCTGGTGATCGAGCCGGTCTCCGGCGCAGCCGTCCCCGAGCGCACCGCGGGCGCGCTCGAGCTGCCCGTCGAGGACGATCCGCTCGAGCTCTTCTCGGCGGAGGACGGCAGCGCCGACTTCGAGCGCGCCAGCGCGGAGCCGGCGTCCGTTCGCGCCGCCGCAGTCCAGGCACTGCGGGGCGAGACGCGGCGCATCCTCATGGGCTACGACGTGAATCCCGAGCGCGCGGAGCGGCTCGTCGAGATCCTCGAAGCGCCGGTCAACAAGGTCTCCGACGCGCTGCGCGCGGACCTCGCGCAGCTCGCGGCGTCGGTCGAGCTCTTCGCCGACGTCGAGACCTTGTTCTCGCGCGCCCCGACGCGGCTCGAAGAGGACGAGCTCGGCCCGTCGAACGACGCGCGCATGTCCATGTATCTGCGGCGCATCGCGGTCGAAGGCGCGGGCATCGATCCCGGCTTTCTCGAGCTCCTGTCGAAGTCACTCGCGCACTACTCCATCACCTCGCTCAAGCACTCGGACACGCTCGAGCGCTCGGTGCTGCGGCTCTACGCGACGCGCACGACGCTCCCTCTGCGCAGCCGCCTGATCGGCGCGCTTCTGCACCTTCTGATCGGGCTCGGAGAGCGCGGCGAGACGTTCGCGCGCCGGCCCGAGCTCGCGGTCGCGCTCGACGCGCTGTCGCTCCTGCGGGCGACGGTGGCGCCGAGCGTCGCGGACCTGGCCGCGCAGGCGCGCTTCCTGCTCTACGATCGGCCGCGGCACGCGGAGACGGGCCCGGCCGCCGCGCCGCGCGCGGACCTGCGCTTCACGAGGGTCGACGCGCCCGACGATCTCGCGCTCGCGCGGATCGCGCGCTCGGTCGACATGAGCGTCGAGGACGCGCGTCGGATCGAGCTCTGGCGCCTCGCGCACTTCGAGCTCCAGCGCATCGACGCCTCGGGCTTCAGCGGCATCGACGCGTTCTACGGCGTCTCGCGCGACGACAACCGCGACGAGCGCATCATCTGCTTCGCGGAGGTCGGCGACGTCGGCCCGGGCGCGCCGCACGCGCCCGACCTCGCGCTCTTCGAGGAACGCTTCCACGAGGCGATCGAGGCCATGCGCTCGATCCAGGGCCAGCGCGATCCCGACCATCGCCTGCAGTGGAACCGGCTCTACCTCTTCGTCCGCCAACCGATCGCGCTCACGAATCAGCTCCTCACCGAGGCGCTGCGCAGGCTCGCGCCCGAGACCGGCCACCTCGGACTCGAGAAGGTCATCGTCCGTCTGGCGAGTCACACGAGCGACGCGCCCGGAGCGACGCCGCGCGTGATCGAGCTCCTTGCCGGAAACCCGACCGGGAGCCGGATCGAGTGGAGCATCCGCATCCCGCACGATCGCTCGCTCGATCCCGCCACGCCGTACGCGCAGCGAGTCGCGTCCGCGCGCGCGCGCGGGCTGATCTATCCGTACGAAGTCGTCCGGCTCTTCACCGCGCCGCCCGAGCGCGGCACCGAGGGCATCGGCGCGCCGACGGGCGAGGGCAGCTTCCAGGAGTACGACCTCGTCGACGGCCGTGCCGAGCGCGTGGACCGTGCGCCCGGACTGAACCGCGCCGGTGTCGTCTTCGGCGTGATCTCGACACCCACGCGCAAGCACCCCGAGGGGATGCGGCGCGTGCTGATCGCCGGCGACTCGACCCGCGACATGGGCGCGCTGACGGCCGCGGAGTGCGACCGCATCGTCGCGGCGTTCGATCTCGCGGAGCGCGAATCCCTGCCCGTCGAGTGGATCGCGATCTCGGCGGGCGCGCGCATCGCCATGGACAGCGGCACGGAGAACCTGGACGCGACCGCGCGCGTCGTGCGCCGGATCGTCACGTTCACCGACGCCGACGGCGAGGTGAACCTGATCCTGCCCGGCGTCAACGTCGGCGCGCAGAGCTACTACGACGCGCTCTCCACGATGGGGCAGCGTTCGCGCGGCATCCTGATCATGCTGCAGAACGCATACATGGTGCTCACCGGCCGCGCGGCGCTCGAGTTCTCCGGCGGAGTCGCGGCAGAGGACGAGATCGGGATCGGCGGCTATGAGCGCATCATGGGGCCGAACGGCGAAGCCCAGCACCAGGCGCGCGACCTCGCCGACGCGTACGGGATCCTGCTCGAGCACTACGCGTGCAGCTACGTGGCGCCGGGCGAGTCGGCGCCGCGCAGGCTCGAGAGCAGCGATCCCCCGGAACGCGACATCACGCTCTCGCCCTACGAAGGCGACGAGGGATTCTCGACGATCGGGGAGATCTTCTCGTCGGAGGCGAATCCCGGGCGCAAGCGGCCGTTCGCGATGCGGCCGCTGATGCGCGCGGTGATCGATGCCGACGCCGGCTGGCTCGAGCGTTGGCGCGATTGGTCCGCGGCGGAGACGGCGATCACGTGGGACGCGCACCTCGGCGGCGTTCCGGTGACGTTGATCGGGATCGAGAGCCGCCAGGTTCCGCGGGTCGGCTACGTGCCGAACGACGGCCCCGACGTCTGGACGGCCGCGACGCTCTTCCCGCAGTCGTCGAAGAAGGTCGCGCGCGCGCTCAACGCCGCGAGCGGGAACCGGCCCGTGGTGCTGCTCGCGAACCTCTCCGGCTTCGACGGCTCGCCCGAGTCGATGCGGCGCGGGGTGCTCGAGTACGGCGCCGAGATCGCGCGCGCGATCGTGCGCTTCCGCGGCAAGATCGTGTTCACCGTCGTGACCCGCTATCACGGCGGCGCGTACGTCGTTTTCTCGCGCGAGCTGAACGACTCCATGCGCGCGGTGGCGCTCGAGGGCAGCTACGCGTCGGTGATCGGCGGTCCCGCGGCGGCGGCGGTCGTCTTCGCGCGCGACGTCCGCAAGCGCGCGCAGGGCGATCCGAGAGTCGCCGCCGCGCGCGCGGCGGTCGAAGTCGCGACCGACCCGGCGGTGCGGCTCGCCAGGCGCGCGCGCCTCGACCAGATCACCGAAGACGTGATGCTCCAGAAGCAGGCCGAGGTTGCAGCCGAGTTCGACGCGATCCACACCGTCGAGCGCGCACTCGACGTCGGCTCGCTCGAGTCGATCCTCAGCGCGCGAAATCTCCGCCGATCGCTGATCCGATATCTCTCTGAGTCCGACTGACTGCGTTCGGCTTCGCCTCGCGTACGGCCGTCTCGGGGTTCAGCGTCGGAAGCGCTCAGCCCAGGTGCTCTAGCTCTTCGGTACTCTTGAGCACGCGGTAGTAGCACTGACGCCGTGCCTTGCCGCTCGCGTCCTTGGTGTGGCAGACGCCGGCGCGCGGGCGCACGCGATACAGGAGCGAGTTCTGCTCGCAGTTGACGCGCACGTCGACGAGGTCGAGCCAGTCGCCCGAGGTCGCGCCCTTGTGCCAGAGCTCGTTGCGCGAGGTGGACCAGAGGACCGCTTGGCGCACGCGCAGCGTCTCCGCCAGCGCGCGTTCGTTCGCGTAGCCGATGAAGAGAACCTCGCCCGAGTCGGCGTGCTGGAGCACGACCGGCAACACGGTCTGTCCCGTCTCGGCGATCTTGCGCAGCTTCGCGAAGTCGAGCCGCGCGCGCGTTCCTTCTTCGAGCTCATTCATGGGGCGCGCATAGTACGCTACGTTCGCGCGCCGTGCGAACCGAAATCCTTGCCGCGATCGTCGTCGCTGCCACGTGTGCCGCCTGCCAGCGGCCCGCCGATGCCGGCCCCGCGGAGCTCGGGAGGCGCGCCTATCTCGCGAACTGCATCGCGTGCCACAACCAGGATCCGGCCAAGGAAGGGACGCTCGGCCCCGCGATTGCGGGCAGCTCCCTCGCGCTGGTCGAGGCGCGCGTCATGCGCGCGGAGTACCCGCCCGGCTACAAGCCCAAGCGCGACTCGAACCTGATGCCCGCCCAGCCGTTCCTGAAGAACGACGTTCCGGCTCTCGCCGCCTACCTGGAGTCGGTGCCGCCGAAGTGACTGGCTAGAGCAGGAGCTCCGCAGCGATGTAGAGCACCACCGTGAGCGCGAGCCCGAGGTGGATCGTCCCGGACACAGTCGCGAGCTGCTTCTGTACGGTGGCGTTGCCCACGAAGATGTTCGCCTCGAAGAGCGCCGCCAGGATCAGCACGATCCCGAGGTACACGTGGTAGTTCGGCGCCTCGGCGTTGACGATCGACAGGTGTCGCGCCGCGCCCATGAAGAAGAGCATGGGGATCGAGAACAGCGTGTTCGTGCGCGACGCGCGGCCCGCGAGCGGGGCCTGCGCTGCAGCTTCGGGATTCGCCTGACCGCCCGCGGCCACGGCCTCCGCGGACGCGATCGCGAGCCGCTGACGCGGCATGATCACGAACCACACGTTGTACCACATGAGGGTTCCGAGGGTTCCGCCCGTCAGGATCAGCGCGTAGTAGGGCATCGAGCCGGTGCCGGTGACGATGTGCGTGAGCACGATCGTCCAGCCGGTCAGGAACGTGATCATCGCTCCCCAGCGGAACCACCAGAGCGCGTTGGGCACGAGGCCGCGCATCATCGCGCTGCGCGCCTGCCCGCCGAGGTCGGTCGCGAAGTAGGGCGTCTGCACGAAGTTCAGGTAGTAGAGGATGCCGATCCATGTGATGCCCGCGAGGAAGTGGATCCAGCGCAGCAGAAAGAGAAAGCCCTCGAGCGTTAGCAGTGACATGGCGCGTGCCCCCTCGCAGTTGATCGCGACCCGGGCGTATTCGATCCAAGCGCCGGGACCTTGTCAAACGCTTTCGCGCGCGCGCCGGGTCAGGTCGCCTTCGGGCGGATCACCGGAGGCTGGCCGGTGCTTCCCTTGTCGATGCCGGTGAGACCCATGGCGAGTACGCTCGGCGTCTCCGGATCGCGCATGCGATTGATGAGATTCGGCCCGGCCGCCGTGAGTCCGCCGTCGACGACGAGCGCCTCACCGGTGACGAAGCGCGCATCGTCGCTGGAGAGGAACAGCGCTGCCCCGGCGATGTGGTCGCCGAGGCCGACCTCGGGCCAGGGCTGGAGCGCCTGCAGGCGCGGCCGGAGCGCGTCGGGGCTGCCGCGGTGCACGAGCGGGGTGAGGATCCCCCCAGGGCAGATCGCGTTCACGCGGATCTTGTCGGCGGCGAGCTCGACCGCGGCCGCGCGCGTCAGGTTCACGACCGCCGCCTTGCACGCGGAGTAGCAGAGCGGCCCCGCGCCGCCCGAGAGTCCAGCCACCGAGGCGGTGTTGATGATCGAGCCGCCGTCACCCTGCCGCTTCATCGCACGCGCGCCGTGCTTCATGCCCAGGAAGACGCCGCGCACCAGCACGGCGAAGGTGAAGTCCCAGTCGTCGACCTCGAGATCGGTGAGCGGTCCGAACGCGCCGCCGATGCCCGCGTTGTTGAAGACGATGTCCACGCGACCGAACTCGTCGACCGCGTGCCCGATCATCGCCGCCACGTCGCTCTCCTCCGCGACGTCCGTGCGCACGAAGCGCACGTCGCGCTTGTGCCCGTCCTGTGCGGCGGACTCGAGGAACTCCTTGCCCGTGGCGTCGTTCAGGTCCGCGACCACGACCCGCGCGCCCTCGGCCAAGAAGCGGAGCGCCGTCGAGCGCCCCATGCCGCTCGCTCCACCCGTGATCACCGCGACCTTCCCTTCGAGCCTCATCTTGTCTCCTTCGCTCGCCTGCGGCTCGCTGCGCGCGGCTGCGCCGCTTGCGGCTTCGCTCGGGGCGGCCCTCGCTTCGCCGTCTTGCTCAGCGCGCTGCTTCGGACCGCCGTTAGTGCAGCGAGCCGAGTCTATCAGCGGCCGCGGGGCTTGTCGGAGAAGGGGAAGGCGCGCTGCTTCTCGTTCTCGCCGTCGCCTGGATTCAGGCCATCGGGCGCGCGCGCGGCGAACATGCGCCGGGTGGGGACGAACACGTCTCCGACCGGCTCGACCTTGAACTCCGGCTTGCAACCGCACGAACAGCGGTCACTGCCCGCGCACGCGGCGCAGCAGAACCAGCTCTCGTCCTTGCGGATCGAGGCGTAGTTGAGCGCGCAGCCGCAGTGGGTGCACGTTCCGTTGACCGGGGCTTGGTGGCTGGTGTCGCTCATGACGGGCGTAATCGATCGGCAATCTTCGCTCGCATCACAAGTGGGAGTCCCGGCCGGACCGGGCTCGCGCCCCGCGGATCAGCGGATCGAGGCCAGGTAGGGCGCGAGCTTCGCGGCGTCGAGGAACGTCTGCCAGCCACCCGCCCCCGCCCGCGTGACGTCCTGCTCCCAGCCAGCCAGGCGCGTGCGGAAGCGATCGGGGTCGGCGCTGTCGCGCTCGAGCTGCTTCACGTTCAGCGCCACCACGCTCACGCCCTCGAACTCGCCCTTGGCGAACTTGCGCGTGGCGCCGGGCGGCAGATCCGCCTGCATGTCGCTGAACACGACGATCGCGCGGCTCTTCGCCTCCGCCTCGCGGAGGTACTCGGCCGCGAGCATCATCGCGCCCGGGATGTCGGTGTAGTCGGATCGCTCGTCGCGGGCAGCGAACGCCTCGAGCTGCTTGGCGAGCGCGAGCTTCTGAGCGTTCGCGCGCGAAGGTCGGCGATCGAGCGTGACCAGTGCCTCCACGTTCGCCTGCTCATAGCTCGCGCTGTCGATGCGCAGGATGGCGATCGTGTCACCGGGCAGGAGGTTCGGCAGCAGCTCACGCTTCACGATGCGCGCCACCTCCGGCTTCTGATCGGCGTACGTTCCCGAGACGTCGATCAACACCGCGACTGCTTGCTGGTAGCCGCCACCGTCGGAGCAGCCGGCCAGCGCGAGCGCCGCGGCCGCGGCGAGCACGCTGGCGATACGCGTCACGACCATGACGGCCTCGATTCCTCGCCGCGCTTCACGCGGGTGTCGCGCACGATCGGCTGCTCGCGGCCGCGCAGGGCGTTCTCGATGCGCACGGGAATGCTGATGTAGACCTCGTAGAGGCTGGTGAGCATCTTCGCGAGCGCGCTCGCGGAGTGTGAGCCTGCGCGGCCGAGACAGGCCAGGCCCTGCAGCAGGAGCACGACGGCCGCCGAGAGCACGTGCCGCCCGCTGTCGAGCAGCATCTCGAGAGGGATCGCCACCATCGCGAGGATCCACGGCAGCACGAAGCCGAGTACCGCCTGGCCGACCACGGGGATTTGCGAGCTCGAAGCCTGCGTGACCAGCCGCGCCTCCTCACCCGCGAGCGAGAGCTTGAGTGCCGCGTCGGCCTCCGCGATCGACTCGCGCAGCACCGCGAGCGAGCTCTCGACCGCCGCCAGGAAGAACAGCCCCGCGAGCGATAGCCCGAGCAGCATGCGTCGCCGCGACGCGGGCACGGTGTGAAGCTTCGGGAACAGGTCGGTAACGCCGAGCATGTCCATCGCGAAGATGCCCAGCGCCGTCTCCATCAGAACGATCACGAGCGCCGAGACCGTCGCCACCGGCACCCCGCCGAGACGCGCACCCGCGGGCACGAGCTCGGACATCGGCAGCGCGATCAGCTGGAAGTTCACGAACGCGCCACCGAGCGCGACGCCCAGCACGAGCGTGGAAACCACGAACAGCTTGGTCGCCGAGAACGTGAGCGCGCGCGCCGCGAGGTCCTCGCCCTTCGAGACCTTCTCGTACTCCTCGACGTAGCCCTGGATGCGCTGCGTGCTCTCGATCGCGTGCCCCACGACCTCGCGCATGCGTGCCATCAGGTCGCGCACGTCCTTCCAGCACGAGGCCATCGCGCCGAGCAGCTTGTGTCGCCGGGAGGTATCCTCGCGGTGCTGGCGCAGCGCGCGCTCGGCCGCCTCCTCGGACGACTCGCGGATGCTCTCCAGCACCTTCTGCACGTTCGCGTCGCCCGGCGTCGGGATCTTCGCGATCGACTGCACGGTCGCCGACCAACCCGGCACTTCGGGCGGCGTCTCGGCGCAATGCTCGTAGTCGTCCTCGAGCTTCACCAGGAGGTCATCGAGCCGGCGCTGCAGGCCCGAGTACTGGCCGAGCCGCTCGGCGAAAGCGCCGTCGACGCGTTGGATCTCGCGGCCCAGCTTGCCCTGCGCGTCGAGCCTTCCCGCCGCGAGCAACGCGCCGCGTGCACGCTTGCACAGCTCCTGCGCGGCCGAGTCACAGCCACGCGCCAGGGCGTCGCAGCCCTCCGAGAGGAACTGCCCGAGGCTGCGCAGCAAGGTCAACATCGGCTCGCGCGCCGCCCACAGGAACACGACGCTCCCGACCCAGAGCACGAGGATCGAGAGAGCCGGATGATCCGGCCACAGATACAATGCCTTCATGGGGCCTCCGCTGTCGCAAGCCCCTTCGGACGGCGCGGCGCCTCAGCTCGTGAGGCGCCTCACGGCAACCCCCGCGCAACCCCGACACCGAACCGAGTCGGGCGAAGCAACCCATTCCGAGCCAGGTGGTTGCTAGACCGAGGGCCGCCCCGAGCGCAGCCGGCAAGCGCCGCAGCCGCGCGCAGCGAGCCGAAGGCGAGCGAAGTACGATCAGACGTGGCCGTCCCGAGCGCAGCCGGCAAGCGCCGCAGCCGCGCGCAGCGAGCCGAAGGCGAGCGAAGTACGATCAGACGTGGCCGTCCCGAGCGCAGCCGGCAAGCGCCGCAGCCGCGCGCAGCGAGCCGAGGGCGAGCGAAGTTCAGTAAGATCCCCCCTGATGAAGATCTACACGAAGGGCGGTGACACGGGCGAGACGTCGCTCTTCGGGGGCGAGCGCGTGAAGAAGAGCGCGCCGCGGGTCTGTGCGTATGGCGAGGTCGACGAGCTCAACTCGGTGCTCGGCGTGGCCGCAACCGAGATCCCGCACGATGACCTGCGCGCGAAGCTGCGGACGATCCAGTCGTCGCTCTTCGATCTCGGCGGGGAGCTGGCCACGCCCCAGGCCGAGGAAGGCGCGAAGCCGGGCAAGGGCGTGCCGCGGGTCAGCGAGCCCGACGTCGTGGAGCTCGAGGGCTGGATCGACTCGCTCGAGACCGAGCTCACGCCGCTGCGGAACTTCATCCTGCCCGGCGGCGCGAAGGGCGCGGCGCTGCTCCACCTGGGACGCACGGTGTGTCGCCGCGCGGAGCGAAGTCTGATCTCGCTCGGCGAGCGCGAGCGGGTCGGGGCCGTTCTGGTGCGCTACTTGAACCGGCTCTCCGACCTGCTCTTCGTGATGGCGCGCGTGGTGAACCGGCGCGCGGACGTGGAGGAGCCCCAGTGGATCGGGCGCGAGCGATGACGGCCGAGGACTACGCGAAGCTGCTCATCTCGATCGGCGCGATCGAATTGCGTCCCGATCCCGCGAGCTGGTTCACGTGGGCGTCGGGGGAGCGCGCGCCGATCTACTGCGACAACCGCGTGGTGATGTCCTACCCCGCGGTGCGCGCGCAGATCGCCGCGGGTCTGGCGGACTCGATCCGAAGGTCACATCCCGACGTGCAGGTGATCGCGGGAACCGCGACCGCGGGCATTCCGCACGCGGCCTGGGTCGCGAGCTTGCTCGACCTGCCGATGGTCTACGTGCGCGGCGCGGCGAAGGAGCACGGCAAGGGGAAGCGCGTCGAAGGGCGTCCGCTTCACGGCGAGCGGGTCGTGCTGATCGAGGACCTCGTCTCGTTCGGCGGCAGCGCGCTGGCCGCGGTCGAGGCACTGCGCGAAGAGGGCGGGGTGGTCCTCGGCGTGCAAGCGATCGTGAGC
>Ga0210377_10003273_pt1 | contig 13962 bp, 15 predicted proteins | sample PLM4_65_b1redo_FD_155480 | JGI IMG/M metagenome (GOLD analysis project Ga0210377, IMG submission 155480) | Groundwater sediment microbial communities from an aquifer in East River, Colorado, USA - PLM4_65_b1 redo | ecosystem: Environmental > Terrestrial > Soil > Riparian zone | place: USA: East...
GGCGATCCGCTCGCCCTGGATGCCGACCTCCCAGGCGCCGGCACCCTCGGAGGTCACCACGGTCCCGTTGGCGATCACGATGTCGAGCATGGGCCCGAGCCTAGCCGAGCGGGCCCCAGGGGTCAACGACCGGGCCGTGCTAGCATCGCGGGCCGTGAGCCTCGACGTCGCGTTTCTCGGCGCCGCCCGGCAGGCCGCCCTCGTGCGGAGCAAGCAGCTCTCGCCGGTGGAGCTGGTGCGCGCCTACCTCGACCGCATCGACCGTCTCGACGGCCGCCTGCGCGCCTACATCACGGTGTGCCGCGAGACGGCGGTGGAGGCCGCGCGGCGCGCCGAGGAGGCGGTGACGCGCGGCGGCGCGCTGGGGCCGCTGCACGGCGTGGCCTTCGCGGTGAAGGACCAGTTCGCGACGCGGGGCGTGCGCACCACCGCGGGCTCGCGCATCCTGAGCGACAACGTGCCGGACGAGGACGCCACCGTGGTGGCCCGGCTCACGGCGGCCGGCGGCGTCCTGCTCGGCAAGCTCAACCTCACCGAGTTCGCCCTGGGCGGGACCATCCGTTTTCCGTTCGGCCAGCCGCGCAACCCGTGGAACACCGAGCACGACACCGGCGGCTCGTCGGCCGGCTCCGGCGTGGCCGTCGCCGCCGCGCTGTGCTCGGTCTCGCTCGGCGAGGACACCGGCGGGTCGGTGCGCTCGCCGGCCTCGTGGTGCGGCGTCGCCGGTCACCGGCCGACGTGGGGACTGGTCTCGCGTCACGGCTGCATCCCGCTGAGCTGGTCGCTCGACGCGCCGGGGCCGCTGGGCCGCACGGTGGAGGACTGCGCGCTGCTGCTCGGGATCATCGCCGGCCAGGACCCGCGCGACCCGCTCACCGCGCGCCGCCCGGTGCCCGACTATCGCGCCGCGCTCACGGGCGACGTCCGCGGCCTGCGGGTCGGCGTGATCCGCGAGCTGACGCACGGCCCCGAGACCGACGCCGAAGTCCGCGACGCCGTGACCGCCGCGGTGGACGTGCTCGCCACGCTCGGCGCCGAGGTCGACGAGGTATCGCTGCCGCTGGTGTCGCGGGCCGGCGCGGCCTTCATGGCGATCTGCGACTCGGAGGGCGCCGCGCTCCACCTGCCCTGGCTGCGCAGCCGCCCCGGCGACTACGACGACGGCACGCGCCGTCGCCTGCTCGCCGCCAGCCTCCTGCCCGCGGTCCTGCTCCAGAAGGCGCAGCAGGCCCGCGCGCTCGTCCGCCAGCAGCTGCTCGCCGCGCTGGCGAATCACGACGTGCTCGTGGCGCCCACCGCGCACCGCCCCGCCCCCGCCATCGCGAGCTTCACGGCGCCGATCACCAGCAAGGACGAGGCGGCCGGGCGCTTCTTCACGCGGCGCTCGTTCACGACGCCGGCGGCGCTGGCCGGCACCCCGGCCCTGGCGGTGCCGTGCGGCTTCAGCGCCCGGGGCCTGCCGCTCAGCCTGCAGATCATCGGCCGTCGCTTCGACGACGCCACCGTGCTGCGCGTGGGGCACGCCTACGAGCAAGCGACCGACTGGCATCGGCGCCGGCCGGCGCTCTGACCCAGGTCCCACGCCATGGCCGAGCTGACCGAAGGTCAGGTGCGCGCGCTGGCTCAGGCGCTCGACCTGCCGCTGACGCCCGAGGACGCCGCCGAGGTCACGCACCGCCTCAACGCGTTCATCGAGGCGCTGCTCCCCCTGGCCGAGCTGCCGCCCGGCGGCCCCGAGCCCGTGCCGGCGCCGATCGATCCCGACGGGGTGTGAGCACGCGTCCCGGCGCGGCCCGCGCAGGTAGGGGCTCGGCGTCACTTCGCGATCAGCGTTCCGAATAGCTGCGCCACGATGCCAACGACGATCAGGGCCCATCCGCTCACGGTCAACACGGCGTAGTGCCGAACGGTGAATGGGGATCGGTCGTATCTCGGCAGCAGCGGAACGCGCGCGCCTTTGGCCGGATCAGACGCCCCCAGCCATGTCTTGATGGCATCGCCGAACTCGCTCTGGCTCCACGCCAGGAGGCCGGCACCGACGGCGTCGAGGAGTAGGCCAATCACGATTGCGTACTTCGACGTGGCGCCCTCCTTGCCCGACGGGGCGACCTCGAGGAGCAGTCAGGAGCCGAGCGCTCTCCTGCGTTCGGGACTCTAGGGCTGCCTCGTGCGCGCGGTCAATTGGGGGAAACCCCGACATGCCTCTGACCGGTCCACGCCGCAGCCGCCGGGACGGTCAGTTCGGCAGCGCGACCGCCGCCGCGACGACCCGCGCGAGCACCTCGATCTTGAACGGCTTGCCCAGATAGTCGAACGCTCCGACCCGCAGCGTGGCGCGCGCCACCTCGACGTCCTCGTTCCCGCTCATGATGACGACGCGAAGGGTCGGATGGTCGCGGCGCAGGTGATCGAGCACCTCGACCCCGGACATCTCGGGCATCATCAGGTCGAGCAGGACGACGTCGGGCTCGAAGACCGGCACGAGCTGCAGCGCCTCGGCGCCCCCGACGGCGAGCTCCACGATGTAGCCGAGCTCGACGAGCACGTCGCGGAGCATCGCCCCGACGCGAGACTCGTCCTCCACCACCAACACCCGGCCGAGCGATGAGAGCATAACGGAGCGGTCGACATGCAGCGTATCGCTGGCAGCCTCACGCCGGTAGTCGGGGAAAGCCCGACACGCCGTCCAGTCGCCGCGCTCGCTCGCCGCGCAACTTCGCTCGACAATGCCCGGGCCGGGGCGCAGATTCGCCGGCCATAGATCGCCGTCCTGCCCGCTCGGATTCGTGGAGGATCGCCGTGCACGGTTGAGACCCGTCCCGCAGTGACTCGCAGCCCTCCGACATGTTCACCCAGATGCACGCGTGCTTCGCGCTGCAGCGCGTGTTCATCAACCAGCAGAACCTCTTCCCGTCGGTGCCGCCGGCCGGCTCGCTGCTGACGGTCCGTGACGTGCTGGAGCTGGCCACCGTGGTCGGCGCCCACACCAACGGCCTCGGCCGCGTCACCGGCACGCTGACGCCGGGCAAGGAGGCCGACCTCATCCTGCTACGCACCAAGCACATCAACGTGGGCCCCATCAACGACGCCATCGTCGCCATCGTGCTCGGCATGGACAGCGGCAACGTCGACTCGATCTGGATCGCCGGGCGCGCCGTCAAGCGCAACGGCAAGCTGGTGGGCGTGGACGTCGACCGCCTGCTGCGGCGAGCCGACCAGGTGCGCGAGGCGCTGCGCCACCGCGTCGGTCTCTGAACGATCCTCGGGGGGCGCCCCGGCTTCGCCGGGGCGCCCCCCGAGTCCGACTAAGCGCCCTCGACGAGGATCAGATTGGTCGTCGCCGTCTTGAACCGCAGGGCCTTCGGCTCCCGGTACTCCGGGGAGTCGTACCAGCGCCGGGCCTGCTCGACGCTCGGGAACTCGAGCACCACGAGACGCTTCAGCGGCCACGTCCCCTCGAGCGTCTCGAACCGGCCGCCCCGTACGCAGAACTTGCCGCCGTATTTCGCGACCGTCGCCGGCACCTGCTGGCGATACGCCTCGAATCCGGCGGCGTCGGTGACGTCCACGTCAGCGAGAATGTACGCTGCCATCGTCGGTCCCTCCTGAGTGAGTTGCGCGCGCGCCCTTCGAGTCGCGAACGAGTGGTCGGCATCATATCGCGCTCGCGGCGATGTTGACGGCCAAGGCGAGGAGCGCGGCGTTGAACACGAAGGCCACGACGCCGTGCGCGGCGACGGTGCGGCGGACCACCTTGCTGGTGACCCCGACGTCGGAGACCTGCGACGTCATGCCGATGACGAAGGAGAAGTAGGCGAAGTCCCAGTAGTCGGGTTCCTCGTCGCCGCCCGGGAAGGCCAGGCCGCCGCCGGCATCCTCGTCGTAGAACTCGTGGGCGTAGTGCAGCGCGAACATCGTATGGATGAAGGCCCACGACAGCACGATGGTCCCGGCCGCCAGGATGAGCCGGGCCGGCTGCCGGCCCTCGCCGGCGCCCCCGGAGGTGCCGAGCTCGACGAAGATGGCGGCGAGGCTCGCCAGCGCCGCCGCCACCGTCAGCACCAGGATGGCGGCCTGCCCCTCGTCCTGCCGGGCCGCCCGACGGCGGATGCCGTGGACGTCGGACGAGGCCATCATGTGAAACGCGAGCACCAGATAGAGCCCGGCGGCGATGTCCCAGCCGACGAGCAGGCGGTGCGCGAGGGCCCACCGGGGCACGATCCCGAGCGCGACGGTCACGACGATCCCGATGGCCCCCGAGACGAAGAGCCGGGGCCGCGCCCGCACGATTCGGAGCAGCCGGCCCGGTCGGCGCGCCTCGGATTCGGGGGTGGGCACCGCGCTATTCGACGCCCAACCGCGCCGGTCCTCAAGGACTTCGTGCGCGCAGCGGTCTTGACTATATAAGAATATCGCCATATAAAGATGCCGCCGATGACGCTCCTCCCCGACCTGCAGCTCTTCAAGGCGGAGTTCTTCAAGGCCCTCGCCCATCCCGTTCGCATCCGGCTCCTCGAGGTGCTGCGCCACGGCGAGCGGTCGGTGCAGGAGCTGCAGGCCGCGCTCACGGTCGACCAGTCGACGGTGTCCCAGCACCTCGCCATCCTGCGCGCCAAGCACGTGGTGGCCTCGCGCAAGGAGGGCACCACGGTGCGCTACGCCGTGCGCGACGCCCGCGTCAGCGCCCTCCTCGACGTCTCACGCGCGATCTTCAACGCCCAGCTCACCGGCAGCCAGACCATGCTGCGGGCCCTGCGGCGCGAGAGTCGCCGGCCGCCGCGGCGGCGAGCCACCCGACCCGCGTGATCCGCCAGCTCCACCTCGCGCTCCGCACCGGCATCGTCACCGAGCCCGCCGCCGCCGACCCCGAGCTGGAGACGCTCGGCCGGCGGTTGGGCGAGGAGGTGCACCGTCTGTTCGGCCGCTCGCTGCACATCCGCCAGGTCGACGCCGGCTCCTGCAACGGCTGCGAGCTGGAGATCTCCGGACTGACCGGGCCCCACTACGACCTCGAGCGCTTCGGCCTGCACTTCGTGGCCTCCCCGCGTCATGCCGACTGCCTGCTCGTGACCGGACCGGTCACCCGCAACATGGCGGAGGCGCTCCGGCGCACGTGGGCGGCGACGCCCGATCCCAAGATCGTCATCGCCGCCGGCGATTGCGCGCGCGACGGCGGGATCTTCGCCGGCTCCTACGCGGTGGAGGGTGGCGTCGGCAGCGTGGTGCCCGTCGACGCGGTGATCCCGGGCTGCCCGCCCTCACCGAAGGCGCTGCTGGCCGGACTGCTCGCCGTGATCGGCCATCGCGCGGGCGGCGCTGCCCGCTGATGGCGGGCCTGCTCTACGCGCTGACCGTCGCGGCCGGCGTCGCCGGCGCCGGCGTCGGCGTCGCGGGCATGCTGGGCATCGCGTGGACCGTACGCGTGGACGGTGTCGTGCCGCTCGGCGGCCTCGAGCTCACGATGGACCCGCTCGCCGGGTTCTTCCTGGCCGTCATCGGCGTCTGCACCGCCGCGGCCTCGCTCTATGCCGTCGGCGCCGCCGGCGAGACCCACTACGACATCGGCGCCTATCTGGCCTTCGTGGGCGCGCTCGGCGTGGTGCCCCTCGCCGCCAACGCCATGACGTTCCTCGTCGCCTGGGAGATCATGTCGCTCGCCTCGTGGATGCTCGTCCTCGATCGGCGCGACGACGCCGAGGCCCGGCACGCCGCCTGGGTGTATGCGGTGATGACGCACGCGGGTCTGGCGTGCCTGCTCGCCGGCATGCTCCTGCTCGGCGCCCACACCGGCAGCCTGCGCTTCGCCGACTGGAGCGCGGCCGCGCCCGCGCTCTCGCCCGGCCTCCGCAACGCCGTGTGGCTGCTCCTCGCCCTGGGTTTCGCCGGAAAGGCCGGCGTCATTCCGCTCCACGTGTGGCTGCCGCTCGCCCACCCCGCCGCGCCGAGCCACGTCTCCGCGCTCATGTCGGGCGTCATGATCAAGCTCGGCGTCTATGGCCTCGTTCGCGTCGGCTTCGAGTGGCTGGGGCCCGCCCCGGCGGCGTGGGGCGTCGTGATCCTCCTGGCCGGTGCCGTGTCCGCCGTCGTGGGCGTCCTCTACGCGCTGGTCGACCCCGACCTCAAGCGCCTGTTGGCCTTCTGCAGCATCGAGAACGTCGGCATCATCCTGATCGGCGTCGGCGGCGCCATGCTCTTCCGTCACGCCGGGCTCGAGGCGCTCGCGCTGCTCGCGCTGGTGGCCGCGCTCTACCACACCGTCAATCACGCGATGTTCAAGGCGCTGCTCTTCCTCGGAGCGGGGGCGGTCGTGCACGGCACCGGCACCCGCAACATGGAAGCAATGGGCGGCCTGATCAAGCGGATGCCGTGGACCGCCGGCTGCTTCCTGCTCGGCTCGATGGCGATCGCGGGCTTGCCGCCCTTGAACGGCTTCGTCAGCGAGTGGCTGACCTTCCAGGCGCTGCTCCAGAACATCCGCCTCGAGGAGCCCGCGCTCAATCTCGTCTTCGTCGTCGCCATCGCCGCGCTGGCGCTCACCGCCGGCCTGGCGGCGGCTTGCTTCGTGAAGGCCTTCGGCATCACGTTCCTGGCGCTGCCGCGCGGCGACGCCGCCGCGCGGGCGCACGACGCCACGCCGGCCATGCGGCTGGGCATGCTCGTCTTCGCGGCGGCCTGCGTCCTGCTCGGCCTCGGCCCCACGGTGGTCGTGCCCGCGCTCGGCCGGGTCGCCGGCCCCGTGGTCAGGGCGGCGACGCCGGCGACGTGGGGTGGCGCCACCACGCTGAGCATCTCGGAGAGCTTCGCGCGCCTGTCGACGCTGGCGATCGCCGCCGCCCTGGTGGTCGGCGTGGCGGTCCCCTTCGTCACGCTCGCGCTGGCCGGCGTGTCCCGCCGGCGGCGACTCTACGAGACGTGGGGATGCGGGCGGATGCTGCAGACGGCGCGGATGGAGTACACGGCCACCGCCTTCGCCGATCCCTTCAAGCGCGTGTTCCGGTTCTTCTATCGCCCGGAGAAGCAGATGCAGCTCGACGTGCATCCGGAGTCGCGCTTCTTCGTGCGGCGCATGGCGTACACCAACCCCGCCCGCTCGCTCTTCGAGGACTGGCTCTACCGGCCCGTGCTCGCCGCCCTGCTGGCGATCGTGGCCCGCGTGCAGCGCCTGCAGTCGGGCAGCGCCACCGCGTACCTGACCTACATCTTCGTCGCCCTGCTCGTGCTCCTGGTACTGCGATGACGGCGGACGTGATCCTGGCCGTGATCCAGGTGCTGGTGGTGACGGCCGGCGCGCCGCTGCTGGTGGGCGCGCTGCGCACGCTGAAGGCGCGCCTGGTCGGCCGGCGTGGCCCGCGCGTGCTCCAGCCCTACGCCAACCTCGCCAAGCTCCTCCGCAAGGAAGCGGTCGTGTCGACGACCACCTCGTGGATCTTTCGGGTCACGCCCTACGTGCTGTTCTCCACCATGGTGGCGGCCGCCCTCATCGTGCCGCTGCTGCTGGCGCGGCCCGTCCTCGACTTCGCCGGCCTCGTCCTGCTCATGTACCTCTTCGTCATCGGCACCTTCTTCCTCGCGCTGGCCGGTCTCGATGCCGGCAGCGCCTTCGGGGGGATGGGCTCCAGCCGCGAGGTCGCGGTGGCGGCGCTGGCCGAGCCCACGATCATGGTCGCGATCCTGGCCCTCGCCCTCCGGGCGGAGACGACCAGCCTGGGGGGGATCGTGGAGCGTTTCGCGCGTGATCCCCTGCTGGCGGCGAATCCCGGCCACCTGCTGGCCTTCAGCGCGCTCTTCATCGTGATGCTGGCGGAGACGGGCCGGCTGCCGGTGGACAATCCCGCCACGCACCTCGAGCTCACGATGATCCACGAGGCGATGGTGCTCGAGTACTCCGGCCACTACCTGGCGCTCGTCGAATGGGCGGCGGCCATGAAGCTCTTCCTCTTCATGACGCTGCTGGCCAACCTCTTCCTGCCGTGGGGCATGCCGGCCGCGGCGGCGCCGCTGACGATCCTCCTGGGGCTCATCGTCCTCGCGGCGAAGCTGGCCGTGCTCACGGTGGGGCTGGCGCTGCTGGAGACCGCGCTGGCCAAGCTTCGTCTCTTTCGCGTGCCGGAGCTGCTGGCCGGCTCGTTCGCGCTGGCGCTGCTGTCGGTGCTGTCGGTGTTCCTGCTTCGATGAGCGACCTGTCGAACTTCCTCGCGTTCCTGGGCCTCGTGACCACGCTGCTCATGGTGTGGCGCCAGAGCCGGCCGGCCCGGGTGCGCCTGCTCGCCGTCCAGTCGCTGCTGCTGGCCGCCCAGGCGGTGGCGATCGCCGCCTTCACCGGTCGCTACGGCCTGCTCCTCGTCGCCGTGGCGCTGGTCGTGGTGAAGGCGTGGTGGATTCCGCGAGCGCTGGCGCGCATGGGTGAGGGCGCGCCGCCCCGGCCGCTGGCGCCGGGACGCTCGGCGGGCCTGCGGCTCTTGGGGGCGGGGGCGCTCGTCGTGGGCGCCTACGCGCTGATGCTTCCCGTCACCGCGAGCAGTGCCTTGCCCACGCGCGGGGGCATTCCGCTCGCCTTCGCCATGGCCCTCGTCGGACTCTACGCCTGCGTGATCGGACGGGACGTGATGGGCCAGATCCTCGGCTTCCTGATGTTCGAGAACGGCATCTTCGCGCTCGGCCTGCTGGCCGCCTACGGCCTGCCCGGTCTCGTCGAGGCCGGCGTCTTCCTCGACGTCCTCGTGGTCGTCCTCGTGGCCGAGGGGCTGGTGATGCAGATCCGGCACGAGCACGCGACGCTCGACGTCGACCTGTTGCGCGAGTTGCGCGGCTGATGCTCCTCGTCGCGCTCCTCGCGGTCCCGCTCGCCGGCGCCGCGCTCCTCGTTCGCGCCAGCGGCCGGGCGGCGACCCTCGTGCACGGGGTCACGGCGCTGGCCACCGTCGTCCTCGCCCTGGCCGTGAGCATCGCCGTCGTGCGGGAGGCGACGCTCCAGGCGCTGGACGGGTTTCTGCGCGCCGACGCGCTCTCGGCGTGGATGGTGGCGCTGGTGGGTGTAGTGGCGGGACTGGCGGCGGTGGAGGCGCCCCACTATGCGCACGGCGCCGCCCGCCGGTTCTATCCGTTCTTCCACCTCTTCGTCTTCACGATGCTGCTGGCCGTCACCACCGACGACCTCGGCTTCATGTGGGTGGCCATCGAGGGCACGACGCTCGCGTCGGTCTTCCTCGTCAACTTCGAGCGCACGCGCGCCTCGCTGGAGGCGTCCTACAAGTACGTGCTGATCTGCTCGGTGGGAATCGCGGTGGCCTTCCTCGGCACTGTGCTCGTCTACTTCGCCGACGTCGCGCATTTCGCCGGCACCGAGCACGCGCTGCGGTGGACGACGCTGCAGCGCCTCGCCCCCGCCCTGCCCCCGCGTATCGTGGAGATGGCCTTCGTGTTCCTGCTGGTCGGCTACGGCACCAAGGCGGGACTGGCGCCCATGCACACCTGGTTGCCGGACGCTCACAGCGAGGCGCCGGCGCCGGTGAGCGCGATGATGTCCGGCGTCCTGCTGGCCATCGGCGTGTATGCGATCCTCCGCTTCAAGCCGATCGTGGACGTCGCGGCCGGCCCCGTCGTGGCGCGCCGGCTGCTCCTGGGACTCGGGCTGGCCTCGATGGCGGTGGCGGCGGCGTTTCTCTGGAACCCCAAGAACTACAAGCGCATGCTGGCCTACTCCAGCGTCGAGCACCTCGGCCTCGTCAGCGTCGGCCTCGGCTTCGGCGGGCCGTGGGGCATCGCGGGCGCCGTCCTGCACATCGCCAACCATGCCCTCGCGAAGTCGGTGCTCTTCCTCCTCTCCGGGCGGATCCGGGCCGCCTACGCCTCGATGGAGATCGCGGCGGTCCGCGGACTGCTGGCCCGCCTGCCGGTGAGCGGACCGCTGTTCTTCGCGGCGATGCTGGCGCTCCTGGGGCTGCCGCCGTTCGGCCTGTTCGTCAGCGAGGTGATGATCATCGGCGCGGGATTCGCGGCCGGCCACGTCCTGGCCCCGGTGATCGCGCTGGTGCTCCTCGCCATCGCCTTCGCCGGGCTCCTGCACGCGCTCCAGCGGATGCTCCACGGGGAGGCGGCCGGCCGCGGGGTCGAACACCAGGGGTGGGCGGCGGTGCCGATGGTCGCCGCGCTCGTCCTGCTCCTCATGACGGGGCTGGCGTGGCCCCCCGGTCTGGCCGGGGCGCTGGCCAGCATCACGGCGGTGATCGCGGCGCCATGAGCGCACCGGCCGTCGAGCGCGCGCTCGTCGATCACGGCGGCACCGCCATCGTCCGCGACGGCGAGTCGCTGCGCGCCCGCGTGCGTCCGGCCGAGGTCCGGCCGCTCGCCGACGCCCTCGCGGGCCTCGGCCTCGAGCTGCAGCTGTTCACCGCCGCCGACACCCGGACGGCCGGAGGCGACTTCACGCTCGTCTACGTGTTCGCGCCGCCGACGCACCGGCCCGCCGTCACCGTCCTGGCCTCGCTGGCCGCGCACGACCCCCGCGTGCCCTCGCTGGCCACGCGCTCGTTCGCGGCGAGCCGCTTCGAGCGCGAGGTGCACGATCTCTTCGGCATCGTGCCCGAGGGCCACCCCGAGCTGCGCCGGCTGGCGCTCCATCAGTTCTGGCCGGCCGGCTATCACCCGCTCCGCCGCGACGCGCCCGCCCGCGTGGAGTTCCGCGACGAGGGGCAGCCCTTTCCCTTTCGCGCGGTGGAGGGGGAGGGCATCTTCGAGATCACGGTGGGGCCCGTGCACGCCGGCATCATCGAGCCCGGCCACTTCCGCTTCAGCGTCGAGGGCGAGACCATCGTCAACCTCGAGACGCGGCTCGGCTTCGTGCACAAAGGCACGGAGAAGCTGTTCGAGACGCTGCCGTTCGCCCGGACGTGGGAGCTGGCCGAGCGGATCTCCGGCGACACCAGCGTGGGGCACGCGCTCGCCTACTGCCGCGCGCTCGAGGCGCTGGCCGGCTGCGTGATCCCGCCGCGGGCGGCCGCGCTGCGGGCCGTGCTGCTCGAGCTGGAGCGGCTCTACAACCACGTCGGCGACGTCGGGATGATCGTCAACGATACCGGCTTCGCCTTCGGCCACGCCCACTGCTTCCGCCTGCGCGAGGAGCTGTTGCGCCTGAACGCGCGCCTGACCGACCACCGTCTCCTCCGCGCCGCCGTGGTGCCGGGCGGGGTGGCCGGCGCCGCCGCCGCCCCGCTGCCGTCGGTCGCGCGCGACGTCGCCCGCCTCGCGCAGGACTTCGAGGAGGTGGCGCGCCTGTCGCTCGACAACATGATGGTCCTCGAGCGCCTGCAGGGCACGGGCCGGCTCACCGCGAAGACCGCCCGGGAGATGCAGGTGGTGGGGATGGTGGCCCGCGCCAGCGGCATCGACGCCGACGCGCGCCGCGACGCGCCCTTCGCGCCCTACGACTCGCTCGGCGTGCGCGTGGCCGGCTACGACACCGGCGACGTCTGGGCGCGGACCATGGTGCGGCTCGACGAGGCGCGGGAGTCCGCCCGCCTGATCGCCACGATCCTCGACGGGCTGCCGGCGGGCGACGTCCAGGCGCCACTCGGCGATCTGCGCGCCGGCGAGCACGCCACCGTCGTCGTGGAGGGCTGGCGCGGTCCGATCTGGTACTGGGTGCTCGCCGACGGCCCCGCCTCGGTGGCCCGCGTGAAGGTCGTCGACCCGTCGTTCCGCAACTGGCCCGCCCTCGAGTACGCGGTGCTCGAGAACATCGTTCCCGACTTCCCGCTCTGCAACAAGAGCTTCAACCTCTCCTACTCCGGCAACGACCTGTAGTTCGGCGGCCACAGGCAGAGTCGGAGCGGGAGGGGCGAGGGGAGCTCTTCGAGTTATACTCTCGGTATGAAGACAGCGATCTCCATTCCGGACGAGGTCTTTGCCGAGGCGGAGAGGCTCGCGCGGCGGCTCAAGAAGTCTCGGAGTGAGCTCTATAGCCACGCCCTCCGAGAATATGTCGCGAGACATGGCCCGGAATACGTCACCGAGACCCTCGACCGAATCTGCGGCGAATCTCCACCAGAGAAGGACTTTGCTCGGGCGGCCGCCAGGCGAACGCTTCGGCGTTCGCCATGGTGATCGCTCAGGGCGAGGTGTGGTGGGCAGACCTCCCCGAGCCATCCGGGTCGGAACCCGGGTTCCGACGGCCAGTCGTTGTCGTGCAGGGGGACGCGTTCAACCGCAGTCGGATCGATACCGTCGTGTGCGTGCCGCTGACCAGCACTCTGCGGTGGGCCGAGGCTCCGGGCAACGTGCTTCTCGACGCGAGAATGACGGGACTCCCGAAGGACTCGGTCGCCAATGTCTCGCAGATCGTCACCCTCGACAGAACCTCGCTGACTGAGCGAGTCGGGAAGTTGTCGAGGGCAAAGCTCGAGCTCGTGCTCTTCGGCATCGATGTGGCGCTCGGTCGCTAGTCGCCGCCGAACGGTCCGCTTCAGCGGACCGGCGGCGCCGGCCGCTGAGCGCAGTCGTTAGATCCCGCCGCCGCGCGCAGGCGTCGGGGCCGCTCTTCGCGCTAGACCGTGAAGGACATTCCGCCGTCGAAGTTCACGGCGGTGCCGGTGATGTAGCTGGCCCGGTCGGAGGCGAGGAAGGCCACGAGGTCGGCGAACTCGCTGGCGTCGGCCACGCGGCCGACGGGTACGCGCTTGGCCAGCTCGCGGTAGTGCGCCTCCACGTCGCCGTCCTTGGCGCGGCGGGCGATCTGGGCGCTCTTGACGAGGCCGATGCAGATCGTGTTCACGAGGATGCGGTCGGCGGCGTACTCGTTGGCGAGCGACTTCGTGAGATTGATGCCCGCCGCCCGCGACACGCTCGTGGGCAGGCCCTGCGCTCGCGGCGCCTTCCCCCCGACGGTGGTGACGTTGATGATGCGGCCGCCCCCACGCTGCTTCATGTGGGGAATGACGAGTCGGGACATCCGGACCGCGCCCATGACCTTGAGGTCGAAGTCCGCCTGCCAGGCGTCGTCGCCCACCTTCTCGAAGGGAGCAGCCGACGACGTGCCGGCGTTGTTCAGGAGAATGTCGACCCCGCCGAACTGCCGGACGGTGGCCGCCACCACGGCCTCGCACTCGGCGGCCCGGGACACGTCGGCCGACAGGGGCAGGAGCTCCGCACCCGTCGCCTTTCGGATGTCCTCCGCGGCGCGCTCCAGCACGTCCTTGCGGCGAGCGCACAGGGTGACCCGCGCGCCCGACCGGGCGAGTCGCTCGACGGCGGCCCGGCCCAACCCCTCGCTGCCCCCAGTGATGATCGCGACCTTACCCTTGAGTCCGAGCTCTAGAGTGTCCACGGCGCGGAAGGATAGCAGATTCAGGCGTCGATCAGGCGGGCTTGCGGGCGAGGACGTAGAACATCGGCGTGAAGATCCCCGTCTCGCCACCGCGGACGATGGCCTCGGCCGCCGCGTTCAGGAACGAGCTCACGGCCGCGGAGCCCTTTGGCGCGATCCGGGCCAGCTCGAGCCCACGCACGGCGACGTTGGTGACCGCGCGCCCCGCCCGCGAGTGGTGGAAGCCCCAGAGCGCAAAGCGCGCGGCCAGCGCATCGGCGCGCCAGAATCGGATTGACCTCGGTGGCGTCCCGTGGTCTCTGGGAACGATGCCCCTGTCAATCGACTCCCTGAAGCGAGCGCTCGGCTCCTTCGCCGGAGCCTTCCCGGAAGGGCTCGCCTGGACGGGCCGCGCGAGCATCCTCGCCAGCTACGACGCCTACTACGGCGGCGCGACCGCCTGGAACGGCGCCAGCCCCGCGAGCGATCCGGCGAACAACAAGGAGGCGGCCGAGCGATACTTCACGCTCATCACGGAATTCTTCGAGTACGGCTGGGGCGACGCGTTTCTCGCGGGCATCGCGGAGCCGGGCACGCTGCGGACGGCGATGATGCTGGAGCACGGCGGCGCCGCCGCCAGGGCCGGTGAGCCCGGCATTTTC
>Ga0210377_10003274_pt1 | contig 13962 bp, 10 predicted proteins | sample PLM4_65_b1redo_FD_155480 | JGI IMG/M metagenome (GOLD analysis project Ga0210377, IMG submission 155480) | Groundwater sediment microbial communities from an aquifer in East River, Colorado, USA - PLM4_65_b1 redo | ecosystem: Environmental > Terrestrial > Soil > Riparian zone | place: USA: East...
CCCAGCTGGGCGGCACCGCGCGGTGGGGGATCACCAACAACCTGAGCCTCACCGGCACGGCCAACCCGGACTTCAGCCAGGTGGAGTCGGACGCTGGGCAGCTGCTCTTCGATCCGAGGGAGGAGCTGTTCCTCCAGGAGAAGCGCCCCTTCTTCCTGGACGGCATCGAGCAGTTCACCGTGCCCAACAGCCTGGTCTACAGCCGGCGGGTGGTGCAGCCGGTCGCCGCGGTCAAGCTGACGGGGAAGGCCCTCGGGACCGACATCGCCCTCCTGTCCGCGGTGGACGACCCGGACATCTCGGCGACCGGCGACCACCCGATCTACAACATCCTCCGGCTCCAGCGTGACATCGGCGCCAACTCGAGGGTCGGGATGGTCTACACCGACCGCATCGAGGGCGGTGACTACAACCGGGTCCTCGGTGCCGACGCGCGGCTGGTGTTCGGCGAGGTCTACACCGTGCAGCTCCAGGCCGCCGGCAGCCGCACGCGGGCGGGCGGCGAAGTCACCACCGCACCCCTCTGGCAGGCGCGGTTCACCCGCAACGGGCGCACCTTCGGTCTCCAGGCCAACATCAACGCCAGCGACGAGAAGTTCCGCGCCCGTAGCGGCTTCTTCCCCCGGCCCGGACTGGTCCACCTCCGCTTCCAACCCCGGGTGACGGTCTACGGGGGCGGCGGATCGCTGGTGGAGAGCGCCACCTTCGACGTGAACCTGAACGGACGCTGGCGCTACGACGAGTTCGTCGGCGGCGACGGGATCCTGGACGAGCAGCTCCACTTCAACGTCAACACCACCCTGAAGGGCGGCTGGAACCTCACCGGGTCGCTGCTGCTCGAGACCTTCGGCTATCCGTTCGAGATCTACGGCGGGTACCGGGTCGAGCTGCCCCGGTTCGGCGGCGGCGGCGCCGACACCGTGCCGTTCGTCGGCCGGCCGCGGATTCCCAACCGCGACTACGTGCTGTCGTTCGAGACGCCCGATTTCAAGCACCTCTCGGCGAATGCGTTCTTCCTCTGGGGGAACGACGAGAACTTCTTCGAGTGGTCGCCCGGGCGGATCATCATCTCGACCTTCGGGGTCACCTGGCGGCCGACGGGCAAGCTCCGCCTCGACGGGACCTACGCCCTCCAGCAGGTCCGCCGGGTGAGCGACGGGAGCCTGGTCAACGTCGCCCATCTCCCGCGGCTCAAGATGGAATACCAGCTCTCGCGGCCGATCTTCCTGCGGCTGGTGGGCGAGTACGGCCACGAGAAGCAGGACTCGCTCCGGGACGACACCCGGACCGAGGCCCCGATCCTGGTCTTCGACTCCGAGGCAGGCGACTTCGTGCGGACCCGCGCGCTCAAGCGGAGCTCGTTCCGGGGTGACATCCTCTTCTCCTACCAGCCCAACCCCGGAACGGTTGTCTTTCTGGGCTACGGCAGCACGCTGCTCGACCCGGTGGATCCCACCACGCCCCGCGCGGCCGGGCTGCGCCGCGCGGAGGACGGGTTCTTCCTCAAGATGAGCTACCTCTTCCACATGTAGCCGTGGCTGTAGTGACCCGTCCGTGTAGGCGGACCGCAACAGCGATCCTCGTTCGCGCTCGGTTGCGCAAGCGTCTGCACCCCCCTTCGCATCAGGTTCAAGCACAGTCGCGACGCGGGTTTGTCGCATGATTGCACACCCCCGGCTCGGGTGCGTCAACCCGCTCCCCATTGGCTTGCCTCTTGCCCCCCCTTTAGTCCAAGTCAGCCACTGACAAGAAGCTCAACACCATCACCTTTTCGAACGGCCCCGCGGGCTCGATGCGCGTCCTCATCCTGAACTACGAGTATCCCCCCCTTGGCGGCGGCGCCGGTGTCGCCACGCAGGCGCTGGCCCGGGGGCTGGCGTCGCGCGGCGTGACGGTGGACGTGATCACCGCGGGCGAGCGCGACGAGTGCCGGTCCGAAGTGTTATGGGACGGCTACGCCGCGGAGGAGGGGATGCTCACCGTGTACCGGGTGAAGAGCAGTCGCACCGGGATTCACGAGGCGGGGATGGGCGGCGCGTTCAGCTACCTCCGCACCGCGCTCCCCCTGGTGCGCGCGCGGATGCGCGACGAGCACTACGACATCGTGCACGTGTTCTTCTCCCTGCCCACCGGCGCGATGCTGCCGTTGCTGAGCCTGGGTGACACGCCCGTCATCGTCTCGCTCCGCGGCTCCGACGTGCCGGGCTACGATCCCTGCCAGCGCACGCTTGGCCGCGCGCACAAGGTGCTGCTCCCGCTCACTCGCTGGATCTGGCACCGGGCGAACCGCGTGGTGGCGGTCTGCGAGAGCCTCGGACGTCTGGCCCTTCGCACCGACCCCGGCCTCCGCTACTCGGTCATTCCGAACGGCGTGGACCTGACCCGCTTCCGCCCCTCCGCCCGCGCGCGCTCCCGTCATCCGAGGAAGGTGCGCTGCATCGCGGTTGCCCGGCTGGTGGAGCGCAAGGGAATCGCCGACCTGATCCAGGCGATCGCCTCGCTCGAGCGGGGCCGCTACGAGCTGGAGATCGTGGGCTCGGGCCCCGACGAGCGCCAGCTCAAGGAGTTGGCGCAGCTGCTGGGCGTGAGCCGTGAGGTGATCTTCGCCGGCTCGGTGGACCGCGCCGCGATCCCCGGCCGCTACCGCGACGCCGACATCTTCGCCCTCGCCTCCTGGGAGGAGGCGTTCGGCAACGTCTTCGCCGAAGCGCTCGCGTCGGGTCTCCCGATCGTGGGAAGCACGGTGGGCGGGATCCCCGAGCTGGTGGAGCACGGCAAGAACGGCTTCCTGGTCCCGCCCCGCGAACCGATGGCGCTCGCCGCCGCCATCCGCCATCTGGCCGACAATCCCGAGCTCCGCGCCGAGATTGGCCGGCGGAACCGGGCGCAGGCGGAGGCGAACCTCTCCTGGGCCCGGGTCACCACCCGGTACCTCTCCGTCTACAACGGTGTGCTGCGCCGCGCTCCCGCTCGCGCCCCGCTCGCCGAGCTGCCCTCGAGCACGTGGTGATCCAGAGCGTCGGCTTCTGGATCGCCGCGGACGCCTGGCCGGCGCTTCGCGCCGCGAGGCTCCCTCCGGACGAGCTGCAGGCGCTCGCCCGGAAGCGCCTCGTCCGGATTCTCCGCGCCGCGTCGGGGACCGAGTTCTACCGCCGCCGCTTCGACGCCGCCGGCGTCGGCGGTGATGACCTGATGCTGGAGTCGAGTCCGGAGCAGGTGCTCGAGGCGCTCGCGCCGGCCGGGAAGGCCGAGCTGCGCGCGGCGGGCGGCGAGATCCTCCTCGGTGGGAAGGTCCGGCCCGAGTGGCGCTCGTCCAGCTCGTCGGGCTCGACCGGAGAGCCGTTCCGGGTTTACTACGACCCGCGCGCCTGGGCCACGCTCAAGATCCTGGTCAAGCTCCGCGCCCGCCGCGCCTGCGGCACCCAGCCCACCGACCGCGTGGCGCTGCTCGACGCGGTGCCACCGTCCAACGCGAAGCCGAGTCCGGCGGCGCGGGTCACGCGCATCAGCATCCTCCAGCCCGCGGCGACGGTCGCCGCCGAGCTCGCCGCCTTCGGTCCCGACACCGTCTACGGCTTTCCCTCGGCGTTGCTCGAGGCGTCCGAAGAGCTTCGCGCTCGAGGTGTCCGGCTCCGGGTCCGGCGCGTGTTCACCAGCGGCGAGCTGCTCCGGCCGGCGGTGCGCCACGCGATCGCCGACGCCTTCGGGGCCCGGGTCTTCGACGTCTACGGCAGCTCGGAGACCAAGGAGATCGCCTGGGAGTGCCCGGCCGGCGGCATGCACGTGAACGCCGACGTCGTGCGGGTCGAGGTCCTGGACGACGCGAACCAGCCGGTACCCGGCGGCGTCGAGGGGAACCTCGTGGCGACACTCCTCGTCAACCGCGCGATGCCGCTGCTTCGCTACCGCATCGGCGATCGGGGGAGCCTGCTCACCGAGCGCTGCGATTGCGGGCACCCGTTCCCGCTGCTCGGCGTGGTGACCGGACGCCGGGCCGACGTGATGGTCCTGCCGGGCGGCCGCCGGGTGTCGCCGTACGCTCTCACCTGCGCGATGGAGCAGGTGGGCGACGTGCTCCGCTATCAGGTGACCCAGCTCGAGCCGGCGCGGCTTCGAGTCCGCGCCATCCTCGATCCGGGCGCCGACCAGATCCGGATCGCCGGGCGGATCCGCTCGGTGATGCAGGGCGAGGTCGCGCATTTCCTCGAGACCGAAGTCGAGTTCGTGGACCGGCTGCCCACCGGCCCGCGCGCCAAGTTCCGCGTCGTCGAGCCGCTCACCTCCCTGGAGCACGCATGATCCAGTTCTCCGGCGACCGGCCGCACCGCCGCCTGCCTTCCGGCGCCGCCGGCCGGACGCGTCCGCTGCCCCATCCGCTCACGCCGTATGACGAGCTGATCGTCAACTTCTGCCCCACGGGGATGATCCCGACGAAGGCGATGACGCCCCACGTGCCGGTGTCCTCGTCGGAGGTGGTGGATCAGGCCTGCCGGGCGCTCGACCGGGGCATCGCGATCGTGCATCTGCACGCCCGCGACGACGAGGGCTCGCCGACGTATCAGGCGCGGATCTACGAGGAGATGATCCTCGGCATCCGAGCGCAGCATCCGGACGCGATCATGTGCGTGAGCTGCAGCGGCCGGAACTTCCCGGAGTTCGAGCGGCGGAGCGAGGTGCTCGAGCTGACCGGCGCCGCGCGGCCCGATCTGGCGAGTCTCACGCTCACCAGCCTCGACTTCCCCACCGGCACCAGCCAGAACGACCCGGAGATGGTCATCGCGCTGGGCGAGAAGATGGTGGCCAAGGGGATCAAGCCCGAGCTCGAGTGCTTCGACTACGGGATGATCAACGCCGCCAACCTGCTGATCGCGAAGGGCATGCTGGGCGAGCCGCCCTACTACTTCAACCTGCTGCTCGGCTCGCGCTACTCGGTCCCCGCTACGGCGCGGCATCTCGCCGGCATGCTCGAGGACCTGCCGCCCGAGTCGCTCTGGTCGGCGGCGGGGATCGGGCTCTTCCAGCTGCCGATGAACACCCTGGCGATCGCGATGGGCGGCCACTGCCGCGTCGGCCTGGAGGACAACATCTACCACGGCTTCGACCGGAGCGAGCTGGCCACCAATCAGGGACTGGTGGAGCGGGTGGCGGACATCACGGAGAGCTTCGGCCGCCGGCTCGCCGACCCGGTCCGCGCCCGCGAGCTGCTCGGCCTCCCACTGTCGGCCGCGCGCACCGCGAAGCACCCCACCCTGAAGGCGGTCGGGTGACCGGGGGCCGTCCGGAGATCGGGCCCGCGCTCTCGGCCGCGTGGCGCCACACGCGCGCGGCCAGGACGGAGCTCCGCACCTGGCAGGACGCCCGGCTCCGGCGGCTGGTGGTGCACGCGTACGAATCGGTGCCGTTCTACCGCCGGCTCTTCGATTACCACCGCCTCCATCCGCGCCACATCCGCGGTACCGCCGACCTCGAGCTGATCCCCTTCACCGACAAGGCGGAGATGCGCCGGCAAGGGCCCGCGAGCGTGCTCGCGCGGGGCCACGATCCGGATGCGCTGCTCTCGGTGCGTACCAGCGGCGCGTCGGGCGAGCCGTTCACCGTCCGCCGCACCTGGCTGGAGGACAAGCTCCAGTATCTGCTCCGGCTCCGCGCGTTCCGCGCCTTCGGCGTCAGGCACCGCGACCGCGTCGTGGCGGTGGGCGTCGCAGGGCGGCCCGAGACCGGAGACCAGAAGCTGGTCAGCCGCTCGCTGCGCGCGTTCGGGTTCCACCAGAGGGAGTTGATCGACGGGCTCCAGGACCCGGCCCAGGTCGCCGTGCAGCTCCGCGAGGCGCGGCCGGAGGTGCTGGTCGGTCTTCCCGGCATGCTCGACCGGCTGACCGCGCCCGAGCTGGCGGACGTGGTGCGCTCGGTGCGGCCCCGGGTGGTGATCGTGGGCGGCGAGGTGGCGACGCCGGCGATGCGGCTCCGGATCCGCGAGACCTTCGCCGCGCCGCTCTACGAGACCTACGCCAGCCACGAGTGCCCCCTCATGGCCTGGGAATGCCACCACTCGGGTGACCTTCACACCTGCGACGACGGCGTGCTGGTCGAGGTGCTGCGCGACGGCCGGGCGGTGGATCCGGGCGAGCGTGGCGAGGTGGTGGTGACCAACCTCCACGCCTACGCGATGCCGTTCATCCGCTACCGCATCGGCGATCTCGCGACGCGAAGCGCACCGTGCAGGTGTGGCGCCCCGTTCTCGACCATCGGGGAGATCCAGGGACGCATGATCGACTACTTCCCGCTCCCCGACGGCCGCCTGCTGCACCCCTACGAGATCGTCAGTCGCCTGGTGTGGGGTCCCCGGGAGTGGATGAGGCAGTACCAGCTGGTGCAGGAGCGGCGCGACCGGGTGGTGCTCTACGCGGTGGCCGACGAGCCCCCGTCCGCGGAGCGGCTCCAGGAGATCGAGCGCGCCGTGCGTCCCGCCCTCGGCCCCGGCGTGGAGTTCGAGGTGGCGCTGGTCGGCCGCATCCCCTTCGAGTCCACCGGCAAGCTCCGGCCGTCGCGCTCGCTGGTCTACTCCGAGTACGACCGCATCCGGTTCGAGCCGGTTCAGCCCGCGGCCGATGCCCGCCGGCGGATGCTCGGCGCCTGAGCCTCCCGACCTAACCCTCCATGCGCCGACGATTCTACCTCCACTGCGTGGGCTCGCTGCGCTCGCTGCAGGGACTGGGCGAAGCGATCCCGGGCTTCGACCGGTACCCCGAGCGCGCGCTGCTGCTCGCCGGCGAGGGCGACGCCGTGTGCGTCCCCCGGCCGGTGGATCCCGACTACCTCGGCTTCCTCGCCGCCCTGGGGCTGGGGCCGCGCCCGGAGCACATCATCGTCGCCGGCGGGAACGGTCGCGGCGTGGGGCGTCCCCTCGCCGAGCGGCTGCTGGGCGAGCCCGCGGTCCTGAGCCGGGCCGCCCGCGCGCTCGGCGCCGACGAAGTGACGATCGAGCCCTACGCGGCCACCACCGACGTGATGGCGCTGGCCGAGGTGATGGAGCGCGAGACCGGCATCCCGGTGCGGATGGACGGCTCACCCAGGATCACGAAGTACGCCGACCAGAAGCACCACATGCGCGCCAAGGCGCAGGAGCTGGGCATTCCGGTGGCCGAGGGCGAAGTGGCGGAGCTGGCCTATCCGGGCGGGCGCCGGCGCCGCGACCTCGAGCCGGTCCGCGCGGCGATCGAGCGGCAGCTCCGGAAGTCCGCCCGAGTGATCGTGCGTGGCGCCTCGGGCGCTTCGGGCTCATCCACCTTCGTGGTCGGCCGCGGGGGCGAGGACACCAACGGTCTCCTCCGCCGGCTCGCGTCGCGCGCCGACAACCGGATCTACCTGGTCGAGGCGATGGTCGAGACGACGGTCTCGCCCAACGTGCAGATCCACATCCCCTCGGACGACGGGCCGCTGCTCTGCACCGGGATCACCGACCAGCGGTGGAGCCGCGGTCTCACCCACGCGGGCAATCAGCTTCCTTCGTCCGCGCGTACGGTGGACGCGATGGAGGCGTGGGCCCGGATCCTCGCCAACTGGATGCGGGGCCGGGGATACACCGGGCTGGTCGGATTCGACTTTGTCGAGTACCGCGACCCGGTGACGGGCGGGCTCCGCGCCATCCTGGCGGAGGTGAACCCCCGGGTGAACGGCGGCACCTATCCGCTGGCAGTGCGCGCGCGACTCAACACGGCCGCGAGCCGGGCGGGCCGGCCCCAGGCGCCGGCGTTCGTCTCGGGCACGGTGGAGACCCGGGCGGCCAGCTTCGCCCGGGTGAAGGCCGCGATCGGCCATCTCCTCTTCGACCCCGACCGGGGCACCGGCGTGGTGCCCTACGCCACTGGCTGCCTGGAGCACGGCCAGTGCTCCCTCGTGGCGCTCGCGGGCTCGCGGCTCCGCGCCGCCGAGCTGTACGGCGCCGCCCAGGCACGGCTGGAGGCGGCGTGAGAGATCTGCTCCTGAAGGTCTGGTACCGCCGCGCGGCGCGCCACCGGCGCCGGCTCGACCACGTGGTCTTCGTCGGCGTCACCGGCAGCGCGGGCAAGACCACGACCAAGGACCTGGTCGCCGCCGTGCTCGCGCGCCGCTACCGCGGCAGCAAGAGTCCCGGCACCCACAACGCCGCCCACTGGGTGAGCCGCACCGTCCTCGGCGTCCGGCGCAACGACGGGTTCTGCGTGCAGGAGCTGGGCGCCAGCGGCCCGGGGAGCCTCGACCATCCGATCGCGCTGCTGCGTCCCAGCATCGCGGTGATCACCAACATCGGCGGCGATCACCGGAAGGCGTTCCGCACCCTCGACGCCACGGCCACCGAGAAGGGCAAGCTCGTTGCCGCGGTGCCGGTCGACGGGCTGGCGGTGCTCAACGCCGACGATCCGCGGGTGCTGGCCATGGCGGGGAGCTGCCGGGGCCGCGTCCTCACCTACGGTCTCACGCCCGATGCGGCGGTTCATGCGGAGTCGGTCACCAGCTCGTGGCCCGACCGGCTCAGCTTCGTTGCCATTCATGGCGAGCAGCGCGTGGTGGTGCACACCCGATTCTGTGGAGTGCATTGGATCCACGCCTGTCTCGCCGCCATTGCCACCGGCGTCGGGTTCGGCATCCCGCTCGCCGATTCCGCGGCCGCGCTCGCGGACGTGGAGCCATGGTCCGGCCGGCTCAACCCGGTGGAGGCCGGCGGCGTCACCTTCATCCGCGACGAGTGCAAGGCGTCGCTGTGGTCCATCGGCCCGTCGCTGGAATTCCTCCGCAGCGCCCGCGCGCCGCGGAAGGTGGCGGTGATCGGAACGATCTCCGACTACAGCGGCCGCGCCTCCGCGGTGTACGCCGCCGTGGCGCGCCAGGCGCTCGAGGTGGCCGACGAGGTGATCTTCGTGGGCCCCCAGGCCCTCCGCTGCGCCGCGGCGCGGGCGCATCCCAAGGGCGCCGCGCTGCACGCGTTCCTCACCGCGCGCGATGCGCACAAGCATCTGGCCAACACGCTCGTCCCTGGCGACCTGGTTCTGCTCAAGGGCTCCCAGCGCGCCGACCACCTGCTGCGGCTGGTGCTCGCGCGGAAGGGCAGGATCGCGTGCTGGAGGATGGCGTGCCGCCGGATCAAGTTCTGCGACGAGTGCGTTCTGTTGCGGGTGCCGCAGCTGCCGTGGCCGGGACAGGGCGCCGCGCCCGTTGGAGAGCCGGCCGATGCGTAGCGCGGCGGCGATCGAAGAGCGCCTCCTGGTGCCGGCCTACGCCTCCCGCTGGTCGTCGCTCACGGTGGCGGCGCACCGGATGCTCGCCTTCCCGCTGCAGCTCCGCGGTCCGGTGCGCCGGCGCACCGTGGAGGAGTCGGCGGAGCGCGAGGTGACGCTGCTCGAGATCGGCCGCCCCAAGCTCACCGAGCCGCTCTGCGCCCGGCTCTTCGGCGAGCTTCCGCCCGCGGAGAGCGAGACCTCACGCTCCCTCAGCGATCCCGCCGAGGCCGCCGGTGCGGCGGACCTGGTGGTCGCCGAGGTCCATCGCTGGGTCGCGCCCCGCTTTCGCCGGGCCGGTTGGTTCATCGTGCCCGACCAGGTGCGCTGGCAGGGCGAGCTCTCGGCCCTCCCGCCGCCGGTCCCCTCGCACAGCCTGAAGGACGATCTCCGCAAGGTGCGCTCGCAGGGGTACACCCTGGAGCAGGCGACGAGCGCCGGTGACTGGGAGGAGTTCGCCGCCACGATGGTGGCGCCCCAGGCCAACGCCCGCTTCGGCCGCGATGCCTGGATTCCCTCACCGTACCTCTGGCGGCAGTTCGCGGAGCGGGGGCAGCTCCACTTCGTCGTCCGGGACGGCGTCCGGGTCGGCGGAGTCTGCCTGCTCCGCAGTGGCGATACGGTGTGGCTTCCGCTCTCCGGCGTGCGGCACGGAGATCCCGCGCTGCTCCGCGCCGGCGTGTCGGTCGCCGCGTACGCCCTCGCCTTCGAGTGGGCCAAGCGCCACGGGTGCGAACGGGTGGACATGGGACGGACGTCGCCGTTCCTCCACGACGGCGTGCAGCAGTACAAGAGGAAGTGGGGGCTCGACCCGGTCCCGGATCCGCTCGCGCACCTGATGGCGGTCTGGGTGGGCTCCGACGCGGCGCGACTCGCCTTTGCCCGGGAGCCGGTGCTGATCGAGCGCGAGGCGGGACTCTGGCTCTACGCCGGAGGTAAGGTATGACCGCCGCGCCGGCCATCCCGGCCTCACGGTGGAGCACCGCGCCGCTCGACGGCGCCGCCGCGCTCCCGGAGGCGGAGTGGAATGTCCTCGCCCGGCGCGGATTCCACCTCCACCAGTGGTTCCGCGCCGCGGAGGACCGCGGCTGGCGGCCGCGGCATGTCATCGCACGCGAAGGCCCGGACGCCCGCGCGGTCGTTCCCGCTTACCTCACCGATGCCGGGACGCCCCACGATCTGCACGACCGCTGGCTGGGGCCGTTGCGCGGCCTCGAGCGGATCGGCCTCGGGCTCCGGCCGGTGCTCTCGGTCCAGTCACCGTTCTGCCTCGCGTCCGACACCCTGGGCAACGCGAACGCCCTCCCGCGCGCGGTGCTCGCGCAGGTCTTCGACCTGCTGGAGGAGACCGCCGTGCGCGAGCGGGCGAAAGCGGTCGTGTGGCCCTTCGTGGACCCGGCCGACGACGTGGTGATCGCGCTGGCGCGCGAGCGGGGGTACGCCGTCATCGACGCCGGCGCAACGGCTCGGCTCCGGATCTGGTGGGGCTCGTTCGACGAGTACGTGGCGAGCCGCAGCAAGTCGGTGCGGCGGACGATCCGCTCCGACCTCGCCGCGCTCGGCACCGGGGGACTCGAGACCGTTTCCACCTCCGCCTATCGCGCCCAGGCGGCCGAGATGGACGCGCTCTACCGCAACGCCTACCGCCTCCGGAACGGGCGGGACGCGCGGATCGCGCCCGGATACTTCGAGCGCCTGGCCTCGCCGCCCACGCCGGGGATATCGGCCCAGCTCACCTCGAGCAGCGGCCGGATCGTGGGGATGAGCCTCAACCTCGCCGCCGGATCCGTGATGGACGGCACCTTCGCGGCGTTCGCGTCCCCGGTGCACGGGGGGGCCGCATACCTCAACGATCTGGTCTACGAGCCGATCCGCCTCGGCTGCAGGCTGGGCATCCCGGCGCTCGACCTCGGCATGAGCGCGCTCTATCCCAAGGTGCTCCGCGGCGCGCGCTTGCGGCGCCGGGCGGCGCTGGTGCGCGGAACCGGGCCCGCCATTCATCAGGTGCTGGTCGCCCTCGGCGCCGCGGTCGCGCGGCGGCAGGAGGCCAAGGAGCGGCGCATGCTCGGCCCGCTCTGGGGGCCCACGTGCTACGAGGACGCAGAGGATCTCTCGTGATCCCGCGACCGCTGGCCAAGTACGTCGCCGACCTGGTCACCTTCCCGGGCGACGCCGCGCTGGCGTATCGGAATGAGGGACTCCGCGGCGTGTGGGGCGCGATCGCTCCGCGCACCATCCACCGGCTCGTGCGAGCCAGCCGGCTCACGGTCTTCGCCCAGCCGCTCGACGAGATTCCCGACGTGAAGCCGCCCGCGGGCGTCACCATCGCGCCGCTCCGGCTCGAGCAGATCCCGGCGCTGGCACCGATCGCTGGCGAGCTCGACCGCGAGCGCTTCCGCCGGCTGCTCGAGATCGGCTGCGTCGGTCTGGTGGCCCGGCGGGGGAGCCGGCCGGTCGGCTACGCCTGGGTAGCCTCCGAGATGCGGCCCGAGGTGAGTCAATGCCCCCTCGAGCTCCCCGCGGACGCCGCCTATCTCTGGGACCTGTACGTCGTCCCCGCCGAGCGCGGGAGCGGCGTCGGCTCGGCGCTGGCGAGGGAGCGGCTCCGTGCCGCCCGCGTCCTCGGCCGGACCGAGGGGTGGCGGATGATCACTCCCGGCAACACCGCCTCGCTGCGCACGCTGCATCGGAGCGGCGCCTCAACCCGCGTCGTGGGCGAGATACGGTACCTCAAGCTCGGCAGCCGGCTCTTCGCCCGGTTCACGCCGTGTCCGCCGGGCCGGCACTGAGCGAGACTCGCGGCCTCGACGTCGTGCTGTTCACCTCGAACCCCCTCGGGCTCGAGGTAGCGGCCGCGGTCGCGGCGCTCGCCGAGGTCCGCTCGCTGCACGTCGTCACCACCTCGCTGCCCCGTCCACGGACCGCGCTCGAGCGGGTCAAGAAGACGTACCGCTTCGCGGGGCCGCCCGGGCTCATCGCGGCGACTCGGGCGCGGTTGCCGCGCCCCTTCTCGACCGCGCCGGCTCCACGACTGGCGGACGAGGTCGCCCGGCGAATCCCCTCTGCGGTGCACCTGCACTACCCCGACCTGCACGCGCCGGAGTGTCTGTCGTGTCTCCGCTCGCTCCGGCCGGACCTCGGCCTCGTCTTCGCCTGCTATCTCCTCCGGCGAACGCTGTTCGCCATCCCGCGTCTCGGCACCCTGAACCTCCATCTCGGGAGACCGCCCGAGTTCCGGGGCTCGTCGCCGGGGTTCTACGAGCTGCTGGCGGGGGTCCCGGAGATCGGTGTGACGGTTCACCGGGTGGACGACGGGCTCGACAGCGGCCCGATCCTGCTCCAGCGCAGCTACCCGCTCGACGTCGCCCCTCCCGGGGACCCGATGCGCTTTCTCGGCAGGCTCCAGCGGGAGGTGCTGGTTCCCGCCGGCGCGGCGATGATGGCGGAGGCCGTCAGGCTCGAGGCCCGAGGCGAGGCGGTAGAGGTGCCGCAGGCGTCCGGCGGCGGCCGGCCCCGGCCGCGAGCCACGTGGGCGCAGCAGCGCGAGCTGAGGAGGGTGGTGGCTGTCCGGCGAGCGGTTGACAGTCTCCGGAAAGGGGCCGTAAGTTACAAGACTAACCCCTGACCCGAGCAGAGTCGCGATGCCGAATTCCGGCATGAAGAAGTCCGTCCGCATGAAGCGCTGTTGCTGCGCCTGGCCAGATCGCGGCCGGCGGGCGGCGCTGCTGCCCTAGGCGTCGGGTACCAGATCCCGGCCGGCCGCTCTCCCTCCGCGGGGGCGCGGCCGGTCTTCGTTTCGGGCGTTGCTACAGCTCGAAGACAAACGAAAGCAGTGCAAGGAGGCAGACATGGCAACCGCCCAAGTGGCGCCGGTCACACCGATCGAGAAGCGAGGATACGCGCACCCCGAGGTGCTCGTCTCCACCGACTGGGTCGCGCAGCATCTCAAGGATCCCAAGGTCCGGCTGGTCGAGTCGAACGAAGACATTCTGCTCTACGACACCGGCCACATCCCGGGCGCCGTGAAGGTGGACTGGACCACCGACCTCAACGACGCGCTGACGCGGGACTACATCGACCGCGACCGGCTCCAGAAGCTGCTCCGCTCGAAGGGGATCAACGACGACACCACCATCGTCTTCTACGGCGACAAGAACAACTGGTGGGCGACGTACGCGCTCTGGGTGGTCCAGCTCTTCGGCCTCGAGAAGGTGAAGGTGATGGACGGCGGGCGGCTGCGCTGGGTGGACGAGGGCCGGCCGCTCTCGACCGACGTGCCGTCCTATCCGGCCGGCAATATCGCCGTCGGCGAGCGGGACGACACCAGGATCCGGGCGTTCCGTGACGAAACTCTCGCGCATCAGAAGAAGAAGGGCCAGCTGGTGGACGTCCGGAGCCCCGAGGAGTATCGCGGCGAGCGGATGCACATGCCCGAGTACCCGAACGAAGGCTGCCTCCGGGGCGGCCACATCCCCGGGGCGAAGAGCATCCCCTGGGCCAAGGCCATCGATTCCGAGACCCACGCTTTCCGCTCGGCCGAAGAGTTGCGGAAGCTCTACGAGCAGGACAACGGCCTCAAGAAGGATCAGGAGACCATCGCCTACTGCCGCATCGGCGAGCGCTCCTCCCACACCTGGTTCGCGCTCACGTACCTGCTCGGCTTCGACAAGGTGCGGAACTACGACGGGTCGTGGACCGAGTGGGGCAA
>Ga0210377_10003275_pt1 | contig 13957 bp, 11 predicted proteins | sample PLM4_65_b1redo_FD_155480 | JGI IMG/M metagenome (GOLD analysis project Ga0210377, IMG submission 155480) | Groundwater sediment microbial communities from an aquifer in East River, Colorado, USA - PLM4_65_b1 redo | ecosystem: Environmental > Terrestrial > Soil > Riparian zone | place: USA: East...
ATCGTCTCTGAACCGGAGCACCCCAGTATTTTTACCTTCATTCACCCTCCCTGTTCCTGCAAATTTCAAATCTCAATTGCCAAATCTCAAATAAGCTCCAAAAAACCAATTACCAAATTGTCATTTTGAAATTTGATCATTGAAATTTATTTGTTATTTGGTGCTTGAAATTTGGTGCTTTTTTATCCCTTCACCCCGACCAGATCATAGACCATGACCGGAAGCTGCTTGCCTTTTACCGTCACCGTCCCCAGCTCATTTACCTCTACGATATGCTCCACCTTTGCATACGTATATTCCGATATGATGATATGATTATTGTATTGCCTTGTCAAGCTTTCTAACCGCGCGCCGAGGTTCACATTGTCCCCGATCACGGTATAATCCATCTTCTTGCCCTCGGCGCCCATATTGCCCACCACCATGTCGCCGGTGTTGATCCCGATCCCGATGTCGATGGCGTATTTCCCCTCGGCGGTCCACTTGGCTTGTAATTCCTTCAGTCTGGTTATCATGGCAAGGGCGCATCTGCATGCGCGTTCGGCATGATCGGGCTGGCCCACGGGGGCGCCCCAGAGCGCCATGATAGCGTCTCCCACAAACTTATCCAGGGTCCCTTCATACTGGAATACGATCTCAGTCATGGCGCCGAGGTATTCATTCAGCAGGGAGACCACTTCCTCGGGCTGGTGTTTCTCGGAGAAGGAGGTAAAACCCCGGATGTCGGAGAAGAGGACCGTGATCTCCTTGCGATCGCCGCCGAGCTTTGCCTTGCTGGGGTCCTTGATGAGCTCATCCACGATACGCTTGGATACGTAACTGGAGAACATCTTGCGGATGTCCCGTGCCCGCCGCTCTTCGGTGAAGAAACGGTACGCCGTCTGGCTGGTGTACCCGAAGAAGAGCGCCGAAGCGGGATACACGAGGTTGAACCAGATGCCCTTGGCCGCAAACAGGTAGTATACCGCGCCCAGGTAGCCGATGAAAAGCGAAAGGAACAGCGCAGCGCCGGCCTTGGCCCCGAGCCGCGGGATCGTGACCCCGAGTGCGATCGCAAAAACAAAAATAAGAAGAATGACCGAGGTCTCCGTACGGTGGATAAAATCACCGTGCAGGATATTATCCACTACGCTCGCGTGCTTCTCGATCCCCGCCATGTTGGGAGAGAAAGGAGTAACGCGCAGGTCATAGATGCCGATGGCCGTAGCTCCGATGAGGACGATCTTGTCCTTGAAGGCGCCGGCAGGCAAGTTCCGGTCCAGGATGTCCGATATGGAGTACATCGGGAACATACCGTTCGGGCCACGGTAGTTGATAAGCATGCGGCCGAATTGATCGGTGGGTATTATCATGTCCCCCAGTTGCACATCACCCTTGAAGTCCAGAACCATCTTCTCGACCGGCACGCCTCGATATAACCGCGCGGCCTGGAGGCCGATGGGCGCGTAAAAATCGTCCTGGTATTTTATTGCCAGCATTTCCCAGCGAAGCGTACCATCCACGTCCTGGTTCATGTTGATGTGGGCGAGTGTTTTAGCAGCCGATGAAAACCGCAGGAGCGTGGGCAACACCATTTTTGCCCGGAACGATTCGAAAGGCTCATCAATATTTTTGATCACCGCATAGGCCGAAGGCGTCAGGGAATCCAGCTTTTTATTCGTAAACCCCGATTCCTTGTATCCCGCCTCGCTGACATCGAACACCACCGGCAGGATGACCCGGCCGCTTCTCATAATGGCCCGCTGGAACAGATCGTCGGATTCCACGTTCTCGGGTTCTGTGAAAAACACGTCGAAGACGATCACCTTGGCGCCGTCTTCCGTGAGGCGGTCCACCACCCTGCCCCAGACCGAACGGGGCCAGGGGAAGCGCCCGAGCTTGTTGATGCTCTTCTCGTCAATGGCGGCGATCACGGTCTCGGGCCCCGGGGCAATGGGACCGCGGATCAGGAACCGCGCGTCGAGCGTTTTCTGCTCCAGAATTTCGAAAAATCTGAAATTCCCCAGGTGCATGATCGCAAGGGCAAAAGCCACGATCAGCGCTATGGTGATGCCTGCACGTTTGCCCGCTCCCAGTTTCATTTTAGCTCCTGACTTGCGTTATCGGTTTTTATTCTTTCACTCCGCATTCCGCCTGCACCCAGCGTTTACGAGTGCCTGGCGCGAGTGCAGGGAGAATTCCTCATTATGGCATTACGTCATCTCCCCGAAAATCTCCCGCATCTCGAGATAGCGTAACAGCCTGTCGATCTGTTCCTGGCTCGATATGTGCACCTTGTCGCCGCTCAGCTCCACGACCCGGACGCTGGCCAGCTTTTCGAGAATCGTCCTGGCCTGGGCGGTCTCGATGCCGGCAATGCCGGAGAGTTCGTCGACGGTGACTGAATATTCCCCGGATTTTTTCTGCTCCCGCACCTGTTTGGCGAGGATGCTTACCAGCCGGCTCGTATTGTCCTTGATCATGAGGGCTTCCATCTGGTCGTTCGTCTCCCGCAAACGGTCGGCAAGCCGTTTAATGAACCGCACGGCGATCTCCACGTTGCCGCGGATGAGCGCGTCGAAGGTCTTCCGGTCGATGACGAGCATCTCGCACTCCTCGATCGTTTCGGCCGATGCGGAACGGGGCTTGTCGTTCAGGATCGCCATCTCGCCGAAGAACTCCCCCTTCTCAAGGGTGGCAAGGGTCTTCTCCACGCCGCGGATGCGTTTGCTGATCTTTACCCTGCCGGACTGGATGATATACATCTCCTCGCCCTTATCGCCCTCCTGAAAAAGTGCCGTGCCTGTGGGAATTTTCCTGCCGAACCGTGAAAAAAGCTGTCCCTGAATATCTGTCATATGCGCCCCCTCATGATCAAAGTAGAATGCGGACCGGTGATATCACGCTGTCCGGGACTTCCTTGAGCAGTTCAAAATCACCGTCCCTGGACGATGGTAACATCGCCCGCTTGAATGGATCCGCGAGCATGAGATCGTATTGACTTACCCTGTTTGTTCGCCATGGCCCGCAAGTACCCCCTGTTTAAGCGCCTTGACAAAGGCCGCAGCCTTTGAGATAAGCTCGGGAGAACCGGCATTTTCTTCGATCACCTTCACCAGCGCGCTTCCGACGATAACACCGTCAGCGCCCCATTGCGCAACCTGCGCCGCCTGGTCCGGCGAGGAAATGCCGAACCCCACGGCAACGGGCTTGTCCGTCACTTGTTTGATCTTTTGGAGCGAATCGGCGACCGAGCTCTGGACACCGGCCCGCGCGCCGGTCACCCCGGTAAGGGAAACATAATATACGAACCCCTGCGATACTTTGCAAACCAGTTTGATCCGTTCATCGGTGCTCGTGGGGGCGATCAGGAAAATCGTGTCCAGGCCCGTTTTCTTTGCCAGGGAGACGAGGGTACCCGCCTCTTCGGGCGGGAGGTCCGGCAGGATCACCCCGTCCAGGCCCGCTGCGACCGCATCGTGAACAAAGCGCTCTTCCCCATAGTGGAAGATCAGGTTGTAGTAGGTCATGAGAATGAGCGGGATCCTGCTCGTCTTTCGGACATCGGCGACAAGCCCCAGCACATCGGCGATGCTTGTATGGTTCCCGAGCGACCGGATGGCGGCCTTCTGGATCGTGGGCCCGTCCGCCAGGGGATCGGAAAAGGGCGCTCCGAGTTCGATTATATCACAGCCGGCCTTTTCCATTTCGAAAATGAGCGTCTTCGTCGTCGCGAGGTCCGGGTCCCCGGCCATCACGTAGGGAATGAGCGCCGTCTCGTTCTTTTTCTTCAGCCGATTAAAAGTATTTTTGATCCTGGACATGTTTCCTCTTAAGTTAACCTATTCCGTCATTCCGCCTGCACCCGCGATATCGCAAGAGCAGGGTGGGCTTGACCCGGAATCCAGTGGCTTCATCAGACTTCTGGTTTTCCGCTTCCGCGGGAATGACAAGCTTGTTGAGTCACTAAAAAGAGAAGCGACATCTTACTTCACGATCCTGTACACTGCGGTCGCTTCCGTCCATTCGGTCGGTTCGAGCTGGTTCAATTTTCTTACCAGATCGTTGACCATGCCCGTGGATTTCGCATCATACACGTCGAACATGCCCTCCTGGAACCCGAGCGGCACGATCGCTTCCTCTTTCGCAGTGGCAATGATCTTGATCCGCTCGTCTGCGAACTTTCCCTCGAAACCGGGAAGGAACATGGCCTCAAGCTTAATAGGACTTCCCGCGGGCGGAAATTCGTAGGCCTTGTCGAGCAGCACGCGATTGTTCTTGTTCACCGAGTTCGGCAACAGCAGCGTCACTGATCCGTCGGCCGCCACGGAAAAGATGTAGACGTAGCACTCCCTGTTCGACTGGTAGAGTACCTTGACCTCTTCGCCTTCCTTCAGAACATTCTTCGACAGCGCGACCTTGAGAGAGAGCCCCTGTCCCTTTTCGGGGTAAACGGGGTCAATAAGCGCCTTGATCTTGATCCGGTAAAGATTGCGGTCCTTCTCGTCCCAGCCCTCGGACAGAACGTCCATTTTCTCGATCTTGCCGCGCACGGCTGCATAGACAAGATCGTCCGCGACCTGGTAGTTCGAGACCAGCGTGTGCGACTTGATGAAGGTGCCGACCGCTTTTTCAACCGCTTTGTTCTGCGCGTCCCTCCGAGCCCGGTCCTTCACTTCTTTCTGGGTGTCCATCTCGCCCATCTGCGCATCGCCGGTCGCCTCAACCCAGAGAGACTTCTCTTCCGCGAAGAGAACGGTGGGAACCAAAAGCAATACTATAATGAATAAAATATTTTTCATGTGGAATTACTTCTTCGGCTCGATCAACTGCGGCGTCTGTTCGTTGTTGTACTGCTTCCGCGCGATCCGCTCGACCTGGGGTTTGATATAGTAGTATAGGTCATCAATCTTGAGCGATCCGTCAGACCTCGTGACATCCTCGTTTTTTATGCCCTTCAGCAGGAAGTACGTGAATAACCCATGCCCTTTTTCATCATACGTCGAGCTCGTCTGGTCGCCGGAGGATGCGGATAGAACCGTCATGTTCTTCGGCAGTACGACATTGCTCTTGAGCTTTATCACCAGTGGCCGCGAGCCTTTAGCGATCACCGACCTGCCTCCGGCACCGGAGAAACAGGAGTCGAGCACAACAATAACCTCTTTGGCAGGCAATTTCCCAAGTGCAGCATACATTCTCTTCAAAGAGTAGCCTGTCTCATCAATGAACGATGGGTCTCCGTCATAGGGAACGAGATAAGCATCGCCTGTCTTGGTATTCGGTGCGCCGTGGCCGGAAAAATATATAAAAACCGTACTACCAGCTTCTACGTTATTAGGCATCCACTTTTCAAAATATTTTGCCAGGGCGACGTTTGTCGCGTTCTCATTCAAGAGCGTAACAACATTCTCTTCCGGGTATCCGAGCGCTTTTGTAAGATATTCTGTAACGAGTTTTGCGTCACTGGTTGCGAAATCGGCCTTGGGAAGTTTCTGGTGATAGTTTTCAATGCCGATCATAATGGCATAGGAGTTTTTGTTCGATTTTGATTTAACAACAGGTATTTCATCAACATCTGAGTTGACAGCGGGAGTAGAAAATGAAATTTCTCTTGGCGTCTTGTTTGTTGCCGACAGGATGGAAGTCTCCTCCATTTTAATATATTTTTTGAGAAGTTTTATGCCTGCTTTTGCATCTACAATAATCTTATTCCGCGATGGATCGGGCTCCGCAGCAATCGGTTCTAATATCGCCATAGCCCTTTCGACGTCTGCACCTTTGTCGATCAGGATTTTGATGATATTGGGATGCCCCTTCAAAGCGGCCATTGTCAAGGCGGTCATATTTGCATTGCGAGTCGCACTAAAGAAATCAAGGGGTTTGGATACCTTAAAAAAGAAAGGGAAACTAGCCTCTATATCAGCCCCTTTGTCGAGCAAAATCTTAACTATATCGCCATGCCCGTTTTCGACCGCAAGGATCAAAGGTGTATAATTCCTGTTTATATTCATCCCATAGGCAACATTATGGCTGACCCGTTCATTCACATCCGCACCCTTGTCAAGCAGTTCTTTGACCGTATTGTTGTCGCCTTTGGAAACTGCGCTTGCCATCGGCGACGCACAACCCGTGTGCAGAACAATAAAAACAAGAAATAGAATATATGTAAGCAGTTTTTTCATGAATATCCCTTAATTTTTCTTCGGTTCTATCAACTGCGGCGTCTGCTCGTTGTTGTACTGCTTCCGGGCAATGCGCTCCACCTGGGGCTTGATGTACCCGTACAGATCATCAATCTTGAGCGAGCCGTCGGACCGCGTTACATCCTCGTTCCTAATGCCCTTGAGCATGAAGTACGTGAACAAACCGTGGCCTTTTTCATCATAGGTCGAGCTCGTCTGGTCCCCGGAAGATGCGGACAGGACAGTCATGTTCTTCGGCAGCACTACATTACTCTGAAGGTTCATGACGAGCGGCCGAGATCCTTTGGCGATCACCGACCTGCCGCCGGCGCCGGAGAAGCAGGAATCGAGTGCGACAATAATTTCTTTGGCGGGCAGTTTGCCAAGGGCTGCATACATGCGTTTGAGGGAATAGCCGGTCTCATCTATGAAAGATGGATCTCCGTCATAAGGCACGAGATAGGCGCTGCCAGTCTTCGGGTCGGGTGCGCCGTGGCCGGAATAGTAAACAAATACCGTACTGTCCTTCTCCACATTGTTCGGCAGCCACTTTTCAAAATACTTTACGAAATCCCCCAGCGCCGCGTGGTCGTTTATAAGCGTTACAACATTCTCTTCAGGATACCCCATGACTTTTATAAGGTAATCAGCTACCAGCTTCGCATCCTGGGTTGCAAAATCCGCTGTTGGCAGTTTCTGGCGGTAGTGCTCGATTCCAATTAGTATTGCATATGCGTTCCTGTTGGGCTTTGCCTTTATTGCAGGGAGTTCGTCAACATCGGATTTTATAATTTGGTCTCCCAGGACAGGGACAGCCGTTGTTTCTGTAGCAATATTAGTTTTGGGCTCGATCTGCCCGGACTTAAGTCTATTGAGCTTTTTAACAGCCAAATTGGCCTTATCATATGCTTTTCTATTCTCTGGAGAGCTCAAGTAAGGCAAATTTGCCGATGCATGTCCTTCCAGCCCATCTATCGCTGAATCCAAATCTGCACCTTTATTGATTAATATTTTTGCAGTCTCCAGTTGACCGGAAAATGCGGCAAAACTTAATGCGGTAAGATTCCCATATCGTTCATTAGGATCGTATCCCCTTTCCAGAAGGTTCTTAGTTATATCATCGCATCCGCCACCTGCAGCATAGAACAATAATAACGGACACTGACCACCCTTAGTGAATAACTCATACGCATTGTCCATCAATATTCTGTATATTTCATTTCTGCATGTATTGGCACCCAGTAGACTTTCACCCGAAAAAGCCCACATATATGGTGTTAATCCATATTCTCCTTTTTCACATGCATTAGCGTCCTTGGCCAGTAAGTCTTTGACAGCGTTGACATCGCCTTTTGCTGCTGCTGTACTTAAAGGCGTCTTAGATATCGCACATCCATTAATAAAGCTGAATGCTGTAAGGATTAAAATATATGCTGATAATTTTTTCATAATCCATTTCCTCTTTTTACCCGCAATCGTAGCTCCACACCCCAGGTCATCGCCGTCTGAATCATGTCTTTGCGGTTTTCCTTACACGCTCCGAAATCGTTACAACTCCACTCCCTTGATCTTCGCAACCTGCATCACATCTTTGTCGCCCCGGCCCGAGAGGTTGCAGATGATGACCTTGTCCTTGCCGAGCGTGGGCGCGAGCTTCAGGCAATAGGCCACGGCATGGGCGCTCTCGAGCGCCGGGATGATGCCTTCAAGGCGGGACAACAGGTCGAAGGCCTCCATGGCCTCTTCATCAATGGCGTAGGTATACTCGATACGGCCCGTATCGCGTAAGAAGGCATGCTCCGGCCCCACTGCCGCGTAGTCGAGGCCCGCAGAAACAGAATGGGTAAGCTCAATCTGGCCCTCATCATCCTGGAGCACGAAGGTCTTGGTCCCCTGCAATACGCCGAGGGACCCGCCGGCAAAACGTGCCGCGTGCTTGCCGCGTTCGATGCCGAGCCCTCCCGCCTCCACGCCGTACATCTTGACGGCCGTTTCCTCGAGGAACTCATAGAACAGTCCTATGGCGTTCGAGCCCCCGCCCACGCACGCCACCAGGGCGTCAGGCAGCCTGTTTTCGAGCTTCATGATCTGCTTCTTCGCCTCCCGGCCGATCACGGACTGGAAGTCCCGCACCATCATGGGAAAGGGATGGGGCCCGAAGGCCGTGCCCAACACGTAATGCGTGTTCGCCACGTTCGTGATCCAGTCGCGCATGGCCTCGTTGATGGCGTCCTTCAAGGTCTTGCTGCCGAGATCGACGGGCCGGACGATCGTGCCGAGAAGTTTCATACGGAAGACGTTCAAGGACTGGCGCGCCACGTCGTCGGTGCCCATGTAGACCTCGCAATCGAGCCCGAACATGGCGGCGGCCGTTGCCGTTGCAACGCCGTGCTGGCCCGCGCCGGTCTCGGCGATCACCCGGGTCTTGCCCATCCGCTTTGCAAGCAGCACCTGGGCCAGGGAGTTGTTGATCTTGTGGGCGCCCGTGTGGCAGAGGTCTTCGCGCTTGAGATAGATCTTCGCGCCGCCCAGATGATCGGTGAGCCTCTTTGCAAAATAGAGCGGCGTGGGGCGGCCGATGAATTCCCTGGAGTAGTATTCGAGCTCGGCCTGGAACTCCTTGTCCTTCTTTGCCGCAAGGTAGGCGGCCTCGAGTTCGGCGAGCGCGGGCATCAGCGTCTCGGGAGCGAACTTCCCGCCGTAGATGCCGAAATGGCCCTTTTTATCCGGCATGCTCATGGCCGCGACGCCCTCCGTACCTCGGTAATGAACTTCTTCATCATTGCATGGTCCTTGATGCCCTTTTCCCTCTCAACGCCGCCGGCCACGTCCACCCCATAGGGCTGAACGAGCTTCACTGCCTCAACCACGTTCTCCGGCGTGAGCCCGCCGGCCAGGACCACCCTGCCGAAGGTCTTGGCAACCACGGCCAAATGCCAGTCGAAGGTCGTGCCGGTGCCGCCCCGCACACCGTCACGATAGCTGTCGAGAAGCAACGCGCTCACGTGATAATGCACCATATGCTTGAGGCTCTCCTTGTCCTTCACCTGGAAGGCCTTGATCACCCGGGTAGCGAACCGCTCGCAGAATTCCGGGCTCTCGTCTCCGTGGAATTGAAGGACCTTGATGCCGGTGGTGAACATGATGTCCCGGACCTTTTCTTCACGCTCGTTCACGAAGATGCCGACGGGCATGACAAAGGGAGGGAGCCGCTCGATGATCTCTGCCGCTTTTCCGGGCTCGATACAGCGGGGACTCTTCTTGTAGAAATTGAACCCCAGCGCGTCCGCACCGTATTCGGTTGCTGCCAGCGCATCATCGTAGCTGGTTATACCGCAGATCTTGATTTTTATCATAGTTTTTATTTACCCCAGAGCCCGCAGAGAACGCAGAGTTTTAAATCTTGAAGATAATGTTTACAGCTTTTTCTGCGGCCTCAGCGACCTCTGCGGCAACAATCATTCCTTTCCCAAGAGTTCTTTTACTTTCATCCCGATGTCCTTTTCCCGCATCAGGCCCTCGCCGACCAGAATGGCGTCCACCCCCGACCGCTGGAGCTTTAACACGTCCTCGCGCGTCTTGATCCCGCTCTCGCTCACCACGGTGCGGTCGCCGGGGATGTCCCCCATAAGGTCGATCGTGGTCTGAAGGTCCACGGTAAAGGTCGCGAGATCGCGGTTGTTGATCCCCACCAGCACTGCGCCTGCAAGGAGCGATTTGTCCAGTTCCTTATACGTGTGCGACTCAACCAGGACATCGAGCTGGAGTTGCCGTGCAATCCCGATAAAATCCTCGAGCTGCTGCCTCTCCAGGCAGGCGGCGATCAGCAGCACGGCGTCGGCCCCCGCGGCCCGGGCCTCGATGATCTGGTACGTATCGATGATGAAGTCCTTGCGCAGGAGCGGAAGCGTCACGGCCTTCCGCAGCTCATCAAGGTATTCGAGCCTGCCCTGGAAAAACTTTTGCTCCGTCAGCACCGAGATGCAGGACGCGCCCGATGCTTCATACGATTGCGCGATCTTAACCGGGTCGAAATCCTCCCGGATCACGCCTTTTGACGGCGACGCCTTCTTCACCTCGGCAATGAGCCTGATCTCTTCGCAGCCGGCGAGGGCTATTCCGAAACCCCGCGTCGGGCCTGCATCAGTTGCCCGGCTTTTTATATCGGCAAGCGGGACCCGGCGTTTCGTCTCCGCCAGTTCCTCTTTTTTATACGCGATGATCTCGTCTAGAATCATTTAAAACATCTCACCACGAAGACGCGAAATTGAATCTTTTCTTGGTGCTTTGCCTGCACCCAGCGCTTTCGAGTGCGCATGCGCGAGAGCAGGGTGTGCCTTAGTGGTAACTCTTTTACGGTTTATTCGTAAACGCTTTCAGCTGTTCCAGCTTCTTCAATGCTGCGCCGGAATCGATGGATTCTGCTGCCAGCCCGATGCCTTCCTGAAAATCCGAAGCACGCCCGGCTGCAACCAGGGCTGCGGCAGCGTTCATCAGAACGATGTCGCGGCGCGGGCCTTTTTGTCCTTTGAGAATATCCATCGTGATCGCGGCGTTGTCCTTCGCGTCGCCGCCACGGAGGTCTTCGGCCTTGCCTGTCGCAAATCCGAAATCAGAGGGGTGGATGAAATAGTCTTTCACCTTGCCGTCCCTGAACTCCGAGACCTTGGTCTTGCCCGTGATCGTGATCTCGTCAAGCCCGTCCATGCCGTGGACCACAAAGGCGCGCATGGCGCCGAGATTCCCGAGGGCCCGTGCCAAAAGGCCGGTCAGGTCCGCTGAATAGACGCCCATGATCTGGGACGTTACTTTTGCCGGGTTGGTGAGCGGCCCCAGCACGTTGAAGATGGTGCGGATGCCGATCTCCCGCCGCGGCCCGATCGCGTACTTCATTGCCAGGTGCATCATCGGCGCGAAAAGGAAACCGATGCCTACTTCGTTGATGCACTCTTCTGCGCGATGTGAGGGGATCTCGATATTGACGCCGAGCGCCTGGAGCACATCGGCGCTGCCGCTTTTGCTCGATACCGAACGGTTCCCGTGCTTTGCCACGGTGACGCCTGCCGCGGCCACGGCGAAGGCCGCGGTCGTGGAGATGTTGAACGTATGGGCCATGTCGCCGCCTGTGCCGCAGGTGTCCACCTGGTAACGGGCAGCGAGCTTGATCGGCACCGCCTTCTCGCGCATGACCCTGGCCGAACCCGTGATCTCCTCCACGGTCTCGCCCTTCATCCGGAGCGCCGTGATGTAAGAGGCGATCTGGGCGTCCGTGGCCTCGCCCTGCATGATCTCGCGCATCACGGCTTCGGCTTCAGCTTCGGTGAGGTCCGTTTTGGCAATGACTTTTGAAATGGCTTCTTTGATCATGATTTAGAACCTCTCTCCATCACTAAGACACAAAGACACGAAGTAAAAACGGTTTCTTTTCTTAGTGCCTTGGCCTGCACCCAGCGCTTTCGAGTGCGCAGCGTAGCCTGCTCTTGCGAAGACGCGGCCATAAACGAGTGCAGGGCGTGCCTTCGTGGTGAAAAATTACAGCTTTAAAAAGTTTCTCAGTAGGTCCTTGCCGACCGTCGTCAAAATCGATTCGGGATGGAACTGCACGCCCTCGACCTTGTACTGTTTGTGCCGCACGCCCATGATCACCCCGTCGTCGGTCCAGGCCGTCACCTCGAGGACCGGGGGCAACGTCTCACGTTTGATGATGAGCGAATGGTAGCGCGTGGCCTCAAAGGGGTTCGGCAACCCGCTGAAGATGGTCTTGTTATCGTGGCGGATCATCGAGGTCTTACCGTGCATCAAATAGGGAGCGCGAATCACGTCCCCGCCGAAAGCCTCGCCGATGGACTGGTGCCCAAGGCAGACGCCGAGCACCGGTATCTTTCCGGCAAAGTGCTTGATCACGTCGATCGAGATCCCCGCCTCCCTGGGAGTACACGGCCCCGGCGAGATCACGATCCGCTCGGGCCTCATCTTTTCGATCTCAGCGATGGTGATCTTGTTGTTCCGGTACACCTGCAGGCTCTGCCCCAGCTCGCCCAAATACTGGACCAGGTTGTAGGTGAAGGAATCGTAATTGTCGATCATTAACAGCATATAAACCTCTAAAAATTCATCTCTCGCAAAGACGCAAAGGTCGCAAAGGACATCTTTTGACTTCTTAAAATTAAAACCCGAGGATTTTTTTAAATCTTTGTCTTTTAACTCGTTACAAGTCTTGTTTTTGATCTGCTTTTCTTTGCGTCCTTTGCGTCTTTGCGAGAAAACCGTCTTGGCTTTTTGTATTTAGTCCAATCCCTTCTCCGCCATCTCCACGGCGCGCATCATGGCCTTGGCTTTGTTCACCGTCTCCTGGTACTCGGCAGCCGGGTCGCTGTCCGCCACCACGCCGCCGCCGGCCTGGATGTATGCCACGTTGTCCTTGATCACAAGCGTGCGAATGGTGATGCAGGTGTCCATGTTGCCCGAGAAGCCGAAGTACCCGACCGCGCCGGCATAGGGCCCGCGCCGCGTGGGCTCGAGCTCATCGATGATCTGCATGGCCCTGATCTTCGGCGCGCCCGAGACAGTGCCCGCAGGAAAGCAGGCCCGGATCACATCGTAGGAGTCCTTGCCGTCGGAGAGGTTGCCCCGCACGTTCGAGACGATATGCATCACGTGGGAGTAGCGTTCGATTACCATGAGCTCGGAAACCTGGACGCTGCCCGGCTCGCTCACCCTGCCCACGTCGTTCCTGCCGAGGTCCACGAGCATGATATGCTCGGCCCGCTCTTTGGGATCGGCCAGAAGCTCGTCGGCAAGCGCCTTGTCCTCTTCCTCGGTCGCCCCGCGCCTGCGCGTGCCGGCGATCGGCCGCAGGTCTATCCTGTTGCCTTCGAGCCTGACCATCACCTCCGGCGACGCACCTACCACGGTCGCGTCACCGCACCGGAGAAAATACATATAAGGAGAAGGGTTGATCAGCCGGAGCGCGCGATAGATCTCATAGGGCTCGACATTGATCCCCGTCTGAAACCGCTGCGACGGCACCACCTGAAAAATGTCGCCCGCCTTGATGTACTCTTTGGCCTTGAGCACGGCCTTCTCGTATTGGGGCTGCGTAAAATTCGAGGTGAGCGAATGTTCCTTCGTCTTCTTTCGCTTCCCGCTTCCCGCCTCCCGCCTTCCGGTCCCCTTCAGCTTCCTGACCAGGGCATTGATCTTGGACGTTGCTTCTTTATAGGCGGCCTCAATCGTCCTGCCTTTCACATGCGCGTTCGACACGACCTTGATCCGGTGCGTGACATTGTCGAAGATCACGAGCGTGTCGGTGATCATGAAAAAGATATCGGGAAGATCGAGGCCGTTCTTTTCCCGCTCCGGCAGCTCTTCAAAAAAACGGACAACATCATAGCCCATGAACCCCACAGCCCCGCCGAAAAAGCGCGGCAGCGAAGGATCGGGCACGGGGGCGTAGGCGGACAGAAGGTCTTTTATCACTTCGAGCGGATCGCGGTCAAAGGGCAACCGCTCCTTCTTGCCGTTCCTGATGACTTCCACGGTGCGGCCGAAGCTCTTGACGATCACCGACGGACGGCTGCCGAGGAAGGAATAGCGCGCCCACTTCTCGCCTCCCTCCATGCTTTCAAGGAGAAAGGAATGGCGTCCGTCGTCGATTTTCAGAAATGCCGAAACCGGGGTCTCCATGTCCGCGAGGATCTCGCGATAGACCGGGATAAGATTGCCTTTTTTCGCCTTTTGCCTGAATTCGTCGAGTGAAGGCTGAAACATAAAACTCCTTAAAAATAAACGGTTTT
>Ga0210377_10003276_pt1 | contig 13957 bp, 13 predicted proteins | sample PLM4_65_b1redo_FD_155480 | JGI IMG/M metagenome (GOLD analysis project Ga0210377, IMG submission 155480) | Groundwater sediment microbial communities from an aquifer in East River, Colorado, USA - PLM4_65_b1 redo | ecosystem: Environmental > Terrestrial > Soil > Riparian zone | place: USA: East...
CGCCAAGATCCGCGAACACCCGGACCGGCCGCGCCGTGGTCTCCGCGGTGTAGCCCTCGTAGCCGTGAAAGCGGCCGCTCTGCACCAGCACCCGTCGCCCGCCGAGCGAGCCGGCGATCAGTTCTCCCCGATGCCCGGGAACTCCCGGCAGCTCGAATCCCGGGAGGTCTCTGTACCCCAGCCGGCGGGGGGACTCAAGCTGTTCACCGACCTCTCCCAATCCCGACCCCAGCACCAGCGCGACCTCGGGTCTCCAGTCGCCCAGCCACTTCCGGACCGCGTCGCTGGAGCGGGTCACCCACCGCCCCGGCGGCTCGAGCGCTGAGCCCGGAGAATGGACCCCGCGGCCAGCGGCTCGTCGAGCGAGAGCGGCAGGCCGCGGGCGTCCGTGATGCCGGCTTTCCCGGTTTCACAATCGGGGAGGAGATCAGGGGCGCCGGCCTGGATCGCATCGCGCACCAGCGCCCCCGCGGCCAGCGAGATGCCTCGGTCGTTGACAAAGACCCGGATCTGTTCCGGCATCAGCGGGACGAAATCAGTCGCTGGTCCTCGGGTGGAGTCACCGGCTGGGGCAACCGGCGCAAGTACTCCGACAGGAGATCGGACCCGGCCCGTTCGCTGGGCTGGACCTTCCAGCGATCGAGCGTGCCGGGCTTCTTGCAGCCCTTGCCCGGCGTGCAACCGGTGCCGCCCAGGGTGAACACCTCGCCGTCGATCAGCTGCTGACTGACCGCGACCAGGTAGGTCCGCTTCCGGTCGAGCGACTTCCCACCCGGGAGTCTGATCCGGTTGATCCGCCCCATGGGTTTGGTGCGGAGATTGAATTCGGCGGTGAGCCCGGCCACCTCGCAGCAGGCCGCCTCGCCTTCCACCACGTGCTCCAGCACCTCCTCCAGCTCGGCGCCGCTCATCGCGATGGTCATCACCCTGGTCTGCCCGGGGAGCGCCGCGGCGATCTGCTTGGCGGTCAGGGCGCCGGCCGGCAACCGCTCGCCCAGCTCCTCGTTGCGCACGATGGCGACATCGGCCCGGAGCGCGTTCCGGAAGGCATCGGCCACGAGGCGGCCAAGATGCCGGCCGGCGCCCGGCTCGGCCGGCAGCTTCATGGTGGCGAGCGTGACCCGCGCGAGCGCTTCGGCCTTGTCCTGTTCGCGCAGGATCGAGTCCCGGCGGGCCAGCTCCCGCGCGCTCGGCGCCAGCGGAAGGTCGAGCGGAGCCGGCGCAACCGGCTCGGGTTCGGGCCCGGCCGCGACGTCCTTCACGAAAATCGAGCGGGCCTTGCGGGCGAGGTCGGCCGGGGCGAGCGACCAGTCGCTGCCGGCAAAATCGGTGCGGAGCAACGTGTGCCGCCGGCGGATCTCAGCCAGGAGCAGGTCCCGCACGTACTCCCCGCGATCGTACACCACCGGCGTGCCGGCGAGCATGGCAAACCCGCCCAGGCCGAGCTGACGGGAACTACCGAGCGCCAGAGTGAACGAGTCGGTGGGCGCTACCGGACGGCCCTTCACCTCGAGGCGGGTCACCCGTGAGCCCATTGGACGGCTCAAGTCGAGGGTGTACTGCGCGCCACCGATCACGTCGTAGTTGGCCGGCGGGTAGAACCGGTTGGTCGCCACCAGTCCGGTGGTGTCGGCATAGAAATACCTGGCGCACTGCTCCAGGTACGCGCGCAGCTGGGCCCCGGTGATGCGGATGGCACGCAGCGTGTTCTCCACCGGATAGACGCGGTACACTTCACCGTTGGTAATCTCCCCGTCGTCCAGGCCGGCGCGGGTATCCAGTACCGGCGCGGCCGAGAGATCCGCCCGGGTGGCGCGGCGCTGGACGTCATGGATGAAGCGCATCATCGGTCCGTCTTCCACCCGCGCGGCGGCGAGAGGCATGCGCCGCTCGCTCTCGCCGACGCGGGACGCGATCCAGCCGAGCAACGACCGATGTGGATCGAGGAGCCGGCGCTGCACCCGGTCCGACGGCCGAACATCCTCCAGCTGGATCCGCTCGGCCCGGATCCGGGCCAGCTGTAGCGCGCCGGCCTTGGGAACGAGCGCGATGTGGATCACGGCGACACTCCGCCCTTCCGGCCGCGGCTGTACGAAGTGCACGCCGGCGATGACCGTGTCGGTCACTTCCCGGTGGGAGTGCCCCACCACCACGATGTCCGGCTTGAGCGAGCCGGCCGCCAGCCGGGCGGTGACCTGCTCGCCACCGACCCCGGTGGTGTCGTAGGACGCCGCGCCGTCCAGTCCGCTGTGGGAGAGCACCACGGTGACGTCGGCGTCCTGCCGCATCTCCTTGAGCACGGCCCCCACCTGCGGCTCGATTCGCCCGACCCGCATCCGGCCTTTCAGCTTGTCGCCATTGCTCACCATCGCCGCCGGAGTAGTGAAGCCGGCGATCGCCACCCGCACCCCATTGCGGTTGACGACGACGTAGGGCGCGAAGAGCAGGGTATCGGCCGGGAGGACGAAGAGGTTGGCGCTCACCCAGGGAAACGCCGCCGCGGCGCGCGACCGCTGGAAACTTTCCACTCCGAAATCGAAATCGTGATCACCGGGGGTGACCGCGTCGTAACCCATCAGGTTCATCGCTTCGATGACCGGATGGGGATCGCGCGTGGCCTCACGCCCGAAATAGGCGGCCAGCACGCTGCCCTGCAGCGCATCCCCCCCGTCGACGACGATCACCTGCCCCGGATACTTCTGCCGGAGCGAGTCCACCACCGTCACCGCGCGGGAAAGCCCGCCGGGCCAGGAGGCGTTCTGGAGGTAGTCCCAGTCGGTGACGTAGCCGTGAATATCGGTGGTGGCGACCAGGACAACCCGGACGGTATCCGCCGGCGCGGTCGCAAGCGCCAGCAACAGCGGAAGTATAGGCATGGCAACAATATCCAGTGCCTGCCCGGAGCCGCGCAATGCCGGAAGTCACACTATCCGTCCCCCGTTCCCCGTGCCCCGTCGGTGGCTTTGGTGCGCCGCTGGCTCGGCCGTTCCCGAATCCCAACGGAGAACGGGGCACAGGGCACGGGGGAACCGCCAACGCTTGCGCGGGGAGACCGGGCCGTTTATTCGTTTTGCCGCATATGGCGCCACCCCCCAGGACTCTGGACCTGCTCGCCGCGCTGGGTGAACCGACCCGGCTCCGGATCGTGAACTGTCTCGCCGCCGCTCCGCTCTTCGTATCGGAGCTTCAGGCAATCCTCGATGTGCCCCAGCCCACCGTGTCCCGGCACCTCCGGGTGCTTCGTGACGTGGGACTGGTGCGCGACACGCCGATCGCCCAGTACGTGCTCTACCGGCTCCGCCGCCCGGCGGATCCGCTGGACCGGGTGCTCGGATCGGTGCTGGAGGCGGCACAGCAGGAATCGGCGCTGGCGGGGGAACGCACCGAATCGATGGAGCTGAGCCGGCGTCACGCGCGCAACCGGCTGGAGACCGACACCGAGGGACGTCCCGCATGAGTCATCGCATCCTGGTGGTGGACGACGAGCCGGATATCACGGCGCTGGTGGCCTACCATCTCGCCAAGGCGGGCTACCGGGTGTCGACCGCGGCCAACGGCCCGGACGCACTCAAGGCGGCGCGGGAGGAGAAGCCCGACATCGTGATCCTGGACGTGATGCTGCCGGGCGTCTCGGGATATGATGTCCTGGCGGAACTCCGCCGGCGGGAGGAGACCCGCGAAGTCGGCGTGATCCTGCTGACCGCGAAGCGGGATGAACCGGACCGGATCCGGGGCCTGTCCCTGGGCGCCGACGACTATCTCACCAAGCCCTTCTCGCCGGCGGAGCTGGCCCTCCGGGTGAACGGCCTGCTCCGGCGGCTGGCCGCGCCGGCCGTTTCGACCGGCTCGACCCTCGCCGCGGGCCCGATCTCCATCGAGCGTTCGGGGCACCGGGTGACCGTGGACGGGAACGAGATCGAGCTGACGGCCACCGAGTACAAGCTGCTGCTGACCCTGGTGGAACGGCAGGGCCGGGTGCAGACCCGCCCGCAGCTGCTGGAGACGGTGTGGGAGGCGCAGCCCGACATCCAGACCCGCACCGTGGACATGCACGTCCAGCGGCTCAGGACCAAGCTGGGACCGGCCGGAGAGCTGATCGAGACGGTGCGGGGCTTCGGCTACCGCTTCCGCCCGGCCGAGCGGGGGAGCCGCCACGCATGAACTTCGCGGGCCGGCTGGTGCTCGGCATTCTCGCGGTCATCGTGGTGGTGATCGCGACCCTGGTGGCCGGCGCCGAGGTCTCGCTCAGACGGCACCTGGAGCGGGACATCCGGAGCACGCTGGAGCGGGAAGCGCGGCTGGTTACCCGGGCACTTCCGGCCGATTCTCTCCTTTGGCAGCCCCTGGTGGAGCGGATGGCGCAGGAAACCGGACTTCGCATCACGCTTATCGGAACCGACGGCCGGGTGATCGCCGAGTCCGACGAGCCGAGCGACGCCATTCCCCGAATCGAGAATCACCGGAGCCGGCCCGAGGTGGCCGCGGCACTGGAAGGAAGAGTCGGGAGCGACCGCCGGCAGAGCGCCACGGTCAACCGGCCGCTGCTCTACGTCGCGGTGCTGGGCGGTCCCGGCGTAGTCCGGGTCGCGGCCCCGCTGACGGGAGTGGATGAAATCGTCCGGCGAAGCCAGACCTCGATCCTCAACGCGGCGGCGGTGGCCTTCCTGATCGCGGTGGTCCTCGCCATGATCGCGGCCCGCTCGGTGGCCCGTCCCCTCACCGGCATCAGCCTCGCGGCCAGGTCGATCGCCACCGGCACCCCGCCCCTGTTCCCCCACTCGGGGATCCCCGATATCGACGGGGTGGTGCGCTCGCTGCGGGACATGCACGGCCAGCTCCAGGAGCGCTTCGCCGAACTCAAGCGCGAGCGGGCCGAGTCGGCCGCGCTGGTCGAGGCGATGGCGGAAGGCGTCATCGCCGGCGACGACCGCGGCCGCATCGTCACCGCCAACACCGCGGCCCGGCGCCTGCTGGGTTACCAGCCGGACGAACCGCTGCCCGCGCTGGATCAGCTCTTCCGGGTGAAGGCCGCGCGCGAAATGGTCGACGCGCTGCTCCAGGGCCGCCACGTGGCGGAGCGGGAGCTGGAGCTCGATGGTCGGACCGTGCTGCTCGCGGGACGGCCCCTGGCCCACGGCGGCGCGGTGCTGGTGCTGCACGACTTGACCGACCTCCGGCGGCTGGAGACGGTCCGGAGCGATTTCGTGGCGAATGTGTCGCACGAACTCAAGACTCCGCTCACCTCGATCTCGGGATACGCCGAAACCCTGGTCCATGACCAGGCCGACCCCGAGACCACCCGCCGATTCCTGGGCGTGATCCTGGCGAACGCCCGGCGCATGCAGCGGCTGGTGGATGGCCTGCTGGACCTCTCGCGCATCGAGTCCGGCGGCTGGCGCCCGGAACCCGAGATACTTGATGCGGCCGCGGTGGCCCGGGAAAGCTGGGCCCTGATGGCGGACCGGGCGGTGCAACGACAGGTGGAGTTCGAGACCGAGGTGGAGCCGGGCGCGGAACGGGTCTACGCCGACCCCGATGCCTTCAGGCAGGTGCTGAGCAACCTGCTGGACAATGCCCTCCGCTACACCCCGCCCCGCGGCCGGATCACCCTCCGGGCCCGGCGCGAAGATGCCGGTGTCCGCGTCAGTGTCCGGGATACCGGTGCCGGCATCCCCAGCGACCACCTCGACCGGATCTTCGAACGATTCTACCGGGCCGATGCCGCGCGCTCGCGTGACGAAGGCGGCACTGGCCTCGGGCTGGCCATCGTGAAGCATCTGGTCGAGGCGCACGAAGGCCGGGTGAGTGCCGAGAGCGAAGTGGGCGCGGGCACTGAAATCGCCTCATGGTTTCCTGACGGCGCCGGAGCAGCTGTCGCAAGACCGTGACCTTCACGTGATGCCCCCGTGAGCGATGACTGCGATCATCGGGGGGACCGCACGAGGAGGACGCGTTGAAGGGTTTATGGCAGCAGGTGAACTTGCAGGATCGGCGGGTAATGGTGGCCCTGGCGGAACGCGAGGCCCCTGCCTGGATCGATCGAGGTCTCCGCCTCGTGACGCACGCGGGCGGGGCCACGGCCACCGTGAGCGTCTGCCTCCTGCTCCTCCTGATACCGGCCACCCGCCACCTCGGCGCGGTGGCCGGCACCGCAAACCTGATCTCCCACCTGCTGGTGCAGGCGCTCAAGCGAACGGTGGTGCGGCGACGACCCACGATCACGCTCCCGCACATCCCCGCCCTGACGTCCTTCCCCGATCACTTCTCCTTCCCGTCCGGCCACTCCTGCTCCGCCATGGCAGTCGCGGTGCCGGTCCTGATGGAGGCGCCACTGGCCGGGCTGCCGGTCATGATGCTGGCCTTGGCGGTGGGGATCTCCCGGTTCTACCTCCGGGTGCACTACCTCACTGATGTGATCGTGGGCCAGATGCTCGGCGCCACGACGGCCCTGCTGGTGCTGCAGAGACTCTGATAGACCCCTTCCAGCTGATCCAGCTCCCGAGCCCAGTCCCGTCCCACCGCAAAGGCGCGCGCCGCCTCGTGCATTGCCCGGCGGTGCTCCCCATCCAGCACCAGTTGCTCGATCGCTGCGGCGAACTCCCCCGCGACACCGGCCGTCACCAGCACGCCGGTGAGGCCGTTGCGGAGGCTCTCCCGCACACCGCCCGCGTTGGCCCCGATGACCGGCACACCGGAGGCGAGGGCCTCCAACGCAACCAGTCCGCAGGTTTCGGTGGCCGAGGGGAAGACGAAGAGATCGGCATCCGCGTACAGGTCGGCCAGCACGTCGCGCTCGAGAAAGCCGAGGTGCCGGGCCCACGGCATCGCCGAACGAACCCAGGCTGCTCTGGGGCCGTCTCCCGCCACACAGAAGACCGCCCGGTTTCCAAGTCTGGCTCGCGCCTCGGTGAAGGCGGCGACCAGCGTCTCGACCCCCTTCTCGACCGCCAGCCTTCCTACGTGGAGCGCCAATACCCGGTCGCCTTCGACACCCATCAGCGCTCGCCGGGCCGGAGAGCGTCGCTCCGGACGGAACCACGCGGTATCGACACCCCTGCCCCAGACCGTGGCGCGCGGCACTCCCATGGTGAGCAGTTCGTCGCGGCTCAACTCGCTCGGCGTCTGGGTGAGCGCGGCGGCGTTGTGGAACCACCGCAGGTATGCCCGGGTCGGGCGGACCGCGAAGCGGCCGAGATAGTGAGCCGCGTAGCGGGGGAAGTCGGTGTGAAACGAGGTGGCGAGGGGGATCTGCCGCCGGGACGCGTAGCCTCTGCCGAAGAGGCCCAGCGGGCCCTCGGTGACGGCATGCACCACGTCCGGCCCGAATCGATCCACGACCCCCGTGAGCCCGCGAGCCCAGGGCCAGGAAAGGCGGACCTGCGGGTAGCCGGGAGCGGGTACAGCGCGCAGCCGAAGGACGCCGGACTCATCACCGGTCAGGGCACCATAGGATGGCGCGAGGACCCGGACCTCATGCCCCCGGGCGCGGAGACCGTCGCGCATCTGGGCCAGGACGGTGGTAACGCCGTTGATCTCGGGGAGAAACGTGTCTGTCGCAAGGCATATACGCATCGTCGAATGCTGACAATTGCGGGTCACCACCGGATGACGCTCCGGTCACGATTCGGCGATGACGCTCCAAGTGACTGGCCGGCCTGACGATGTGCGTGTCGCAGTCGGAACCGCAGGATCATGGAACAGTGACATTGCCCCGGCACTGTTCGACCACCAATCAGCAACAGGGAGACAAAGTGAGAGGACGGTACCGGAAGGTCGTGCTGCTGGTCATCGATGGACTTCGGCCGGACGCAATCACGCAGGACGGGATGCCGACGCTGCACGGACTGCTCCGACGGGGATGGCAGGCCGCGAGCGCGACAACCATCAGGCCGAGCGTGACTGTCGCGGCACTCACCTCGCTCGCGACCGGAGTGTCGCCTGAGAGACACGGGCTGTCGGCCGCGTCCCTTCAATCCCTGGGGCGAGTGCGCGGCCTCAAGCCGCTGCCGCTCGAGCTCAAGCGGCTCGGCGTCGAGACCTCGGTGGTCACGACCCAGCTCGGCGGTTCGGCGCGCTGGCTGGCCGGGGCACTGCTGCGGATGGGCGGGGTGACTCGCCTGGTCCCGGCGCCACCGGCCCCGGGCGTCGTCGTGGACGTGGGGCTTCGGCACGCGGCAAGGAACTCCAATGCCGAGCTGGTCGTTCTCTACCTGAACGACGCCGACCTGGCCGGCCACGCCTGGGGCTGGATGAGCCCGGCGTACCTGCAGGCGGTACGGACCATCGACCGGGCGCTGGCGCCTCTGGAGGCGCACCTCGAGGATCCGGACACGCTCATCGTGTTGACGGCGGACCACGGGGGTGGCGGAGTACTGCCGCAGGATCACGACCATCCGCATCCGGTGAATGATGCCATTCCTGTCGGGATGCTCGGCGGGCGCGTGATGCCGGGACTGGTTTCGAACGATCCGGTGCGGCTCCTGGACATCCCGCCTACCGTGCTCAACGCGTTCGGCGGCGCCGCCCCGGCGGAGTACGAGGGCCGGGTCTTGCACGAAGCCTTCATGACGGAGCTGGTATGGGCATGACCTCACGCGGATGGGACAAGGCGATGGGAGTTCGGGATGGTGCCCGGCAACCGGCCTCCGGACCCGACCCCAGGCAGGGTGCCTCCAGTTCGCATCGGGGCAGCGGGGCGTACTCGTTACAGGGAGAAGAGGATCTGTTCCGCGATCCGTTCGCCGACTTCACGCCAAGCGGCCGCTAAGGCCGTTCGGCACACGGTGTTGCCGCACGTTACATCCCCGTTACCCGCCGCCTGACCATTCGTGACGTAATTCCGCGTTCGTTCGGTCCGTCGGAGGGGGCATCTCCGCCTCCGTCCGCGACTCATTCGACGAGGAAGACCAATGTCCGGTACTCGTGCGTTCGGCAGCGCGCTGATCGCCATGTCCCTCCTGAGCCTTGCGAGCGTTGCAGAGGGGCAGGGCACCTTCCCCAGTTTCAAGGTCAACGGGTCGCTCCAGTCCCAGGCCTACTATTACAACCACACGACCTTCGCCGGGGACTCGGGGCTGAGCGATGTCTTCCTCCGGCGGGCCCGCATCGAAGTGGAAGGTGAGATCAACGAGTACATCAAGTTCAAGATTCAGCCCTCGTTCGAGGGCGGCCGGGAGATGAGCAGTCAGCCGACGATCACCTGCACCTCGGTGCCGGCCGGCGGCGGGACTCCAGTCTGCACCAGCTCCGGTGGCCGGAGCGGCTTCCGGCTCCGCGACGCCTACGTCGACCTCAGCTTCAGCAAGCCCGGCGCGAAGACCACATTCGGGATCCGAATGGGGCAGGAAAAGCGCCCGTTCCACCGCTACACCCTGACCTCGTCGCGGAACCTGCCGTCGATCGAGCGCGGCGCCGGCCAGGGGCTCCCAGGCCTCGCCTCTTTCGACTTGCTCAATAACGCAGGGATCGTGGAGCACGACGTCGGCATCAGCGGCAACCTCCGGTCGAAGATCGGCGAGAACCGGTTCGTCACCTTCCGCGCCTCCGTCACCAATGGCGAAGGCGAGAGCGTGGCCCGGGACAGGAACAACCGGAAGTCGTTCGGTTTCCGCGCCACCGGGGACGTCTACAAGAAGCTCAACCTCGGCGCCTCCTTCTACTCCCACGACAACGCCAACCTGGTGGCCGGCGCGGACTCGAGCTACAACAACACGGCCTTCGGCATCGACGGCCAGTGGGGCAAGCCGGGCGACGAGGGGCTGCTGGTGCTGGCCGACTTCTTCAGCGGCAAGGACCGGAGCAAGGCCGCGAACAAGATGCTGGGCCTGTCGCTGGTGGGTGCCTACAACATCCGGATGAAGAGGCCAACCAGCTGGCTGTACGCCATTGAGCCCGCGATCCGCTTCGACATTGCCGATCCGAACACGGACCTCTCCGGCAGCGAAGTCACCACTCAGGCCGCGGCGCGGGTGACCACCGTTACCGCGGCGATGGGCTTCTACATGAGCAGCAAGGCGCAGTTCCGGATTGCCTACGAGCGCCAGACGTCGGAGCTGGACAGCGCCGCGAAGCTCGGCGGCATCCGGACCGCGCTGACCGTCAACTTCTAGCTTCAACCAGATCGAGGAGCAACCAATGACCAGAGGTATCTCGACCGGCCGTCTCGCGCTGACGGTGCTGCTCGCCGGCGGCATGGCGCAGCCGGTCCTGGCGCAGACCCAGAAGCTGACCGGCGCCGGCGCGACGTTCCCGAATCCGGTCTACACCAAGTGGTTCGATGCCTATAACAAGAAGACGGGCGTCCAGATCAACTACCAGTCGATCGGCTCCGGCGGCGGCATCCGCCAGTTCACCGAGGGAACCGTCGACTTCGGGGCGTCCGACGGGCCGATGACCGAAGGCCAGATCACGGCGGTCAATGGCAATGTCGTACACATCCCGACCGTCATCGGGGCGGTGGTGCTGACCTTCAACCTGCCCGCCCTCGGGGAGGCCCGCCTCAAGCTCGACGGCACGACCATCGTCGACATGTTCATGGGCCGGATCACCAAGTGGAACGACAAGCGGATCGCGGCCCTGAACCCCGGGGTGAAGCTGCCGAACATCGACCTGATCGTGGTCCACCGGTCGGACGGGTCGGGGACCACGTACGTGTTCACCGACTACCTGACCAAGTACTCCCGCGAATGGAAGGACAAGGTCGGCTTCAACACGTCGGTGAACTGGCCGGTCGGTCTCGGCGGGAAGGGCAACGAGGGGGTCACCCAGCAGGTCAAGCAGGTGGAAGGCGCCATCGGCTACGTGGAGCTGATTTACGCCGTGGCCAACAACCTGCCCTTCGCCCTGCTCAAGAACTCGGCCGGCAATTACGTGGAGCCGTCACTGCAATCCGCGTCGGCCGCCGCGGCCAGCGCCAAGCTGCCCAAGGATACGGACTTCCGGGTCTCGATCACCAACGCCCCGGGAGCAACGACCTATCCGATTACTTCCTTCACGTGGCTGCTCATCAAGAAGGACAATCAGGACCCGGCCAAGGCCAGGCAGATTCGCGACTTCCTGACTTGGATGGTCACCGATGAGGCCCAGGCGATGGCCGTGGAGCTCAAGTATGCCCCGCTTCCCACGGAAGTACGGGCACTGGTGGGAGATCGGATCAAGACGCTGAAGGCTGCAGGGAAGGTGATTGCCCTGAACTAGGCCGTTGGCCATTGGCCATTGGCCGTTGGCCGTTGGCGAATAGCTCGGCCGTCAGGAACAGCGATCGTGGCTGGACCTGACGGCCGGTTTGTTTGACCATCAGCCGACGGCCGACGGCCAACGGCCCTTCCCCGTGACACATCCGTTACATACCCGTGACTGATCGGGTGGGTGGTCCCGATACACTCCCCCCATGCCCACAGTCGCCGCGCCTGAGACTGCCGCCCCCGAGCGCGAGCCAGCCAGCCTCGAGGGCTCTCGCGTCGGGGACCGGCTCTTCAAGGGCCTCCTTACTGCGGCCGCGCTGGCGGTCCCTGTGCTGATGGGGTTCCTGGTCTACGAGCTGTACACCGGGGCGAAGATCGCGATGGTGCGCTACGGCCTGGGCTTCATATGGGGGAGCACCTGGGATCCCGTGGCCGAGCAGTTTGGCGCCCTTCCGCTGATCGTGGGAACCCTGCTGTCCTCGTTCCTCGCGCTGTGCATCGCGGTGCCGCTTTCGCTGGGCGTGGCGATCTACCTCACCGAGTTCGCACCCCGGGCCGTCCGTCAGCCGGTGGCGTTCGTGATCGAGCTGCTGGCGGCGATTCCGAGCGTGGTCTACGGGCTCTGGGGCATCTTCGTCCTGATTCCGGTCCTGAAGAAGTTCGTGTTCCCCTTCCTGCGCGATACCCTCGGCTTCCTGCCGTTCTTCCAGGGCCCGATTTATGGACCCTCGATGCTGGCCGCCAGCATCATCCTCGCCATCATGATCATGCCCTTCATCATGAGCGTGTCGCGGGAGGTCCTGCTGGCGGTCCCCGGCAGCCAGCGGGAAGCCGCCCTCGCCCTCGGAGCCACACGCTGGGAGGCGGTGACCTCCGCGATTCTCCCGTATGCCCGGTCCGGCATCATCGGCGCCGTCATCCTGGGGCTCGGACGGGCCCTGGGCGAAACGATGGCAGTCACGATGCTGATCGGCAATCGAAACGAGATTTCCGCCTCGCTCTTTGCGCCGGGCTACACCATGGCGGCGGTGATCGCCAATGAATTCACCGAGGCCGTCGGTGACCTGCATCTCGCATCGCTGGCCTACGTGGCCTTCCTGCTCTTCGCGGTCACCGTCATCGTGAACGGCGGGGCCCGCCTGCTGATCTGGCGGGTCGGCGGCCAGCGGGCGGCGGGCGGGAGGGGCGCATGAACCGGCGAGTGCTTCGCCGCTGGGTCAGCAACGCCATGGTCGGCCTGATGATCGCCGCCGTCGTCACCGCCGTCCTGCCGCTGCTCTTCATTCTGCTGGACCTGCTGCTCAAGGGCGCGGGCAGCCTTTCCTTCGATTTCTTTACCCGGATGCCGGTCCCCGCGGGTGAGACCGGCGGTGGTGTCGCGCATGCCATCGTGGGGACGCTGATCATCGTCGGTATCGCGAGCCTGATCGGGCTGCCGCTCGGGATCGGGGCGGGCATTTTCTGCGCGGAGTATCCCGGAAACCGGCTCGCTACCACGACGCGGTTCGTGGCCGATGTCATGAATGGCACGCCGTCCATCGTGGTGGGCGTATTCGCCTGGGCGCTGATCGTGACGCGCACCAAGCAGTTCTCGGCGCTGGCGGGGAGCTGTGCGCTGGCCATGCTGATGGTGCCGATGGTCATGCGAACCACCGAGGAGCTGGTCAAGCTCGTTCCGCACTCCCTCCGCGAGGCGGCGCTTGCCCTCGGCTATTCCCGGTGGCGCACCAGCCTGGCCATCGTGCTGCGGACCGCCCTGCCCGGCATCGTGACGGGCAGCCTCCTGGCGGTGGCCCGGGTCGCCGGAGAGACCGCTCCCCTGCTGTTCACCGCGCTCGGAAGTCAGTTCATGAACTTCAACGTGACCGAGCCGATGGCGGCGCTGCCTCTCACGGTGTTCAACTACGCGATCGGTCCCTACGAGGAGTGGCACCAGCTCGCCTGGGCGACGGCGCTGGTGCTCATCCTGGTGGTCCTGGTGCTCAGTATCGCGGCACGCCTGGCGACCCGGCGCCGGTTCGGCATCAATGGCTGAGCCGGCCGCGCACCTCGCCACCGACAAGCTGACCGCGATGTACGGCAAGTTCACCGCGGTCAAGAACGTGTCCCTCGAATTCCGGGTGAACACGGTCAACGCGCTGATCGGCCCCTCCGGCTGCGGCAAGTCGACGTTCCTCCGCGCCCTCAACCGGATGCACGAGTTGTCGGAGGGGGGCTGGATCACCGGCCAGGTCCTGCTGGGCGGGGAGGACATCTATGCCCGGAAAGTGAGCCCGATGCAGCTCCGCCGCCGCATCGGGATGGTGTTCCAGAAGCCGACCCCCTTCCCGACGATGTCGATCTACGACAACGTCGCGGCCGGCCTCCGGATCAACGGGTCGCACCCGCGGGGCGGGCTGGATGCGGTGGTGGAACAGTCGCTGCGCCGCGCGGCGCTGTGGGATGAGGTAAAGGACCGGCTCAAGACCAGCGCCATCGCGCTGTCCGGCGGACAGCAGCAGCGGCTCTGCATCGCGCGGACCATCGCGCCGCGGCCGGAGGTGGTCCTGCTGGACGAGCCGACCGCGTCGCTCGATCCGGCCAGCACCCAGCGGATCGAGGAGCTGGTGTTCGAGCTCAAGCGGGATTTCACGATCGTGATCGTCACCCACAACATGCAGCAGGCCGCCCGGGTGAGCGACACGACGTCGTTCTTCTACATGGGGAACATGGTGGAGACCGGCCCGACCCGGCAGATCTTCACCGCCCCGAAGCAGGAGCAGACCGAGGCCTAC
>Ga0210377_10003277_pt1 | contig 13955 bp, 12 predicted proteins | sample PLM4_65_b1redo_FD_155480 | JGI IMG/M metagenome (GOLD analysis project Ga0210377, IMG submission 155480) | Groundwater sediment microbial communities from an aquifer in East River, Colorado, USA - PLM4_65_b1 redo | ecosystem: Environmental > Terrestrial > Soil > Riparian zone | place: USA: East...
GGTGTAGCCGGCGGCGCGCGCCATGTTGATCGCCCGCAGCGTGTCGGTCAGGGTGCCGATCTGGTTCGGCTTGATCAGAATCGAGTTCGCCACCCCGCGGCGGATGCCATCCTCGAGGATCGCGACATTGGTGACGAACAGATCGTCGCCGACGATCTGGATTTTGCTTCCGAGGGCGGCGGTGAGCTTCTCCCACCCGGACCAGTCGTCCTCGGCAAGGCCATCCTCGATCGACACGATGGGCCACGAGCGCACCAGCGACTCGTAGAACGACACCATCTCCTCGGCGGTGCGGCGTGGCGGCTGCTCGGCCTGCATCACGTAGGCGCCGTCGCGCTGGAACTCCGACGCCGCGACATCGAGCGCAATGGCGATCTGCTCCCCGGGGCGGTAACCCGCCGCCTCGATCGCTTGCACTACTATCTCGATCGCTTCGGTGTTGGATCGCAGGTCGGGGGCCCAGCCGCCCTCGTCCCCCTGACCCGACCGCAGGCCGCGCTTCTTGAGCATCTCGCGCAGGGCGTGGAATACCTCGGCGCCCATGCGCAGCGCCTCGCGGAACGAGGTCGCCCCCACCGGCAACACCATGAACTCCTGGATGTCGACGTTGTTGTCGGCGTGCGCGCCACCGTTGAGGATGTTGAACTGCGGCACCGGCAGGTCGCGCGCCGCCTCACCGCCGAGGTGAAGGTAGAGGGGAAGATGCCGGCTCGCGGCCGCCGCGCGCGCCGTCGCCAGCGACACGCCGAGAAGGGCGTTGGCGCCGAGGTGCGAGCAGTCGAGGGTGCCATCCACCTCCCGCAGGCGGGCGTCGAGCACCTCCTGGTTTCCCGGGTCGAGGCCGAATACAGCCGGTCTTAGAATCGCGACGATGTTGTGGCAGGCCTTGAGCACGCCCTTGCCGCGGAACCGCGCCGGGTCGCCGTCGCGCAGTTCGAGGGCCTCGCGCGAACCGGTCGAGGCTCCCGACGGGACGGCGGCGCGACCGACGCTGCCGTCGTCGAGGATGATTTCGGCCTCGACGGTGGGGTTGCCGCGCGAGTCGAGGATCTCCCGCGCCGTCACGTCAGCGATCTTCACCATCGAGTCATCCCTCCGCGGGTCTCAGGCCCGGCCGATGACCTCGCGCACCGCCACCGTCAGCGCCTCGAGGTCGCGCGGCGCGCGCGCCTCGATGTAACAACGGACAACCGCCTCGGTGGCGGCGGCCCGGACCAGAACCCAGGAGCCGTCCGCCAGTGTCAGGCGCTGACCGTCGGGCGCGTCGACCCGGTGGACGCGCCTGCCGGCGATCGCCGACGGCGGGTCTTCGAACCGCCGCAGCATCCGCTCGCGCGCCTGCGCATCGACATGATAGTCGATTCGGCGGCCGTGGCGCGGGCCGATGCGGGCGAAAAGCGCGCCGATCTGCTCGCGCAGGGGACGTCGCCGCGCCGCCACCATCGCCGCCACCAGCACCATCGCCAGCAGGCCGTCGCGCTGCGGCAGGTGGGCGGCGAGGGCCAGCGCGCCGGTCTCCTCGCACGCCAGCGCCGCCCGCCCCGAGGTGAGAAGCGGCGCCAGGTTTGCAAACCCGACGCGGGTCTCGTCGATCGTCCGTCCATGGAAAGCGGCGACGTCGTCGAGAAGGTGGGTGGTGGCGGCGGTGCGGGCGAGCCCGCCCGCGAGTCCGCGCTCGCCGATGAGCCAGTCGGCGACCAGCGCCAGCACCGGGTTGGCGGCGACATGCATGCCGCCGCGATCGACGACACCGAACCGGCCGCCGTCGCCGTCGGTCGCCAGGCCCAGGTCGCAGCCGCCGCGGCGCACCGCACGCGCCAGGTCGCGGAGCTGCACTTCGCCGCAGTCGGCGCCGCCATCGGCGAAGTCCGGATGGGGCGTGGCATGGAGGACCTCGACCGGCCGCGCCACCAGGGCGGCCGCCGCCGCGATGAACGAGCAGGCGGCGCCGCGCCGGGGGTCGCAGACCAGGCTCAGGCGGCCGCGCCGCGCTCCGGCCCGGCGCGCGCCGGCGGCCAGGTGGCGCAGGTAGGCGGGGCGCGGATCGTGGGTGCGCACGGTGGCGCGCGCCGGCCGCCGCGACCGGGGTGACGCCGGCTGGGCGCCGGCGTCGGCGGCATGCGCCTCGATCGCCGCGGTCACTTCGTCCGAGACCGGGGCGCCCGACGGCCCGATGAGCGCGATGCCGCCGAACTCCGGCGCCGCGGCGCCGGCGCCGATCATCAATCCCAGGGCGCGCCGTCCCGAGACCACCGCGTAGGCCGCGACCGGCGCCGGCAGGGGACCGCTCGCCAGCCAGACGGGCAGGCCATGGGAGGCGATGGTGGATGCCGCTTCGCGGGCGTGAGCGGCCGACAGAAACCGGCCGTCGTACCCGACGAACAGTCCGCGCCGCCGATCGCCCTTTTCGAGGACCTGGCGGGCGGCCGCGGCCGCGACCCGGCGCACGGTCGCGACGGTGACCTCCTCCGCCACCAGGCCGCGCCAGCCGAGCGGGCCGAAACGGATCATGCCGCGCCCCCCGGTGCATTCCTTGACCGGCTGCTCACCGGGCTCCTATAATCCGGCGCATGAGCGAACCCGCCGTCATCCTGGTTCTGGTGACCGCCTCGACCGAGAAGGAGGCGGTGAACATCGCCCAGGCCCTCGTCGAGCGCGAGGAGGCCGCCTGCGTCAACGTGGTGCCGATGATCCGGTCGGTTTACCGCTGGAAGGGGAAGATCTGGAACGAGGCGGAGCAACTCCTGATCATCAAGACGACGGCGCCGGCCTTCGAGGACATCAAGCGGACGGTGAAGGAATTGCACTCCTACGAACTCCCCGAGATCCTGGCGGTCAGCGTCGGTGACGGCGAGGCCAGCGCCCTGGCCTGGATCGCCGCCTCGGTGAAGCGGGCCCGCGACAATCCCTGAGCCGTCCCCCCTCAGCGCGCGTTGATGCGTCTGAAGGCCTGCTCGAAACACTCCGGCATCGTCAAAGTCTGGCCCTCGGCGCGCCGGTAGGTGCTCTCCATCTCCCTCAGGTAATCGGCGGGCGGGAATTTCGGGTAGCGTTCGTGCACGAACCGCACGACCGCCGCCAGGCTTTCCGGCGGCACCCGGCCGTCGAGCCCGAGATCGGTACGCAACCGCAGCGTCAGGGTGGCGATCTCCTGCACCGCGCCCTCCACGAAGGTCTGCCGCTCGCGCGCCGTCATCTCCCGCCAGCGCTGGAAATCGAGCGCCGGACGCAGCGGACCGGTGGCCGTCACCGGTGGCGTCGTGTCGAGCGCCGGTGCCGCCGGAGGGGGAGGCGCTTCCGCCGGGATCAGTTCGGGCTCATCCTGTCCCTTCGCGGCCACGGGTATCAGGCACAGGGCGGCCATAAAGACCGCGCGGGCGGCGGGGCCGATGGTTCTCATGGGCGTTCTCCCTTCACGGTTCGGCGCCGGGGGCGGGGTCGCCGCCGCGCGGGCCGTGGGTGCGAGTCAGCCGGGCATTGTAGCGACCGGGGGTGGGAGGGGCAAGACCCGATCAGGCCCGCGCCAGGGCCTGATCGAGATCGGCGACGATGTCCTCGACCTCCTCGCAGCCGACGGAGATCCGCGCCAGCGTGTCGGTGATCCCCAGGCGCGCCCGGTCGGCCTCGGGGACCGAGGCGTGGGTCATCGTCGAGGGCTGGCAGACCAGGGTCTCGATGCCGCCGAGGCTCTCCGCCAGGGCGCACAGGCGCAGCCCGTCGAAGAAACGCGTGACATCGACGCCATCGGCGAGGACGAAGGAGATCATGCCGCCGAAGCCGCTGGCCTGGCGGGTCGCGAGATCGTGCTGCGGGTGGGCCGGGAGACCGGGGTAGAGGACGCGCGCGACCTTGCGGTGCCGCGCCAGCCAGCCGGCCACCGTCCGGCCGCTGGCATCGTGGGTCCGCATGCGCAGCGCCAGCGTCTTGATGCCGCGCAGCACCAGCCACGAGTCGAACGGCGACAGGATGGCGCCGGCCGAATTCTGCACGAATTTGATCCGCTCGGCATGCTCCGGGCGGGAGAGGATGAGGGCGCCGCCGACGCTGTCGGAATGACCGTTCAGGTATTTGGTCGTCGAGTGCACGACGATGTCGGCGCCGAGCGCCAGCGGACGCTGGAAGTAGGGGGTCAGGAAGGTGTTGTCGACGACCGACACGAGCCCGCGCCGGCGGCACAGCGCCGCGACCGCCTCGATGTCGGTCAGGATCATGATCGGATTGGTGGGCGTCTCGATGTAGACCATCCGGGTCTCGGGTCGCAGCGCCGCCTCGATGTTGGCGATCTGCGAAGTGTCGACGTAGCTGAAGCGCAGCCCGAAATCCTCGAGCACCTTCGAGAACAGCCGGTAGGTGCCGCCGTAGACGTTGTTGCCGACGACCACGTGGTCACCCGACTTCAGCAGGGTCATCAGGGTGTTGATGGCCGCCATCCCGGAGGCGAAGGCATAGGCCGCCCTGCCGCCCTCGAGCACCGCCAGGTTCTCCTCGAGCGCCGAGCGGGTCGGGTTGATGGTGCGGGCGTAGTCGTAGCCCTTGCCGCGGCCGAGCCCCTCGTAGGCGTAGGTCGAGGTCTGGTAGATCGGCGTCATCACCGCGCCCGTGGAGGGGTCGGGTCGGACACCGGCATGGATGGCGTCGGTCGAGAAGCCCATCGTGTCACCTCGCGCGCAACGGCGACCCGAAGGGCGCGGCGCGGGCGCGATCATACGTCACACGCGGGCCCAAAATGAAAGGGGCGGGGATTGCCCCGCCCCTCGATGGTAGCGCGCGCTCGGGGTGAGTGCCCCCGGCCGCAGTGGCGTCAGTGGTGGTTCTTCGGTCCGCCGCCCTGGGCCTGCGAGGCGGCCTGACTCTGCGCCTGCTTTTTGCCGTGTCCCTGGCCGCGCTCGGGGCGGGCGGCGTTGGCGGCATGGTCCTTCTTCGCCGGCACGGCGGTCGCCGGGCGGCCGTGAGCCACGGCGTAACGCTCGACGGTCAGGCCGCTGTTCATTTCGGACGTGACCCGGTACGGGTTGACGCGGTAGTACGCCGAGACGGTCTGCAGCTTGGCGAGCGCGACGACCTCGTCGTCGCGCAGGGCGAACTTCTTCTTCGAGCCGTGGTCGTTTTTCCAGTGACCCCAGGCGCGGCCGTAGGGCGGCCCGGGGTCATGATCGAGGCCGGCAAACAGCACGTCGTGCGACACATTCAGCTTGACGAAGATCCCCGACCAGCTGCGGCCGTCCAGGCGCATCGCGAGGATCGCACCGGGGTCACGCCCCGACGCCCCGGCCAGCAGCATGACGACCGGAAAGTCGTCGCCCGGGTGGGCGCACCGGCTGACGATGTCGAGCGCCACCGGCTGGGGCGGCGCGTAATGCCGGTTGGTGAGGTTCAGGAAGAAGCGCGCGTCCTCACCCACCGGAAGGTCGAGCGTGGCGCTGTAGAACAGATCGGCGGCGCGCGCCGGGCCGGCGAGCAGCACGGTCGCCACGGCGACCGCGACGGCCAGGATGCTGCACCGGGTGATTCGAACAGGGTGTACGGAATGGCTCATGCTCCCCTCCCCAGGGAATCCGGGCGGACCCGGGCCCGGGGCGCAATATAGGGTCCGGCCGGGGGAGCGGCAACCGCGCGGAACGTCGCGCCGTCAGCGGGTTTCGAGGGCGATGTGGAACTGGCTGGCGGCACCGAGGCGGGCGGTGACGTGATCGAAGTCGACGGTGAACTCGGCGGTGTCACCGGGACTCAGGGTCCCGACCTTGGTGGCGGTCGTGCCGGCGCCCACCAGTCGGGCGTCGGCGTCGTAGATGGCCACGGCGATGCCGATGGAGGCCTGCCGGGTCGACCCATTGGTGATCTTCACCACCGCCTTGTAGCCGCTCTTGATCCCGAGGATCGTGGCGGGCCATTCGAAGCGGATGGTATCGGCGCGGATATCCTCGACCGCGAGATCGAGGGACAGGGCGCGGTTCCCCTCGAAGCGGTAGCGGGCCGAGTTGGTGGCGGCGCCGGCCGGCATCGTCGCCGCGAACAGCGCGATGCACAGCAGCACCGCGGCGGCGGGATGGAGAAGTCGGACAACCGGGCGTGGGGGAGTGTTGCGCATGGCGCGGGCCTCGTCAGTCCTCGAAGGTGACCTGCTTGACCGAACCGTTGACGACGAAGATTCGGACGTTGTTCTCCTGCGGATCGGCGGGTGTGAAGAAGAAGCCGTGGCCGCCGGGGGTGTACTGCTCGGTGGTGCCCCAGATCTTCTCGCCGTCGCGGAACTCGACGATCGTCTTGGGGCCGGCGACCTGCTCGCCGAAGCGGCGCGCCCGCTCGACCTGGCGCCGCTGGAACCCGAAGTCACGCACGTAGAACAGCGCCTTCAACTCGGCGAGTCGGATGGTGGTCGGGATGCCGCCGCCCTCGCTCGGGAGCAGGTGAAAGGTGTCGGACTCGGGCCGGAAGTCCTGCGTCGATCCGCGCAGCGTCCGGCCGTCACGGTAGTGGGCCACCACTTTCTCTTCCATCCGGGATCCTCCGAGTGTTTCGTCGCGCCGCCTGGCTGCGGCCGGGCTAGCGCGCCACCGTCACCATCGCCCCGCCGCTGTCGCAGGTGATGGGCAACGGGTCGCCGTTCGAGTCGAGTATCTCACAGTCGCCGTGGCCCGCGTCGTCGACCAGGGTCAGCGTGCTCTGCCCGACGCTGGCGCCGATGAAGCTGATGGTCAGGAGACGGTCCGTGCCGGTGACAGTCGCCGCCGCGCCGCAGGTCTTGGCCACGCCGATCACCAAGTCGCCCGTGGCGTTGGCCGGGGTGGCGTTCGACGGGTCCACGTTGTCGGCGCACAGCGGCGGGCACAAGCCGGCACCGCCGCATTCGCCCAAGGGTGTCGCGCTGGCGTCGACCTGGCCGACCTGCACTACCCCCGGATCGAATGTTACCTCCAGGGTGAACGCCGTGAAATTGACCCCGGCGTTGTGCCGCAGCATCACGTCGACGATCACGATGTTGTCGGCATTGTTGGTGTCCGCCGGGTTCTTCTGCAGGAAGACCAACTGGTCGGTCAAAGGCGGCGTGACCGTGAAGCTCGTGTACGTCGGCAGGATGTTGTTCTTCTCGTCACCGCCGCCGCAGGCCGCGAGCGCCAGCAGCACGGCCGCGGCGGGAACAACCAGCCATCGCGAAAGGTCCTTGCGTCTCATCGTGTCACCCTCCTCCGGGGCGGCTCGGGGAGTATACCGGCAGGTGCCCCGCGCAACAATCGGGCGGTGCCGGCGGCACGCGGGGCGGGCCCCGCGCCGCGGCTGGCCCCAGCACCGCCGCTGGCCGGTCTCCGGAAGCGGCGTGCTAACATCCGCGTCCGCGCGAGCCGCCCGACGGGGTGTCGGGCGCCGCTCCCGAGTCCATCGAGGGGGTTTCATGAGACTGCCCCGCCGCGGCCTTCCGGCCATCGTCCTGCTCGCCTTTGCCTGTGCCTGGGCGCCGTGCCTGGCGCAGGATCTCCGTTTCGACATGGCCGTCGACAAGCTCGACAACGGCCTCGAGGTGATGGTGATCGAGGACCACACGGTCCCGGCGATCACCTATTTCACCTTCTTCCATGTCGGGTCGCGCAACGAGCGCCCGGGTCGCACCGGCATCTCGCACCTGTTCGAGCACATGATGTTCAACGGGGCGCAGAAGTACGGTCCGGGCGAGTTCGATCGCCAGCTCGAGAGCCGCGGCGGGGTCAGCAATGCCTTCACCGCCGAGGATGTCACCGGCTACTACGACAGCTTCCCCTCGGATGCCCTCGACCTGGTGGTCGACATGGAGGCCGACCGCATGGCGGCGCTGCGGATCACCGCCGACAGCCTCGATCACGAGCGCGGCGTGGTCAAGGAGGAGCGCCGGCTGCGGGTGGACAACGACAACCAGGGAGCGGCCCTCGAGCTGCTCAATGCCGCCGCCTACCTGGCGCACCCGTACGGCTGGCCCGTCGTCGGCTGGATGGCCGATATCGACGCCATCACCGTCGACGACTGCCGCGAGTACTTCCGCGTCCACTACGCCCCCAACAACGCCACCATCATCATCGCCGGTGACGTGACCCCGGCGCGCGTCTTCGGCCTCGTCCGCAAGGCCTTCGCCGGCATCCCGGCGCAGACGCTGCCGGCGCCCGTGGTCGCCAACGAGCCGCCGCAGGCGGGCGAGCGCCGCGCCGTGCTGCGCAAGCCGGCGCAGTTCCCGATGGTGGCGCTGGCCTGGCATGTCCCCGGGGCGGGTGCCGGCGACGCCGACACCGACGCGCTCGACCTGATCGAAACACTCCTCGGCGGCGGCGAATCGTCGCGCCTGCAGCGCGTCCTGGTGCGCGACAAGCAGCTCGCCAACTGGGTCGCGGTGTCCAATATCTACCGGATCGATCCGTCGCTCTTCGTGGCGATGGCCGAGGCGAGACCGGGGGTGGCGATCGGCGACCTCGAGGCGGCATTGGTCGCCGAGATCGATCGTCTCGCGCAGGAGGGCCCGGCGACGCGCGAGCTGGAGAAGGCCCGGAACGTGCGAACCATGACCCTGCTGCGCTCCCTGAAGACCAGCAGCGGCAAGGCCGAGCAGGCCGGGCTCAACGGGATCTACTTCGGCACGCCGACGCGGTTGTTCGACACCCCGAAGCGGCTTGCCGGTGTCGAGCCCGAATCGATCATGCGGGTCGCCCGGCGCATCTTCCGCCCGGGGAACCGCACCGTGGTGACCCTCATCCCCGAGGAGCCGGCGGCGGAGCCGGGGCCCGAACCGGACGCGGTCCACCCGGACGGCGGCGACCAGGGGGGTGGGCGATGAGCCGCGTGCGACCGGGTCGGGCCGTGTTCGTGGGGGCCTGCCGGCGGATGGCGCTGGTCGTGGCATGGGCGCTCGCGGCCGGGATGCCGTGGGGCGACGCGGCGGCCGGCCCCTTCCGCGTGAGCGAGCCGCAGCGCTTCGTCCTGAAGAACGGGATGATCGTCATGGTCCTCTCCAAGCCGGGACTGCCCCTGGTGCAGATGCAGCTGCAGCTCCCGGCAGGCGCGGTCGCCGACCCGTCCGGCAAGGAGGGGCTGGCGAGCCTCACGGCGACACTGCTGGCGCGCGGCACCGCCCGCCGCGACGCCGACGCCTTCGCCGAGCAGGTGGAGTTCATGGGCGGAGCGCTCGACGCCGGCGCGGCGCTCGAAAGGAGCATGGTCGAGGCCGAGTTCGCGGCGCGCGATTTCGAGGTCGGGCTCGGTCTGATGGCCGAGATGGTGCGCGAGCCCGCCTTCGTCCAGGCCGAGTTCGACCGCGAGCGCGGCCTCGCCGTGGCCGGGATCGAGGCGGCGATGGACGATCCCGAGGCGCTCGCCGGGATGGCGTTCGCGCGCTGGCTCTGGGGAAGCCACCCGTACGGCCGGCCGGCGGGCGGAACGACGACCTCGGTCGGCGCCCTGACGCTGGCCGACGTCGTGGCCTTCCACCGGGCCCGCCACGTGCCCGGCGGGGCGGTGCTCATCGTCTCGGGCGACGTCGGCCTGGCGCGGGCCCGCAAGGCGATCGAAAGCGTCTTCGGATCGTGGACGGGTGTCGCCCCGAAGGCGGCGACAATCGCCGCCCCGGCGCCGATCAAGGGGCGCCGCATCCTGCTCGTCGACAAGCCCGACGCCACCCAGAGCCAGATCTCGCTGGGCAACATCGCGCTGCGGCGCGCCGACCCGGAAGTTGTTCCGCTCATGGTGGCCAACACCGTCCTTGGCAGCGGCTTCACCTCGTGGCTGGTCGACGAAGTCCGGGTCAAGCGCGGGCTGACCTATTCGATCCGCAGCCAGGTGGGGGCCCGCCGGTCCGCCGGCAGCCTGTACGTGGCGACCTTCTCGAAGAACGAGACCGTTGTCGAGACCATCAACCTGGTCATCGAGCTGATGGCCCGCATGCGTGGCGGCGGACTCCAGGCCGCCGATCTCGACAAAGGACGCAACTACCTCGCCGGTCTCTACCCGCTGAGGATCGAGGCTCCGGACGCTCTCGCATCCGAGTTCCTCGACGTCGAGTTCTACGGGCTCGGCAAGGGATACATCGACGGCTACCAGGAGCGCATCCGCGCCGTCACGCTCGAGCAGGCGCGCGCCGCCGCGGCGCGCTGGGTGCCGGTCGACGACATGGCGATCGCCGTGGTCGGACCGGCGGAGAGCCTCAAGGGGCCGCTCGCTGCGATTGGCCCGGTGACCGTGCAGCCGGCCGCCTGGGTGATCGAAGCCGCCCGCTCAGCCCCCTGACCGTGCCTGATCGAGAGCCCGGCGCGCCGCCTGCGATGCGGGGTTGAGCTCGAGCGCCCGCTGCAGCCGCTCGGCCGCGAGGGCGCGTTCGCCACGCGCCAGGTGGGCGAGGCCGAGGAGGATCTGGATGTGGTACAGCGGCGGGTCCTCGGCCACGATCCGCGCCTCCTCGGCCTCCGCCTCGCTCCGCCGGCCGAGCACCCGGAGCGCCTCGATGCGCATCACCCGCGCGATGCAGGCGCCGCCGCTCGCGGCCATCGCCCGATCGGCCTCGGCGAGCGCCGTGCCCGCGTCGGCTTCGGACCACGAGCCCGGGCGGAAGAGAGCCGGGTCGAGCACGCCGTAGCCGTCGCTGCCGGCCAGGGAGGCGTATGGCCCGACGCTGCCGACGTAGACGACAGCGTCGTCGTCGAAATAGACCGGGCGCCAGGCAGGGGACAGGTCGCGGATCGCCGCCGCCGTCGCCACCACCCCCTGCTGCGGCCATTCGATGAACATGAAGGAGGCGTCGATGCGCTCGATCATGCGGGCGAGATCGGCGGGCGAGACCAGCGCCAGGTTGTACTCGTCCCATAGTTCCTCGCCGTAGACGTCGTTGCGCGAGTCCATGCCGACCCGCACCGCCGGGTGGAATCGATACACGAGGTAGGCCCCCGCGCTGTAGGTGTTGAAACTGTTGCCGCGGATGCCGTGACGCTCGACGAAGTCGGCGGCGGCGACCGGGATGCCGGGGCCGAGACCGAGGCCGAACGGCCGCCGGGTCGACGGGCTCAGCGGGTAACCGGCGAGTGCGAACCAGACCGCGATCGCGAGCATGACGGCCGTCAACGCCGCCGTGGCGAGATTCGCGGTGGCGGCGATGCCCTCGCGGCGGCGTGGGCGCGGGCGCAGGGATGTGATGGCCGCCGCCACACCGGGGCAGGTGACCAGCGCGAAGTCGGTGACGTTGCGGTTCATCCTGAGCGACAGGACGAAAAAGGCCGCGAACAGCAGGACGGGGAACAGGCCCGACCGCGGCAATCCGGTGCGCCGCGCCCGCGCCAGGACGGCGGCGTGGGCGGCGATGCCGATCGCCGCCCAGATCACGTAGTAGCGCGCCATGTACGTCGAGCGGAACAGCTCGGACCAGGGCGGCAGCCATTCGTAGATCTGCCCCATGAAGGCGCTGCCGGTCAGCGCGAACGGGAAGCGCAGGAGCGCGACCCCGTACGGATTCACCAGCGAGGCGGGTATGAGCGCCGCCGCGACGAGGGCGAGCCGCGTCGCCTCGGCGCGCCGGGCCCGTAGTTCCTCGGGGGCGCCGGTCTGTCCCTCGATCGCCTCGGCCACGGCGGCGAGGCCGATGAGCGCCGGTCCGAGCAGGAAGCTGCCGTGCAGGTTGGCCCAGGCGATCTGCAGCAGCGGCAGGAGCCACAGACCGCCACCCGGCCATCCGGCGGCCCGCCGGGCGCGGCGGCGCGCCAGGATCAGCAGGTAGGACGCCAGCAGCAGATAACTGAAGATGTGCGGCCGCTCGAGAAAGCGCGCGGCGGCGAGCAGCATCACCAGCGCCGCGCAGGCGATGGCGACGACCCGGTCGGCCCCCAGGTGCCGGGCGGTGCGCAGCAGCAACGCCACCGTCATGAGGGCCACCGCGACCTTGAGGAGGCCGAGGGCCTCGAAGCCGTGGCTCCCGAAAGCCCGTTCGACGAGGCGGAAAATCACCCCCGCCAGCCACTCGTGCGCCACGAACGGCCGTCCATGGGCCAGGGCCGAGTAGTCGTCGACCCGCGGCACCGACCCGGTGGCGAGAACGATCGATCCGGTGCGCAGGTGCAGGAACAGGTCGTTGTTGGTGATCGGCGCCAGGGTCGAGGCGATGATCAGCGCCGCGAGGGCCGCGAGGGCCGCGAGAGCGGCGGCGCGTCCGGCGCGGCCGGGAGACGCTGGCGGGGCGGCGGCCGGCCCCACGGCGTCTACTTCAGGCGCGCGGCGATGAGGGCGTTGACCGCCTTGCCGTCGGCGCGCCCGCGGTGCCGCGCCATGAATTCCTTCATGGCGCGGCCAAGGTCCTTCTTCGCGCTGATCTGCAGCTCGGCCAGCAGCGCGTCGACCGCGGCCGCGAGCTCCGCGCCGTCCATGGCGCGCGGCAGGTAGCGCTCGACAACGGCGATTTCGGCGGCCTCCTTCGCCGCGAGCTCGGGGCGGCCGCCTTTCTCGAACTGCTCGATCGACTCGCGCCGGGTCCTGACGGCGCGCTGCATGAGCCCGAGGGCGTCGTCGTCCGTGAGGTCGCGCCCCGCCTGGATGCGGGCGTACTGGAACTGGGAGATCAGCAGGCGCAGGGTCGAGACGGAGGTGGCGTCGCGCTTGAGCATCGCCTCCTTCAGGTCGGACTTGAGCCGGTCGATCATCGGACCTCCTACTGGGGCGCGTTGTCGCCGCCTATGATGCCACAGCCGCGCCGGCCGCCGCCGACCCGTCGCGGCCGGCGGCGCGGCGGGCGCGTTCGACGTCGACCGTCAGCAGCAGCACCAGACCGAACAGGAAGAACGGCACCACCGACAGCACTGCCGGCCGCTCGGTTCCGTAAAGCGACGCCACCCAGCCATAGATCACCGGACCGAAGATCGCCGAGATCTTGCCGGTCAGGCCGTAGAAGCCGAAGAACTCGGCGCTGCGGCCGGGCGGCACGAGCAGGCCCATCAGGCTGCGGCTCGCGGTCTGCGTCGATCCCATGCCGATCGAAGCGACCGCCCCGACGACGAAGAACTGCGGGACCGTGCGCGCCATGAACGCCGCCGTCACCACGCCGCACCAGAGGACGAGCGTGATCAGGATGGTCACGCGCGCCCCGATCCGATCGACCAGCCATCCCGCCGCGAAGGCGCCGATGAAGGCGGTGATCTGGGTCACCAGGAAGAGGAGGGTCACTTGTTGCATGGTGAAGCCGATGACATTCTGCGCGTAGATGGCCGCGAAGCTGATGACCGTCATGACGCCGTCGTTGTAGGCGAAGAACGCCAGGAGGAAGCGCAGCAGGTCGCCCTGGCGGCGCACCGAGCGCAGGGTGACCGTGAGGCGCGCGACGCCGTCGCGCACCAGCCCCGCCAGGGTCTCGGGCTTGCGCGGGGCGCGCTCGCGCAGCACCAGGAGCACCGGCAGCGAGAAGACCAGGTAGAACAGGGCGACCAGCGGAAAGGTCCAGCGGTACAGGGCCGCCCCGCCCCCTTCGAATCCCTGCCGCGTCAGCGGCAGGCTGAGCAGGATGGCCGCGAGGCCGCCGATGTACCCGACGGCCCATCCGTAGCCGGAAATCCGCCCCATCTCTTCGTCCGAGGCGATCTCCGGCAGGAAGCCGTTGTAGAAGACATGTGCTCCCTCGTAGCCGACGTTGGCGACGATGAACAGGATCATCCCGGCGGCGATGTCGCCGGGGCCGACGAATCCGAGCAGGGCGGTGAAGGTGATGGCGGTGCCGGCGGCGCAGGCGAGGAAGGTCTTTTTGCGGCCGGCGGCGTCGGCGGCCGCGCCGAGGACCGGGGCGAGCAGGGCGACGATCGCCATCGACGTGGCGATCGACAGTCCCCAGTAGAAGGACGCCCTGGCGCCGAGACTGGTGGCGACGACGCCCCGGAAGTAGAGGGCGTACGAGACCGTGACGATGAGGGTGGTGAAGGCGGAGTCGCCGAAATCGTACAGGCACCAGGACGCGATCTCGCGGTTCGACGCCTTCT
>Ga0210377_10003280_pt1 | contig 13949 bp, 13 predicted proteins | sample PLM4_65_b1redo_FD_155480 | JGI IMG/M metagenome (GOLD analysis project Ga0210377, IMG submission 155480) | Groundwater sediment microbial communities from an aquifer in East River, Colorado, USA - PLM4_65_b1 redo | ecosystem: Environmental > Terrestrial > Soil > Riparian zone | place: USA: East...
CCTCAAGCAATTCCTTCATTGTTACTACTGCCATGATTTTCCTCCTATGGTTTTTTCCTCCGCCTGTTCCGCCCACCCTTTAAAAAAGGACCATCGGCAGAACTGTTTCCGGCGTGTGTATTTTTCCTGAAAAGGATTTTTCAGGTTACGAAGATTAACACAGAAAATCTTTTTTTTGCAAGGCCTGTGTTATGATAAGTACATTGAAATAAAAAGAAAAAGGCGCGTTTTATGGGATCAGCGGAAAAAGAATATATAGGTATCATGGCCTCGGTTTTTTCCGAGGGGACTATGTTCAGCAGTATGTTTAAACCTGTCGGGAAAACCATTCCCGGGCATCCGGTCTTTTATTCCGGTGCTGTTTCAGGAAATCGTGTTGTTTTCGGGATATCAGGTATGGGGAAGACCAATGCTGCGCATGCGGTGACCGTACTCATAGAAAAATTTTCTCCGTCATGCATAGTTAACTTCGGCATAGGCGGGGCCTGTCCATCTTCAGGGCTTGAGGTCGGAGATATCGCTGTTGCTGAAAAAGAGGTCTATGCTGACGAAGGTGTTCTGCTGAAAGACGGTCTTCATTCATTTGAAATAACGGGGATTCCTCTTCTAACGGTCCGTGGCCGGAAATATTTTAATGAATTTCCAGCTGACAAACGCCTGAGCAGGCTGGCCTTGAAGGCAGCAGGTTTAATCGCTCACTGCAAACCAGGTGTATTTCTGACGGTTTCCGCATGTACAGGGACCAGAAAGCGGGCTGCCGAACTTGCCGTGAAATTCGGTCCCATCTGCGAAAACATGGAAGGAGCAGCGATTGCCCATATCTGCCGTATCTATGGAATTCCGTTTGCAGAGATACGGGGTATCAGCAATATCGTAGAGGACCGCGATATGAAAAAATGGGACATAAAATTAGCGGCAGAGAATTGCCAGAAGGCGGTATTGCAATTTCTTGAGACATTACGCGGAACATCAATGAGATGAACCTGGGGAAAACATTTAACCGCAGAGAACGCAGAGGAAACTTGAGAAAATCAGGAAGTTCTGGTTTCAACCAGACTAGCCGTAATGCCGAATTATTTTTCTGTACCAAACCTTTGCTTTTCTTTGCGGCCTTTGCGGCTTTGCGCGAGCAGAGGCAGTTTTCAAAATGAAAGAGCTGACTTTAGGATACTCACCATGTCCCAACGATACCTTTATCTTTTACGCGCTTGTTCATGGCAAGATTGATTCTGGCGATCTGCGTTTCCGAGAGATACTTGAGGATGTGGAGACATTAAACCAGATGGCCGGCCGTGCAGAGCTTGATATCACCAAGATATCCTTTCATGCCTATGGGCATCTGAGGGAGACCTATCGCCTGCTCAGATCAGGCGCTGCCGTCGGGAAAGGCTGTGGTCCGCTCATTGTCTCGAAAAAATATCAGCAGATGAAAGACCTCAAAGGCAGGAAGATAGCGGTCCCGGGAAGGCTTACGACCGCCTTCCTGCTCCTGCAGCTGCTTGATCCATCTCTGAAGGAAAGGGTGGTCGTAATGCCTTTTCATCGTATCATCGATGCGGTCAGGAATGATGAGGCGGATGCAGGACTGATCATCCATGAAAGCCGTTTCACCTACCAGGCTGCAGGCTTGAGGCAGGTTGTTGATCTAGGCGAGTGGTGGGAAAGGGAAACAGGCCTGCCGATACCACTTGGCGGCATAATCGCAAAACGGGAACTGGGCGATGAGTTGATAAAAAATATAGAGTCAGGGATCAGGAAAAGTCTTGATTATGCCCTTGCGCACAACGCTGAGCCGAAAGCATATATAAAAAAACATTCTCAGGAGATCGAAGACAGCGTTATAGAGCAGCATATAGGCCTCTATGTCAATGATTATTCGATCGATATCGGTGATGACGGACTCAAGGCGGTTGAGGAACTCTTTAGAATGTCTGAAGAGAAAGGGATAATCGAAACGTCTTCGAGACCTCTTTGCGTTTGATCAAAAAAAAGACGGTTCACCACAGAGCTAACAGAGAAGACCATTGCAAATAAAAGTAAAAACTACTTTTCTCTGTGAACTCTGTGGTTAAGTATTTTTTGCAATAGACAACAGAAATGAAAAAATATTTTCTCCATAGAGAACCCCCTGTGCTGAAAGTGGATTACCAGCATGAGCTTAATCCTGAGCAATATGCTGCTGTGATGCACCAGGCCGGGCCTGCACTTGTGCTTGCCGGCGCCGGGACCGGCAAAACAAGAGTTGTAACCTACAGGGTTGCACGGCTTATCGAAAGCGGGACCAGGGGAGAGAATATTCTCCTGCTCACATTCACGAACAAGGCCGCGAAGGAGATGATGCGAAGGGTGGAACTGCTGATCGGGAGGAATATTACAGGGCTTTTCGGCGGTACGTTCCATCACGTGGCCAACCTGCTGCTGAGACAGCACTGCCAGCTCGCAGGGTATAAGCAGGGTTTTTCGATCCTTGACAGGGAAGACTCCAAGGAGCTCTTTGAGTCATGCATCGCCGGCGTCTTCAAAAAAGACAGGGTCATACCAAAGGGTGCGGTATTGTCTGAGATATGCGGTCTTGCAAAGAATACCGGGACAGGGGTGGAAGATATAGTCCTGCAAAGGTTTCCGCATTTTGTGAATGTCCTTGAAGATATTGCAAAGATCGTGGAGCTTTATGAAAAAAAGAAGCTGGCACTGAATCTCATGGATTTCGATGACCTGCTCTGCGGGTGGAAGAAGATATTCCAGGAAAACGAAAAGGTCCGGGAATATTACTCGCTGAAGTTCAGGCATATCCTTGTGGATGAATATCAGGACACCAACAGTCTGCAGGCGGATATTATTGATCTGACCACAGGAGACGCAGGAAACCTTATGGTTGTAGGCGACGACGCTCAGTCGATATACTCTTTCAGGGGGGCTGATTTTGAAAACATACTCAGGTTCCCTGACAAGTACCAGGGCGCGTCCATATTCAAGCTCACCACCAACTACCGGTCGACACCCGAGATCCTGTATCTCGCAAACAGTATAATAGCCAATAACAGTAAACAGTTCTGTAAGGAGCTGCATACTGATATTCCCTCAGGGGAGGCCCCCTCTGTGGTGCCGCTCAGGGACATTTTTGAACAGGCGGAATTTGTCGCCTCTGTTGTCATTGATCTGAATATGGACAGCAAGTCTTTTGATGTTATAGCAGTGCTTTACAGGTCGCATTACCAGTCCATGGAACTCCAGATGGAGTTTCAAAGAAGAGGGATCCCGTTTGAGGTCAGGTCAGGGCTGAAATTTTTTGAGCAGGCGCATATCAAGGATGTGCTCTCTTTTTTGAAGGTGCTGGTAAATCCGCATGATGAGATCAGCTGGAAGAGGATAGTGAAGCTGGTACCAGGCATAGGGAATATAACTGCCGGGAAGATATGGGCCCTCATAGAGGCTGCGGAAAGACCCATAGACCTGATATCAGACGCAGCCAGGCTGGTTCCTAAAAAGGCGACAGAAGGGTTTAACCTGTTTGTAGATATGCTGGGGGACATCAGTGATGATAAGTATCATACTGCACCGGCTGAGGCGATTGATTATGTCCTCAGACACGGATATGAAGGCCATCTCTACAATAATTATCCCAATGCTGAGATGCGCATAGAGGATATAGAGCAGATGATCAGGTTTGCCCTGAGATATGATTCTCTTGAGATGTTTTTGGCGGACATGACCCTTCAGGGAGTTGCAGATTCTGAAGCTGAAGGTGCAGACGATACAGGCGGCAGGGTTGTCCTGTCAACGGTCCATCAGGCAAAGGGTCTGGAATGGGATGTTGTGTTTCTGATAGGGATGAACGACGGCAAGTTCCCTTCTGCCAAATCTCTCAAAAATGACGACGAGGAAGAGGAGCGGCGGCTCTTTTATGTCGGCGTGACAAGGGCCAGGGAGGCGCTTTATCTTTGTTACCCGGTCACCTCCGATGACTGGAGCAGTACGGGCATGGTAAGGCCTTCCAGGTTCATCAGGGAACTCCCGCGGGATTGTTTTGATGAGATTAGCGTAGAGGATGTATAATACCAAAAAGGGCAATTCACCACAGCCAACAGTAGCCGACAGTAGGTAAGCATCCATAAATCGCATCGTAGATGCGAATGGATGACTTAGCGCTTTAAGCGAGAACACTGAGAAAGACTATTATAAATGCAGAACAAAAGACTTTGCTCTGTGCTCTCTGTGGTTATAAGTTTCTTTGAATTATAAAGGAGAGAAAATGACATATACTGACGCTATAAAAAGCGGGTTCAGGCTGATTAACAGGAATTGGCAGTTGGTTGCTGTTCAGGCGGGAGTGATGATGGCCAACTGTATCGGGTTTTTTGTCATCGTGGGAATACCGCTTGGTATTGCTTTTATTATATTCGGACTTGACCTGACCGGTCTTGCTGAGACGCGCGATATTATGGGGCTGTTGAGGCATCCGTCTGAGCTGATCTCGAAATATATGGGACTTGTCCTGATCGTTGTCAGCAGTTTCCTCATCTATCTCCTGATAGTCACAACCGCAGGGATCTTTGTCTTTGCAGGTTCCGTAGGCTCTGTGGGCCTTGCAGTGCTTGATCCGTCCCGGAAGTTCAGTATGAAGTCCTTTTTTGCGGAAGCAAAAAAGCTCTTTTTCCCCCTGATGTGGTTTTCCCTGGTTATGGGGCTTGTTTTTATTGCGATAGCTTTTCTTCTCGGACTAATCGGTGGCGGAGCGGCAGCGGTTGTCCAGACCGCCAAGAGCCAGGACTCGACCCTTGCGTTGTTTCTAGGGATTTTTTTCTCCCTGGTACTGGCCCTCTGCGCGATAATCGTGATCCTGTGTGCGATCGCTGTTACTGTCTATGGCATAGCGGTCCTGTCCTTTAAAAGAGAAGGGGCTGTCAGGTCATTCAGGGATGCTGTTGTGTTTTTATGGAACAGGCAGTCTGCTTTCTGGCTCTATGTCGTGCTCTTCTTTGGGTATCTTATCGCAAGCTTTATCCTTATGCTCTTCACTTATCCGTTCAACCTGATCCCTATTATCGGGACGATCATTTCCTTTCCGCTGCAGTTAGCGTCTTTTATTGTGCAGAGTTATATCGGTCTGGCGATCCTCGCTACGATATTCATTTACTACTACGAGGCAGAGATCAGGAAGCCGGAGGCTTCTGCTGAGACCCCGGAGGCCCCTGCTGAGACGATTGAACCGGCTGAGACGGTTAAGACTACTGACGAAATTTCCAGTGGTCCTGAAGATATTTCCGATGCAGGAGTTCCTCAGCAAGGAGAGACTCCTCCTGCGAAGGAGCCGACAAAAGAAGACTGATGCCGAAGGCCTCCTCGAACGATGAGATAACGGCCTTCCTGAACGCATCCTCATCAAGCAATGGAAGGCAGTCCTTCAGCGCCATCATGCAATTTCTCAGGGAGGCTGTTTTTTCTGCTCCGAATATGCCCTCCAGTTTTTCTTCCTGAGAGAGATAGGGTATCGATCCCTGCTGGAGCAGTCCGTCATTCCATCTCTTCTGGGCAGAGCCCGCGAGTTTTTTATTATCAACGAGGATCTCTCCATAAGAACTCGACTGGAAGCATAAGGGACTTCTGCTGAGTACCCTGCCTTTTTCCCTCTCGTTTTTTGGTCCAGCCTGTATGCCGATTTTTTTGAATGCGATAAAAAAGGCCATGCTTATCCTTTTGTAGCTGTCAAGGAGACCATGTGAAAAGGGTCCCTTGTCTGTTTTTACAGAAAAGCTATAGGTCAGTTCATCTCCGTGGAGTATCGCCCTGCCTCCGGTCGGCCTTCTGACTATGGGAATGTCATGAAACTTGCAGTATTCGATATTGATGTCCGAGGTCTTCTGAAAACAGCCGAGGGTCACAGCAGCCCTGTCCCAGCCATACAAACGCAATGTGGGAGGGGCCGATCCCTTTCTCACCTCTGTAGCAATCGCCTCATCAAAGGCCATATTATAAAAAGCCTCACAAGGGCCTGAGTCGATTAAACGCCATTTTTCAACCATAAAAAACTATAAATCGGACAAGGGGCTTAAAGCAAGAAAAAGCAAAACAGGATGCTTTTCTAGTTATTCATGAATGACGCAGGGGCACTGAAAATGAAAAGCTCCTATTTCTTCTGAAGAACTATCTTGTGCCGCAACAGGGAAATTTCTTTGATCTCTCCTTCGAAGACCTTCTGTTCTCCGAAGAGATTTTTCAGAAATATCTTCCCTTCTTCAGGTTTCATGACATCCACGTTTTCGAGATACAGCTCTTCCTTCCCGTTTTCGAAGATATACGCATTTGCCTCACACATTTTCTGTCTCCTTTATCTTTGAAATTAAGAGTTCTATTAAATGAGGAAGGGGCTCCTTGTTCACTCCGGCTATATCTATCCCTTCCTGGTTCAGGGGCAGCAGGATCTTTCTGGCCTCTGAAGAAACGATCGCCTCAGCCATTTTCCCAGTGACTTCACCGAGCATCGCGTTTGGCAGGGTGATGCTGAGGGGGCCGGTGATCATATCAACCCTTCCGGAGTTGTAGATAATAGCGTTTTCGCCTGTTGCTCCTTTGTTGGCATGTGATTTCATCATCGCAGAAGTGGCGGCAGCATTTGTGCCCAGGGCGATTACCTCGATCCTGTCTTTGAATTCATCCTTCAGCCTTTTCACTATAAGGCTTCCGATTCCGCCGCCCTGACCGTCTATCACCGCAATCTTTAACATAACTGAAGTATAGAAAATCAGCGGGTAAGAGTCAAATATAGGGAACTACTCAGGTGGATAGACCGAAGGTAGACGGCTATTAGGCGATCAAACAACACTTCGTTCCTTTGAGAGGGGTTAGCGTCTCCGGCAACTGCTTGAAATATTTCACCTTCAGTCTTCAGTCTAAACACCTGAGCAGTTACAAATATAGTGCTATTTTTTGCTTTTGGGATATAATAAACTTCCTTTTAAACTTCAAAGTGTTTTGTAAAAAAAGTGATAATCCATTATCCTTATAGGTATGAAAAGAGGAATGACCATTAAAAGATTACCTGACAAAAAAGGCTACTTTGGAAACTACGGGGGACGTTTTGCACCTGAGACCCTGATGCCTGCGCTCGATGAGCTCGAAAAGGCATATGATGCGTCGAGGAAAGACAAAGAATTCCAGAAAGAACTCGTCCATCTGCATAAAACGTATATCGGCAGGCCGACACCGCTTTATTTCGCCAAAAGACTGACTGAGTCACTGGGCGGCGCGAAGATTTATCTGAAACGCGAGGACCTCGCCCATACCGGAGCGCACAAGATCAACAACGCGGTCGGCCAGGCCCTGCTTGCAAAAAAGATGGGGAAAACCAGATTGATTGCAGAGACCGGTGCAGGACAGCATGGAGTAGCGACTGCAACAGGTGCTGCCCTGTTAGGGCTTGAGTGTGAGATCTATATGGGATCTGACGATATAGTGAGGCAGGCCCTGAACGTCTTCAGGATGAAGCTGCTGGGCGCAAAGGTCAATGAGGTCTCGATAGGTTCGAGGACCTTGAAGGACGCTATTAACGAGGCCATGCGTGACTGGACTACGAATGTGGGAACAACCCATTACGTGCTTGGTACTGCCTTCGGTCCACATCCCTTTCCTGCTATGGTGAGGGACTTTCAGTCTGTTATCGGGAAAGAGGCAAGAAAGCAGATCATGGATGCTGAAGGAAAACTGCCTGATTACCTTATCGCCTGTGTCGGAGGTGGAAGCAATTCCATAGGACTGTTCCATGAGTTTCTTTCAGAGGATGTGAAGATGATAGGGGTCGAGGCAGGGGGCAGAGGGGTTGATACAGGAGCGCATGCCGCACGGTTTGCAGGGGGTTCTGTCGGAGTACTCCAGGGCACAAAAAGCTATCTGTTGCAGGATGAAGACGGCAATGTGCTAGGGACACATTCGGTCTCGGCAGGACTCGACTATGCCTCTGTGGGCCCGGAACACGCGTACCTGAAAGATACAGGCCGGGTGCAGTATACCTACGCTAATGATGTAGAGGCGCTGGAAGCTTTTGAAGTCCTTTCAAGGACTGAGGGCATTATTCCTGCCCTGGAGTCTTCTCACGCACTTACAGAGGCGATAAAATTTGCACCACGGCTTTCTAAAGATAAAATCATAATCGTCAATCTCTCGGGCAGGGGTGACAAGGATGTCCAGCATGTCGCCGGGATTAAAGGTGTCCGGATATCATGAGCTCACGCATAACTAAAAAGTTTAAAGAGATCCGCGGAAAAAAGGGGAAGGCCTTCATTCCGTACATAATGGCAGGCGATCCTGATATCAAAAGGACGCGTGAGCTGATCAGGATACTTGAGGACTGCGGGGCTGATATTATAGAACTGGGCGTCCCTTTTTCAGATCCCCTTGCGGACGGCCCGACAATCCAGAAGGCTGCTCAAAGGGCCCTGGATGAGGGAGTGACGCTGAAAAAAGTGATTGAGCTTGTGGCCGAGTTAAGGTGCAGCACCCAGATACCGATTATACTTATGACTTATTATAATCCTGTATTCAAGTACGGGGAGGAAAGGTTTGTGCTTGATGCTTCTGCTGCTGGTGTGGACGGAATAATAGTGCCGGACCTTCCTCCTGATGAAGCAGACAATTTGATTAGATATGCGAAAAAAAGCGGTCTTGACACAATTTTTCTTCTGGCGCCGACATCCACTGATGACAGGATCCGGAAGGTTGCCTGGACATCTACGGGGTTTATCTACTATGTGCCGATTACTGGGATTACGGGATCAAAGCTTGCCCTTGACTCCTCCATTGAAGGACATATAGCCCGTATAAGAAGTGTTACCGCTAAGCCTGTTGCAGTGGGGTTCGGTATCTCCACTCCTGAGGAGGCAGCTGATATTTCGCAATTTGCCGATGGCGTTATTGTCGGGAGCGCGATAGTAAAAAGGGTTGAGGAATCTGACGAGGAACTGAAAAGCTACCTGAGGTCTCTGAGGAACGTGATCAAGTGAATAAACGGATAAGGGACGTGTAATTTTATGGCGTGGTTTAAAAAGAGCAAAGAGGTCAAAACCGACAAAAAGATCAAGATCCCCGAAGGGCTGTGGGTAAAGTGCGACAGCTGCAAGGAGATAATATACAAGAAAGAGATTGATAAGAACCTCAAGATTTGTCCTAAATGCAATTATCATTTCAGGATAAGCGCAAAGGAACGCATCAAGCTCTTTGTTGACGAAGGGAGCTTTGTTGAAATCGATTCCGGGCTGGTCTCCAATGACCCGTTGAACTTTAAAGACAAGATCCCTTACAGGGACAGGCTCGAAGAAAACAGGAAAAAAAGCGGACTTGAGGAGGCTGCCATCTCAGGAGAGGCGATGGTAGAGGGTCGTCCTGTAATCATGGTAATCATGGACTTTGCGTTTATGGGCGGAAGTATGGGTTCTGTTGTCGGAGAAAAGGTCATGCGGGCCGCGGAGGCTGCGCTGGAGAAAAAAATACCACTGATAACAGTTGCTTCATCCGGCGGCGCGAGGATGCAGGAAGGCATATTCTCGCTGATGCAGATGGCCAGGGTGTCTGCTGCAATAGCAAAACTTAATGAGAGCGGCATCCTGTATATTTCGATACTGGCTGATCCTACATTCGGAGGTGTTACTGCCAGCTTTGCCATGCTGGGGGACGTCATTATTGCCGAACCCAGGAGCCTTATAGGTTTTGCCGGTCCAAGAGTAATAGAACAGACCATCAAACAGCAGCTTTCCGAAGATTTTCAGAGGGCGGAGTTCCTCCTTGATCACGGGTTGATAGACATTGTTGTTGACAGGAAGGCGCTGAAAAAGACTATAGGCCAGATTATAGGACTGCTTACATGAGGTATGCAGAAACAATAGAGTACCTGTACGGCCTTCAGCAGCACGGCATGAAATTCGGCCTTGATAATATTAGACGGCTGATGTCTGAATTGGGAGAACCGCAAAAGGCATTCTTCTCAATACATGTGGCGGGCACAAACGGCAAAGGTTCCACCTCAGCGATGATCGAATCCCTGCTCAGGACAAAAGGCATCAGGACAGGACTTTTTACCTCCCCCCATCTGGTGAGCTTTACAGAGAGAATAAGGGTCAACGGACAGGAGATGTCCGAAGATACTGTCATAGCACTCGCTGATGAGGTCAGGAGCATAGTGTCAGGGATTGAAGATTTCAGCCCCACCTTTTTTGAGGTTGTTACGGCCGTCGCCTTTTTACATTTCATGAGAATGAAGGTCCAATGGGCGGTGGTTGAGGTCGGCATGGGCGGCAGACTGGATGCGTCGAACATCATCCTTCCGGAAGTTTCAGTGATTACCAGTATAGGTATTGATCACAGGGAGTTTCTCGGTAATGCCCTGGAGGATATAGCCAGGGAAAAGGCAGGTATAATAAAAAAAGGGGTCCCCCTGGTAACTGCTGATCAAAGCCCCGGGGTCATGGAAATTATCCGTCAAAGATGTGATGAGACAGGGGCCCGGCTTTTCCGCTATAACTCGGAATTTTCATCAGAACTCGTTTCTACAGGTCCGGGGACAGTTTCTTTTAATTATAAGGGAAGCAAAGAATACCGGGACATCTTGTTGTCCATGGCAGGGGAACATCAGATAATCAATGCTGCCTTGGCGATCAAGGCAATCGAAATAGTTTTGGAAAAGCATCCTGAGATGGATTGTGACATCAGAAAAGGCCTTAAAAGCGTAACGTGGCCCGGCAGGTTGGAGATGATAAAGGAATTTCCTCCGGTGCTTATTGACGGGGCCCACAATCCGCAGGCTGCTGCTGTCCTTTCCACATACCTGCGGAAATTATTGGGCGTGAAATACAGCAGGATAATAATGGTCATAGGGGTTATGGCGGATAAGGACATAGAGGGGATACTGAAACCTTTGCTCCCGTTGGCAGCTGAGATACTCTTTGCTTCCCCTGCGTATGGGAGGGCTGCTTCAGCGAAAAGGCTTGTGGATGTTGCAACATCCCTGGGGTATGCTTCAAAAAGCACTGAGACGGTTGCAGGCGCCCTGCATAGCGCGGAAGGCCTTTATAAGACCGGAGATTTGATCGTAGTTACCGGTTCGTTCTATACCATAGGTGAGGCAAAAGAGGCCTTTGGGCATAAAGGTATACTTACGGGGCTCAGGGAGTGACCAAAACATTTAAGAACCCACCCCCCATAGAAAAAAGGCGGCAGGACAATCAATATGCAGTGACATGCCTGCTCTTCGTTGTTTTACTCTCTGTTGTCTGCCCTCTGTTTCTCCCTGAATACAGCCTGGCAGGAGAGACAGAGACAGTAATAACTTCCGACACTCTTGAGTATTTCAGCGAGACGAAGAAGTATGTTGCAAGGGGTTCGGTGCAGATTGTCCGGGATGACGCATTTATTACTGCTGATGAGCTTACTTATGATGAAACAACCTCCGATGTTATTGCGAAGGGTAAAGTAGATTACCATGACGCATATACCTCCATGAAAGCCGAGAAGGCGGAAATGAACCTTGAGAGAAAGACCGGCAAGGTCTTTGACGCAAATATCTTTTTTGCAAAAGATAAAATTACAGAAAGGCCCCTTGAAAGAAAAGCAGACAAGAAGTCTTATGTGGATATCGCTTCCATAAAAGATCATTTTTATCTGTCGGGCGAGGAAATAGAGAAAAGAGGGGAGAACTCGTATTACAGCCCGTCGGCGGTTTTTACGGCCTGTGATGCACCGATACCGGCCTGGTGTTTGAAGGGGAGAAATGTCTCCGTAGAAGAAGGCTTAAAGGCGAAGGACGCATCCTTCAAAATAAAAAATATCCCCGTTCTGTATACGCCCTATCTCTGGGCCCCTATTCTCAAGACGAGAGAGACAGGATTTCTCATACCTACTGTCAGTCAGAGCAAATCACTCGGCTTTGGTCTACACATCCCTTTCTTCTGGGCGATATCTGAAAACAGGGACGCCACGTTTGTGCTTGATGAATACAGCAAACGCGGGATAGGGACAGGCATGGAATACCGCTTCGTTGAACCAGGCGGCATAAAAGGTTACGGCTGGGTTTATCATATCAAGGACACGGAACTGGGCAGGGATTTCTGGGAGCTGAAGGGGCTTTATGAGAATCGGTCTGCGGATGGACCTGGCGGTTTTCTGAATCTCAATGTTCTGAATGAAAAGGATTTTTACCGGACATTCAGCACTCAACTTGAGACAAGGACACAGCGTTTTCTTGAATCCACAGGGGAATTGAATTTCCCTATGAGAAATTCAAGACTATATTTGCTTTCGCAATACTGGATAGATCTGAAGCAGGATGAAGGCGATGTCCCGCAGAAACTGCCTGAGGCAGGATATGTACTGAATTATACTAAAATGGGAAGCTCTCTGGGCTCAGCCTCTCTTACAGCAGCAAACATATGGAGGGATGGCGGTTTATCAACCGGAAGAATAGACCTTTATCCTAAACTCCTGCATTCTTTCGGCACGGATTTTGTTGTTTCCCAGCAAGCAGGTGTGAGGGCGACTGCGTATTCTTTTTACAATGAGGGTAGTAATACGGAAAGAGATGTCCTGAGGACGGCACTTCAATATGACATAGTTGGTCATACGAGGCTGTACAAGAGATATGCTTCATTTTTGCATGTCCTTGAACCCTCGGTAGGGTATCATTTTATATCCACTTCAGATAATGGCCTGCCGGTTTTTGATGCAACAGAACTTTACAAAAAAACCTCATTGATCGAAGTCAGCCTGTTAAACAGGATCATTACCAGTGGAACTGAAGTAGCAACGGTGAGGCTCACACAGGGAGTGGATACCTACAACGGTGACCGTCCGTTTTTGCCTCTTAAACTGGAAGTGGCGATAAATAAAGGGGTGCCGATAAAACTGGATACAACGTATAATATATATACCGGCAGCATAGATACCTTAGGCTCTGAGATCAGTCTGAGTGTTTTTAAGACAAACCTTAGCTTTGGCCAAAGGTATGACAGAATTCAAGATATAATGTTCTTTGCTGCTGGCCTGGAGTTCAGTCCTTTTCAGCGGGTACGCATCAGCAGCAGCATATGGTATGATGCCAAAGGCGGGGGCATGAGGGACATGAATATTGCCATGAGGTATCAGAGGCAGTGCTGGGGGTTCAGGCTTGAGGTGATCAAAAAGCCTGGTGATTATTCCATGCGGCTGATGTTCGATATTACAGGCATCAGCGGGGAATCTTCAAAAGATAAATGATATGGTTTTCCTGGACAAATTATCAGACAGTTCCTTTTACGGAGAACGGGAATAGTCAGAGGATTTTTTCCTCTATCAGCTCAACAGCTTTATGGACTGCTGTACTTTTGGTGTCAATGATGATTTCAGGACTGAGAGACTCTTCGTAGGGCACATTCATCCCCGGCACCGGCCAGCCCTGTTTTCCTTTTTTGTAGATGTCCTTTGGCGCTCCCCGGGTTTCCTGCCTCTGCCTTTCCCTGTTTATGCACTCTTCAATAGGACATTTCAGGTATATCTCTGCATATCGTGGAATCAGCTCCCTTGCCAGCTCTCTCCACCTTCTCTTGTTCCCTGTTGCATCGATGATCACTGTATGCCCGAGATCTGCGAGCTCTTTGGCAAGATATACGAGACTGCGATATACGATCTCGCGTTCGGCGTCTGAATACACAGGCTCAGGGGTCACTATCTTCCGCAACTCATCCATTCTCAGGATTACGAAGTCAGGATGCAAAGCCTTTACCGCATCTGCGATGCTGCTTTTGCCGCTTCCAGGAAGCCCTGTAATCCATAATGCCATGCCACCCATAAATAAAAGCTTAGCGTGTTCAAAGGACAATAGCAAGGTCCTGATATTCTGAAAAGAGCAGATGGTTATCTTTGAGAAGTTTTTGGGTACAATGGATTATTCTCATGATCTTTCCTTCAACTTCCGTTCTTTAGGTTCGACC
>Ga0210377_10003281_pt1 | contig 13945 bp, 16 predicted proteins | sample PLM4_65_b1redo_FD_155480 | JGI IMG/M metagenome (GOLD analysis project Ga0210377, IMG submission 155480) | Groundwater sediment microbial communities from an aquifer in East River, Colorado, USA - PLM4_65_b1 redo | ecosystem: Environmental > Terrestrial > Soil > Riparian zone | place: USA: East...
CCCTCCATTGCGCCACTATCTCCCACAGCTCCCGCTCCGGCCTGATCTTCCGGTCTTCAGCAATGCGGATGAAGATGATGCGGTCAAGGAGCTTTTGGACCACGTCGTTCAACACATGAACGTCGAGCTCGTGATTTCGCTTGTTGATGTCCTTGGCAAGCTCCGTGCGCCAACCGGTCAAGTCTTCGAGAAAAGACTTGTCCGGCGGTATTCTAAGACGCTTGCTCTTCGGGTCCCGGGGAAGCAGCGCTTCCAGCGAACCTTCGATGACCCGCTCTTTGGAAAGTTCCCACAGCTTCTCGATGTTGGCGAGATAATCGGTATATTTGAAATTGTAGAGAAGACCTTCCCGCGGATATTATTTGAAATTATAGAGAAGACCTTCCCGCGGATATTTAGAATTCGGTTTGAGCGAAGCATCGAAGAGCTTGAACTCTTCAAAGTCGGTCAGGATGACGAACGAGACTTCCTTGGTTGACCATGCGTAGGTCTTGGCCTGCATGATGTGGTTCACATCGTCGAGCGGCACCCACGGGGCTTTGGCCTCGACGAAGAATTTGGTGCTGCCGTTAATGCGGAAGTTGTAATCAGGGCGAAGGGATGTTTCCGGGGAAATCTCGACGATCACGTCGCGTTCATAGGGCGGTTTCTGTGCTTTGTTCTCGATGTCCCATCCAAGGGCATCGAAGAATGGATTGAGAAAGTCGATCCGTACCTGGGCTTCGGGATAGCCCTTCTGGAGGTAATGGTTTTTGTCTTGCTCGAACTTCCCGACCAGGGACTGAACATCTTGCTTGAATGATTGAAGGTCAGCCACCAATCAGCCCCCTTTGACGCAGTTCATAGAGCGGGCATGTTTTTATCATTCGTTCAGCCAGCTAATGTTATTCTCTATCTCGTCCACATGGAGAAGCGAAAGAAGTTTCAACAATCGTTTTACAATAAATCCAACTGGCAATTGTTTGGAAAGAAGAATACCGCTATGGCGAAGACCGGTGGTCATGAACTCTTCGTGGAGTTTAACAAAATCGGCGACATTGAAGGTAAACAAGACCCGTTTCTGTAATGATGCATAACGGAGTTGGTCGAGATCCGATGCCGCCTTCCGCCCCGCATCTCTTGCGGTGGTGACATCATAGCCCCGCAAGCGTACTGCCGCCGCAATCGCTTCGGGAACATTTTCATCAAAATAAAGTTTTACATGCATCATCAGCTCGCGACAGCGTGCGGTTCCATCTCGTTCTCGGCGATATCTTTTTCAATTTCCTTCCGATTGTCGTAATAATAGGAGAATGCATCATGCACCTGTGAAGGCTTTAGCTGGGGGAATTCACGCATGACATCTTCTATGGTCATGCCCTGTTTGTACCACTGGATCAGAGACCATACCGGTATTCTGGTGCCGCGCACAATGCTTCTGCCACCACAGACGCCTTTTTTCCTCGTAACATACGGGTGAATGGATATTTTTTTAATTGCAAGATTCATATGAAAGCACCTCCTCGAACAATGCCTGATGAAATTTTTCAAAATTTCAATTTTTTCATTTTACAATCAATGTCCGACCAAGTCAAGGTGAAGAAACAGAGCATCACATGGCTTCTATTGCGAGCAATGGAAAGGCATGGCCATGATTAAATTTTCACTTTACATCGGCTTTTCTGAAACTCCGGTACAACAGCAAATCATAGATGATCTTGAGCCCGCCTGCCACGATGAACGGAGCGCTGAGCAATGACGGCACCGCAAGGAAGACACCGGATAAGGCCGGCGAGATCGCCGCTCCAATAGAGCGGGCAATGCCGGTCACCCCTGAGGCAGCGGAGCGCTCATCGGGATCTACCACTGCCATGGTGTAGGACTGGCGCGTGGGCACATCCATCTGGGAGATGCTGAAGCGGAGAAGGAGCAGCGCAATGGCCAGGCCGAGAGTTGGCATGAGCGGCACGAGGCACAACAGAACGTTCGACGGGATATGGGTGAAGACCATGGTGTTGATCAAGCCGATGTGGGACGCTATCCGGACGGCAAGCAGCGCTGAGACGCCGGCAAGAATGTTCGCGCCGAAGAAGATGCTTCCCAGGACCCCCGCATCAATGCCGAACTTGATGTGGAACCAGTAGGCCACCATGCTCTCTTGATGTGGAACCAGTAGGCCACCATGCTCTGGATCACGAACCCGCCAGCAAACGCATCAAGGGCAAAGAGGGCGGAGAGCTTCAACACCACTCCCCTGGACCTGTGAAGCCCGAGAATGCGCTTTGTAGCCGGGGCTTCTCCTGCTGCTTCGACAGCCGGGGAAAGGAACAGGAAAAAAACAAAGATAACCACGCCGCATGCTGCATAGCCCAGGATCACCGCCTTATAAGACGCAAGCTCCGGGAACCCCGCATGCATCAGCCCCTGGGACAGGAACCCGCCCGCAAGCGCGCCTGTTGCCGTCGCGAGCGATCCCGCGAGGTTATACCAGGCAAAGGCCTTTGTGCGTTGTTCGGAAGGAAGAAGCTGGGACAATGCCGCCTGCTCCAGCGAGAGGAAGGGTCCGATCTCGTTCCCGCTCGGGCTTATGACCCCGATGATGGCCGCGATCATGAGCAGGACAATATTCCCGGTCAAGCTGAAGACCACACCGGCAAGGATCATGAGGCCTGCGCCAAGAAGCAGCATCTTTTTTCTGCCACGCGAGAACGCGTGGTCAGCCGTTGTCGTGATCCAGAGCGAAATGCCCGCATCGCCGGCAAGCGTCAGCGTGAAAAGAAGGCCGATCTGCGCCCCGTGCGCCCCGGTCAGACCTGCCTGGTTCAGGTACAGGGCAAGCACCACCGAGAGCGCGCCGTAGGCAAAGAGGCGCACGCTTCTGGCGCTGAACAGCAGCGCGACGTCAAGACGCGTATGCGCCATGGGGCTTTCCCTTCGCGATCATTTCTTTGCAATAGGCATAGAGCGCGTCGTATACGATCCATTCTGCCGCGTTGATCGCGTGGTCGTCCCTGAGTCCCAGATGCCGGAAACCCTCGGCGATTGCGTTCAGGCCCGGGCCCTCCGGCTGGTGATGAAGGCTGTTGTCCGTGTCCGCTCCGTTCACGATCCTGGCGAGCAGCACCAGTGCGGGCTCCTTCCCTAATCCATATTTTTTCACGATCGCATCAAATGAGCATTCCTTGCCGTGATGTCCCAGCTCGGCGTTCGGAATGTCAAAGGGAATTGCCCCCAGGCGCGCGGCCTCGGACTGAACCTTCTCTGCAGGTACAAAGAAGAATTCCGCGTCCTTGTCCACAAATTTTTTAATGAGCCAGGGACAGGCAACACGATCAACTTTTACTTTTTCACGGGTGATCCATTTCATGACTCAACCTCTCTTTCCGGATGCTCGATGAACTGAGAAGTCCGTCGGGAATGTATTTCATTGTTACGAGTAACTGTTTTAAGCTTTGACCACCAGCACGGCACAGCCGGCGCTTCCGATGACCTTCTCCGTGGAGCTCCCCATAAGAAGTTTCTTCACGCCAGTTTTCCCGTAGGTCCCCATAACGATAAGGTCAACGGCCCTTCCTCCTGCCGTTTCAACGATAACATTGAAAGATCTTCCCACGGGGGTGACCGCTTCAGCCGGGACACCTTCCTTCTTTGCCATTTCAGCAGCTTCCGTTGAAAATTTCACGGCCTCTGCCTGTTCACTTTCGTCACGCATGGCGGAAAGCGCGATGATGTGGCTTCCGCAGCGCTTCGCAATGGCAATCGCTTCGTTCAATGCCGCGATAGCATGCGGTGAGCCGTCAGTGGCAACCAGGATGTTCCCGCATGGCGGAAAGCGCGATGATGTGGCTTCCGCAGCGCTTCGCAATGGCAATCGCTTCGTTCAATGCCGCGATAGCATGCGGTGAGCCGTCAGTGGCAACCAGGATGTTCCTATATTCAATCTGTGCTGCTTTGGGGACAACAAGAACTTTGCAGGGAGCATGGGTAATGACTTTTGCGGCAGTTTCTCCCATCAAAGCCTTTGCTACGCCTTTGCGGCCATGTCTGCCGATGACGATCATATCCACCCTCTTTTCAACGGCATCATCAACAATGGCGTCCGCGGCGTCCATGGATTCATGAAAGATGGTTTCGCATGATACGCCTTCTTTTGTCGCCCTTGCTTTTATGGATTCCAGATGTGCTGTTGCCACTGCTTCTTCCTTTTCAAACACGCTGGAACCGATTGTCTCGTACTCAGGGTTTGTTTCGAGCGTCATGCACGCATAAATCCTGCTCGAACATTTAGAGGCGAACTTGATCGCCTCGCGTATTGCGCCTTCGCTATCCAGGGACATATCGGTCGCTAAAAGTATTTTATCGAGTTTACTGATGGGGCAAGTTGCTCCGTTTGTCATGGTGGTCTCCTTTGGTTATTGATTGAACCGCTCTTAATCGGTAGTATAACGCATAATTTGCATTCATTATATATAGGGCCGTTCTTTACGCTGGTTCTTAGACTATTGTCTTCCAGATAAACCCTGCAAGCGCGGACCCGGCGATCACCGGGATCATGCCCCATTTATCCCGCATCATTCCTCCGAACGCGATCACAGAGGCTGCGAGCGCATACCAGTCAAACCCGCCGACATCCGGCAAAAGGGTGTGATAGGTGAATAGTACTGCGAGGTTCAGCACCACGCCCACGACCGCCGCGGTAATGGCCGAGAGCGCGGTTCCCAGCTGTTTGTTCTTTCGGAGTATTTCGATATAAGGCGCCAGGAGAAAGATCATCATGAACGACGGGATGAAGGTCACCCAGGTAGTGAGCAGTCCTCCGATTGCGCCGCCAAGGGCCGGGGAAAGCCCCTGAGCATGATAGTATCCCGCAAGGTATCCCACGAACTGGTTCACCATGATAAGCGGACCCGGCGTGGTCTCTGCCAGACCGAGACCGTCCATCATCTGCTCGGGCATGATCCAGTGGTAGTGGCTCACGGCCTGCTGGCTGATGTAGCCGAGCACAGCATAGGCGCCGCCGAAGGTCACGACCGCCGCCTTGCTGAACAGGACGCCGATATCGATGAAGGTATCGTTCCAGCCTCTCCATAGTCCGAGGAGCACGATGGGTAGAGACCAAAGGGCGAGGAAGACGAAAAGTACCTTGACAAAGCGCCGCCATCCAAGACTGCTGGACGAAGCGGCTTTTTCCGAGATGATCGTGACCGCTGCAGGGGCTGCGTTGTTTACCGGTGTTGATGTAAATAGTTGCGGCACCACAGTGCCGGCAAAGTAACCGAGTACCCCGGCCGAGAGTACGATGATCGGGAAAGGCACGTTGAAAAAATAGATGCCAATAAATGCTGCGCCTGCGAGAGAGTATAGGAACCGTGTCTTGAGGGACTTTTTCCCGATGCGCAGCACGGCCTCAAGGACGATGGCGACCACCGCGGGCTTCAGGCCGTAGAACAGTGCCGCAATCGCCGGGATAGTCCCGAGAGACGCATACATCCATGCGAGAAGCCATAAGATAAAAATCGAGGGGAGAACGAAGAACCCGCCCGCAATGATCCCGCCCCATTTCCCGTTCAGGAGCCAGCCGATGTAGGTGGCAAGCTGCTGCGCCTCCGGTCCGGGCAGGAGCATGCAGAAGTTCAGTGCCTGGAGGAAATGGTCCTCGGCGATCCACTTCTTTTTTTCGACCAGGTCTTTGTGCATCATAGCGATCTGTCCGGTGGGGCCTCCGAAACTGATGAACCCCAGCTTCAGCCAGTAGCGCGCGGTCTCGCTCAATGACACGTTTCCTTCAGCCATTGTTGAATCTCCGTTATTTATCTTCGTTATGTTTTCGCCTTATACAACATTTCGAACACGGCCATTCCCCGTTCCAGGGCGTCGCTATCATTCTTTGCCGTCTTGCGGATACCTATCAGTATCTCTTCAACGCCTGTTGCTTCCGGGTCGCCGTATTTATCGTCCTTCACGTCGAGGTCGTGAACGATCTCGGCGATCTTCCGGACCGCCTTGTCCCTGATGCCGAAGGATTTCATAAGCACTTCGAATGTGCACTGATCGCCGATGTGGGTGAATTCACCATCGCGTATATCGTAGGTGGTTGCGGCGTTCCCGCCGACCCCTCCGAGATCACTTTCGTTGATGAATTTGAACGCTGCTTTCGAGTCAACGAAACGTCTGATAAGCCAGGCCGAGGCCATGCGATCGATGAACGGCTTTTTTCTTGTGAACCAGGTGCGGCCCTGGTAATCGGCTGCGCGCTTCGGAGTAACTGACCCCGTAGGCTCAACCCCGCGTCCGCCAAGGCCTTTGAGCGCCGTCTTGAGCGACTGCATGCGCTTTGTCATCTCCACGCCGATTGGAGAGGAGAAAAAATCACGCAGCTGAATGTCATCCAGTTCCCTGGCCAGCTTTCCGGCATGGTCAGCTAAACGGGCGTTCTCGTCCTGTTTCGCACCTTTTCTGATGCTCTGGACCTTCCGTTCAAGTGTTTCGAATTTCTTTTCAAAACCGCGATACTCCTTCTCCGCCTGATTCAGGAAGAGCTGCCGGATATCGTTTTCATCGATGGACCGTATCTCCGCGCTCCTGACAAAAGCGCCGTCACCTCCCATGGATTTCACCTCACCGATGAGCCATTGAAGGAACTCCTCGTGCTCGTCCGTTGCAGGGAGAATATAGACAGCGCCCTTGAGCTGCACCGCGCCCGTTTTTGCGAGTTTTCTCCAGATCTTCATGCGGTTGCTCACGGGGTGGGACGGGACGCTGTAAAAGATCAGAAGCCACTCCCTTGTGTTGTTTTTTACCATGGTATCTGTTTCCTTCTCTTTTAAGGAGTATGACGCGGGGCGCGAACACCGTGCTTAGGCAAAACACACATCATTGTCGCCATACTGGCAGTCGTCAGGACGCACCATGTCGTTCTCCCTCCGGTGCTCCCGGAGGATGGCCTTGTGGATCTGGTCGTACTCCCCTGCCTCAGCAAAGGCAACTTCGATGAGATTCTCTTCGAGGGTTTCGCGGACCGCCTTCGTTTGTTCAACCGATGCGACGGCCACGCCCATTTCCAACAGGGCTGAATCCGCCAGCGCGTCTTCTATGTTTTTCAGGAACCTTTTCATGGGACACCTCCTTGGTCTATGTAACATCTGATAATAATGTAACACATGTTACATAGTTTGTCAAGAAAAAAAAGGCCTGATCCATGAGAAGCGAAATGCAATGGGCCAGGCTTCATTTATATTGCTGAAATTATCCCCCTTACCTGCTTTAGAAAAAGGCGATTGTCGGGAACCTTAAAATTGCTTGATTCAAATCTGACGGTTTGGTGAAACATCGTCATACCCGCGAACGCGGGTATCCAGTGTCCGAGTAATTGTTTGAAACGCCTGGATTCCCGTTTTCCCGGGAATGACGGAAGGTGCATTTTCCGGACTTCTACAAATGCGTCTAATTCGCACTAAAAGTATATGCATCTGCATCATTGCGTTTGCCTTACTACTCCATCCCACCGGGCGATTCATAGTCCTGCATGCGCAGCACTTCGGAACGCGTAGAGGGCCCGAGCGATCCGATCGTTCTGATCAGGGGCTGCACCTCTTCCAGGGTACGCGCAAGGGCACTGTCAGTCCCGTCTTCAGCACCGGATGATTTCAGTTCCATGATGCTCTTGAAAAGTGATTTTTGCTCAGGAAAGACCTTCAAACGAATCGGCGCGTTTTCCTGGAGCCTGGCAGCAGTACGCACGAGCCTCAAAGCCGAGGGGAAGCCGCCCAGCTCATCCACCAACCCCAGGCTCTTCGCATCCTCTCCTGTCCAGATCCGTCCCTTTGCGATCTTTTCCACCTCTTCCCGTGAGAGTTTCCTGCCCAAAGATACCTTGGCGGTGAAGTCGTCGTACACACGGTCAAGCCACTGGGTGAACCGGGCCTTCTGTGCGGGCGTAAAATCCTTCGTCTGGGTCCAGGCGTCTGCGTTCTTGCTCGTGTGCACCTCGTCCCAGGTCACGCCGAGTTTGTTCCAGAACCCGGTCGTGATCATCTTCCCGCCGAAAACTCCGATAGAACCGGTGATTGTCCCCGGCTGGGCCACGATCTTGTCAGCTGCCATGGCGATGAAATAGCCGCCTGACGCCGCGCGGCCTCCCATGGACGCGATAACCGGCTTGCCCGCTTTTTTTGCCTTGATGATCTCGCGCCAGATTGTGTCGGATGCCACGTAGGACCCGCCGGGACTATCGATACGGAACAGGATGGCCTTCACGTACTTGTCTTCCACTGCCTCCCGGATCGCGGATGCGATCGTATCGGAGCCCATGAGGATCTCGCCCGATGTCGGATCGTATGCGTTCTTCCCGCGTATGATCCCGCCCACGCCGTAGATCAGGGCGATGGTCGTCCCCTTCTCGTAAGGACTTCCGGCCCTCTTCCGGTATTCTGTGAGCGAAAGGAGCTCGGCCTTAGCCCCCGCCCTTTCCTTGATCCTGTCGTAGACTTCATCACGGTACCCCAACCCATCGATCAGCTTCGCGTCTACCGCCTGCTGTCCGAAGAACGGCCCCTCATTGACAAGCGACCGGACCTCATTTTCGGTGAGCTTGCGCGCAGTGGAGATACCCTTGACGATCTGGCTGAACTGCGACCCCATCACCTGCGTGATCGCTTCACGGTGTGGCGGCAGGTACTTGCGTTCGGTGAACATGTACCGGTAGGATTTGTATTCTTTCCTGCCCTCAAGGCGCGGGACGATGCCGAGTTTGTCCAGTGTGCCGCGGACAAAGGGCTGTTCATAGATGAGCCCGGTCAGCCCCACGTCGCCCGAGGGCTGCAGATAGACTGAATCGAACGCTGTCGCGAGATAATAGGAAGAGTTCCCCGGCGAGACCTCGCCAAAGGTCTCTGCATACGCGATCGCGGGTTTGCCTGCAGCGCGAAAGGCGATGATCGCATCCCTCACTTCCTGAACCTGCGCCAACCTCACGCTCGACTGGCCCACCCTGGCCACCAGACCCTTGACCCGGTCGTCCTGCGACGCCTTCTGGAGCGCCTCCACCACGTCGCGCACGAGCAACTTTTTCGTCATCAGAACGCGCGCCAGGCCATCATCGGGTATGGACTCGATCATCCCCTGCTCGAAGTCCGCTTCCAGGATCACCCGTTTGGGCACCCGTCCCGTGAAGACCCAATAATAAAGTCCGATCGAAATTATGCTGATAAGAACAATAAAAAAGATGATAAAACATCCGCCTCTACCCTGCCTGTGGTCATCTCGGTTCATAGATAGGCTCCTTTCTATGTTCACCCCGTTTGGGAATTAACATTTCTAATGAGGTTCATCAGCCTGTGCCCGCGTTTTGGCAACAGCAGGGTATGTACATCCGTGGTAAATATAAATTTATTTATAGCTAGGGCCCGTTCGGTTATGAAAAGAATAGAGGATTTTTTCGGAAATGACAAGGGCTGCTTGAACACTCGGGAATACTTTGCGTATTTACATCCAGGACGGTCTCTACCGTCGCAACGCGGTTACGATGCAGGTCCGGGCCCGTTTCGCATATAGAAAAAAGGGAGAGAGGAGTGCCCTCTCTCCCATGGATGAGACAGGATTAGCAACCAACTGCTGCTTTTTTCTTGGCCGGTGCGGCGGCCGCCGGCTTGATGCTCTTAATGTAAGCTACGATGTCCTTCATCTGCTCAGACTTCACGTCCAGGGCCTTGCCCTTGAGCGCCATGGTAATGCAGATGTTGACCGCCTCTTCGAGGGTCTTAAACTCCCCGCCCGGGGTTTTCCACATCATCTTGCTGCCGACCCCTTCAAGACCTTTGCCGTCGGGATGACAGGTGCCGCAGGATTTACCCGAAGTTCCGAGCTTCGTGTCGTTGAACATGGTCTTTCCACGGTCTTCAGGCGTGTGATGCATCGCGAACACTGCGGAAGCGAGCAGCATCGCGATCGAGATAAGTGCAATGATCTTTAATGACTTCATTCTGTTTCACCTCCTTTCTTGTCTAATATATTTATACGCCGACTTGAAAGAGAACCTTCCGCGTAAACGGGTTGAACAAAAAATGGATAGGTCAGCCAGCACTGTGAATGCAAGTATAGCACATTTTTACCGAGTAAAGGGGACGCATTGTATAAATCTCGGCTGAGCAGGCAAGTGAACTTACCTATTGCATTTTTTTAAGCTGATATCTTTGCTCTATCAAAGTAATGATATAAGTTGTATTGTGGGTCATATTCCAGCGCGGGAACACGTTAAAGGCTCCCGGCCGCTTTCGACAGTATAAGCCGGGTGTGGACCGTTTCACGGGATCAGGGCATCTCAATTCATAAACGAAAGAGGTGATGGAATATGGCTCAGTCACAGAAGGGTCCAAAGAAGGAAGTTAAGAAGCCGAAGAGCAAGAAGACGTAAGCACGGTTATAAACGAACGAGCGAGGGGAGCACAACGCTCCCTTTGTTCTTTCACCGGATTGGAACAGGATACGTCGTTTTGAAAGAATCGATGTTCTGATCGGTATCAGTGCATTGACAATCATCTGCTCTCTCACGAGGTTTGACGCATGGAGCTTTTAAGCAAGACCCAAAAGAAGAAAGAGGCACTGTCGTTGCAGGCACTGGGAGAGCGGCTGGTGACCCTGTCGGCCGAACAGCTCAAGGACATCGAGCTGCCTTCAGTCATGTTCAACGCCGTCACCCTGGCAAAAAAGCTCAAGAAACACGGCGCACGGTTGAGGCAGATGCAGTATATCGGCACGTTAATGCGCAAATATGATCCTCAGCCTGTACAGAAGGCCCTTCAGCGCATGGAACAGGGAAACCGCGAGCAATCCGCGGAGCACCGGAAGCTAGAAACGTGGCGGGACGAGCTGATAGCCGGAAACGATCTGATGATAGAACGGTTCGCGCTGCATTTCCCCCTTGCGGACCGACTGCAACTGACCATTCTTGTTCAAAAAGCCCGGGAGGAACGGGCCCTTAATGATCCCGCACCCAGAGCATCCCGGTCCTTGTTTCGTTATCTGCATAAATCCGCGCTGCGGCCCGGGATCCCGGCTGACGCTCCGGCCTCCTGAGGATTTACCTGGCCTCTCCCTCGTTCGGCGGTTGGACAGGATTTTCTGCAGACGTCGCTGTGTTTTTCTCCATCTTGCGCTGCCTTTTTTCCTCGTTCTTTTTTTTCTTCGCTATTTCCTTCTGACGCTTTTGAAAATCAAAGTTCGGTTTCGCCAATTGCTGCTCCTTTTCGAGAAGATTTTTTCGGATCCGGGATGTGACAACCGTTCGAACCCGGTGAGTGCCTGATTAACTATGCCATTATACAGGTTCGCGAACAGGATGTATACATACTTATGGCCTACTGGACACTGAAGTAGCGGATAACCATATGATTAAATCGGATAAAAAACGAATTAATCTTCTTCTGAGCCATTACCAGATGGGTGTTAGACGGATCGTGATCGGCAACTAGGTCTTAATTTTTGATCTCAGCCATAGAAAAGGAATAAACATGGATACACGTTTCTGGTAGGCGCGGTATTCCTCGCCGAATTCCCTTACGAGTTTCCTTTCTTCCAGCAACGTTCCAATGATCAAATAGGCGGTAAGTATTATATTGACTATAATTGTTGAAACATCCATTTGCCCCGCCCAGATCAGAAGCATTCCCGCTGAATACCAGGGATGCCGAACCATTCCCAGGACACCCGACGTGTCCAGTTTACCTGAATCTGTTATCGCCTTGTCCGAGGTCCCTTCTTGTATCTGTTTGATCCCCAGGAGTTGACGCGCATCATAGTGGCGCGCCCCAAGAAAGAACAACAAACCGGATGTCCCCAGTAAGAGAACCTGGACGATCCGCAAATATCCGTCCCAGGAGAATATCGGCTGCGTTCGAACTGAATAGGCAAACAACACAACAGGCACGAGGGTCAGCGCTGAGACAGCGTTATAGAACAAACGATAGTAACGGAATTTAGGCCCCAGGCTCCTCTTCAAATATTCCGTCACCGATATTGATATCATTGCACTGTGTAAAAAACACCATGCAATGACAATCGCCGAGAGGATCCCGTATTTCATGTAATCTGTCATTCTGCGTCCATGTTAATAAAAGCAGCTCCACTGACTTTTATGCGGGTCACGTAATTACGAGTATCGCTGTTTATTCTTCATTAACAATCTGTTTTGAAGGTCATCTGAGTCGGCATTTGTCCCGCATGTGCATTGATTTTTTTGGGCAGCTCATCACTCGGCCACCCCCGATAAGACATTCGAGGGCAGGCTCCGCATGCCGGGAAGATGGACAGTAACTCCACCCTGATAAGCAGGACTCGCATCACTCCACCCTCGCCCTTTAAAAGGGCTCGGCCGTTTCTGCCTTGTCTTGTTCTCGTAATTATGATCTGTGCAGCATTGCTATACGTGTCTTTCGTTCAGAGCTACCCGGCGCAGGTGAACGGCAAAACTTAAAAGGCGTACTCCACTAAGTGGCGAATTAACCTCTACGGGGTTTGGTGAGAACTCGTATCTTTGCCTTTCCAGAAGCCCCTGCATCCCATGAATCCCGCCTTGGCGGGACGCGGAGCTGTGAACTGGAGTGCAGAAAAAAAATAGGATCGTGACATGTGCTGAGTTAGGAACAGTGAAAAGCGACCCACACAAAACCCGGAAGAACCATAAATGCATTTTTTACGATGGGTGTGCCGTATGATATTCCCGACTGATATATTGTTCTCCGTCTCATCGTTCCAGAATGATCGGGAAAGGAGCTTTGACTGCCAGGGCGTTGATCGCGGCTTCCCGCAGTCCTGCCTCGCCCAGGTCCTCCTTGCCGACCATCTCTTCGATATCGATCCGAACGACCCCTGTAATACGCAGCTTTTCGTCGAGGTACTCCCCATATCCTCCATCGGGCTGGTACTTCTTCATGAGCGCGTTCAGCGCCGCTCCTCGCTCCTCCTGATCATCGATAAGATATGCCTTCCCCCTGATGATGACGCTCCGATAAAGGTACGAGGCCTTGCAGGGATTTTTGTCGCTCTTGACATAGGCGATCGGGAGATCGACCTCGAAGCAGACACGGCTGTCACGCCGGATGTCGTCGATCTTCTCACCCTCCCGTGCGGTGTGAAAATAGATATTCCCGTTAAGGAAGGCGAAGTTCAGGGGTTTGACCATGGGATAGCCGTTGCTGCCATTCGTCCCGAGCCTGCCAACGTGGCAGCTGTCAAGTAGTTCATACATGATGTTTGTATCGTGAATTTCTTTCGTGTGTCTGCGCATTCCAATAATCTCCTGACAGGGTATTTTCACTGAGAGAGATCGTTCTTACCACAATATCAAAGACAACTCTCGCGTCAGGTATTCATATTTCATTTTTTCGTGGTCGTCTTGTCCGGATCAGCGTCTCTGTCCAGGATAAGGTCTACCATCGTCTTCCGCGGCTGGCAAAAAAGCTTCTTCACCCGTCCCCGGTACTCCTCAGGCGTGATGTGCTCCTGATGTGTACCGATTACGATTTTTATATGGGGGAATTCCTTTTCGAGAGCAGCCTTGTATTGCTCCTTGAATGGACAGAGCGCCTTCATGCAATAGGTAAAGTGGATCGCATCAATGCGAAACTCGGTCAGCGCCAGGATGCGTTGAAGCAGTTTATCCGGTCCCGTAAGCGTGGGGCAACCGGGGCAGTTGATGATCCCGACGAGATCGAGCTTTTCGTTAGCGGGATAACCGGCGAATGCGCCTTTCCTTTTTCTGAGATCAGCCAGACAGCTTGCCGACGAGCAGCCTAAATCCTGAGTTGCATTTGAACAGGTGAGAATTCCGATCCGAGACATTGTACCCTCCTGAATTCGTCAAGCCCCCCGACCCTCTCCCTCAAGATGGCCTAATTTTATTTGCGACTGGAGCGATCGGAGGCATCTTTACGAGAAAACTGCCTTGCTACGCTAATTCCATCAACACCTC
>Ga0210377_10003282_pt1 | contig 13943 bp, 15 predicted proteins | sample PLM4_65_b1redo_FD_155480 | JGI IMG/M metagenome (GOLD analysis project Ga0210377, IMG submission 155480) | Groundwater sediment microbial communities from an aquifer in East River, Colorado, USA - PLM4_65_b1 redo | ecosystem: Environmental > Terrestrial > Soil > Riparian zone | place: USA: East...
TCCTTCGGTTTTTGCTACGGCCTGAATGTAGAGGGGGGCATGGATAAGCGCGAGTTCGGATTCTGTTGCGAGGCGCGGTGGTATGACCGGCAGGCCGACGAATTCCTTGTCAATGAGATCATAGATCACGCGCAGCCGGTTAGGGCTCTCGGGGTGGCCCTGGCCGGGGTTGTGCTCCAGGTAGCGGTCGTCTTTAATGATGGAGAGGGATGACATGATCGCACCTGAAAAACTTTGACACAGGAAGAGGCGGATAAAAGCCTATCAAGGACCATGGTCCTTCATAAGTCTTATCAATGTGGCTCAGTGTCAAAGAACTTGATGCTCTATGGCCTTGCTTTTGCGATCGGCGAGGGCGCTACTTCCTTGTAATTTTTCACGCCAAGCGACTCCAGCCATTTTTGCATCGCTGGAGGGTTCGGAAGCCTGGCCGGGAGTTTTGCCTCCGGGGCGCAGACGGCCAGCACCGTTTTTACGAGGTCCATGACGCTGAACTCCAGGACCTCCTGTATCGTCTTCGGGGATGCCTCGTCGATCAGCATGTTCTCCCGGTACCATCCCTCTGCTTTCCGCGGGGTAATAGGACCGCAATTCATATGGTCGGCATTTTTCGTCTTGACGCCCAGCTTTAATGCATGATTAGAGACATCAGCCCGCAGCAGCTGAAGCCCCTTGAATGCCGGATTCGAGCAGATCCCCGCCTTTCCCCAGCAGATGGGATCGAAGCGGGAAATGTTGATCCCGCTGCAGTAAAGGTATGCCTGCGGCCCCTGGTCGGGCGCCTGCCGGATGACGAGGTACAGGTAATCATTTTTATATTCATAGGATCGTATGGCCTGTCGATTGTTCAAGAGGGGTCCCATCCTTTTTAGAAGACTGAATTAATACGGCGGGCGGACAGGAAGGCCCGTTCCTGCCGTTGTCCGGACCGATACTAGGTGCTTTTTTTCTTTGAGGCTTTTTTGGTCTTCGAAGCTTTCTTTTTCGCTGAAGGTTTGGTTTTTGCCTTGGCCTCGAGCTGCTGGACCTTTTTCTTGAGGGCTTCGTTTTCCTGGTTCAGGTCCTTGACCATTTGTTCGAGCTTGGCATTGTCCTGCCTGACCATTTCGAGTTCCTGTTTCGCCATGTTCCGCTCGGACCGCGCCTTACTTGCAGCCACGAAGCTCCAGATCAGGAGCACCGCCACCGATACTGCGAGTAATAAAAAAATAAGTTTTGCTCTCTGCGTATCGTCTTTTTCGTTCCGGTCCGTTCTGTCCATCGTTTTTCTTGCGACCTCCTTGGGAATAGGTATGTCAATGATATCGTTTCACTTCGAACTTGAAAAGCTTCACCGGCATCCCCGGCGGTATGCCGGCTTTCTGCATGGCAATGCTGATTTGGAAATCCACGGTATCAACGCCCTCGAGGTCCGGCAGCAGCAAGCCCCGCCGTGCCCCGGACTGAACGATCACGCCGTATCGCCGGGGATCGAGCTCGCTTCGTTCCTTGACCGGCTCCGGGGGCGTGAGCACGTCGACGGTATATTCGATGACGTCCAGCTCTTCGGCACGCACGCAGGTAAAACGGGGGTCGCAGGTCGCCGCGCTGACGGCGTTGCGCACGGTCTCGTGCGCCATGTCGGGCTCCGTGGGTTGGAACGTGCCGATGCACCCGCGGAGAATGCCGTCTATTTTGAGACAGATAAAGACCCCCGCCCGTTCTCTGAATTCGGGGGGGGATTCATCTTCCCGCACTTCGCGTATTTTGCCTTCCCTTACGTAGAGTTCGACGGCATCCTTTGCCAGCTGTACCAGGGGATGCATTACATCTCCCGCTGTACCACATAATCCGCAAGCGCCATAAGCGCCTGGCGCGGAGGGGAATCGGGAAAAATCGCAAGGCTCGCTTTCGCCTCGTCTGAAAAGGTTTGCGCGACCCGGAGCGCGTCATTGATGGCCCCGTACTTTTCCATCAACTCGAGCGTGTACAAGAGGTCGCTGTCAATGACGGCATCGGCCTGAAGGATGGTCCTGAGCCGGTCCTTCTCTTCAGGATTTGATTTACGAATAAGATAGATGAGCGGGAGCGTCACTTTACCCTCGGCCAGGTCCTTGCCGAGCATCTTGCCGAGCTGCTTCTGGTCAGCTGAATAATCGAGCGTGTCATCGGTGATCTGAAACGCGAAACCCAGTTTTTTCCCGTAGGCCGTGAGCGCGTCCTCCTGGGAAAGCGGGGCCTTGCTGATGATGGCGCCGAGCCTGCAGGACGCGGAGATAAGCACGCCGGTTTTGCACTCCACGAGCCGGTAGTAGTCGGCCTCGGTCATCTCGGCGTTCTGGATCTGCATGAGCTGAAGGACTTCTCCTTCGGACATGGTTGTGGTCGTTTCAGAGAGGACGTCCATGACGCGCTGGTTTTGGAGGCGGACGCCATGGTAGAGCGCTTTGGAGTAAAGGTAGTCGCCGACGAGGATGCTGGCCTGGTTGCCCCAGAGCGAATTGGCCGACGATTTGCCGCGGCGGATATCCGCCGCGTCGATCACGTCGTCATGCAGGAGCGAGGCCGTGTGGATGAATTCCACGACGCCTCCCAGTGTATATTCGGCGCTGTGGTCCCGGCATCCGCAAAGCCGCGCCGAGAGGAGGTGAAGCAGGGGACGGAACCGCTTGCCGCCCGCGCCGAGAATGTATTTGCTGACCTGCTGAATGAGCGGAACATCGGTGCCGAGGCTTTCATGGATACGGCTCTCCATCCGTTCCGTGTCGGATTTGAATTCTTTGAGGACGTCTTGAAGGGTGGTTATCATCACGATATTCTCAGTGCCGCTAGAGAAATAATAGGGGAGACGTTCTGTCTTGTCAAGGATTTTTTGGGCGGGACCCCGAAACCACGGGTCCCGCTGCGCTGGAATTACAGCTTCATCGCCTCGTTTACTTCCGTCAGCGTCCGGGCAGCCACGATGCGGGCGCGGCGCGAGCCTTCCCGGATGATCTCGATGACCTTCTCCGGACGGGCTGAAAGTTCTTTTCGACGTTCCTGCATGGGTTTAAGGTAGGCGAGCAGGTGTTTCAGGAGTTCTTTTTTATCGTCCACGCACCCGATGCCGGCGCGGCGGCATTCGATATCGACGTACCCGCACCATTCTTTGGGCGCGAATATCCTGTCGAGCGCGAAGAGGGGGCAGATATCCGGATTGCCGGGGTCCTGCCGGCGCACGCGGGCGGGATCGGTGACCATCTGCATCACCTTTTTCGTGATCTCTTCGGGGCTGTCGGCCAGATAGAGGCAGTTGTTGTAACTTTTGCTCATTTTGCGGCCGTCGGTGCCCGGGAGCTTGGGATACTCGGTCATGAGCGGCTGGGGCTCGGGGAAGACCCCGCCGTAGAACTGGTTGAACCGGCGGCAGATCTCGCGCGTCAGTTCAAGGTGCGGGAGCTGGTCGATGCCCACGGGCACGAAATGCGCCTTGTAGATCAGGATGTCCGCGGCCTGAAGCACAGGGTAGCCCAGGAACCCGTAGGTGTGCAGGTCCTTGTCCTGGACCTGCTCCATCTTCTCCTTGTACGTGGGCACGCGCTCGAGCCAGGGGAGCGGCGTGGACATGGAGAGCAGCACATGCAGGACAGCGTGCTCGGGCACGAGGGACTGCTGGAAGAGCACGGATTTTTCGGGGTCGAGCCCGGCCGCGAGCCAGTCGATCACCATCTCCCTGACATACGTCCGGATCTTTGACGTATCCGCGTAATTCGTCGTGAGCGCGTGCCAGTCGGCTATGAAGTAGAAGCACTCGTACTGGTCCTGCAGCTTCCTCCAGTTGTCGAGGGCGCCCATGAGATTGCCGAGGTGCAAGAGGCCGCTCGGCTGCATGCCGCTTAAGACGCGTTGTTTGTTCATGAAAAGACCTCTTTAATCACCAATAAACACAGATAAAGCATTGATTCAAGCTTTTGCATTCATTTGAAAAAGTATCCGAAAATAAAAATAAGAATATCATTGCCGAGAAGAAAATACAGTACATAAATAATGATGGGCCAGATAATTGCTCCGAGCAAGCCGAGCGCAAATAGTGCAAAAACAATTAAGATGCCGAATGATTCGAATCGGTAGTACATCGCAGCAAGTTTTTCAGGCAAGAGCCAGTAGGCGATCCTGCTCCCGTCTAAAGGCGGGATCGGGAGCATGTTGAACACAGCGAGTGCAACGCTGATAAATGCGCCGTATCCGAACATAAGAGTGACGGGAAGCGCTATGGGTCCCCATACAGTCTCCGGCAGAAATTTTACTAATATCGGCAGGATTACCCTGAGCGCGAACGCACAGAAAATTGCTATGAGCAAATTAGCGGCTGGTCCGGCTAATGAGGAGAACGCCATATCACGCCTGGGATTTTTAAAATTGTAGGGGTTGATGGGCACGGGCTTGGCTCCCCCAAGGACAAACCGTCCATTTGTTGAAAAGTAGAGAAGTAACGGCAATAGTATGGTCCAATATAAGTCAATATGGCGAACGGGATTAAGGGTGAGCCTGCCCGCATTGCGGGCTGTCGGATCGCCGAGCTTTTCCGCAATCCAACCATGAGCGACTTCATGGAGTATGACGGATAAAACGAAAGGGGGGGCAATCACAACGATTTTTTGTATGGTAGTGAGCTGTTCCATGAATTTTCGTACCGTGTGGCCGTTGACGGTAATTAATACGTTTTATTGCTTTTCAAACGGCAAGGCTACAGATTGACAAGTTTATCGCAGTGTGAGGATCGTTATTTCTCGCTGCCGAGGAGCGTGAATTTGCCGTGAGGATCGTTATTTCTCGCTGCCGAGGAGCGTGAATTTGCCGTCTTCCACCTTGATGAGAAAAAGTTTTTTCTGCGCTTCGCCGTTCCCCGCGAAGGTGGCGGCGCCGGAGATGCCGGCGTAGTTTTTCAAAGCGAGAAGGCCGTCGCGGATCGCAACGGGTGTGTTCTTGCGCTCTTTTAAAAGCGAGAAGACCATCATGGCGGCATCGTAAGCCTGGGCCGAAAGAATGTCCGGATCTTCCTGGTATGCCGAACGATAGGCGTCGACCACTGTTTTTGTTGCCGCGTCGATGCTCTCCGGATAGAAACCGTCAACGAAGACCGCCCCGTCGGCATAGCGGCCGGCGCGCTCGATCAGGTCTTGCGAATGCCAGTTGTCCGAGCCGAGCAGGGTCTTTCCGGTTATGTTGTAAAATGCCAGCTGCGGGATAAGCAGGCCGACCTGCTGCGCGTATCCCGGAAGATAGAGGGCGTCGAAGCTTGGCGTGTATTCCTCAAACAGTTTTTTCCGCTCAGCATCATCCTCGGGGATCTGGATTTTCCGGGAGCGAAGGTCGATTTCGATGATCCTCTTGATAGAGGGGCCGAAGTCCCGGGTATCGGGAGGGTAGGCCACGCTTGCCAGGATCTCGGCCTTCCGTTCCAGTTCCCGAACGAACAGGCGCGACAGGTCTTTGCCGTAGGGCTCGTCAGGATAGAAAATAACGAACTTCCTGAGTTTGAGATCGAGCGCGTACTGGGCGATTGCGCGCGCCTGGCTGTCGATGGTGAGCGCGTTCCTGAATATCCAGGCGCTCTTCACTGAAAATCCCGCGCGGGAAGCCGCAGGCCGTATCGCCGGGACCTGGAGCTTATCCAGCAATGGAGCGATCGTTTCCTCTTCCTTCGTCGTGATCGGGCCGATGACCGCCAGCACGCCTTTGGCCGCGAGCTCGCCCAAAGCGGCAGCGGCTTTTTCCGGGGACCCCTCGGTGTCTTTTACGAAAAGCTCGACGCGGTTATCAGGCTCCAGAAGGTTATACGCGTGCACCGCAAGCTGGAGGCCTTTGAGGACCCGGTCGCCGAAGAAGGCGAGCTGGCCCGTCTGGGGCAGAAGCGCGCCGATATTGTACCGCGGCGCGGTGAGCCCGGACGTGGCCTCGTTCAACAGCATCTCCGCCCGGGTCTTCTCGGGGTGGGAGGGGAAACGCTCGAGAAATTCCTTGCTGAGCCTGACGGCGTCGCGGTAGTTCCGCTGTTCGATGAGGAGCGCCGCGAGCCGGAGCAGGGCCTCGTCCGACGGAAAGGCGGCGCCGGCGGAAAGCGTCCTGAGCTCGTCCTCGGTCAGATATTTATCCACAAGCTCGCGAACACGATCTCGATAGCCCGCCCGCTGTTTCTCGCTTTGCGCGTGTTCGGCAAGGTAGACGTACTCCTTTACGGCCAAGGGAAAGTTTTTCCTGATCGCATAGGCGACGGAGAGCATTTCCGCAATGCGTTGAAGCTTCACCGGGTCAACGGTCCTGCCCCGGTCCTCGAGGTTCGCCACCGCGAGGTCGTATTCCTTGAGTTCGAAATAGCACAGTCCCAGCTTGTACTTGGCTTCCGGGATGAGCGACGAAGCCGGATATTTTTCGATAAGCTCTTTGTAGTAACTGAGCGCCTGGCGGTAGTCGCGCCTGGTCAGACGTATCTCTCCCATAAGGCCGAGCGCTCTGTCCGCGTATCGGCTTTTCGGGTACAGGGCAAGGAACGCCTCGGCGGTCTTGGCCGCCTGATCGTATTGCCTTTTGGAAAACATCGTCTCCGCCTGTTCCACCTGGGCGCGGGCGTTTTTTTCCCATTCGGGTTCCGGCCGCAGCGCCGGGAAGCAGCCCATAGGCACGAGCGCGGCCGTAAAGGCAAGGACGAGCAGGAGGGAGATTGGGGCGGATACAATACGCCTGAACGGCATCTGCTATTTACCTTTCTTGGCGGCGGCCTCGGCTATGGCCGCCTTGCGCTTTGCCTTTTGCCTCTCTTCTTTGCGCTTGCGCCTGCGGTTTATTTCAGTCTGTCTCTCACGCACGGTATGCTTCTCCTTTCGAAGGAAATGGCTGTCCTAAAGCCTGCACACTATATCCGAGATGGGCTTATTTGTCAATACGGAGAAATGGGAACAGAAGATGGAAATCAGGCCCAGGCTAAGGTTAAGGGCAACGCAGGAAATGACACGCTCTTGTCTATCGTCCGTCCCCTGACGCGTGAATTCTGGAGCGAACACCTTCCCCGCGGATGCCTATACGAACCTTCATTCACTGCAGGGAGCTACAATCTTATTTTTCGCTTGATTTATTTTACCCGATAGATTAGATTATAGCCGCCTAACGTCAGTCAATGGGCGAGTAGCTCAGCTGGGAGAGCACCGCGTTCGCAATGCGGGGGTCGAGGGTTCGAGCCCCTTCTCGTCCACCATTTTTTTTCTTATTATCTTTCCTCATCGACCAACAAGCCGTGCAAAGCGGTCTGTGCGAATCTTGCGTTTCCTGTCTGAAGACAATATTGTTTTTCGTAAAAAAGTATTATGATAGCAAGGCGTTCTCCCCTTTAAGGATGCTCGTACATGAGTACAAGGACAATCTTAGGGTCTCCCGGCAAACTCTCCAAACCATTTCTTGCGATTGTCGGATTTTTTCTCGTATTACTTATCGGCGCGCTCGACACTATAACCGGCTACGATCTCTCCGTTTCAGTCCTCTATTTGTTTCCGGTCATGCTGCTCGCCTGGTTCGCGGGTGCAGTCCCTGCCGTCCTGATATCCATTATCAGTGCTGTTACCTGGGCCGTGGCTGATGTTGCGTCCGGACATATTCATTCAGACGGCGCTATTCTCGTCTGGAATGCCTTGATGATGCTCGGCATCTTTTTGGTCGTCTCCTTTACCACTGCTGCCATGAAGAAATCATCAATAAGCGAGCGCGGGCATGCCCGCAACGATTATTGGACGAGAGTTGCCAACGCGGGATACTTTTATGAACAGGTAAGCATGGAAATTATCAGGTCTGCCAGATATAATCGGCCCCTCACCATCGCTTACCTCGATATCGATAATTTAAAGCAGGTGAATGATAGTTTCGGATACAGTACGGGCGATAACATCCTCCGGGCAGTGGTAGCAACGATGAAGACGACGTTACGGTCAACGGATATTATTTCAAGACTCGGAGGCGATGAGTTTGCCGTTCTTATGCCGGAAACAAAGCTGGAGCATGCCACCGCAGCTACCCATAAAGTCCGGGATCAGCTGCTTGAAACGATGGGAAAGAACGGCTGGCCGATAACGTTCAGTATCGGTGTCGCTATATGCTACAACCCGACCTGTACTGCGCATGAACTGATCAAAAAGGCCGAGAACCTGATGTACGCGGCCAAGAATAGCAGTAAGAATATGGTGAAATTTGAAACTATGGATTGGTAGGAAAGGCCATCTTTGTCGAAATATTAGGAAGCTTGTTACAGAGACCGAGTAAATGACCAAACCAAGGCCGTCACCCTTGCACCTTTCAAGCCTTGTAAGAAAAACACCGACAGAAAAAACAGAAAAATCCTACAAAGAAATCAGACGTTCGCCCAGCCCTTTTCATTTCCTCGCTGTATACTTGCTGTAACTGTATACTGACTGATTGAATTAAAACGATCAATTCATCTCCTGTCGGCCATAATGTGTAACGAAATGGCAGCTTGTCGGAATTACCCTTATGTGTCCCGCTGTCTTTGCTTTCCATGGTCGCCGCCTCGTCCGCGTGACGCGGACCATGAGCGGGCTCTTGTTATAAACAATGGCGTGATCATCAGCGATGGTGTGAACTGCATGCTTCAATCGCTGGATCACACAATATTCCTTGACGAACTGATAAGAGGAGGTAACGCCATGTACAAAGTTGAGATTCTCGAGAGAAAGCGGCTGGAAAAGGGACTGAGCTACACGGAAATCGCGGAGAAGCTGGGCATTCATAAAGTGACGGTGTCGAGGACGCTCAAGGGAATGACCATGAAGCCCAGGACCGTGAAACTGCTGGCGGATTATCTGAGCGTTGAAATGGAAGGGATCGTCCAGTAACCGCTCGTCGTTTTTGCCGGGGAGCGAGGGTGCGGCTCTTTTTTTTAGATCATTCAGGCAATCTTACGGGATGGCACTGCACAGGCAGGGAACAAAATTTTCTTCTTGAGGGTAGAGCAGAGGCAGGGGACAGATCATTCAGGCAATCTTACGGGATGGCACTGCACAGGCAGGGAACAAAATTTTCTTCTTGAGGGTAGAGCAGAGGCAGGGGACCCTCGCGCCGGCATTGCTTGCGAATTAATGGATTCCCTCCCGGTCTTTTCTCAGGTAGTCGATCAGCGTCGCAACGATTCGTTCCGGGTCCTGAAGCGGCCTGCAAGGCTGCGAGCGTTCAACCTGCTTCCGCAGGTACTCTTCTTCCGCCTGGTTAAGGGTGACGAACTGGATGCCGGCCTGGTAGCCGAATCCGCTCTGTTTGCACCACACCAGAACGCCGCACTTTTGTCCGTACACACAATCCTTGAACCAAATGATGCTCGGATCGAGCGGCCGGTCGGACTCGATCCGGAGACCGGTTGCGCTGAGGTCTATGATCCTGACATGGTGGTCCATCCATTCGAGATTATCGAACGTGATGACCCCGAGGGAACAGTCGCGCTGCACAGCGACCGGGTGCCGCCTCAACCTTTTTCTCTGGCCGTCTTTTATTTCAGCCATGATGCGATTATCCCGCCGCGCGAAAGCAGTCTTGTTATTTATAAACGCTTATCGAGTCCTTGTTGATGATTGTTTCCGATGTTCGGATTTTGTTGCATCTCCAATGAACTGCTCCTTAGGAGAAGACCCGGACAGCGTGTATCGACACATTATTCTTTGCAACATTATGTATATTGTACACAGGTACGTATCTGAAAACAAGTATATTTTTACCAGGTCCGGTCATGGAATAGTGTGCCGATAAGAGATATAATAAAAAGAGTAAAGATAGTTTTTGGTAGTGTCAAAATAAAAAAGGCAGGGTTTTCAGGCTGAAAGGACGTATCGTGAAAGACATCATAGAATGGCTTACCGGGATGGAGCATCTGTCCGGCGGAATCTATAACGAAGCTGCAGGTCTTTTTAAAGAAGACAAAGAGTTCACGGAGTTATTGAACCATCTGGCGGAAGACGAAGCATGGCATTTCCATGTCATGGCAAGCGCCGCTGAACTTCTACAAAGCGAAGCGCAGCGGCCTCCGGATATTATCGCTCTGGACAGCGCAGCGAAAGCGCGGGTAGAAAGTCCTTTCCACGAAAACAGAAAAAAAATTTCCTCAGGGACGCTCACCAGGGACAGCATGCTTGATTGTATTGCCTCGACGGAATTCTCGGAGTGGAACGATTATTTTCTGTACGTGGTCAATACCCTGAAGGAAAAAAGACGGGAATTTGCCTATGTGGCCTCGAAAATAGAACAGCATAAAAAGCTCATTGAGCGGTATTTTGAAAAACTATCGAACAACCGTCACTACCTCGATAAGATCCGGCACTTGCCGAAAGTATGGGACATGAGCGCCCTCATCGTGGAAGACTATGTCCCGATGCGTGAATTGCTGTCCGAGCTTCTTGCCCCGGATGGGGCCGTTGAAACCGCCGAAAACGGGCAAAAAGGATTGAAAAAAGCGGCTGAGAAATACTATGACGTTATACTGGCCGACAGTATTATGCCCGAGATGAACGGCATTGAATTCTTCAGACAAGCCGTTCTGCATGCCCCCCGTATAGCAGAGCGTTTCCTGTTTTTAACGGACTTCAACGATGAGGAGCACATTGACTTCGCCAAAAAGAACAATATCAGATATCTGACAAAGCCCTTTCTCCTGGATGAGCTCAGAGAAGCTGTGCACGGCCTTCTTACCAAAACGCCGGTAAAAAGCCGCCTATGAACGTACGGTGACGAAGCAGAATATTTTCAAGAACAAGAAGGAGATGAGAACAACATGAAAAACAAGGTCATCCTTTTAGCGGAAGACAATCCCGACGACGTGCAGCTTACCCTGCGCGCGCTCAAGAAAAACAACATTCTGAACGAGGTGGTGGTGGCGACGGACGGGGTCGAGGCCCTGGATTTTCTTTATGGCGCCGGAAAGTACCAAGGACGCGACACGAACGTCAAACCCCAGGTGATCCTGCTCGATATAAAAATGCCGAGGATGGACGGGCTCGAGGTGTTGAGTCGGATACGCTCCGATGAAAAGACGAAACTCCTGCCGGTCATCGTTCTTACGACTTCGAGCGAGGATAAGGACCGGATGGAAAGCTACAAGCTGGGAGCGAACAGCTACATCCGCAAGCCCGTGGACTTTAATCAATTCGCATCCGCGGTGCAGCAACTCGGACTCTACTGGCTGGTCCTGAATGAAGGGCCCTGACGGGCGTGTGACGGAGGGTAAGCCCGGGAATGAAAAAAACGTGTTTTTTTCGGCAGCGCGGGGTCCGAATATTTTCTTGTTCGCGACGTCTTCATCCTCCGTTCTTCTCTATTTTGCCTGACAATACTCGATAAAAATCCGCTTCTTCTCATAAATTTCGTTCTTCGGCTTTCCCTTGACCTGAATCCATTTTTCAAGTAAACTCCGTTAGAGAATAAAGTTCTCTGACGATCATCAATGCTGGTTAGGAATCATCTTCAGGCTGTCGTCGTCTCCGCTGTCGTCTTTTCCTATGCAGCGGACCTCTGTACCATTGTCATCCTGCCCGGCTTAAGCTGCGGCTGCTGAGTAAAGGGTGGAAAGCTTTTCTTCGTAAAGGGACGGTCTGATATTTTATGGCGGGAATGGCAAGAGCTTTATGGGGTCTGGCGGGAGTGATCTTGTTGCTCGGCAGCGCGGTTTACCGGCTGACGCCTCTGGCAGTAGACGCTTTTACAATTGACCTGCGCTGGTATCACTGGATGTTTTTTGCCTTCGTGCTGCTGTTCATGGCTTATGCCGAGGGATACCGGGCGTTCCAGCAGGGGTTTTCACCGAGGGTAGCGGCGCGCGCCCGGTACCTGAGGACCCATCGGAATGCGCTCCACGCCCTCCTCGCCCCCCTGTTCTGCATGGGCTACTTTCACGCGCCGAAGAGGAGGCGGGTGACGTCCCTTTCGGTCACGGCGGGTATCATCGTACTGATCATCCTGGTCCGGCTCCTGCCCCAGCCCTGGCGCGGGATCGTGGATGCGGGAGTGGTTGTGGGCCTCGCGTGGGGCCTGGTCTCTCTCATTATATTCAGTCTTCAGGCTTTGAGCAGGGAACGGTTCGCTTATTCTCCTGAAGTTCCCGAAGGGGCTGATGAGCGATAACCATCAGGTGATCGTCGTTTGCGAATGATCAATGAAACGTCCATGGGTCTTCGCTGCAAAGGGGAATGAATACCCCTCACCCTGCCCACTCCCCTCGGGGGAGAGGACATAAGATAAGGGGGATGTTCAGGTGAAAGGGGGATATATGCGTAGAATTGTTGCTGTGATTCTCATGGCGGGCCTGTTTTGTTCGCCGCTTGCGTACGCCGGGCTGATGGACAAAGTGCGGGAGTACCGCGAGAAAAAACAGGGGACGAGCGGAGAACCCGATACCAATACGATCATCGCCGGGCTGAAAGAGGCCCTTTCCGTGGGGGCGAAGAACGGCGTCACGAACGTATCCAGGGTCGACGGCTACTTCGGCAATCCGCTGATCAAGGTTCCGATGCCCGAAAATATCCAGAAGACCGAAAAAATGCTCAGGAAGGTTGGATTGAACAAAGAGGTGGACGCCTTTATCCTGAGCATGAACCGGGCCGCGGAAAAAGCGGCGCCGCAGGCCCTCAGGTTCTTTACCGATGCTGTCAAGGAAATGACCATTACCGATGCCGTCGGCATTCTTCGCGGCAACGACACCGCGGCCACCGAATTTTTGAAATCGAAGACCTACAACCGGATATACGGCGCATTCAAGCCCGTGGTCTCCTCGGCCATGAACGACGTAGGGGTCACGCATTCGTTCAAGCAAATGATGGACAAGGCAAGGACCATCCCGCTGCTGAAGAAAGAGGCCGTCGATCTCGACCACTATGTGACATCCAAGGCCCTGGACGGGCTGTTCGTCGTGGTGGGGCAGGAAGAGAAAAAGATCAGGAAGAACCCGGCAGCCCGGGTCACCGAACTGCTCCGGACCGTTTTCAAGTGATATCGGCTGCGGGAGCTCCTTCATCCCGCGTATTTCTTCCTTGCTCCTGAATCGAGAAACAGGAATAGAGGCAGGTATATAGAATTATGACTGAACCGGAAATAAAGATGTTCCCCGGCAAGTTGGTGGTGTTCCTCGTCGGCCAGACCGACCAAAACCTCGCGGCCACGGACGTGGTCGAGATCAAGACCGTAAAGAGCGCCCCGAGCTACCTGGACATCATCCCCAAGCAAAAGATCATCAGGGCCGACAAACGTAAGATCGACGGTGTCGAGGTCGGTTTTCTGGTCAAGGCCTATTTGCCCGACGCGGTCGTGGTCGAGGCATCGCTTGACATGGACGATATCCTTTCCGACACGACCCTTGAGTTCAAGCGCTCGCTCCTCGGGGAATGCAGGAGCATCCTGGAGGAATTTACCTGCTGCCAGGAATTCGACGAAGAATACACGGTGTACTGCATTTCCGGCTACACCGGCGACCCCAAAACGTATCTGGCCCTGTACCGCGACAAGGTCGCGGCTTTTCTGAAGAACGAGCGGATGCCGCTCGACGAGGAGGAGGTGCAGGCCACGCTGTCGTCGTACCTGAAATACGGCAAGCACGACATCACGGTCGTCGACTGGGACGGCGCGTTCATTTTCGATTCAACGGGAGATTTTGACAGCAACATCGAGTTGTTCCAGATCGCCAACCTGCAGCTCCTGAAGTCCCGCATGCTCGACGATGAGCTCGACGACCGGCTCGAGAAGACCCTGAAGCTCCTCAAGGCGCCCAAGCGGCTCGCGATAATCCGGTCCGGCGAAATGAAAAGGGTGCTGAAGGAGATCATCGAGATACGGACCCAGTCCATCCTCGAATCGGAGTCCATGGAGCGCAACATCAAGCTGATCGGCGACTGGTACTCGGCAAAACTGTACTCCCTGATCTCCAAGAAGTTCCACCTCGAAGACTGGAA
>Ga0210377_10003283_pt1 | contig 13941 bp, 11 predicted proteins | sample PLM4_65_b1redo_FD_155480 | JGI IMG/M metagenome (GOLD analysis project Ga0210377, IMG submission 155480) | Groundwater sediment microbial communities from an aquifer in East River, Colorado, USA - PLM4_65_b1 redo | ecosystem: Environmental > Terrestrial > Soil > Riparian zone | place: USA: East...
ACAACCCTCTCTTGGCTTATGTTAGACTTCATCTCGACCTTCCTCGGTATGGTTTGTGCGCTACACAAAAGCATATCCGATGAAGGTCTTTTTTACCTCCCCAACTTATGACTTTAAGAAAGCCCTGAGACCTTCAGAATACCCTATTGAAATTCAGCCCATTTCCCTCTATAATATGTACATTCTATTGTACCCATGTTGTGATATCAGTTGGATAAGGAAGGTCAATTATGTCTGCTGAAACTGTTGAAACTGTATTAGCTCGTGTAATTAGTGATACCGACTTTGCCGAGGCTTTATTCAAGAACGCTGAGAATGCATTGGCTGGCTACGATCTTACGCCGGAAGAAATAGAAAATATCAAGAATATGTCTCGCGAAGGTTTGGGTGAAAGTGAGATGAACTTACTTGAAGAACGGAAATCCATGGGCGTATTTGATCCTAATCCTACGACGCACGGCCCACATTAATTTTACACAGAGATGGTTCCGTCGAGGCAAGTTGCCTGCTTGTGGAATTCCTGATTGATGTGGCGCTGATAGAATATCTGATTGTCATCAGGTCTGTCATGTTTTGATTCGGAAGACTCCAATCCAGACTACATGCATAGATTAACTAAATCGTTGAATGCACGTAGTCTAATAAAAACTGCGGGAGTTTCAAAGATGAAATGCTGGGTATGTGGTCGTCCATCAAATGGGATCTGCCGTTTTTGTGGGAGGGCAATCTGTAGCGATTGCGCAAAAGCTGCGAAAACAAAGCCTTTTATCCTGGCGTTGTTCAAGAACAGCCAGGAACAGAACGCTGCGATTGTTGTCGAAGATGCATTGTATTGCGGTGTTTGTAAACCCCGAGAACAAGCCATCGTACTCAGGAACTTGGAATAAATGTCTTTGCTTAAGGGGAAGTTTCTGGGTTGGTGGCGCGGGAAAGACCATGAAGAGGAGGAAAACCTTTGGCAGGCGCTGGAAAAAGACGTAAATGTCTTAAATTCATCGCAAGTCCAAACTGAAGCGAGATTAAACCTATGGGATGGGGTAAAGGCAGATATATTCCTCAATTACGTGCCGGCGCAACGTTCGGGAATTATCGAAAAGGAAATAATCGCTCGGAAGGGGCGGCATTACGTTTTAAAGAACCGCATTACTCGTTCCTACTTTTCACTCTCAGAGGAACACTATTGGATTTGGAAACATCTGGATGGTACAAAAACGGTCCAGCAACTCATTGTGGCTTATAGCCTGGAGTTTAAGACTCTGGTGCGTGATCCATCAAGCTTCGATGCATTAATTGATGGCTTGCGGGATGCCAATATGCTCAGTGATCCTCCCCAAGCAATCTACCGTGAGCTTTCCAGGAAAATTAGGGAGGGGTCACCGCTTTATAAACTCGGCTGGCTGCCGCGTATACTCCTCACTCATGAGCTTGTGATCAAAGGGCTGGATACCCATCTAGATCGTATTGACCGTAAGTTTGGACGTTTCCTGTTTTCTGTTCCTATACAGGTCATTCTGATTCTTGTTTCCTGTTTTGGGATGTATCTTTTTCTGGAACTCTTCCGCACTCATGATTTTTCGAACCAAAATTCTGCCGGGCAGTTAGGTCTATTGGGTCTTCTGTTTTACCTAACCATTGTGATTCACGAATTCGGTCACGCCATTACAGCCAAACACATTGGGTGTGAAGTATACAAAGGCGGGCTTATGCTTTATTACGGTTTACCGGCCGCCTTTGTCGATACTACAGACGCCTGGATGTTTGGAAAACGAGAAAAGCTTGCCATCTCTTGGGCGGGACCTTACACAGGATATATGATTGCAGGTATGTGCTCGTTGTTTGTTCGGTTCGTGCCCCTTCCTTCTCCAGTAGTGTCCGAAACACTCCTACAGCTTGCCTTGTTCGCTGCCACCCTAAGCACATTCAATCTCCTGCCTTTGGTAAAGTTGGATGGTTATTATTTACTATCAGACGCCATAGAAACCCCTCGCCTACGTGAACGTGCAATGGATTTTTTTCGCTACCAGTTATCTGCCAAAATCAAGCAGCGGCAGAAATGGACCGCCCAGGATTTGTTGTTTTTTACATATGGGCTCATAGGTTTTTTGTCCACAATCTATTTCACCTGGACAGGCTTACTATTTTGGGATTGGCAGGCCGGACGTAGTGTCTCAAATCTGCTTTATGGAAAGGGTGAATTGCTCGCTAACATTGGCTCTATGGCAATGATCTTTCTCGCCGCCTCATCTTTGATTTATTTGCTGGTCTTTTTGTCTAGTGGATTAAAACAATTCGTTCAATGGTTGGAAAGAAAAGGTTTTTTCTCAACACCTGGCAAGGCTGCCCTCGTAGTCGTATTTTGTATTCTGTCTTTTGTTGCTATTTTGTGGGTGGCTTTGCCACAATCCAATCAGTGGATTGCTCCGATTGCTGGAATGGCATTCTTCGGTGTTGCTGCCTGGTTAGCACTAGGTAATATTCACTCGTTGCGTGGCTCCAAGTATCGATGGCTCTGGTTGGTATCAGCACTGGGTTTGATTTCCGGTATGGGGAGGTTTGTGTCCGATTTAGGTGATAAACTGCCACTGCCTATCCAGCTGGCAGTCTGGGGGCCGCGTTTACTGATAATTGAAATAGTGTTAATGGTCTTGTTTATTATTTTAGTGGGTCGTCAGCTGCGAAGCTTGACATCTGGTTGGCGGAGCACCTCATTGTTTTTGTTTGCAGCTGGTATCATCCTGTATAACATCAGTTTTATACAATTTGATAAAGGAGCTCTCCCGGACTGGCTTACCCTGCCTGTACTGCGCGCTGGGGCATCCTGTCTTGTGTTGGGGGGACTGATTCACTTCCGCTTGCGCCCTGAGTCGATGTTTGAAATACAAAAATTAACAAATGGAGTAAGTACACGGGAAAAGTTGATGGTGGTCTACAATTGGCTTCGATCAATTCTGCTGTCGGAGATCCAGCTTGACTATGGTGTATTTGTTCGTTCACGCGTGGAAAATGGAAATTCCGCAACAAGAAGAAGCGGCGCGGAGGAAAAGGGGTTTTCGCTAGATTCTCCTGTTATTACGCCTGGAGAAATTGGCATAGGGATGGCGGTCGAATTGGATGAATTATTGGGGAATGTGCGGTCCATGGCAGGTGATGCATATATGCGCCGTGTTCTGGCGTATGGTTACGATTCACTGAATTGGGATTTGCAGGAACTCGCAGAAGATTATATTTTGCGATTCGTGTCGCGGGCTCGTGGACTCAGTAGCGGACTCACTGATATCTCTAACGATCTGGAAATACTTATCAAGTCAGTGCCGCTGTTTAGAAGGATGAAACATAGAAGACTCAATAGACTTTCTAAACAGTTTGAGCCCAGACACTTTGCCCCGAATTCGGAGATCATCCGTGCAGGAGAAGCAGGCACTACTTTCTATGTGATTCGTACGGGACGAGCGGAAGTTCTATCTGCAGATGGGAAAACTTTGACCCAGTTGGGTCGCGGAGATTATTTTGGCGAAATAGCACTGCTTACAAACGAGCGTCGCAACGCTACAGTTCGTACGCTTACGGCGGTAGAGGCGTTGGAATTGAACAGGTCGAAATTTGACAGATTCATTCATGGGAAAGTGAAGTTTGATGAAAAAGCAAAGACTAACTTTAGTCGTCTGGCCTTGATGAGAACGATCCCTGTTTTTGCACAATTGGATGTCCAGGATCTGTTGGTAATAGCAGAAAAGTTGGAACCTCTAATGTTCAGAGACGGGCAAGTGATCTGTAAGCAGGGTGAGCTGGGAGGTGCCTTCTCTATCATCGAAAGAGGTGATGTCCGTCTCGAAATCGACTCGTCAGAACGGGCAAGGATGGGGGCAGGGGAATATTTCGGCGAGATCTCACTTCTCGAAAGTCGCCCTTATACGGAAACTGTAATTGCCCTGCAGCCGACCGTTCTACTACGCTTACGATCAAGCGATTTCGAAAAGTTGCTGAAGAGTTCGGTATCGCTGCAAAAAGGAATTGAGCGAACCGGTTCCCGGCGGTTACGCCTTGATGAACAGGTGCCTGGCGAATAACTGATTCTTGACGCGGTGAACCTGCACGCGATATGTGCTTCAAGAGCCTTTCTTTTTCTGACTTTTCAGCTCAGCAATGTAAAATACCTTTCCAGCTGTTTCCCCAAATTTTTGCAGGCTTCTTTTCATATCGGTTGAATATCCCAGCTTGGTTAGCCGGGGTCCGAGGACCAATGCGCCGATTAAGCTTGGTTTGCGGGCGCGTGGCACTGTCAAGGGAACAACTAAAGAGTGCATGGAGTCGCCTTCAATCTCGGCTAGCTCTCCTCGCTTAATGATTTCCACGGTCCCGGAATCCAGTACTAGTTCTTCCAGGTTGTCATCTGCACAAGCGGTGTTGATATGCTTTAGCCCGCCGTTCTGTCCGCGTAAGAACACGCTGGCATAGGACAGAGCCAGTTGTTCCAGGGCTTGATTGGAAAGAAGGGCAGCTAATTCTTTAACAGTGAAAAATGAACTAAGATCTGACGTGAATTCAATAAATGTGTTTTCAAAATCCACATCTTCGGGTTTGAATCGGCTGTCAACGAATTCCTGTAATCGTTCCCGTACGGGACCAAACAGAGCAGTGATGGGTAACGCAGATACCAATACGGTAAGTATGTCCGACCTGTCTCCAAACATCCGTTTGAGAATATAGTCGCTTACGTTTACGCTTACAGTAAAGACCAGCCCGAGGATCCCGGTTAGACTGCTGTATACAATAGTTCGACTGACAATCAGGTCCACATCATACAAGCGATATTTAAAGATTGAAAAAAGAGTTCCTACTGCTACAGTTGAAATCAGCAGCGATATGAACAGAGTGTTCATGTAGTATGCTGCGAAAGCTTTCCCATATTGCTCTGCATCGAGGTAATACTTGTAGATCTGATCTGAGATTAGAATTGGAAGAATCGCAACTATGTAAGGGAATATCACCCATTTAATTTGCTGGCGCTCCGTTGGAGAGAACACATATCTGTATCGATAGACTACAAGCGCGACGATGGCCGGTACTGTGACCCAGTTTAGTATTTTGATGATTTGGGTTATTGTATCGGGCGCGTCCCACGATAAATTGGCCTGAACGGTGTAGGGTATTTTGCATAACAGAAGGATCCACGACCATTTGGGAGCCAGTAGACCGTTTGGGAAAAGGATTAACCAGAGCCATAGGAGGATGTCTCCACTGGCGATCACTATCAGCATCCACTGGGTACGATCCTTGGGATAGATATCATATAGACCGATGAGTACCGTGGCACTTAGGAGTGCCATCCAGTCATCGGACCGAAGTAAGCCAAGTAAGAGCGCGGCTACAATTGAGAAAGCGGTAATGAAAAGAGTTATGAACAGCACCAGCGTGATGGTGGTATTTGGTGGCAGGCCCAGCAGATTAGTTGCCCCGTAGACATCTTCATTCCAAGGCTGTCTCTTAAATGTAAATTCCCGAATAGGCTGATCCCCTCGTTGGATTTGGAACGTTAACTCTGTACCGATCTTTCCGAATGTATTTGCTTCGGGGTTTAATAAACGATCTCCAGGGTGAAGCCCGTTGTTGATAGCTTCCTGAGAAAGGTAGGTAAGTATCAGGTTATTGTTGTCATCTGCTTCGTATCTGATATCCAGCACAGCTCCCACCGATGCTTCTTGAATAAATTCCTGGATTGTTACGAAATGGATCCAGATATATGCGAATATGAATCCCGCTGTGGTGATACGAGCCATCCAAACCAACCAAGGTTTTTTCAAGCGTGTAGGAGAAGTTTGCATTCAACCCTCTTTTCTTAGTAATGACCGAATCGCATTGATGTCCAAACGGCACTAGATAGAAAAACCATAGAGTTTTTGGATTATAGTTCAGAAATTCTTTGTAACGAAGATATAAAAATGATGGGAGTACCTCTTGACATAGAGGACAAAGGAAGTCAATGAGGTGAAAGGAGTATTTCGGAAATAATCGTTACCCATTCCCTTCAATAGACAAAAGGTTGTTAATAGTTGATAACTATGGCATAGATATAAGCATCTTCATCAGCAAATGGGGTGTCGTAAATGATGACCACGTTGAATCGTTTGTAAACAGCCCAATAGTGGATATGATCCGGTGAACTTCCTTCGTCAGGCAAGCCAGTTTCAAGCGCGGCTTGGGCTATTTCGTCCGCACCCAATTTTCTCAACTGCTCCTCTACTTTCCACATGGGGTCATAAAATGACAATCCGAAAGGCAACTCACCTCGATAACGCTTGAAACCATCCACCCTCCCGGCATACAGATAGATCTTTCCTATAATCTGGCTAGCGTCTGTCCACAAAGCCATACCCACATCTTTACACACTTGAAATTGACCCGCACTAGAGCAGTTGTTGACAATGAAATCCGCAACTTCCATATCTCCGATTGATTTGCCCAGCATGGTTTGATATGGAATAGTTTTCTGTGTAGTTTGCTCTTCTGGTTTTGCCTGCACTACTAATAGGCTACAGGCAGAGATGGAGAGTGTGATCACGGCAAGAATATTGACAAACTTGAAGGACTTGTTCATCGTATACCTGCTTCCTTTACATTTAATTCATTTGCTGAGGAGCAGGGCTCACCATGAGACCCTGTCTCTTTCCAACGATTTGCATTAGCTTTTGGCGGGTGTCGATAACATATCGTCCAGCGCGCCGCGTACCCGCCAATCCGCTGCACGCCGTGTTAGCCAACTGTTATAAAGGAATACACCTATAAGCCAAGCTGCTGGACTAGAGTGCGCGCCTCATCTGCTCGGTCAAGGCAAAATTCATGTAGTTGAACCCAGCCTGCCAACACGTCTTCGGCTGTGTGTCCATACATGGCTTCAACATTGAAGCCGGAATCTGGCGGCAAGATGAGCGCTGCCCAGGCTGGCAACATCACGCCCATCCATAAAGAGAGCGAGATCAGGTAGCCGAGCCGCACCAGCCGCACATCCACCGTTACGCCATTATCATCGAGCCCTGTCAGATATCCCTTCAGTAAGGCGGCTTCGAGCGTTTCCATATCAGTTAAGTTGTATTCGAAAAGAAACAGACTGGTTTCAAACAATTGCCCCAAATCATTGCCCAATGCACCTATGCCTGTGTAAGCCCAATCAATGCAAATCAATTCATCCTCCCCGGTTTTGGGGGCGCGTGACCACATAAAATTTCTACGGCTCGTATCATGGTGGCAAAGCACTTGGGGCAGGCGGTCGTTGGCATCGAGGAAGAGTTCTTTATTTCCCAGCAGTTGCAGTGTGCGCGCCTTTTTCCGATCATCAAACCCACGCTGAGTGACAGGTGACTTCCACGCGTTTTCATCAGATGCAGGGTTCATAAATCCAGACCACCAGTCCTGTTCGTTCCAGACATTGCGAAAAAAAGATTGAGATAGCCAGGATTGGTCAACAAGTGGAGTTCCGCTCAGGTACGCTCCCTGAAATCGACCCAACTGCCGCGCCGTGCGTTGGAAATCATTCAATGACCACTGCTTGCTAGTTGATTCTTTAATATGTTCGATCCATATCCATGCCCCGTTCTCATTTTCCATAACCCCGTAAAAGCGCGGCGCACGCACCCCGAATGGCAATTGCTCCAAAAAACCAGACTTGAATGCAATGATTTCTCGTCGCCAGTAATACCATGTGCGCGGCTGTTCGCTCAACCCTTTGCGATTGTTGATGCATTTCACAACTACTTTCCAGGGTTGTATGCCTTGTGTGCTCTGGCTCCGCCCACCGAAGCAGAACAGTCCGCCAGTGCTATCTACGATTTTCTCATGACTGATCGGTTCGGCTGTCCAATCGAGGATCACCAAATCCGAGTTATGCTGGTCTTTGCGGACTACCTCTGTCAAAAATGCTTGATCGACTGCCTTGAGTTGTTCCAGGAGATCACTAGTCATTTTGGCTCCTTTATATCCAATGAAAATTGGATATTTAAGTAAAGATCGACCAACGCGTGGCGAGCTAACGGCTTGCGTTACCCGCTGGTGGGGTGGGATGAGACAACGCCACTTTGACGGAACCAACTTCAAGCCACGCAAACTGCCTGAAAACGCACCGACTCCCACCAGTCGGATGCACGCTGTGTTAGCCTGCGTCCTGCTTATGCTCTGGTGACCACACATATTGACCTATCTTGCAGTACTCTTGAAGGCCCAATGAGCGATAGACGCCCTCACCCATTTTCGAAGCCATAAGGATGCCGATTTTATAGTTTCTGTCCTGTGCATCACGCAGAGATCTTAATGTCATGGCAGTCCCAATCCCTTGTCGACGCGCTTCGGGCATTGTAACAACGTTGTATATTCCAGCGACGCCCGCCACCAACTTCGCAAGCGCCGCTGCAACAGGTTGTCCATTCTGCCAACCAAGGTAAGCGAGATCAGTGTCTAAGTCCGCATAACGCATGGAGTCATAAATAGCGTCAGCGACGAAAGCAGGCATCTCAAAACCCACAGCACAAATTTGGCTCCATTGCTTTAGGGTTTCATCGTCCGTAACTCGTTGAACAGTCAGACCCCTTAGCATTGGGAGATTCTCATTCAGATTTGCCAAATTAACCGCCATGCCTGGCATCTGACCTTCATTAACAAATCCATAGGCTTCTAAGTGTCTTCCCAAATCAGCAGGTTGTGTCGATGGTCCTGTCCACCAAAGAAGAGGAACGTTGCGCGAATGTGCCGCTGAGACGATGGATTGAATAGTCGCATCTATTTTTTCTGGTGCAAGTTGAGCCCGCATGATGCTGTTGAAAAGTGGGAAAGGGATATCCGTCATGGACCACTTTATATCGACTTCGTCGTGGACTTCTGCTTGCGGCCACTTGCGAAAAGCAGGCATGAGAGAAAATAGATTTTCTTCGATGGCGGTGACGAGGTTGGATGTGGATAAATCCTGTAAGATAGCGTTCATGTTCTGCGCCTCCTTAAATATGACAGACGAACTGAATACGAAATGGTAATGAGCAGGCTAACTATTCGTTGACAAGAATGGTACGGATGGTGGCGTGCATATCTGTGGCAGAGGGCGAGTTGTAGATCACTGTCACACCAAAGCGCTTGTAAATCGCCCAATAGTGAATGCGATCTGGTGAGCCGCCTTCATCGGGTAAGCCGAGTTCCCAACCAGCTTGCGGGGCAAAGGTCACCCTGGGCTGACCCAGCTTCTGCTCCACGGATGCCATCGTATCCTTCCTAGTCAATCCATAGGGAATGCTGAAGTGAGCCGCTGAGGCTTGACGGGCTTGAACGAACGCCACAGCAATAATCACAATGAGCACAACGATACTGAAGGTTTTAAAAAGCTTGTTCATTTGATTCTCCTTTTTGAATTGGTTTGAACATAGCCATAGTCTACGGCTGGCGCGTTTGCAGCACGTTTCGAAAAGCGTTGCGGACAGCATATTTCTAGTTAATCGGTCGAATTTCGGGTATATAAGCGCTTTACTGGCAGACACAAAAGGATGGTAAATGGCACCGCGTCTCGTTTTGCAATTTCTCGGTTTGCCACAAGTGAAAGTGGAAGATAAGCCGATTGCTACAGATCGCCGAAAAGGCATGTACTCTTCTTGAAAAGAGCATCGCCGCACCGATAAAGCCCAGGAACAAACCACCCATAAAAACCAAACATGATCGGGCATACACTCCCGGTCACGTTTGCTGAGGAGAGGGATTCACCATATCCCTGTCTCTAACATCCTTATGGGCGATCATACCTGTCTTTGCAGGCAAGGATCATCTCAAGGCTGCCGTGACAAAAAATGGGCTCTTCACTGCCGGTGACTGCGATCGATAAATTCGTTCCCTGGAGCCACGGTTGGGCATATTGCAATTCCAGAGCATTGCCATACTTGACAATAGGCTTGTTCTGAGCATCGAGCCACGGTTGGGCATATTGCATTTCCAGAGCATTGCCGTAACGTAGAGCCCGGTTATTCTTCGCAACAACTGCTGGTCGATTAGCCGCGTTGACGGCAATAGCAACCACTATCAACAGTGCTAATACGACTGCGATGATGGCTGCATTGTTAAACAGGTTATTGCGGGTGGTTCGATGAGCCTTTTTCTTGGGGTGCATGGCATTCGTGTATGTGTTCATTTGATTCTCCTTTTTTGAATTTTTGAACTTGATCCCAGTTTACAGACGCTGCGTTTGTCACGCGTTTCGAAAAGCGTTGCGAACCGCGTATTTCGAGATAATTGGTCAAATTTCGGGTATATAATCATTTATTGGCTGACTCAATAAGGATGAGTACATGTCCCCTCGTCTCGTTCTGCAATTTCTCGGTTTGCCACAAGTGAAACTGGACGATAAGCCCATTGCTACAGATCGTCGAAAAGCCATAGCCCTGCTGGCTTATTTGGCTGTAAACGATATTAGGCATCCGCATCAGAAATATCCCCGCGAATCGTTGTCCGCTTTGTTCTGGCCGGACTACGACCAATCCAAAGCATTTTCCAACCTGCGGCGCACCATTTGGGAGGTTCATCAAGCTATCGGAGATGATTGGTTTATCGCGGAGCGCGAGTTACTGTACCTGAATCAGGATGCAGTTGTGGAGTTGGATGTTGCCCGTTTTTTGGATTCACTTTCTCAAAGTTGCCAGCAGACGAATATCCCGCTTCGCGTCTCCCTTTTATCTGATACCGTTAAACTTTATCGCAACCACTTCCTGACTGGATTCAGCCTCAAGGATGCATATCCTTTTAATGAATGGGCTTTTGCTGAATCAGAAGAATTAAAGAATAAATTTGCTGAAGCATTGACCCTGCTCATAGATAGTTACTGTGCTATGAATCAAGCCAGGTCCGCGATCACCCATGCGCGACGACTGGTCTCAATAGACCCTTTGAATGAAGGGACACATCGCCAATTGATGGATGTCTACATACAAGCTGGGCAACATAGTGAGGCATTGAAGCAGTACCAGACTTGCGAGCAGATCCTGCGCAAGGAATTGAATCTTGATCCCCAACCTGAAACGCGGGCTCTCTACAAAAGAATTCGCAAAGGGGACGTTAAGCCAGTGCAGGCGATAAAGCCAGAACCAGTCATATCCGAGCACAATCTGCCATTACAGATTTCATCTTTCATCGGGCGGGAAAAAGAAATCGATGAGGTAAAGAATCTGATCGCTAAAAATCGCCTGGTCACGTTAGTTGGGACAGGCGGCATAGGCAAAACGAGTCTCGCACTCCAGGTGGGACATACTCTTTTGAACGAATATCCTGACGGTGTTTGGTTCAGCGCACTGTATGCACTTTCCAATTCCAACCTAGTCCCACAAACCGTTGCGGCCGTGTTCGATATTCGTGAAACGTCTGATCGACCCATCATCGAAATATTGACGAATGTTTTGCGGGAGAAAAAAAACCTACTCATTCTCGATAACTGCGAACACCTATTGGACGCCTGTTCGCAAATCTCCACCACTTTGCTCACCCATTGCCCGAATCTCAAGATCCTTGCCACCAGCCGCGAAGTATTGAATATAACAGGTGAAGCAACCTACCAAATACCATCTCTTTCGATACCCGAACAGAGCGAAGCCTCCCTTGAGAAATTGACTGATTATGAGTCTATTCGGCTGTTCACTGAACGCGCATCTTTGACTCTCTCATCCTTCGTATTGACAACTGATAACGCCCAGACTGTGATTGACATTTGCCACAAGGTGGATGGAATTCCACTTGCAATTGAACTCGCTGCGGCACGGACGAACATTTTGCAGGTTGCTGAAATCCTGGATCAATTGCAAAACTCTTTCGCCTTACTTTCCACAGATAAAAGCATGGCTTTGTCGCGCCACCAAACCATGCAGGCTTCCCTGGATTGGAGCTGGGACTTGTTAAACACCGACGAGCAAATGTTCATGCGAAAATTGACTGTGTTTGCGGGCGGCTGGACTCTCGAATCTGCGCAACAGGTCTGTGGTGGAGATGTTTTAGGTCTGACAAATTCACTTGTGAAGAAGTCGCTGATTGCGGTGAATCAGGAAGCGGGGCGCGAGACACGCTATCGTTTCCACGAAATGATCCGCCAATATGCACACGAAAAACTTGTCAAAGCGGGAGAAGAAGATAACAGCCGCACACAACATTTGAAATACTTTCTTACCTTCTCCGAACAGGCTGATTATGCCGTGAGGGGTCCAGCACAACTGGAATGGGATGCGCGTTTGAACAACGAACGCGATAACATTCGCGCTGCATTAAAGTGGGCGCTCAAGACCGATATAGAAGCAGGGTTGTATTTATCGGGAAGGTTATGGTTTTTTTGGGAAAGTTTCAATATGCCTGAGGGTGCACATTGGCTGGCAGAATTTACCAAAACAGATCAGGCAAACTTATATCCTCGTGCAAAAGCAAAAGCCCTCTTTGCACATGTACGCCTCCTGGAATTACTTCAACACACTGATCAGGCGCGCAGGATAGCTGAAGAATGTGTCGAATTATCCAAAGCCTGTAATGACCCGCTGGGTGAGATAGATGGATTGCTGGCATGGGGGGATATTACAAATTTGCCCAAACAATTACTTGTCAAACTTGCCAGGGAGGCTTTTATTAAGTCTCAAGCCATCAACGATACCTGGAGGCAGGCGCTTGCCTTGGGCATTTGGGGTTGGGATCGTCGTGACCCTGAACAAGTACGCGCCCGTTGGGAAAAGTCAACAGACTTGTTTCGTGAAGTGGGTGATTCGATCTATCTGGTGAACTATCTATGTCACCTGGCGCAGTTTGAATTCTCAATGGGTTATCTTGATTCGGCAAAAAAGAGATTGGATGAGGCTGGCTTGTTGAGTCAGCAGATGAATAGGAAAAGGACCTGGTTGACCGTCCTGCATGCTTCAGGGAACCTAGCTGCGCTCTTGGGAGATTACGATCAAGCGCGTGTAAGCCTGCAGAAAGGTCTCGCTTTGGGTGAAGAGTTGGGCGAAAGAATGGAGTCACTTTGGTGCCGTGTAAAGTTAGGCAGCCTTGCTCTACATCAAGGCAACCTATTGGAAGCCAGGCAATTGCTGATTCAAAGCACAAAAGAGTTTCAGGCAGATGGAACGGTACATGGGGTTGTCTTTACGCTGGAAAGACTGGCAAGCCTGCATGTAACGAAGCCCAAACTCGCAATAAAACTGGTAGGCTGGGCAGACGCGGCACATCTGCAAATCAGTGATCCTCGTTCGAGTATCGAACAGGCAGATGTGGATAAGATCATTGCGGCTTGTATTGCGAAGATGGGGTCGTCTGCGTTTGAGGAAGCGTATGACGAGGGTCAGAAAATGACGATGGATGAAGCGGTTGCACTGGCATTGGTAACAAACTAACTACTCTTTCCACTTCTTCGCCCAGGTTGCTACGCCGATAAAGCCTAGGAAAAATCTCTGTAACCGTTATACTCTATCGCGGGTTCGATGAGAAGATACCGTTTAACAAACCCGCGGAGCGTAACTAAAAAACGTGCCAAATTTAAGGTGAAAGTTGGCATTGAACAACACAAAAAACCGACCACTTTGATCGGTTCTTTTATGTTATTCTTGGCGGTCCCGACGGTAATCGAACCCGCGATGTGAAGCGCTCATAAGATCATGAGGATCCAGTGTAGGATTGGTTTTTACCCGCAGCAGGAAAGTGTCAACGAAGATAGTATTGTATAAATATTCGCTCTATGTTATAAAGTCCCAGATGGGTTGTCAATTGTGACAACCCAAAATCTATAGGCTCTTTAGAATCATAAACCGCAATAGTCACCTAAAACCGTTACCTAAAACTGGAAAGTCAGCGATACAGGACAGACACTCATAACCCGAAGGTCGTAGGTTCAAATCCTACCCCCGCTACTAAACAGGCACTTTCGAGTGCCTGTTTCCTTTTAACTTATTAATCTTAGCG
>Ga0210377_10003284_pt1 | contig 13932 bp, 9 predicted proteins | sample PLM4_65_b1redo_FD_155480 | JGI IMG/M metagenome (GOLD analysis project Ga0210377, IMG submission 155480) | Groundwater sediment microbial communities from an aquifer in East River, Colorado, USA - PLM4_65_b1 redo | ecosystem: Environmental > Terrestrial > Soil > Riparian zone | place: USA: East...
GATCTCGGACGCGCACGGGTATAGTGGAACTGACGCGCGGGAGGCCCCCCCAAATGTCCGACGAGACTCCGGTTCCCGCCGCGACCTTCCCGATCGTCGGCGTCGGGGCTTCGGCGGGCGGACTGGAGGCCTTCACGAAGCTCCTCCGGGCGCTCCCGGTCGATACCGGGATGGCGTTCGTGCTCGTTCAGCATCTTGCTCCGTCGCACGCCAGCGCGTTGGCGGACATCCTCGGGCGCGCCACGTCCATGCCGGTCCGGGAGGTCGAGGACCGCGCGACCGTGGAGCCCGATCACGTGTACGTCATACCGCCCGGTCAGGACCTGGGCATCTACGGCGGCAGCCTGCAGCTATCGCCGCGCACGGAGTCGGGCCAGCACCGGCCGATCGACGAGTTCTTCCGCACGCTCGCCGGAGAGCGTGGGCACGAGGCCATCGGCGTGGTCCTGTCAGGCACCGGCAACGACGGCACGCTGGGGCTGGAAGCAATCAAGGCCGAGGGCGGCATCACCTTCGCCCAGGACGGCACCGCTCAACACGACGGGATGCCGCAGAGCGCGACCGCGTCGGGATGTGTCGACTTCGTATTGCCGCCGAAGGAGATCGCACGCGAGATCGTTCGCATCGGACGACAACGGCACGAGCTCCCGGACGCGGGATCGCAAGATCCGGATGGCGCCCCGAAGCTGGCCCCGATCTTGCGGCACTTGCGCCGCGCCACGGGTGTCGACTTCACGCACTACAAGTTCAGCACGCTGTACCGGCGCATCAGTCGTCGCATGCTCTTGCGGAAGACGACCTCGCTCGACGACTACGCGCAGCTGTTGCAGGAGAGCCCGTCCGAGATCGACGCGCTCTTCCAGGACATCCTCATCAACGTCACGAGCTTCTTCCGGAATCCGGACGCGTTCGAGGCGCTCGCGACCAAGACCTTCCCGCGCCTGGTCAAGGACCGTTCGCGCACCGACCCGGTCCGGATGTGGGTCGTGGGCTGCTCGACCGGCCAGGAAGCCTACTCGCTCGCGATCGCGTTCGCGGAGTTCTCCGAGGCTGCCCAGAGCTCCGTGCCGCTGCAGGTCTTCGCCACCGACGTGAATCCCAGCGCGGTGGAGAAGGCGCGCGCAGGCGTCTTTCCCGAAGGGCTTCTTCAAGAGGTGTCCCCCGCGCGCCTGCAGCGCTTCTTCGTGAAGGTGGACGGGAGCTACCGGATCAGCAAGGCGATCCGCGACACGTGCCTGTTCTCCAGACACAACGTTCTCGTGGATCCGCCCTTCTCGCGCATCGACCTGCTCAGCTGCCGCAATCTGCTCATCTACCTGGAGCCGGTGCTGCAGCAGCGAGTCTTGCCGACGCTGCACTTCGCGCTCAAGCCGTCGGGGTATCTGTGGCTCGGCGGCTCGGAGACAGTCGGCTCCCACCAGAACCTCTTCGAGACGCAGGACTCCAAGCACAAGATCTACACCAAGAGATCCGGCTCGGGCGTCGCTCACGTGCCCTTGCAGCAGAGCGACGCGCCGCCCAAGAGCTTCACGCCGGCGACGACGAGAGCGAGCGACAGCGCGGCCGAGCTGCAGCGGGCCGCCGACCGCTTCCTCCTCTCGAAGTTCACGCCGCCCGGCGTTCTGGTCTCCGCTGACCTCGAAGTCGTTCAGTACCGCGGCGAGACCGCGCCCTACCTGACGCCCGCCCCAGGCAAGGCCAGCCTCAGCATCTTGAAGATGCTTCGCGAGGGCCTTCTCGTGCCCGTGCGCGCGGCCATCCAGCGCGCGGAAAGAGGTGAAACTCCGGCGCGCGAAGAGGGCGTGCGAATCGAGTCCGACGGCGGGCACCGCGAGGTCGCCGTCGAGGTGCTCCGCATCCTCGCGAATGACTCGGAGCAGGCTGGCTTCCTGATCCTGTTCGAGGACACGGCGCGGGTTCGCCACGCTCAGGCCGCGAAGCTCGAGAACGCCCCCGCGTCGTCGGAGCAGCAGAGCGCCGAGCAGGACAGAGCGCGCCTGGCTGAGCAGCTCGCCGCCACTCACGAGTATCTGCAGTCGGTCATCGAGCAGCAGGAGGCCGCGAACGAGGAGCTCCAGTCGGCGAACGAGGAGGTGCAATCGGCGAACGAAGAGCTGCAGAGCATCAACGAGGAGCTGGAGACCTCAAAGGAGGAGATCCAGTCGAGCAACGAAGAGCTCGCCATCATGAACGACGAGCTGAACACGCGAAACGCAGAGCTGAACCGGATCAACGACGACCTGGGCAACTTGCTCGGCAGCGTGGAGATGCCCATCGTCATCCTCGGTCGCGACCTGCGCGTCCGACGCTTCACCGCCGCCGCGGAGGCGCTGTTGAATCTGCTGCCCAGCGACGTGGGTCGCCCCGTCGGCGCCATCAAGCTCGGCTTGGCGCTCGACGATCTCGAGCTCCTGCTGGCGCAGGTGCTCCGCTCTGGCAGCGCCCCGGATCGCGAGGTTCAGGATCTTCGAGGCCGCTGGTACTCACTGCGGCTGCGGCCCTACAAGACGGTCGGGAGCGAGATCGACGGCGTGATCCTGATGCTCGTCGACGTGAACTTGCTCGAACGCGCCCGCGAGTACGCGGAGAGCATCGTCACGGCGGTACGCGAGCCACTGCTCGTGCTCGATCGAGAGTTTCGGGTGCGAACGGCGAATCCCGCCTTCTACGAGACCTTCCGCTGGTCACCCAAGGACGTGGAAGGCCGCCTTCTCGGCGATCTCGGGAATCGCCAGTGGGACAGCGCCGATCTCCGCAGGCTGCTGGCGGGAGTGATGGCTCAGGGCGGCTCGTTCAGCGACTTCGTCGTGCGAGACGACACCGCGGAGCACGGCGAGCGTACGATGCTGCTGCACGCGCGACGGCTCGTTCAGGATCTCGATCTCGACCCATCGATCCTGCTCGCGATCGAGGACGTCACGGAGCGCTTGCGCCTGCAGGCGGAGCCCCTGCAGGCGGAGCTGCGAAAGTCCGCCGAGCTGTTGGAGGCGGACCGTCGCAAGAACGAGTTCCTGGCGATGCTCGCCCACGAGCTGCGCAATCCGCTCGCACCGATCAGGAACGCTTTGTCCATCCTCGAAGTCAGTAGCGATCCGCAGATGGTGAGCCAGATGCGGGAGATGATGCAGCGGCAGGTGGATCAGATGGTGCGCCTCGTCGACGACCTGCTCGACGTGAGCCGGATCACGACCGGCAGGATCGAGCTCCGCAAGGGACGACTCTCGCTTGCGTCCATCGTGAGCCACGCCGTCGAGGTCGCTCGTCCGACCTGCGACGCGATGGGACTGAGCCTCACGCTCTCGCTGCCGCCGGTGTCGGTCTACGTGCACGGCGATCCCACTCGACTCGCCCAGGTCGTGGGCAACCTGCTGAACAACGCCAGCAAGTTCACGGACAGCGGTGGTCACGTCTGGGTGAGCGTGGTTCGAGAGGGCGACCAGGCGGTCATTCGATTCCGTGACAGCGGCGTCGGCATCGCCGCCGACCAGATCGAGCACATCTTCGAGATGTTCGCGCAGATCGACGCTTCGCTGGAGCGATCGAGGACCGGATTGGGCATCGGCCTCACGCTGGTGAGGACCCTGGTCGAGCTCCACGACGGCACGGTGGAGGTCCACAGCGACGGGTTGGGACAGGGCAGTGAGTTCGTCGTTCGCCTTCCGGCCCTCCGGGATGCGGAAGACAGACCCTCGGAGCCGCAGCTCACCAAGCGCGCGCCGACGAAGGTTCGCCGCATCCTCGTCGTCGATGACAACCGGGACTCGGCCGAGTCGCTCGCGACCCTCCTCCGGCTCAACGGCAACGAGACGCGCACCGCGTTCGACGGGCTCGAGGCCGTCGAAGCGGCGTCGGCGTTCAGGCCCGACATGGTGCTGCTCGACCTCGGCCTTCCGAAGCTCAACGGCTTCGAAGCGGCCCGCAGGTTGCGCCAGGAGCCTTGGGCCAAGGGCCTCATCCTGGTGGCGATGACCGGCTGGGGTCAGGACGCTGACCGACAGAAGACCAAGGACGCCGGCTTCGACGCGCACCTCGTGAAGCCCGTGGACCACGCCCAGCTCGCGAAGCTGCTCGCCGCATCGTGAACCGGCTCAACGCGGGTCGAGACGCACGGCGACCGGCTCCCAGCCGCCTTCGACCCGCTCGATCAACGCGTCGATCCAGCCGTACTTCTCGCGCATCAGCGCGCTGACCCGCGCGGCGGCCTCCGGCGTGTCGACCACCACCGCGGTGTAGGGCCGCTTCTCGCCGGCGCGCTCGAGCTCGATCTGCGAGTTCGCCACCACCGTGACGAACCAGCCGCGCCGGTGCCCGCCGCTGCGCAGCCAGCCGACGCCCGCGTCGTCGACGATCCACAAGTGTGTCTCGCGCGCCGAACCGTCCGGGCCGCGCGCGTGCAGGATCACGACTTCGCGCGACTCCGACAGCGCATAGAGTGCGCCCCCGAACGCGCCCAGGATCGCGACCAATATCAGCAATCCGCGCAGAAGCCAACGCATACCTTGCTCCCCCTTGCTGGTACGATGCGCGCCGTGAACTCGCCAACCTACTCGCCGGCATACCTGCGCTACGCACTCGGCCTGCTCTTCGTCGTGTACGTGGTGAACTTCGTCGATCGCCAGATCCTGTCGATCCTCCTGCCGGGGATCAAGGCGGATCTCGCGCTCACCGATGGCCAGCTCGGTCTGCTGTCGGGCACCGCATTCGGGCTCTTCTACGCGACGCTCGGTTTCCCGATCGCGCGGATCGCCGATCTGAAGTCGCGCAAGTGGGTGATGGCGGTGTGCGTCGGGCTATGGAGCCTGATGACCGCGCTCTGCGGAAGCGCGACTGGATTTCTGAGCTTGCTCGCGTTCCGCACGGGCGTGGGCGTCGGCGAAGCAGGCGGAAGCCCGCCCGCGCACTCGCTGATCTCGGACTACTTCAAGCCGGCGGAGCGCGCGACGGCGCTGGGCATCTTCTCGCTCGGCGTGCCCGTCGGCATCATGGTCGGCTTCCTCGCGGGCGGCTGGATGGCGGAGTCGTTGGGTTGGCGCCTCGCCTTCGTGGTCGTCGGCTTGCCGGGACTCCTGATCGCGGCGGTCGTCGCGCTCACCCTGCGCGAGCCGCCGCGCGGTCACTCCGAAGGCCTTCACAGCGCGGGTGCCGCGCCGTCGGCGATGGAGGTGATCCGCTTCCTCTGGAGCTCGCGCGCGTTCCGCCACCTGTCGTTTGCATCCGCGCTGTACGCGTTCGTCGGCTACTCGGTGATCAGCTGGGCGCCGTCGTTCCTGATCCGCACGCACCAGATGTCGATCGGCGAGATCGGTACCTACCTCGCGTTCATCTTCGGCATCGGCGGCGGGATCGGAAACTACCTGGGCGGGATCTTCGCCGACCGCTGGGCGAGGACGGACGAGCGCGGTCGCGCGTTCGTGCCCGCGCTGTCGATGATCCTCGGTCTGCCGTTCGCGCTGGCCGTGTACGTGGTGAACGACGCCACGGCAGCCGTGCTCCTGCTCGCGGTTCCCGCCGGCGCGGGCCTGATGTACCAGGCGCCCGCCTTCGCGATCACGCAGTCGCTCGCGACGCCGAAGATGCGCGCGAGCGCCGCGGCCATCCTCATCTTCGTGATCAGCATCATCGGCCTGGCGCTCGGACCGTGGACGACCGGGCTGCTCTCCGACGCGCTCGCGCCGCGCTTCGGCAACGACTCGCTGCGCTGGGCGCTCTTCATCGTCTCGCTGCTGCTCGCCTGGGCGGGCCTCCACTTCTGGCTCGCGGGCCGTGCGCTGCCTCCCGACCTGGCGCGCGCGCGCGCCGCTTCGGAGCGCGAATCGCTGCAAACGGTGTAGGATCTCCGCCGCGGGCTTTGATGCGAGAGGAATGCGCGGATGGCGACCGAGACCCCGATCCCCGAGAAGCCCTGGCACCTGTCCGGGAACTACGCGCCGGTGATGGATGAGCTGACCCGGTTCGACCTTCCGGTGACCGGAGCGATTCCACCCGAGCTCCACGGCCTGTACGTGCGCAACGGCGCGAACCCGGCGAGCGGCGAGTCGAGCCATTGGTTCATGGGCGACGGCATGCTGCACGGCGTGCGCCTCGAAGGCGGGCGCGCCGCCTGGTACCGCAATCGCTACGTGCGCACCACCAAGCTCGAGAAGGGCCTCGACGCGATGGACCCCGCCACGATGATGGACCGCACGGCCAGCGCGGCGAACACGCACGTGGTCGGTCACGCGGGGCGCATCCTCGCGCTCGAGGAAGGGCACTTCCCGTACGAGGTCTCGGCCGAGCTCGAGACACTCGGCTGCGACAGCTACGGCGGGCGCCTGAACACGCCGTTCACCGCGCACCCGAAGCTCTGCCCGGAGACGAACGAGCTGCACTTCTTCGGCTACAGCTACCTCGCGCCGTACCTCGTCTACCACGTGCTCGACGCGAAGGGCGCGCTGGTGCACACCGCCGAGATCACGGTTCCGGGCCCCACGATGATGCACGACTTCATGATCACGCGAGACCACGCGCTGTTCATGGATCTGCCCGTCACGTTCAACCTCGAGAAGGCGATGTCGGGCGAGATCCCGCTCGGCTGGGACGAGAGCTACGGCGCGCGCATCGGCATCATGCCGCGCATGGGCACGGACAAGGACGTGCGCTGGTTCGAGATCGACCCTTGCTACGTCTTCCACCCGATGAACAGCTACGTCGAAGGCAACAAGGTGATCTGCGACGTCGGCCGCCACGCGTACATGTGGCGCGAGTCGATGAACGACTTCGCGCCGTCGTACCTGTACCGCTGGGAGTTCGACCTGGCGACGGGCGCGGTGAGCGAGCGCCAGCTCGACGACGTCTCGCACGCGTTCCCGCGCGTGGACGATCGCGCGGTCGGTCTGCGCCACCGCTACGGCTGGGCGATCGGGCCGCGGCCCGGCAGCGAGGAGGGCTTCGGCGCACCGGGCGTGCTCCTCAAGTACGACCTCGCGCGCGGCAACTCGACCGTGCACGACTTCGGGCCGAACGCGCAGCCGGGCGAGTTCGTCTTCGCCGAGGCGAGTGACTCGGCGGCCGAGGACGGCGGCTATGCGCTCGGCTTCGTCTACGACAAGGCGCGCGACGCTTCGGACCTGGTGATCCTGGACGCGAGCGACATGTCGAAGGCGCCTGTCGCGACGATCGCGATGCCGCGGCGGGTTCCGCACGGCTTCCACGGCAGCTGGATCCGCGGCTGATCGACGAGAGCTCCGCGACTCTGCTGCTCGTGCGCCACGGCCAGATCGCGGCGAACGCGGCGCGCATCTGGCACGGCTCGACCGACAGCCCGCTGACGGAGCGCGGTCACGGGGAAGCGCTGCGCACGGCCGAGCACCTCGCTCGGACCCGGCCGCGCGCACGCGCGCTCTACACCAGCCCGCTCCTGCGCACGAGGCAGACCGCGGAGCCGATCGCCGCGCGGCTCGGGCTCGACCCGATCGTCGAGCCCGGGCTCGCGGAGTACGGCATCGGCGAGCTCGAGGGGATCTCGTACGAGGAGCTCCTGAACGTGCACGGCTTCTTCGCGCGCATCTCGGCGGACCACGACTTCGCGCCGCCTGGCGGTGAATCACCCCGCCGCGTGATGGAGCGGGTCACGGGCGCGCTCGAGCGCATCGCGCGCGCGCACCGCGGCGAGGAGGTGGTGATCGTGAGCCACGGCGCCGCGCTCGGCATCGCCATGGGCACGCTGCTCGATCGCGACCCGATGCGCTGGCAGCATTACCATCTCTCCAACTGCGGCCTGTCGGAGCTCGTGCTCGAGCCGTCGCCGCGCTTGTTGGCCTGGAACCAAACCAACCACCTGTAGCAGGATCGTCGCATGGACGAGCTCACGGGAAACGAAGACGGTTGGGTGGTCGCGCGGATCGCGGCGCTGGAGCGCGCGAACCGGCGACTGTGGGTCGCGCTCGGCGCGCTCGCGATGACCCTCGTGAGCGTCTGCATCGCGGCGGGGCTGCTCGCGACGAGCCTCGAGCTCCCGGGACCGATGACGGCGCCCCGGGACGCCGAGGGGGGACACAGTCTGGTGGCGGACGACGTGACCGTCCGGGGCGCGCTGCGGGTCGTGGACGACGTCGGGCGGAATCTGATCTTCATCGGCCGCGAGGACACGGGCGCGGGAGAGGCCGCGGATTCGAGCCAGGCGGTGATCGGGCTGTTTGCCGGCGCGGGATCCGAAGAGCCGCAGCAGACGATCCGGCTGGCGACCTCCGCGGCCGGCTCGGCGCTCTCGGTCAACACGCCGGACGGTGCGCACTCGGTCTCGATGTTCGCGGGGGAGAGCGGAGTGTCCGTCGATCTGCGCAAGGGCGACGCCACCCGCGCGATCACGGAGCGCTCGGAGGGCGCGTCCTCCGCGCCCCCCACGGCCGGCACGGCACCCGCCGGAGAGGGAGAGCGGGTCGAGACGCCCACCTCCACGGGCCGCTCGAGCGACACGCCGCGCGTGGGGGTCGTCGATCTCAGCGATGGGGCCCTGCAGCCGCTCGGCGACGGCTTCTTCGTCGGCGGGCTCTCCCTCTCGGACCAGAGCGGCGTGCTGCGCGTGCGCGGCCGGCTGGTAAACACGACGAGTGTCGATCAGCTCCGCGCGGAATTCCGGCTCGTCGTCGCCGGGCGCGAGCTGCCGTTCAGCGTCGCGCGGATCGCGGCAGGCGGAAGCACGCCGTTCACCGTCGAGCTTCCGCCCGCGAAGTCCGATGCGCTGCGCAGCGCGCGCCTGCGCTGGGTGCGCTCGACGGTGAGCTACCTCGCGGAGTGAGCGGTCAGTCGACCGCGAGCTCGCGCAGCGCGGGCAGGAGCCGCGCGAGCGCGAACGAGTCGCGCGCGCAGTACACGCGCAGCTCCGCGAGCACCTCGCTCGCGCGCGAATCGGACAGCTCGCCGCGCGCGAGCGCGAGCCAGGCGCGCGACGCCGCGCCACCGTCGGCGATTCCCGGCAGATCCGAGAACGTGAATCCCGGACAGAGCGCCGGCGCGACGCGCTTCAGCGAGAACGAGCCCAGAAAGTCGGGGTGGTACACGCCTCGACGTACGACCGGCAGCAGATCGCGCAGCCGCGCGCGCACGCGGTCGAGGTCGTCGGCGAGGTCCGCGAACGTGCGCGCGAGACCGACCAGCACCTCGGACTCGAAGTCCGAGTACACCGCGATCGGCAGGGTACGCAGCGCGAACGCGGCGAGCAGGCTCTCGGCGAACGCGCGGCGCGGATCGGAACGCCCATCGGCGAGGAACTCCGCGTGCGCGAGCGCCGCGCCGTCCTGCCAGAGGTGCGCGGACCACTGGAACGGCACGACCTCGAACGGATGCGTTCCGACGAAGACGGGGATCTCGGGCAGGATCGCCTCGAAGTCGAGGAAGTCGGCGGGCGGACCGAAGCCCTCGAGCCGGCGCGCGAGATCTCTGGACGCGAACACGCCGCCGTGCGCCAGGCTCGCGCGCGCGTTTCGCTGCGACAGCGTGGCCTCGAACGCGTCGGGGAGCTCGGCCATCCGCTCCGCGCCGCCGCTGCGCAGCTCGGCGAACGGGTTCGCGCGCAGCCCGGGCAGATAGCCGATCCAGTCCGTGCGCTTGCCCGCGGTGCAGTGCGCGAGGAACTCGCACGTCTCCGGCCGGCGGCAGTGCGGCGATGGCTCGATCTCGGGCGCATCGGCTCGGGCCAACGCCGCGTGCTGCACGCGCAGATGCGCGGCGAGGTCGGTCTCGAGGAAGAAGACCTCGCGCGTCACGTCCTGGCGTCGCAGCAGCGACCGCGCTTCGGGCGCGTGCGCTCCGCGGGCGTAGTCGCCGTCGAGCAGGAGCACCGCAGCCGACCGGAGGTCGAGGCCCGCGGTGCGCGCGACGTGACATTGGAACGCCAGCTCGTCGAGCGCCGTCTCGCTCGGCCGAAGCGCTGCGCGCACCGCGCAGAGCCCGAAGCCGCCTCCGGCCGCGCGCTCGACGAAGTCGACCCGTACGGACGCGCCCGCCGAGGCGAAGACGGCGTCGCGGATCACCGTGACGCTCGGGTCCGCGAGAAGCTCGCCCGTGCGCGCGGATGCCCTGCCCCGATCGGCGTCCTCGACCGCGTGCGCGCCCGGAAAGAGCTCGGCCGCGATCGCGCACAGCTCGCGGCGCGTCCGCGCGCGCGCCGCCCGCTCAGCTGCGAGCGAATCGCCCGCGCCGAGCTGCGGCGCGTGCGTCGAGAGCCAGAGTCTGCGCTCGCACTGCAAGCCCGCGACGTGGAGGCGCGAGTCGATCTCGAGCGTCAGACGATCGCCTTGGTCTCTCGCAGCCGCCGGATCTCGTCGGCCGGGAAGCCGAACGCCGCGAGCACCTCTTCGCTGTGCTGTCCCGCGTGCGCGGGCGGCCGCACGACCTCGGGCGGGGTGCGGCTGAACCGCGGCGCCGGCGCGGGCTGCACCATGCCCGCGATCTCGATGAAGGTCTTGCGCGCGGCGTTGTGCGGATGCGCAGGCGCCTCACCCATCGCCAGCACGGGCGCGAAGCAGACGTCGCTGCCTTCCATGATCCGGCACCACTCGTCGCGCGTCTTCGTCTTCACCAGCGCGGCGACGCGCTCCTTCATCGCCGGCCACTGCGAGCGGTCCATCTGCGGCGGGAGCTTCTCGCCCTCGAGCCCCGAGAGCTTCAAGAGCTCCGCATAGAACTGCGGCTCGATCGAGCCGAGCGAGATGTACTTCCCGTCCGAGCACTCGTACACCTCGTAGAAGTGCGCGCCCGTGTCGAGCAGGTTCGTGCCGCGCTCGTCGCTCCAGAAGCCCGCGTGCCGCATGCCCCAGAACATGGACATCAGCAGCGCCGCGCCGTCGACCATCGCCGCGTCCACGACCTGGCCCTTGCCCGAGCGCTTCGCATCGAGCAGACCCGCGAGCACGCCGAACGCGAGCAGCATCCCGCCGCCGCCGAAGTCGCCCACCAGATTCAGCGGCGGCAGCGGCGCCTGTCCCTTGCGACCGATCGGCTCGAGCGCGCCCGCGAGCGCGATGTAGTTGATGTCGTGGCCGGCGGCCTGCGCCATCGGGCCGTCCTGGCCCCAGCCGGTCATGCGCCCGAAGACGAGCCGCGGATTGCGCGCCAGGCAGACGTCCGGGCCGAGGCCGAGCCGCTCCATCACGCCGGGCCGGAAGCCCTCGATGATCGCGTCCGACTGCTCGACCAGGCGCAGCACCGCCTCGATCGCGTGCGGCTGCTTCAAGTCGAAGGCGATGTTCCGCCGTCCGCGCAGGAGCGGATCCGAGGGCGGGGTGGCCGGATTCCCGCCCCGGACGTTCTGCGCGCGGTCGATGCGCACGACCTCGGCGCCCATGTCCGCGAGCAGCATGGCGCAGAACGGCCCGGGACCGATGCCCGCGAACTCGAGAATCCGGATTCCTGCCAGGGGACCCATGAACGCGCTCCTTCGACTCTGTGCCGGCGGCGAGGGGAGAGGCAGCATACCATCGAGGCGGCGGTGGCTCGGTAGCGGCACGCCTGTCTGTTATCTTCGCCGTCTCAAGCGCGCTCCGGCACGCGACGAAGAGGGTTTTTGCAGCGGGGGTACATTTGTTGAGCGGATTCGGGCGGGCCGTAGCGACTCTTGCGCTCGCGCTCGCGTGCAGCCTGCCGGGCCTCGTCGCGCAGGCCACCGCGCGGAGCGATCCATTCCCCGAGCCCGAGGCGTTGCGCCCCGCAGTTGCCTTCTGGATGCGCGTCTACCTGGAGTCGTCGACCGACGGCGGCTTCCTGCACGACGCGCGCAACCTCGGCGTGGTCTACGAGCTCGTGCGCTTCGACGGCGAGCGGAACAGCCGCAGGCGCGAGTCGATCGTCGACGGCCGCAAGGCGTATTGGAAGGGCGTGCTCGATCGCTTCGCGCTCGGCGGGGAGCCGCGCGACCAGCGCGAGCGCGAGGTGCTGCGCGATCTCGAGCAGGCGCTCGGCCGGCCGCCGGACCTGCGCGACTTCCGCGATGCCAAGGAGCGCATGCGCTTCCAGCTCGGCCAACGCGACAAGTTCCGAGAGGGCCTGATCCGCTCCGGCGCCTACGAGGCCGAGATGCGCGCGCACTTCCGCGAGCAGAACCTGCCCGAGGACCTCGCCTACCTGCCGCACGTGGAGTCGTCGTTCAACGTGCGCGCCTACTCGAAGTACGGCGCGGCGGGCGTGTGGCAGTTCATGCGCGGCACCGGTCGGCGCTTCATGAAGGTCGACTACGTCGTCGACGAGCGCCTCGACCCGATCACCTCGACCCGCGCCGCGGCGCGGCTGCTGCGCGAGAACTACGGGATCCTCGGGAGCTGGCCGCTCGCGCTGACCGCCTACAACCACGGCGCCGCGGGCATGAACCGCGCGGTGCAGAAGCTCGGCACCAGCCGGATCGACGTGATCGTCGCACGCTACGACAGCCGAAGCTTCGGCTTCGCGTCGCGGAACTTCTACGCGCAGTTCCTCGCCGCGCGCCGGATCCTGCACACGTACGAGTCGTACTTCGGGCCGCTCGACCGCGACGAGCCGCGCGTCGTCGACGTCGTCGCGCTGCCGTTCTACGCGGACGTGCCTGATCTCGAGCGCAACCTCGGCGTGTCACGCGAGACGATCGCCGAGCTGAACCCGGCCCTTCGCCCGCCCGTCTTCCGCTCCGGCAAGCGCATTCCCAAGGGCTACGCGCTGCGCCTGCCGGCGGGCACGGTGGTCGGCGACGCATCGACCTGGCTCGCGGCGGTCCCCAAGGCGAGCCGCCACCCGGACCAGCACCAGAATCGCTACTACACCGTTCGGCGTGGCGACACGCTCGGGCGGATCGCCGCGCGCCATCGCACGTCGGTGTCGGCGCTGGTCGCCGAGAACGACATCGGCAAGCGGCACAAGATCTACCCGGGCCAGGTGCTGCAGATGCCCGATCGCGGTGGGAAGCCTGCGCCGGTGCCGAAGGAGAGCCTCGAGCTCGTGAAGACGGCCGTCGCGGCGACCTTGCCGCCCGAGAAGCCGGTAGCGCCGCCGGCGGCAGAGCCCGCGCCGCCCGCAATCGCCGTCGTGCCCGAGCCCGCACCTGAACCCGCGCCGGTGCCCGAGCCGATCGTGGCGGAGGTCCCGGCACCGGAGACGGCGCTGGCACCCACGCCCGCACCGGTGATCGCCGCGGTCGCACCGCAGGACCTGGAGCTCGAGACCGAGACGTCGATCGCGACCGAGGCGTCGAGCGACACGGAGGTCGAGATCGCGCCGATCGCCGAGATCGCGTCCAACACCGCGCCCGTGACCGTGCTGCTGTCCGCGACGCCGGACGACTCGCCGTTCCGCCGCATCGATCGCGAGCGCGTGATCGTCGACGCGGACGAGACGCTCGGCCACTTCGCCGACTGGCTCGAGATCACCCCGCAGCGGCTGCTGAACCTGAACAAGCTCAAGCGCCGCCGCCCGATCCAGGTCGGCCAGACCCTGAAGCTCGACTTCAGCAAGGTCTCCCCCGAGATCTTCCAGGAGCGCCGACTCGAGTACCACAAGGGCATCGAAGAGGACTTCTTCGGCAGCTACCGCGTGGCGTCGACGATCGACCACACGCTGCGCCCCGGCGAGTCGCTCTGGCTGCTCTCGCACAAGAAGTACGCCGTACCCACCTGGCTGATCCGCCGCTACAACCCCGACGTCGACCTCGCGAAGCTCGTGCCCGGCACGAAGCTCGTGATCCCGATTGTAGAGAAGAGCTCGTAGGCGGATCTGGTCCGCTGAGCGAGTTCGGCCGCTGTTTGGACGTGCCTGCAAGCGCCCCCGAAGGCGGCGCGCGCAGCGAGCCGCAGTCGAGCGAAGTGCGGGTGGCGCGCGGCCGCCCGCGCGCCGGGCCCCGCCAGACTAAGACCCGAGCCACTCGGGGACCGGCAGCCCCTTCGCGCGCAGGAACGCCGGGTTCCAGAGCTTCGATTGATAGCGCGAGCCGGA
>Ga0210377_10003285_pt1 | contig 13932 bp, 9 predicted proteins | sample PLM4_65_b1redo_FD_155480 | JGI IMG/M metagenome (GOLD analysis project Ga0210377, IMG submission 155480) | Groundwater sediment microbial communities from an aquifer in East River, Colorado, USA - PLM4_65_b1 redo | ecosystem: Environmental > Terrestrial > Soil > Riparian zone | place: USA: East...
CGGCCTGTCGCGGGTGTCGGTGCGCACGCTCGTGAAGCGCGCGCTCACGAGCGGCGAGCGGATCACGGGCGCCTACCTCACGCGCATGAAGAAGGAGCTGATCGAGAAGGAGGCCGCGGGCCGCCTCGAGTTCCTCGAATCGTCGCGCACGCTCGACGACGTGGCCGGCCACGACGAGGCCAAGGCCTGGCTGCGCGAGGACGCCGTCCTGCTCAAGCGTGGCCGCACCATGGCGATCCCGATGGGCTATCTCCTCACCGGCCGCATCGGGACCGGCAAGACCTATCTCGTCGAGTGCCTGGCGGGCGACATCGGCATCCCCTGCGTCGAGATGAAGAACTTCCGCGAGAAGTGGGTGGGCGCCACCGAGGGCAACCTCGAGAAGGTGTTCTCGATCCTGCACGCGCTCGGGCAGGTGATCGTGTTTGTGGACGAGGCCGATCAGATGACCGGCAAGCGAGGCGGGGGAGACTCCGATTCCGGCCTCTCGGGGCGCGTCTACGGGATGCTGGCGAAGGAGATGTCGGAGACGAAGAACCGCGGCAGGATCGTGTGGATCTTCGCCACCTCGCGTCCCGACCTCGTCGAGGTGGACCTGAAGCGTCAGGGCCGGCTCGACGTGCACATCCCGCTCTTCCCGCCCGGCGACGCCGCGGGCCGCGCCACGCTCTTCGCCGCGATGGCACGCAAGCTGAAGTTGCCGATCAAGCCCGAGGAGCTGCCGGCGCTGCCGGACAACGACCAGCTCGGCGGCAACGAGATGGAGGGGCTGCTGGTCCGCGCGCTGCGCATCTACGAGTCGGGCAAAGACGCGGAGGAGCGCGGCATGGGCGCGGGCAAGCCGCTACGGGCCTGCATCGAGTCCGCGATCGCGGACTTCCGGCCCTCGGCCCACGTCGAGCGGCTCGAGCTCATGGATCTCCTCGCGGTGAAGGAGTGCACCGACACGCGCTTCCTGCCCGAGCGCTTCCGCAAGCTGAGCCTTGCCGACGTCAACGCCCGCATCGAGAGGCTCAAGACCGCCGTCGGCGAATAGCCCCGGAGGCCATGCAGTGAGCGACGACGCCGCGCGCCCCGATCCCGCCGAGCTCCAGGACGCGCTGCACGTTTTCGGGGAATACCTGTCCGACAAGGTGGCCCCGCTGATGGCTTTCGACGCCCTCAGCTTCCTGATGGCCCTCCCGCCGGCTTTCGCGGCCCAGCAGATCGTCGACTGGTGCGTGCGGCAGGTCGAGGTCCAGGGGGGGGCTCTGGCGCTCGGCGAGCTGCTGTTCCACTCCGCCCGCAAGATCCACATGATGGGCGACTTCGAGCTGATCGGCGCCGCCGAGCTCGACGCGTACCTGCGGGCGCTCGGTCCCATCCTGCTGGAAGCCTGTCCGGCGGAAGGGCGCGAGCAGCTGGCCCTCGGGCTCTCCCGGCTGGACGAGTCCCGCCAGGCGCTCGCCAGCAAGGTCGAGATCGTCCACCGCCAGTCGGGCGCCCCCGAGCCGGTCGCGCGCGCGGCGGCGGCGAGCGCGCAGCAGGCGGCTGACGCGGCGCCGCGGGTGCTCTCGGCGATCGTGCAGGGCCTTGGCCGCCTGCCGCTGTTGCTGCAGCGGCTCGAGCAGATCGCCGTGCCCCAGGCCAGCACAGCGGCCGCGCCGGCTTCGAACACCCAGCCGGCGGCGCAGGGCGCGGCGCCTGCGGCGGGCCGGACCGCACTCGTGGCGGACGCGGTGCTCGAGGCCTCGTTGCAGGCGAAGGACGGAGCCGAGCTGCAGCAGTATCTCGACCGCATCCGCGGGCTCGGCATCGTGGGCGGAACGGACGAGATGTTCCGGGCCCTCGGCCGTAGCGTGTCGGGCTGGACGCTCCCCACCATCCTCGACCCGCCCGCGCTCCCCGAGGGCGGCCAGGTGAGCGCGATGCGGCGGATGATCGCGCTCGCCGACGAGCCGGGGGAGGCCGGCCGGCGCTTCCGCGAGATGGTCCACGCCGCGATCGAGCAGTTCAACGAGGGCTCGTACGGCCGGTCGCTGAAGATGTTCGACCTCGCGCGCCAGATGGTCGCGGAAGGCCAGGTGAAGGCCGCGTTCATCGAGCCGATGCTCGCCTCCGGTCACGAGTACTTGGCGGAGGAGCGGATCCGCAAGCTGGCCGAGCGGCCCGAGAGCCACTACTTCCTTCGCCCGGCACTGGGCTTCTTCCGGGCCTTTTCTCCGGACCGGCTGCTGGAGGAGCTGCAGGCCGAGCAGCGGCGCGACCGCAGGCGCCAGTTCCTGAACCTGCTCGAGGCGCACGGCTCGCCCGCGCGCGTAGCCGCGTGGGACAGGCTCCAGGCGGACCCCGACGGGAGCACGGGAGGTCTCTACTTCGTGCGCAACGTCGTGCACCTGCTGCGGACGATCCCGCGGGCCCCGCAGACGCCGTGGCCGGTCGACGAGGAGATCGACGCGGTGGCGCCGTTCATCGAGCCCGGACAGCCGCTGTTCCTGGTCAAGGAGGCGCTGCAATACATGCTGGCGATACGCCAGCCCCGGGCGGAGGGGCACCTGCTGGCGCAGTTCCGGGCCGTGGAGCGGGCGATCCAGCTGCTGCCGGCGTCGGCCGAGGACCGACCCGTGCTGCTCATCCACCTGGACCGGACGGCGGCGACGCTTGCGCGCTTCGCGAGCCCGCGCGCATGGACGGCCCTCGTCGAGCACGCGCTCGCCCGGCACGCTTCCTCCGGAGACACGCTGTCGCGGCTCGCCGAGCTTTCGGGCCAGGACCTGTCGCCGGCGCCGGCGGTGGTCGCGAAGCTCGTCGAGGCGGTCGAGGAGAACCTGCCTCGCGGCATGCTCGGCCGGCTGGTCTCAGGGCGCGAGGGCGTCCTCACGTGCCTGGTCACGGCGCTCGCCTCGACGCGCGCGCCGGAGGCGGTCGAGCTGCTGGAGCGCGTGGCCTCGGGCTTCGGCAACCAGGGGTTTGGCAAGGAGGCGCAGAAGGCGCTTGCAGCCATGGGGCGGGCCGCGGAGGCGCCCGCGGCGCCGCCGTCCTTCTCGGGCGATCTCGACCTCTTCGGCCTGCCCAACCTGCTGCAGAACCTCTCCGAGCTCGGCAAGACAGGCACGCTCAACCTGCTGGACGAGAAGGGCCGGCCCGTGGCGAGCCTGCGTCTCGAGGACGGTGCCATCCGGGGCGCCCAGTGCGGGGCGCGGCGGGGCAGTGAGGCGCTCTACCAGCTGATCGAGCGTCCATTCACGGCGACGTTCGCCTTCGTTCGCGGGCGAAAGGCGGAGGCGGGAGACGAGGAGACGCTACCGGTCACGCAGCTGCTGGTCGAGGGCGTGCGGCGCCACGGCGAGCTCCAGCGCGCTCTCACTCTCGTCCCCGAGGACTCGGCGCTCGAGGCCACCGGGAAGAGCCCTACGACCGTGCCGGACGAGCCGGACTACGACTTCGTCGTGAAGGTGTGGCAGAAGGTCTGCGACGGCGTTTCGCCGCGCGAGGTCGAGCAGACGCTCGCCCTCGACTCGTACCGCGTGTTCCACTGCCTCACGCACTGGGTCGAAGAGGGCGCGTTGCGCCTGCGACCGCTCGCGGCGTAGCGGCGGCTCAGAAACGCAGGATCAGGCCGGCGCGGGCTTCGGCCTGCGAGAGCTCCGAGCCCGACGTCCGGATCAGGCACCCCCTGTCAGAGTCGCAGAAGGTCCGGCTGTCGCTGTCGAGCACGGTGAAGAAGCCGCGGCCCTCGAGGCGGATGCCGAAGTGGTGCCCGAGCCAGAGCTTGACGCCGGCGCCGAATGAGGCCGAGAAGCGCGTCTCGTCGCTGAGGCCGGAAGCGTCTGGTAGGAGGCGCGTGAGGCCCAGGCCGACCGCGACGAAGGGCCGCGCCCGCGCGTCGTCGTCGCCGAACAGGTAGGTCCCGCCGATCTGCCAGGTCTCGAGCGCGAGCTCGAAGACGGGAGCGCCGGTGAAGATGTCTGCCGTCTGGAGCTGCGTGTTCTGGCGCGCGTACAGGAGCTCGATCTCGCCCTCGCCGACCCGGTAGCCGAGCTGCACGCCGAAGGCCGCGGCGTCGTCCACCTCCAGCTCGACGCCCGACTCGCTGCCGCCTCCGGTCCCCGGGGCCGCTTGCAGGCTGCCGCCGAAGCGATAGCCGACGAGGGGCGTGATCTCGATCGTCTGGCTGCGGGCAGCCGAGGGCAGGGCCGTGAGGATCAGGGCGGCGAGCGCGCGAAGTCTCATCCTGTCATTGTAGGGTGCCGGCCCCTGGCGCCGCATGCGCGCTGCCGGGCCCGGGCCGCGACGGGGTAGAATGCCGCCCCCAAAGGAAGGGACGATGGCCAAGAAAGACCTGCCCCTGAAGAAGCTCTCGTCAAAGAAGCGCCTGCGCCGCATTGCCGAGCTCGTCGACCCGTTCCGGGTCACGAGCGGGAAGCGCTTCCGCCTGCGCGACTACGATCCCGACGACACCCGCGGCCTCGTGTCCAAGGAAGAAGCCCAGGAGTACCTGAAGACGGGTGTCGCGCTCCTGGCCGACATGCAGGACAAGCTCTACGCGCAGGACCAGTGGGGCGTGCTGCTGATCTTCCAGGCGATGGACGCGGCCGGCAAGGACGGCGCCATCAAGCACGTGATGTCCGGCGTCAACCCGCAGGGCTGCCAGGTGTTCGCCTTCAAGGCGCCGACCTCGGAGGAGCTCGACCACGACGCCCTGTGGCGGACGTCGAAGTCGCTGCCCGAGCGCGGCCGCATCGGCATCTTCAACCGCTCGTACTACGAGGAGGTCCTGGTCGTGCGCGTGCACCCGGAGATCCTCGAGAAGCAGAAGCTGCCGCGCTCGCTCGTCACGAAGCGGGTCTGGGACGAGCGCTACGAGGACATCCGGGCATTCGAGCGCTATCTGTCCCGCCAGGGATTCCTGATCCTGAAGTTCTTCCTGAACGTGTCGAAGAAGGCGCAGAAGGAGCGCTTCCTGGAGCGGCTCGAGCGGCCGGAGAAGAACTGGAAGTTCTCGCTGGCCGACGCCCAGGAGCGCAAGCACTGGCGGGCGTACATGGACGCCTACCAGGCCGCGATCGGAAAGACGGCGGCGCAGCACGCGCCCTGGTACGTGGTGCCGGCGGACAAGAAGTGGTTCGCTCGGCTGGTCGTGGCGGGCGCGATCTACGAGGCGCTCGCGAAGCTGAAGCTGCGCTATCCCGAGGTCGGCCCAGAGAAGAAGAAGGAGCTCGCGGCCGCGCGGGCCGAGCTCATGGGCGAGACGACGTCGGCCGTCCGCGGCAAGAAGAGCTCCGTCGCGAAGAAGCGCCCGGTGGCGAAGAAGCGCGTGATCCCGAAGAGGCGCTCGCTCGCGCGGTCGTCCACGCGCACGCGCCCTGCCGCGACGACGACTCCCGCGCCCGCCGAGCAGCAGGCCGCAGAGATGGGAGCGACGACGGCCGACGAGAACTAGGCTGCGACCGCGGCCGCGGCGGGCTGCGCGACCGCGCGCCGGATCCGGAAGCGCTCGGCGTTCTTCGGCAGCAGGTGGATGTCGCGCGCCAGGCCCAGGGCGGCGAGGCCGCGGATCGCGAGCCAGGTCAGATCGAGCTCCCAGCCGAAACCGTGGCGCGCCGAGCGCTGGAAGGCGTGGTGCGTGTTGTGCCAGCCCTCGCCCCAGGCCACGAGGCCGACCCACCAGAGGTTGCGCGAGTCCTCTTTCGTCTCCCAGGTGCGGTAGCCCCAGGTGTGGGCGGCCGAGTTGACGAACCAGGTGCCGTGGAGCGTCAGCACCAGCCGGACCGAGATGCCCCACACGACCAGCGGCCAGCCGCCCCAGGCGTAGAAGGCGATGCCGAGCACCACGTTCGGGACCCAGTGGAGGCGGTTGAGGACGCGGTGTACCGGGTCGGCCACGAGCTCAGGCGCCCAGCGCCGCTCCATCTCGCGGTAATCGAGGCCGAGCTTCGTCAGGATCCAGCCGATGTGGCTCCAGACGAAGCCGTCCTTGGGCGTGTGCACGTCCTGGCCGGGCTGGTCGGAGTTGGCGTGGTGGATGCGGTGCATCGCGACCCAGGAGATCGCCCCGCCCTCGCTCGCCAGCATCCCGGCGACGGTGCCCAGGTACTCGAGCGGCTTCCAGAGCGTGAAGCCGCGGTGGGTCAGGAGGCGGTGGTAGGTCATGCAGATGCCGATCGAGCCCACGAGCCACCAGAGGCCGAGTGCCACGGCGAGTCCGGTCCAGGTGAACGTCCAGGGCGCGAGCAGCGCCCCCGCGTGGATCGCCGCGAACCATGAGACGTTGACCCAGTCGAACCGCTTGCCGTTCCAGGCGAGAGTCACTCTGCTTGCCTCCGCTTCGGCCGAATGGCCGCAACCGAAGCTCAGGCTAGCAAAGCAGGGACAAGCGGATTGTCAGACTTGCGTCACCCGCCGTCGCTGGGAATCGAGCGTCGTAAGCTATTGGAGGGTAACGGGTAAGCTCAGGTGGGCCGTGCGGCCGGTCGGAACGCCTTGAGGGCCAGCCACACGATGCCGCCGAGGAGCAGCAGCGGCGCAAGCGGCAGTGCCACGAGCACGAGGAAGAGGACGAGGAGGCCGCCCACGAGGCCGATCCCTCCCGCGACCAGGCCGAAGAGCCCTCCGACCAACCCGAACACCAGTCCGAAGAGGCCTTTGAAGAGGGCCGCCACGAGCTTGAGCGGCAGCAGCACCAGGGCGAACAGGACCTTCAGGGCCACCGCCACGAGCACGAAGGGAACCGCCACCAACGCCGCCAGCGCGATCAGAACCCCCAGGACTTCCATGGCTCGCCCGTCCTTTCACCCCTGTTTACGCAGGACCGGGCGGCGGGGTTCCGAGCGCGTGGCGCAGCGCGCCCTCGAGCTCCGGGAAGCGGAAGCGGTAGCCGGTGGCGAGGAGCCGCTCCGGGCGCAGGCGCGTGCTGGCCAGCAGCGTGTCGGCCATCTCACCGAGCACTAGCCGCAGGGCGAACGCGGGCACGGCCATGAGCGTCGGACGCCCCAGCACGCGGCCCAGCGTCTTCGTGAGCTCGGCGTTCGTGACGGGAGAAGGCGACACGGCGTTCACCGGCCCCGCGAGGTCGCTTCGCTCGAGCAAGTGCTGGATCACGCCCACGAGGTCGTCGAGCGCGATCCAGCTCATGTACTGCGTGCCGGGGCCCACGACGCCCCCGAGCCCGGCCTTGAAGGGCAGCAGCATCTTCGCGAGCGCGCCGCCCGCAGGGCTCAGCACGATTCCGATCCGCGGGCTCACGACTCGGATCCCGGCCTCTTGTGCCGGCGCCGTCGCCCGCTCCCACTCGACCGACAGGCGTCCCAGGAAATCGTCGGCCGGTGAGTCCTTTTCCGTCAGCCAGGTATCGCCGCGGTGGCCGTAGTAGCCGAGGGCCGAGGCCGATACGAGCACCTGCGGCTTGCGTTTCAGCCTGGCGAGCGCCTCGGCGAGGAGTCGTGTCGGCCCCACGCGGCTCGCGCGCAGGCGCGTCTTCCTCGCCTCGGTCCAACGCCCTCCCGCTATGTTCTCGCCGGCGAGGTGCACGACGGCATCGAGACTCCCGAGTGCGGACGCGTCCAGCTCGCCCGACTCGGGGTCCCAGCGCGCTTCGTCCTGCGCCCGTGGAGTCCGCCGCACCATGCGCAGGACGTCGTGGCCGCCCGCCCTCAGGAACGGGACGAGCGCACCGCCGATGAGGCCGCTCGCACCGGTGACCGCCACCCTCATCCTGCGAGTCTAGCCCTCTGCCCGCGCCCGTGTCAGAATGCTTGGCCCACCGCGATCGGCGGACCCCCGGACGGGCCCCAGACCTAAGGAGACAGCGACTCGCATGCCCCAGTTCATCTTCACCATGAAGGACCTGCGCAAGGTCACCCCGCAGGGCAAGGAGATCCTGAAGGGCATCTGGCTCTCGTTCTACGGCGACGCCAAGATCGGCGTGCTGGGCGCCAACGGCGCCGGCAAGTCGACGCTGCTGCGGATCATGGCCGGCGCCGACAAGGACTTCGCCGGCGAGGCGTTCCCGGCGGAGGGCACGCGGATCGGCTACCTGCCGCAGGAGCCGCAGCTCGACCCGAAGAAGAACGTGCTGCAGCACGTCGAGGAGGCGGTCGCCGAGAAGCGGAAGATCCTCACGCGCTACGAGGAGATTTCGGCCAACTACTCCGACGACACCGCCGACGAGTTCTCGCGCCTGCAGGACCAGATCGACGCCCAGAACCTGTGGGACCTCGACCAACAGGTCGAGCACGCGATGGAGGCCCTGCGCCTGCCGCCAGGGGACGCCGACGTAAAGACGCTCTCGGGCGGCGAGAAGCGGCGCGTGGCACTCTGCCGCCTGCTGCTGCAGCCCGCCGACATGCTGCTGCTCGACGAGCCCACGAACCACCTCGACGCCGAGTCGGTGGCCTGGCTCGAGCGCTTCCTGAAGGACTTCAAGGGCTGTGTCGTCGCGATCACGCACGACCGCTACTTCCTCGACAACGTGGCCGGCTGGATCCTGGAGCTCGACCGCGGCGCCGGCATTCCCTGGGAAGGCAACTACTCCTCCTGGCTCGAGCAGAAGGACCAGCGCCTGACGCAGGAGGAGAAGGAAGTCTCGTCCCGGCGCCGCACGCTCGAGCGCGAGCTCGAGTGGATCCGTCTCGCGCCCCGCGCGCGCCAGGCCAAGGGCAAGGCGCGCATCACGCACTACGAGGAGATGCTGGCGGACGAGCAGGCGGCCGAGAAGCGCGACGACAAGCGCGAGATCATGATCCCGCCGGGCCCGCGGCTCGGCGACGTCGTGATCAACGCGAAGGCCCTGCGCAAGGGGTACGGCGACAACCTGCTGATGGACGACGTCAACTTCATGCTGCCGCGCGGCGGCATCGTGGGCGTGATCGGGCCGAACGGCGCGGGCAAGACGACGCTGTTCCGCATGATCCTGGCCCAGGAGAAGCCCGACGCGGGCGAGCTCAAGGTCGGCGAGACGGTGGCGCTGTCCTACGTGGACCAGAGCCGCGACAGCCTGATCGGCGACCGCTCCGCCTGGGAGGAGATCTCCGACGGCGGCAAGGACCTGGTGATGGTCGGCAAGCGCGAGATGAACTCGCGCGCCTACGCGGCCTCCTTCGGCTTCCGCGGTCCCGACCAGCAGAAGAAGGTGAAGGACCTCTCGGGCGGCGAGCGCAACCGGCTCCACCTCGCGACGCTGCTGAAGAGCGGCGGCAACGTGCTGCTGCTCGACGAGCCCACGAACGACCTCGACGTCGACACGCTGCGCGCGCTCGAGGAGGCGCTCATCTCGTTCGCGGGCTGTGCGGTCGTGATCAGCCACGACCGCTGGTTCCTCGACCGCATCGCGACGCACATCCTCGCCTTCGAGGGCGACAGCCAGGTGGTCTGGTTCGAGGGCAACTACCAGGACTACGAGGCCGACCGCAAGCGCCGGATCGGCATAGGCGCCGACCAGCCCCACCGCATCAAGTACCGCAAGCTCACCCGCTAGCGGGGGCGCGGGGGGCGCTCAGCCCCCCGATGGCTCAGTCCCGGCGGTTCGTTGGCTCGTTTCGTCCGTCCGTTGGCTCGTCAACTCACGCCGGCAGCCGACGCCCGATCGTCAGCCAGTACGCGAGCACGGCGAGCACCGCGGCAGAGGCCATCAGGAGCAGGAGTACCGCCGCGACGCGCCAGAGGGCGTAGTCGATAAGGCTGCGCAAGCCGTCCACCGCCGAGTCCACACCCCGGGTCTTGATCGCGTCCACCTCGACGAGCGTCTCGATGCGCTCCTGGCGGAGCGCCGCCACGAGCGCGATCCGTTCTTCGCGCACCGACGCGAGGACGGCGAGGCGCTCCGCGGTCACGTACTCGAGGGTCTGGACGCGCTGGGCGTTGACGCCCTCGAGCACGGCCCGGCGCTCGGCCGCGAGCATCTGGCGCACCGGCGACTCGGCGGCGCTTATCAGGCCGGGCACGTCGCCGAGCAGGTCGTTCGCGGTGCGGGCCGCGGTTCCCACGGCGTGGATGTCGCCGAGGGCCGTCTCCACGTCGTGCTCTCCCGTGGTCTCGGCGAGCAGGATCTCGGCCTGCCATCGCGCCTGCCTGGGCAGCACGGTCGCGTAGGTGTTCAGCCGCTGCGAGAGACTCTCGATCGTCTCCGAAACGTCGCCCACGGCCACGAAGGCGTCGCGCTCGCCGGAGCGCAGCTGCGCCATGTGCGAAGCGATCGACGCCCGCGACGCGAGCGCGCGCTCGACCGGGTGCTCCCTGGCCCAGCGCTCCACACGGGCGCGCGCCTCGTCGAACGCCACGGGCCCGGTCGTGATCCCTCGGATGAGCGCATCGGCGTCGGCCAGCAGGGCGCGCGCGGCCTCGCGGGCCAGGGGCTGCTGGGGTCCGAAGGCGTCGCGACCGTCGCCGTCTTCCACGTACTGAGCGATCTGGAACGCAAGCGCCCACACGTCGACGGCGCTCTCGAGTGGGTCGGCCCGAAAGGCCGCCGTGTACACCGCGGGCATCGTGTTGACCTTGACGTTGAGGGCGCGGCGGCGGATGGCCCGGTCCTGCGTCTCCTCGCGGATCCGATCGGCCGTGTACTCGATCCGGCCGGCCATGCGGTTGGCGAGGTCGTTCACGCGAGCCCGCAGCACCGCGGCGCTCACACTCATGCCGCCGGCCTTCTCCATGACGTCCGTCTGACGGTGGGCCGCCTTTGGCGCGCACCCCGCGACCAGGGCGAGACCCAAGAAGCTCACCCCGATCCCGGCCCACTGTGCACCCGTGCTGCGAGTGTCCCTCATCGCCTTGTCCTCCAAGGGGCGATTATCAGGGCAAGTCTTCAGCTCGACGCGATCGGGTACGCTTGAGCCGCGGAACCGTCACAGGGGGGTCTCATGACGTATGCGATGCGGTGGCGGTCTCTCCTGCTGGTCGCGGCGGCCGTCGTCGCCTGGCCGAGCCTGGCGGCCGCACAGGCTGCCGGCGTCCAGCCCGACACGCTCACCCCCGTCCGCTCGCTCGGGAAGCCGCCCGTTTGGAAGCCGTTCGTGGGCGGGTACTACGGCATCGACAGCACCGAAGACGACAAGAAGTACGGAGGCGGCGCGTTCTTCGGCGTCTACAAGGACCTGGTACCGTCGATCGCCGGGATCGGCGTGAGCGGCGAGGGGTACGTCGGCGGCTACTCGGGGGTGTCGGGCGCCAATGGCGGGTTCCGCGCGCTCGCCGACCTGCGCGGGCTCGGCCTGAAAGTCGGGTTCGACTACGACTTCCAGAAGACCGACGGGGCCTTCATCCTCTCGCTCACGCTGCCGCTGCGGCGGGGCGGCATCCTGGGCCGCGGCACGCAGTTCCGCGTGGACTGGCTTCCCGGTCGCGGGAACTCCTGGAACTTCGGCCTGCAGGTCCCGCTCGAGCCGCACATGGGCAAGACGCGTCCGCGCCACACGGACGTCGCCCTGCCGCGGGCGAGGAAGCCGGCGGCCCCGACCCTGGCCCCGCCGGTGGTGGCGGCGATGGCCGAGGTGCGGAAAGCCGCGCGCGCGGCCACGACCCTGAGCGCGATGTTCTGGCGCGACCACAAGTTCGACCGCGTGAAGTCCCTGGAGACGTCCCGCGCCGAGATGCGGGAGTTCCAGAAGTGGCTGCGCGAGACGGGCCCCCTGCGCCCGCGCGGCGCGCGCATGGAGAACGAGGTCGGGATCCTCCACGACCAGCTCGACCTGGCGTTCGGACTGGCCGCGGGCGTCCCCGAGGAGGAAGCGCGGTCCAAGGGTGCGCCGCTCGCGGCCGTCGCGCGCGAGGTCGTGCTCGACGAGGTTCTCTACCCGTACAACCGCCTCTTCGGCCAGTACAAGAAGCCCGAGGAGCTGTGGGGCCTCGCCGCGCGCGCCCGCGAGCGCTTTGCGGCGAGGCTCGCAGGCGCCGGCGCTCCCACCGCAGCGGGGGACGCCGCGCGACTCGTGTTCGAAGACTACCTGCGCGCGATCGAGGAGCTCCGGGCTTGGGGGTTCGGGCAGCACCTGGCCGACTCGCGCGTCATGTGGCTTCCACTCCAGCTCGCGCTGCGGCCCGAGCAGCACGACACGCAGGAGGAGCTCGACGCGATCCTGTCGCGGGCGCAGCGCACGCCGCTCACGACCGGCAACAACGTCTTCTACTGGAACGGGCAGCAGTGGCAGCTGTCGCTCAAGAAGAGCATCCACGAGACACGGGACTACCACGTGCTCTGGCTCCACGACTACGACGGCGTCGATGGCGCGGGCAACGCCGACGACATCGGCTACTTCATCAGCGTGGAGGGCTACCTGAAGGCCCTCACGGAGCGCGTGCGCGAGTTCGACACGACCGGGACGCTCCCCGTCTACATGATCCTGGTGGACCTCAACTACTGGGAGGGCAACCAGGGCCGGCTCTACACCGACCTGCTCCAGGACCCGCTGCATGCCCGAGCGCGCCTGCCGCGGCAGGACGTGGAGAAGAACCGGCGGATCCAGGAAGCGACCGAGCGGGCGCTCGCGGAGCTGCGCGAGGCGGTCGCGGGCTCGAAGCGGCTGCAGGAGGCAGCGGCCCGGCGCGGGGAGGGCTGGCTGCGGAAGTACGTCGCCGTGCACCTCAACGTGATGAACCCGGCGGACTTCTCTTTCCGCTCGAACAAGCTGATCGGCTACCTGCCGATCGCGCCCGACACGATCGTGCGCGACCACCGCAAGATCGTGTTCTTCGACCTGACGGAGCTCGATCCTGGAAAGGGTGCGGCGCTCTACGGCGGCGTCGGCGTGGGCGAGCAGTACGCGACACCCACCTGGGAGGACCGCGCGGTCCGGCTGGTGGGGCCCGCGGCCCTCACCCTCAAGGCCGCGGCGCGCCGCTACCTGGAGCAGAACGGCTTCCGTGGCGACGACATCCCGGCTCCGCTGCGGGCGCTCCCGAAGCCGGCCGACTACGACGCGAAGGTGAAGGCGCTCGAGGCCCGGGGCTGGACTGCGAGGGCGATGGAGGTCCACAACGAGCGCGGCTTCGCGCAGAAGGACGCGAGCATCGCCTCGGCCGTGCTCTACACCTTGATGCCGTCGGGCAGCCTGATCGTGGTGCCGGACTCGATCTGGACCCACGAGCTGTGGGCGGCGCAGCTCTTCGGCGCGGCGCTGCGCGGCTGCCACGTCTACGTGATCGCGCCCGCCGCGACGAACGCGCCCTCGGCCGGCTTCCCGCAGCTGTCGCGCACGCGCGAGATCTGGAGCCGCTTCATCGAGGCGCGGCAGATCCTCGGCCCCGATCTCGCGGAGCGGGGCGGCCGGCTGCGCGTGGGCCTCTACACGCGCGAGGCCGGCGTCAACGACGTCGAGGCGCACCTCGGGCAGCTCCACCGCACGTTCGAGCGCTACCCGTTCCTGAAGGAGGAGTTCCCGTTCCCCGAGGACTTCTACGCCAGCGTCGGCAAGGGGGAGGAGTTCCTCGCGGCGTCCGGCTACACGCCCGCCGACGACCGGCTGCCCGAGGACGCGAAGGCGCGCGACCCCAAGATGCACCGCAAGACGCAGCTTTTCATCACGAGGGACACGCTCGCCGCGATCGTGCACGACCCGCGCACGCGGAGCGTGATCGCCAGCCAGACGCGGTTCGTCGCGAAACAGGGGATCGTCTTCGACGTGGAGGACCTGGAGCCGGCGCGCACCGACCTCACGAGGATGTTCCGCCCCTACCTCGACGTGGTTCGCGACCTGCCCGCGGGCGTGCGCGAGAAGACCGTGATGTACATGACGGTGGGCTCGCTCAACAAGGACGCTCGCGGCATGATGACGGACGGCGAGGTGCTGCAGGTGACCGCGGGACCGTGGTCGATGTGGGCCGTCGCGGACATGTGGGTCCTCACCGGGTCGACGACCTGGATCGAGAGCCAGGAGGAGCTCGACCGCCTGTTGCCCCCGTACACGGAGCGGCAGCGGCGTATCGGACGCTGGGTGCGGAAGGTGATTTGAGGCCGTG
>Ga0210377_10003286_pt1 | contig 13929 bp, 20 predicted proteins | sample PLM4_65_b1redo_FD_155480 | JGI IMG/M metagenome (GOLD analysis project Ga0210377, IMG submission 155480) | Groundwater sediment microbial communities from an aquifer in East River, Colorado, USA - PLM4_65_b1 redo | ecosystem: Environmental > Terrestrial > Soil > Riparian zone | place: USA: East...
CGCCGACCTCCTGCGCCCGAAACGATCGCGTCCTATTGGAGAGTGGTCGTCCCGATCATTGCGTTCTTTCTCGGGGGGTTCATAGTGGTCTATGACATCGTGATCGAGCCCCCGATCGACCAGACGACCAGCATCATCGGCGTTGTGATCGCAGGGTTCGGGCCTGCTATCCGGGACGTGCTGGGGAAGTGATCCATATGCCGCGCACGCATAACGCTCGGCGACCGATCAGGTGGCACCGTTGGGTGCCCGTGCTCGTCCTGGCGAGCATCGTCGTAGTCTCCGCTCCTGGCGCCGGGCTCGTCGCGACCGGGCTCGTGTTCATCCTCATGGGCGTGACGCGTTGAACGTGCGCGTCCGCGAGCGCGCCCGGCTGATGGCGCGCACGCCGGTATCGCTCGGGGTGTGGGCAGTCCTCGTGATCGTGAGCGTCGGCCTGACTCTCGTCATGCACGAGAACGACGAGAAGAACCGCGCCAAGCTCGCCGCCGCGCAAGTCGTCATCGAGCGCAACACGCTCGCGACGCGGTCACTCGCGAACGCGCTCCGCGAGGCGAGCCTCGACGCCTGCCGTCGCGATCGCGTCTCGCGGCTCAACTCCAACGAGTTCGCGACCACGCTGCGCGTATTGCTCCTGAGCGGAGCGAAGGCTCGGCGCGCGCATGCGGCGCTCCCGACCACGGCTCCTGCAAGCCGCGTGATAGACCTCGAAGCGGCGCGCGCGACCGAACACCTCGTGGCTTCGCTGCACGACGCCGAGATCGTGGACTGTACGAAGGTCGTCCCGCCCGCCGATACCCCCCGGTGACCAAGCCCTATAGCGGGGCTCGACATCGGAGGGACCATGCCCGGCACCGACCTCGAACTCGTCCAGTCCGCGACGGGGCTCGCGACGCCCGACCCGCTCCGCACGAGCGAAGGGCTCGCCGGCGCGGTCGTCGCGGCCGTCGCCGCGTTCTACGTTCTCTTTCTCGACAAGGCGCTGACGGCCGAGCAGGCGACGGCAATCGCGCTCGGCATCGGCGCGGTCTGGACGCTCGCGCAGTTCGCGCACGCCGCGTACGTGCGCGGCAAGCGCGCGCAGAGCGGCGGCCTCTCGCCGACGGTCATCGTCGAGGGCACGGCCACGGGCTCCGACCCCGGCGACCACTAGCCCGTGGATCGCGCCCCGTACCTCGGGCGGTTGAAACTCGGCTCGACAGGAGAGCCGGTCGTGCTGCTCAAGCGCGCGCTGCGAGCAGCGGGGCTCCTGCCGGGCAAGGGTCGACCGTCGGGGTTCCTCGGGCCGTTCGCCGTCCGCGCGCTCGTGCAGCTCGGCCGCGCCGACAAGCTGCCTCCGCGGAAGAAGGGCGGCGCGTGGCGGCGAGGGCTCCGGCGTTTCGAGACGGGCGGCATCTACGGCCCCAATGCGCACCGCAAGCTCGCCGTCTACTACGACGACTTCGGCGCCAGCCGGCTGCGCGCGATCACGCGAGCTCGGCAACTCGCGAGCGTGCGCGCCGCCGGCGTCGGCGCGTGCCGACTCGTCATCGCTCGACGCGCGAACATCCACTACACCCAGTCGGCGCGGCGCATGAGCGGCGTCCGCGGGCGGCTCCTACCGTTGCGGTATGGGACGTGGGAGGATTGCTCGAGCGAAGCGACGTGGATCGCGTGGGTGATGGACCAAGCCGCGCGCCGGTTCGGCGGGCGCGTGCCCGACCCGAACGGGCTCGGCTACAACGGGCAGGGCTACACCGGCACTCAGACGGCGAACGGCATCCCGGTCAACCCGTACACCGCGCCGATCCTGGCGTTCCTGTTCTACGCGAGCCGCGGCCGCATCGGACACGTCTCGGTCAAGATGAGCGCGACCCACGCGATGAGTTTCGGCTCCGAGGTGGGCCCGCTCGAGGTGCGCACGAACTACCGGACGCCCGTCGCCGCGCGCGTCTACCCGATCATCCTCCCCGATTGAAAGGTCGACCCATCCCATGAGACTCCGGATCGTTCTTCTGCTCGCCGTGCTCGTCGCGGCGCTCGCCATCGGCGCGGCGCCCGCGAGCGCCGCCAACTGCAACGCAAGCGCCACTCAGACCACGTACCACGCTACCCCGAGCGGCAATTTCGTGTTCAACGCGATCCTCAGCGGCTGCACGGGCGTCAGTCAGGTGCGGTTCATCCGCGCAGGCACCGGCTGGAGCGACTTCAGTATCTACTCATTCTTCGGTGCGCCGAACCCGCCGCAGGTCGACGTGCTTACGAAAGTGCCCGTGAACGGATACGCGGCGACGAGCATCTATACGTGGTGTTGGTTCGCGTGGCCCGCGGTCCACTCGATCAACGCGCAGTTCAAGTGGCAGATCAAGAACGCCGCGTATCCGTACAACTGGGGGACGACCCCCACGACCGTCGGGCCGCGACACGACATCATCGGCTGCTAGAGAAGCACGAGAGCCCCCCGCGTCCTGTGGATGGCGCGGGGGGCTCTCTCGTGCTGCGGTCCGATTCGACTGGGTCGCGCGGCGGGCTACATGGTGACCACCTCCCATCGAGGGCCGTCAGGCCGTCGCGTCGAAGTCTAGTGAGGCCGCGCTCCTGCATCGAGCGACCGGCGCCTCACGCGCAGGCATTGCAGGGCCGGGTAGGCGCGGTGCCCGGCCCATTCGTCGCCGGGGTTGCCGTTCGGACCGGCGTGGTAGTGGACGACGACGAATCCGTGGGTGATGGCGCCGACGCTCGTCACGGCGAGCGCGATGCTGCCGGGCTCGTCGATCACGTCGCCGACGATGAGGTCGAGCGCGCGGCGCTCCGTGAAGGGGACTTCGGGGTCGTGGGTGCGGTCGGTCATCACGATGCCTCGATCGTGTCGAATGTCCAGCCGAGGTCGAGGACGTACTCGCCGTCGCGCGGCTCGATGCGCGCTGGGTCGAGGGGGCCAGCGTGCGTGGGCGGGGTGACGATGAGCGTGTCGCCGTCGAACGAGAGCACTTCGCAGTCCTCGGGGTACTCGTGCGCGGGCTGGCAGGCGATCAGCGCCTCGACCTGCGCGCGGCCCATCACCGGGACGGCCCACCCGTTCCACCGTGCGGGAAGGATGCGCAGCGCGTCGAGCGCCGGGCCCATTTCCCACGCGACCATGACGCTCGGCTCGCGAATTGGGCCGACGATCGTGCGGAGGCTATCCACGATGCGAGCGACGAGCACGACGACGCCCGTCTCACCGCAGTCCTCGCCGAGCGTGTCGGCGATCCGGCCGAGGCGCTCGTCCGCGCGGAACTTGTAGATGCCGCTGCTTCGCTCGCCTTCGGACCATTCGGGCCAGAGCGCGGCGATGATGCCGAGGACGGCGTCCTCCTCGGAAGCCTTGAGCCCCCACGGCCCGGCGTACGTGTTGAGGTATCCGACGGCCGCGCGCTGGGTCGTCTCGTCGGCCGCGGCGAACGCGGCGCGGAACTCGTCGTCGCACGAGTCGGCGAGGATGGCGGGGTCGATGCTGGCGAGGTGGTCGGTCATCGTGTGGCTCCTTGGATCACGCGCTTGGACGGATCGGAGTGCGGGGCTTCGGGGCAGACGACATGGGCGTGCTCGGCGTAGCCTTCGGTGACGCGCGCGATGGCGTCGATGCCTTCGCGGAGTGGGATGCGGCAGTTCGCGCATCGCATTTTCCCGCTGGCGAGGGCGGAGACGGAGAAGGGTGTCGACCTCATGCCCTCAGTATACACCGAACGACGTACAGTGCAAGTCGCTCGACGTACGTCCCCCGATCGTGGTACATTAGTTGTACGACGTACATGTACCCGAACGAGAGGACACCCATGCGACCAGCCCTCGCGTGCGCAATGGCGATAACCGTCGCCGCGCTCACGCTCCCCGCCGGCGCTCGATCTGCCGACTACGGGAACCTCCGCGGCGCCGTGTTCTACGCCGCTCGAGCCGTCGACGCGCACGGCTCGTCTTGGCGCGACGGCAACCGGCACCGCTTCCGCGTGGTCGGCTGCGACGCCGAGGCTCGCGTGCTCCCGAGTGGCCGCGGGCACGTCGCGGTCGCCTGCGCGACTGGCCGCGGATGGCTGCTCTCGATCGCGCTCCGCGAGCCGGGCGGGAGGTGGCGCCCATGATCGGCACCGACCTCGCAGCGCTGCGCGCGAAACGCGGCCTCTCTATCCGCGAGGTCGCCCGGCGCGCGGGCATGAGCCCGAGCAACCTCTCCGAAATCGAGCGCGGCCTGCGCGACCCGCAGGCGAGCACGATCGACAAGATCGCCGAGGCCCTCGGCGCAGCCGTCCACTTCCGATCGGACGGCGAGCCCGTCGCGGTCGAGGACTTGACCGGCGACGTACCCGAAATCCCCTAACCGAAGGACCCCGAACATGGCCGCGGACACACCCCGCCCGACCGGCGAGCGACTCGCGTTGCTCTCCGCGAACATCGACGAGCAGAGGAACGCGACGATCACGCTCCGGCTCGATCTGACCGGCGACGAAGGCGACGCGATTCGCAGCGTCGCCGTGATGCTCGCCGAGGCCGTCGACCTCGTCGACGAGGTACTCGCCAAGCGCGCGAACGTGGAGGGACCATGACCGGGCAAGAACTCGCCACGACGAAGCCCGCGACGACGCTCGCGACAGTGATCGCGCAGGCCGGCGTCGAGGTCGTCGAAGTCGACGGGGTGCGCAGGATCACGTTCCCCGACAACCTCCGCGAGCGCTTCAACGTGCTCATGCCGGTGGACGAACTCGTGCAGGCGAACCCGCTATGGAGCCCCGGCCTCAAGGCCGTCACGCTGACCATCGACGAGCACACCTACAAGGGCCAGAAGGACTCGGAAGCGGCGCTCAACAAGGCGGGCGTGATGCTGCTCGCGCGCACCGCCGGCGTCGAGGTCGTCTCGACAGAGCGCCTCGAGCGCTCCCGGTTGAAGGACGCGGAGATCGGATGGCAGGCGACCGTCCGCACGCGCCGGAGCGACGGGACGTGGGAGACGGCCGTCGACTCGCGCGTCATGGACATCGACGAGGAACGCGCGGCGATCGAGCATCAGGTCCGCTCGGCCGAGGCGTACTACGCGAAGCAAGACAATCGCGCGCCGAAGTCCGAGGCCGTGCTCATGGCTGCGGTCAAGGGTCGGTGGACGAACGAGCGCCCGCACTTCGACGCGAAATGCGAGACGAAGGCGATCCTGCGCGCGATGCGCCACCTCGTCGGCATCCCGCACGCGTTCCCGAAGTCCGCATTTACGAAGCCGTTCCTCGTCGTCACGTACTCGCTGACGCCGGACTACGACGACCCCGAGACGATGCGCATGCTGCTCGCCGAAGGCATCGGAGCCACTCAGCGGGCGTTTCCCATCGGCCCCGCGCAGGGTGAGCTACCGCCCGCACCGGAGCCCGAAGCGCCGGGAGGGGCGCAGGAGCCCCCCGCAGCCGCGCCGGAAACGTCCCCGCCCGCCGAGTCCGCAGCCGCGCCGGCCGCAGCCGAGCCCGACGGCTCGGGCGCGGACGCCGCGAAGTTCGCCGAGGCCGAGCGCTACGTCGTCCAGATGGGGAAGCACCGCGGCAAGACCATCGCGCAGCTCGCCAGCGCGCCCGCTGACGGCGAAGGCAAGATGACCGGGATGGAGTACCTCCGATGGCTCGCCGGACGCGAGGCGACCACCCACCCCGGACGCATGCTCAAGGACATGATCGTCACCTACCTCGAGGGAGCCCCGAAGTGACCGACGAAGCCGCCACCCCGGCACCCCTACCCGACATCCCCCGCGACGAGACGGGCCAGTCCTCGATCAAGCTGACCCGCAACGCCGCGGGCAACGTGCAGATCGAGGTCAAGGTCTACGCGACCGCCAACGACGAGACGAGCGTCGGCGAGGCCGAAGCGCTCGCCGTGGGCATCATGGAGCGGCAGATCAACAAGTGGCCGATGGTGCGGAAGTGACGCGCCTCGCGTTCGCCGCTGACCTTCACCTCGGGGCGGGGGAGCGCCTCGCAGACCAGCGCGCCGCGTGGGTCGAGGCGTGCGAGTTCGCGGCCTCGAGTGCCGATGCGTTGATTGTCGCCGGCGACATCTTCCACCGCGCGCGACCGACGCCCGAGGAGCTCGCAGCGTTCGCCGCCGGGCTCGACGCGGTCGGCGTCGTCCACGCGATCCCCGGCAATCACGACTTCGGCGAGCGCGTCGGCATCACCGCACTCGAGGTAATCGCGAAGGCTCGCGATTGGGTCAGCGTCTACATGACCCCCGACGTGGTACAGATCGGCGACGCGCTCGTGGGGTTCCTGCCGTGGACGCCGACGAAGCCGACGCCCGACGAGCTCGTGCGGATCGCGCTCGGGCTCCGCGCCAAGCGCCCGCCCTTCGACTCCGACATCGACCTCGACCGGCTACTCGTCGCGCATTGGGCGATCTCCGGCTCGAGCCTCCCGAACGGCGCGAGCGTCGAGGAGGTGCTCCGGCGCGAGCCGATCATCCCCGCGGACATGATCGAGGCGTGCGACTTCGCGCTCGCCCTGGCGGGGCATATCCACAAGGCGCAGACGATGCGCCCCGGCGTCGCCTATATCGGGTCGCTCATGCCGGTCGATTTCTCCGAGGCCGACGACGAGCACGGCCTCGTGCTATGGGACTCGACCCGGCCGCGCGAGTTCACACGCCGGACGATCGGCTCGCGCCAACTCGTGACCATCGACGCCGGTCGGCTCGACGCCGACGGGCTCGGCTTCGAGGAGCTCGCGAACACGATCGCCGAACTCGACGAGGGCGCCATCGTGCGCGTCAAGTACGAAGCGACACCCGACGAGCACCGTCGCGTCGACGCGGGCATGATCGCCGATCTCGTCGCCCACGCGGGCGGCACGCTCGCGAGCGTGATGCCCACCATCGAACGCGCCGAGAATCAGCGCGGCGAGTTGCTCGACGAGGACGCGACGCCAGTCGAGCAGATGCAGGCGTGGCTCGCCGAGCAGGCCGGGCTCGATGCTGCGACCATGCAGCGGATGATCGACGAGACGGCGCGCTATGTCGCCGAGGAGGCGGGATCGTGAACGTGTGGCTATGGATCGCGTTCGTCGCGCTCGTGGCGGCGGGCGTACTGCAAACGCTCATTCTCGTGCTGCGCGCAATCATCCGGAGCGGCCGCGCGAAGGGTGGTCGGTCGTGAACATCGAGCGCGTCATCGTCGAGAACTTCCGGAGCCACCCCGAGAGCGACCTCTCGATCCCACTCGGCGCGACCGCCGTCATCGGCGTGAACGGCGCCGGGAAGTCGAGCCTCATCGCGGCCATCGACTACGCCCTGTTCGCCGGTCGCGGCGAGGGCGCGCGCTACCTCCGGCGCGGCGCGACGCGGATGCTCGTAAGCGTGACCGTCGAGCACCGCGGGGAGCGGTACTCGATCGCCCGCGGGTACTCCGCTAGCGGCGGCGGGAGGCCATCGCTCGAGTTCTTCCGCGACATGGGCGACAACGCCGAGCAACTCACGTTGGAGTCGATCGACGCCACGAGTGATCGGATCGTGCGGACGCTCGGGGTGAATCGCGAGACGATGCGCGCATCGAGCGTGCTCATGCAGGGCGACTCGGGCGCGTGGACGGAGGCCGACCCGGCCGACCGCAAGCGCGTCCTCTCGACGATCCTCGGGCTCGACGTGTGGCCGCGGCTCGCGCTGCTCGCGCGCGCCGACCTACAGCACGCCGCCGAGGCCGAGGCGCGCGAGGTCGTGAACGATCGCCGGCGAGCCGAGTTGGAAGTCGAGCTCGCGGCGATCGTCGAGCAGCGCGTCGAACTCGACCAGCGCGCCGAGGACGCGGGCGCCGACGTTAGTCGCGCCGAGGCGACACTCGCCGTCGCGCGCACGCGACTCGAGGAGGCGCGGGGTGTCGCCGAGGCGCGACGCGACTACGACGCGCGCGTAAACGCTGCGCGCAACGCCGTCGAGCGACTCACGGACGCGCGGCACCGACTCGCCGAGCACGACCGCCTCGCCGCGAGCATCGCCGAGCACACGACCAACGCCGACGATCTCCCCGAACTCGAGGCGTCGCTCACGGACGCGCGCAACTACGCCGAGGCGTGGCGCGTCGCCGAGCGCGCGCAGGCGGACGCGAATCGCGAGGCCGACTCGGCGACGCGCGCCGAGCAAGCCGCGGGCGTCGAACTAGACCGGCTCTCGACGCGGCTCCGGCAGATGGTGGACGCCCCGAGCCCGACGTGCCCGACGTGCGCGCAAGCGCTTGATCTCTCCGCCCGGCTCGTGGCCGAGACAACGCTACGCGCCGAGGCCGACGCGCAGGCGCTCGCCGTGAGCTCGGCTACCGCGGCAATGGAGGCTGCGATCCGCGCCGCGGACGAGTGCGACAAGTTCCTCGCCGATCATGCCGAGCCCGACCCCGATGCGTTCGCCGACCTCGAGTTGCGGATCGCGGCCGCGCGCCGAGCCGAGGCCGGGCGGGAGCAGGCGCGCGAGTACGAGTCGCTCCGCGAAACGCTGGCCGGCGGCGTGGCCCGCGCGGACGCCGAGCACGCCGCGGCCGAGGCCGCGATCGGGCCCGCGCCGCCGGAACTCTCGACCTCACTCGGGGAGCACGAGCTCGCCGTCCAGACGGCCGAGCGCGAACTCGGCCGGCTCGCCGGCGCCGAGCGCGAAGCTGGCGAGCAGGCCGCGCGCCTCGTCGGCCGCTTCGAGGCGCTCACGGAGCAGCACGCCGAGGTCGAGGGGGCGCCCGCCGCGCTCGAAGCGGCACGCCTCGACGTTGGCCTCTACACGCGCTTACAGGACGCCTACGGCCGCGACGGCGTACCCGCCGTCGTCGTCGACCAACAGGCCGTCCCGGCGATCGAGGCGAACGCGAACGGCGTCCTCGAGCAGCTCGGCGTCGGCATGCGCGTCGAACTCCGGACGCAGCGCGCCACGAAGCAAGGCAACGTCCGCGAGACGCTCGACATCATCGTCCACGCGGCCGGCGGGGAGAGCGTCTATGGCGACTTCTCGGGCGGCGAAAAGACGCGGCTCAACGTCGCGCTGCGCATCGCGCTCGCGATCCTGCTCTCCAACCGGCGGGGCGCGGACGTGCGCACGCTCATCGTCGACGAGCCCGAGTACCTCGACGTCGACGGCCACGAGCGGCTCGCCGAGTTGCTCCGCTCCCTCAGCGTCGAGCGCTTCGACCGCGTCCTGCTCATCAGCCATGAGGCCGCGATGCTCGACGCGCTCGACCAGTCCATCATCATCGCGAAGGACGCCCACGGCGACTCCCGAATCGAGGGCGCATGAGGGGCGGCAAGGCGCGCGCGCGGCGCTACACGCCCGACGCGCCCGAACTCATCCGCACCGCGCGCGCCGCGCGCGGCTTGTCGCAAACCGAACTCGCACGACGCTGCTACACGACGCAATCCGCGATCAGTCGCCTCGAGCGCGGCCACGCATCGCCCAGCGTCGCAACGCTCCGCGTGATCATGCGCGCGCTCGACCTCGACCTCGTCCTCGGCTGGCATGAGTCGTGACGCCGTCTCTCTGTTCTCCGGAGTCGGAGGGCTCGACCTCGGCCTCGAACGCGCCGGATGGACGACCATCCTCCAAGCCGAGAAAGACCCCTACTGCCGCGCCGTCCTCGCCCACCGATTCCCCGGCGTCCCCTGCCTCGCCGACGTTGCCCTCGTGGCGCAAGGCGACGAAGGCGCACGGACCCGACGACCTCGAACGGTGGGAGCAGACGACGATCGCCGGGACGCTGAGCGATCACTCTCTCGGGCTTCCGGGCTCCGTGCTGACCTCGTCCACGGCGGGTTCCCCTGCCAAGACGTATCCAAGGCCGGAAAGCGACGAGGGATCGCCGGAGCCCGCTCCGGATTGTTCTTCGAGTTCGCCCGAGTCGTTGACGCTATTCGACCCGCATGGCTCCTCGTTGAGAACGTGGACGGGCTGCTCACCTCGAACGATGGTCGGGACTTCGGAGTCGTCTTGGGAACGCTGGCCGACCTCGGGTACGGCCTCGCGTGGCGAGTGCTCGACTCACGATATTTCGGAGTCCCCCAACGACGCCGTCGAGTGTTCATTGTCGGCCATCTTGGAGGCGACTGCGCACCCGCGCTACACGCTCTCTGCGAGAGCTGCGCGGGGGATCTTGAGGCGGGCCGCTGTACGTGGCAGGAACCTCCCGCCGGTGCTCGAGGACGCTCTCCGGCAAGTAGCGGGGGAGGCGGAGACGTGAGCCCGCCGGTCACGGCCAAGTGGCCGAAAGGCTCGGGCGGCCCCGCCGGCGACGAGACGCAGAATCTCCACGCGTGGGCAGGCTCGGCCGTCGAGGAGGACCTGGCCGCGCCGCTGCTAACGCAGACCGGCGGGTTACGCTCGACCGACATCGACGGCGCGACATGGGTCGCCTCTCCCGCGATCACGTTTACCCTCCAACCCGCAGACAAGATCGGCGGCAAAGGCGCGCTCGTCGGACTCCCGATCGACACCGCCCCCGCGCTCGACACGACCGCCGAAGCGCGCTTGAGCGACCGCGGGGTCCGCGTTGCGGGCGAGTTCGGGGTGCGACGTCTCACCCCCCGTGAGTGCGAGCGGCTCCAATCCTTCCCCGACGACTGGACGGTCGTGCCCGGCGTGAAATGCCCGGACACGCGCCGCTATGCCGCGATGGGTAACGCCGTGACCGTCAATGTCGCCGAGTTGATCGGGCGCCGCATGCTCGCGATCGACGCGGGGCTCGCATGATCGAGCCTTGGTACTCCGACGACGACGCGACGCTATACCTCGGCGACGCCGCGGAGCAGCTCGCGGCACTCCCGCCCGCGAGCGCGCAATGCCTCGTCACGAGCCCGCCGTTTTGGAATCTGCGCGACTACGGCGTCGAGGGTCAGATCGGCGTCGAGGCGACGCCCGAGGAATGGGTCGAGCGGCTCGTGGCCGTGATGCGCGAGGCGAAGCGCGTGCTCGCCCCCGACGGCGTCTGCTGGATCGAAGTCGGCGACACCTACGCCACCAAACCCAACAACAACGCGTACCACGGCAAGGGCGTTGATACGTCCGGGCTGGCCGGTGGTGGCGACTACCAGGCCGCGGCCCGTGCTCTCGGCGAGACGGGCCCGCCTCCCGGATGTAAAGCCAAGGATCTTGTCGGCGCGCCCTGGCTCCTAGCCTTCGCCCTACGCGCAGACGGCTGGTACCTCCGCTCAGACACCATCTGGGCCAGACCCAACCCGATGCCCGAAAGCGTCACCGACCGGCCCACGAAAGCGCACTCCTACGTGTTCCTGCTCACCAAGAGCGCGCGGTACTACTACGACGCCGATGCAATCAGCGAGCCGGTGCTGCCCGACTCGATCGCGCGAGCCGACCGCGGCTCGCGCTACGACGACCCGCTCGTGCGCGCGAGCGTGCCCTACGCCGCGCCACGGCCACGAGTGAAGAAGCGCACCGTCCGCGAGGGCGTGGACACGAACGGCGGCGGGCAGGGCTCGGGCTCGATGACGTGGGGCGACCGCGCGAACGCTCGCAGCGTATGGACGATCCCGACCGAGTCGACCGCGTTCGATCACTACGCCGTCATGCCGATGCGCCTCGCGACGAAGTGCATCCTCGCCGGGTCGCGCCCTGGCGACGCGATCCTCGATCCGTTCATGGGGTCGGGCACGACGGCGCTCTCCGCGCGCCGGTGCGGTCGGCGCAGCATCGGTATCGAGTTGAACGAGGCGTCGCTCGCGATCGCGGCCGACCGGCTCGCGCAGCAGGGGATTGGCGCATGACGTTCCTCGACGACGGCGCCGTGCGCGTGATCCACGGCGACTGCATCGAGGTCATGGCGTCCCTGCCGGCTGGCAGTGTCCACGCGATCGTGACGGACCCGCCGTATGACCTCACGGCCGGGAAGAAGGGCGGTTCGGGCGAGGCGAGTCTGAATCTCGATTCGCCGTATGGCCGCTCGCGCATCGGCACCGGCGGCGGTTTTATGGGTCAGGAGTGGGACTCGACCGGCGTCGCTTTCGATCCGGCGACGTGGCGTGCGGCGCTGCGCGTCCTCGCGCCGGGGGGGTACCTCGTCGCGTTCGGCGGGACGCGCACGGCTCATCGAATGGTCTGCGCGATCGAGGACGCGGGCTTCGAGATCCGCGACACGCTTGCGTGGCTGTACGGCTCGGGGTTCCCGAAGTCGCTCGACGTGAGCAAGGCGATCGACAAGGCCGCCGGCGTGGAGCGCGAGGTCGTCGGCATGTCGGAGCACGCCAGCGGCATCGCGGACGGCAACGCGGGGCCACAGAGCCGCGACACGGACTTCGCGTGGGCGAACGGTAAGTCGGTCGCGGCGCACTACCCGATCACCGCGCCCGCGACGGAGGACGCGAAGGCATGGCAGGGTTGGGGGACGGCGCTCAAGCCCGCGCACGAGCCGATCACCCTCGCCCGCAAGCCCCTCGTCGGCACCGTCGCCGCGAACGTCCTCGAGCACGGCACGGGCGCGCTCAACATCGACGCCTGCCGCATCGCAAGCGATGACCTCAATCCGTCGCTACGGATACGCGAGGCGGCGCTGCGAAACGGACGCGCCCCGACCGATCCTGGCGCACCGGATGGGACGGGTGGTGGCCCGACGGGCTGGGTGAATAGAACGTCTCTTGACTCATTCGCTGCGCCCCGTGAGGGCGAGGCCACGGGTCGTTGGCCGGCGAACGTGATCCTCGACGAAGAGGCCGCGCGGCTGCTCGACGAGCAGACCGGCGAACTCCACTCTCAGGACCCCGCGACGCGCGGCAACCGACCGACGACGTCGATCTTCGGCGGGACGGGCGAGCACGTCAACGGTGGCGGCGTGGGCGACAAGGGCGGCGCGAGTCGTTTCTTTTACTGCGCGAAGGCGAGCAGCGCCGAGCGCAACGCCGGGCTCGACGGGTTCGCCGAGACGGCGAGCGCTAAACTCGGAGCCGGGATGCGCTCAAGCGTCGGTCGGCCCGCTGAGGGCTCAACGATGAGCGAGGACCGCACCGCCCGCAACTCGCACCCGACGGTCAAGCCTGTCGATCTCATGCGGTGGCTCGTGCGTCTCGTGGCGCCGCTGGGCGGGGTCGTGCTCGACCCGTTCATGGGGAGCGGCACGACCGGCATCGCGTGCGTGCTCGAGGGCGTGAGGTTCGTCGGGATTGAGCGCGAGGCCGAGTACCTCCCGATCGCCGAAGCGCGCATCCGCCACGCCGAGAAGCGCCACGCGCGCGGCCTGCCATTCGTCGACCCCGACCCGATGACCGAACGCCCGCTTGACGGGCAACTCGACCTCCTCGGCGCATTCGCGACCGAGGCTATCGACACCCCGAAGGGGGAAGCATGAACCGTAAGACGATCATGGCGCTCGGCGCCGCACTCACTCTCGCGCTGGCCGCGACCGCGGTCGCGGGCACGCGCGACATCGGCATCCCGAGCGCCGCCATGAACGGCGTCCCGAGCGCCGTCAGCCTCAAGACAGGCGCGCTCAAGCCGCGCTCGGTCGGGCATCACCAGCTCAAGAACTCGATCGTGTCGTGCGAGAAGCTCTCGGGCGATCTGCGCGTGAAGCTCTGCAAGGGCGGGCTCGCGATCCCCGGCCCGAAGGGCGACGCGGGCGCGGCCGGCGCGAGTGGCGCTCCGGGCGTGAAGGGCGCCGACGGCGTCGCAGGCGCGACCGGCGCGCAGGGCAACCGCGGCGACGGCACGATCATCGTCAACCCCGACACGCCCGGCATCTGCCTCACGAACCCGAGCGTCCACCTGACCGCCGACGGCGTCGTGTTCGGGCCCTACCAGAGCAACGAGCAGGGCGGATCGGTCTGCGTCGACCCCGGCGACGGGCTGCACTTGCGCGACCTCGCGCACCTCTCGTACACCGCGTCCTTCTCGGCCACGAGCGACAACGGCGACGCGCCCTACTTGCGCGTGTTCTTGAACGGCGACGCCGACGACCTGATCTTCTCGCCCTCGACG
>Ga0210377_10003287_pt1 | contig 13927 bp, 13 predicted proteins | sample PLM4_65_b1redo_FD_155480 | JGI IMG/M metagenome (GOLD analysis project Ga0210377, IMG submission 155480) | Groundwater sediment microbial communities from an aquifer in East River, Colorado, USA - PLM4_65_b1 redo | ecosystem: Environmental > Terrestrial > Soil > Riparian zone | place: USA: East...
AAACCCCTTGACGTTGTCGGCTAAACTGGAGTAAAAAGCGCGCTGGTGTTTGATTCAAAGTATCTGCAGTACTGGTTTTGCCGTGTGCGATCTTAGATTCAAACAGTTTCGCGGGGAATCTCCCCGTTTTTTAGTAAGGAAGTAATCACATGGCAACTGGTACCGTAAAATGGTTCAACGATGCAAAGGGTTTTGGTTTTATCACTCCCGATGACGGCAGCGAAGATCTGTTCGCGCACTTTTCAGCAATCAACATGAGTGGATTCAAGTCCCTCAAAGAAGGCCAGAAGGTAACCTTCGAAGTAGTACAAGGCCCTAAAGGCAAGCAAGCTTCCAACATCCAGGCTCCTTAATCGGATCTTGAGTTGGTAAAAAGGCCCGGCACGCAAGTGCCGGGCCTTTTTTTAACATCCACAGAAAAGGAAATCCTTTCCGGGGGTGTCTAACCCAGGTTGATGGGCACAAACATTTGCTGTTCGCCGCGCATGATCAACAAAGCCAGGCTTTTGGCATTCTTGCCGACCAGTGAGCGCAGTTTTTCAATGCTCCCTGTCATTTCCCCATTCGCTGACAGGATCACATCGCCTGTCCTGACTCCAGCTCGGGCAGCCGGGCCGTCACTTACGTTCTCCACCAGCAATCCACCCTGAACATCGGCCTGCCTGCGTTCTTCGGGTGTCAATGGACGAAGTGTAAGTCCCAGTTCAGCCTTGTCTCCTTCGTTTGCCTTGTCCTTTGCGCTTGCGACCTTCATCTCGCCTACATTCATGGTTATCGTCCTGCTCTTGCCTTTGCGCCAAAGCTCGATCGTTGCCGCCGTTCCTGGTGACATCTCGCTCACTAATGGCGGGAGTTCTGCGGAACGGCTGATTTCCTTGCCGTTGAATTTCAGAATCACATCGCCGGGCTCTATCCCGGCTTTTTCTGCCGGGCTGTTTTTTTCTACTGAACTGACCAAGGCCCCGGCGGGTTTTTGCAACCCGAAAGTATCAGCCAGTTGTTGATTTACCTCCTGGATCATGACGCCAAGGCGACCCCGATTCACCTTGCCGTGGTCGAGCAGTTGCCGCTCAACATTCATTGCGACATCGATAGGGATCGCAAAAGACAGCCCCTGGTAACCGCCGCTTCGGCTGAAGATCTGAGAATTGATCCCGATCACCTCTCCATTCATATTGAACAGCGGCCCCCCGGAATTACCCGGGTTGACCGCAACGTCTGTCTGCAGGAAGGGTACGTATCCCTCGTCAGGCAGTGAACGGGATTTTGCAGAGATGATTCCGGCCGTTACGGTATTCTCGAAACCGAACGGAGAGCCTATCGCGATCACCCACGCGCCCACGCGCGCATTCTGCGCGTCACCGATCTTCACTGTCGGCAAGTCCCTGGCGTCGATCCTGAGTACGGCGACATCGGAAAGTTTGTCAATGCCAATTACCTTCGCCTTGAACTCGCGCTTGTCCGTCAGCTTGACTATCACTTCATCTGCATCCGAAACCACATGTGCATTGGTAAGGATGATCCCGCTTGAATCTACGATGAAACCGGAACCCAGACCATGGGTGGGAACGCTGTTTTGGGGAGCGGGACCCTGGAACCGTCGGAAGAACTCGTAGAATGGATCGTTCGGATCCATTTGGGGGAAACCGTGGGATCCGGAAAATCCGGTTTTGACCGAGCCAGACACGCTGATATTGACAACCGCAGGGCCTTGTAATCTGGCGATCTCGGCAAAGTCAGGAAGCGTGACGGTAGGGATATTGCGTGGTTCCTGGGCAAACGAAGCTGTATTGGTGGTTGCTCTGGCCTCACTGACGGCGGGGGACCCCCGATAGATGTAACCGCTTGCTACGGACCCTGCGATAATCAATACAAGGAAACCATACTTGACAGGTTTAGGAAGAGTTATCGATTCCATTCTTCATTTTCCTTTAAGGAGAAAGTAAACACGATCACCGCTCACCTCTGAAGTTGAGCGCATACGATGTATTAGTATTTCGAGCAGCAAAAGAAGTTCCCAAGTTCCCAAAATTGTTCGTATGGAGTTTCATTGCAACCCAATAATTCCGGACGAAAGATCCCCGGCCATGCCGGGGATGAAAGATATTCGCAATCCGTTTGCCTGGAATCAGGCCGGAAACGAACCTATTGGATAGTGATGGACTTTGATTTGGCACTGCTTCGTTTTGGCAGGTGCAACTCCAGGACGCCATCGGTATATTTCGCCTGTGCCATGTCCTCATCCACGTCCTGATCGAGAACAAAAGTCCGGGAGACTGTTCCATAATAGCGTTCGTTGCGCAACAATTTTTCGCCTTCCTTCACTTCCTTCTCGTTTTTTACTTCCGCGCTGATTGCAACCTGGCTGCCGTCAATATTGACATGGATGTCTTCTTTTTTCACACCGGGAATCTCTGCATGAACCGAATAAGCCTTGTCATCTTCGCTTACATCCAGCTTGATCTGGATATCCTGCTGCCCTTCGAACCTAACCGGACGCATGAAAAAACCACGAAACAAATCGTCAAATGCATTATCGGTGGGGTTGTAACGCAATATGTTAGCCACTTCATACTCCTTTTGGATTCCGGGACATCCCCGTAGTTAGAGATATGAGGAATCAACTTCGGGATTTCAAGGGCCTTCCTGTAACTGCACTTGATTCCTGCTTCCGGGCCACGGCAGATATCTTTCATTGCTGGGAGATAAAAATGCCCGGCATGGCCGGGCTCACTCAAGACCGGTTGCGCGCGCAGATGTGTTCGGAAACCGCAAATCGCTCCGATCAGGCACACTTCTCTTTAAGCAATGGATTCCAGCGCTGCATTCAATGTTGTGCTGGGCCGCATGGCCTTTGAAGCCTTCTCGAAGTCAGGATGATAATACCCGCCCATATCCACAGGTTTTCCTTGGGCTGCAATCAACTCGGCATTGATCTTTGCCTCGTTGTCCGCAAGATTCATTGCCAGCGGTGTGAAGCGCGCCTGAATATCCTTATCCCTGGTCTGCGCAGCGAGTGCCTGGGCCCAGTACAGCGCGAGGTAGAAATGGCTGCCCCGGTTATCGATCTCCCCCACCTTGCGGGCGGGTGATTTGTTGTTGTCCAGGATTCTGGCGTTGGCCTGATCCAGCGTCTCGGCCAGAACCTGTGCCTTGGCGTTGTTGAATTTCTGGGCCAGATGCTCCAGCGACACACACAGTGCCAGGAATTCGCCCAGCGAATCCCAGCGCAGATAGCCTTCATGCAGGAACTGCTGCACATGCTTCGGAGCAGAACCCCCCGCGCCGGTCTCGAACAATCCGCCGCCATTCATCAGCGGAACGATGGACAACATCTTGGCGCTGGTGTTGAGTTCCAGTATGGGGAACAGGTCGGTGAGGTAATCGCGCAGAACGTTGCCGGTGACGGAGATGGTGTCCTTGCCCTGGCGGATGCGCGCCAAGGTAGTGCGACAGGCGTCCGCCGGTTCCATTATCTTGATGTCCAACCCGGTGGTGTCGTGATACTTGAGATACTTCTCTACCTTGGCGATGATCTGCGCGTCATGCGCACGATTCTTGTCCAGCCAGAAGATGGCGGGTGTGTCGGACAGTCGCGCGCGCGCGACGGCGAGCTTCACCCAGTCCTGGACCGGCGCATCCTTGGTCTGGCAGGCACGGAAGATGTCGCCTTGCTCGACGTACTGCTCCAGTAGCACTTTTCCGGAGATATCGACGATGCGCACCATGCCATCGCCAGCGATCTCGAAGGTCTTGTCGTGCGAACCGTATTCCTCTGCCTGCTGCGCCATCAGGCCGACGTTGGGCACAGAGCCCATGGTGGCGGGGTCGAGCGCACCGTTCTTCTTGCAATCCTCGACGGTGGCGACATAGATGCTCGCGTAGCAGCGGTCGGGGATCATCGCCAGCGTGTCGTAGGGCTTTCCGTCGGCGCCCCACATCTTGCCGCCGTCGCGGATCATCGGCGGCATGGACGCATCAACGATCACGTCGGATGGCACGTGCAGGTTGGTGATGCCCTTGTCGGAATTGACCATCGCCAGCGGCGGCTGGTTCCTGAAACAGTCGGCGATGTCGGCCACGATGGCGGCACGCTTGTCTTCCGGCAACGCAAACACCTTGGCCTCCATGTCGCCAAAGCCGTTGTTGACGTTGACCTTCAGTGAATTGAGCAACGCACCATGCTTGTCGAACACGTTCTTGAAGAACACGGAAACGGCATGTCCGAACATGATGGGGTCGGAGACCTTCATCATCGTCGCCTTGAGATGCAGTGACAGCAGCACGTCCTCCTTCTTTGCCGCTGCAATCTGCTCGGTGTAGAACTGGCGCAGCGCGCGGCGGCTCATCACGGCAGCATCGATGATCTCGCCAGCCTTGAGCGCCAGCTTGTCCTTGAGCACGGTTACCTTGCCGTTCTTGTCCACGAATTCGATGCGGGTGTTGATGGTTTCCGGCACAGTCGCGGATTTTTCGCTGCCGTAGAAATCACCGCTGGTCATGTGCGCCACGCGGGTCTTGGAAGTTGGAGTCCAAGCGCCCATCCTGTGCGGATGTTTGCGTGCATATTGCTTGACCGAGGCTGCGGCGCGGCGGTCGGAATTGCCTTCGCGCAGCACCGGGTTCACAGCGCTGCCGAGGACCTTGCTGTAACGCGCCTTGATGTCCTTTTCGGCATCCGTTTTCGGGACTTCCGGATAGTCTGGAACTTTGTATCCCTGAGATTGCAATTCCTTGATCGCAGCCTTTAACTGCGGGAGCGATGCGCTGACATTGGGCAGCTTGATGATGTTTGCTTCCGGTTTCAGTGTCAGTTCACCTAGTTCGGTCAATTGATCCGCGATCTTCTGGCTGGGAGTGAGGTTCTCGGGGAAGTTCGCGAGAATGCGTCCTGCGAGGGAAATATCCCTGGTTTCGACAGCGACACCGGCTGCCCTGGTGAAGGCTTGTACGATGGGCAGCAAAGAATAAGTGGCCAGCGCCGGTGCTTCATCGGTCAGGGTGTAAATGATTTTTTTGCTCATCATGTATTTCTCATTTAGTAAGATTCGGTAACCATTTCTTCGTATACTGCATGCCACTTGCTGGCCAATATTGAAATGCAATAAACGAAATGGGTCATATCCTGCTGTTCAACAAACCTTATGGGGTGATTTGCCAGTTCAGTCGCGATGGCATGCATCCGACGCTGGCCGATTATATCGCGCTTCCCGACTATTATCCCGCCGGGAGACTGGATATCGACAGCGAAGGACTGCTGGTGCTGACCGACGACGGGAAGTTGCAACACCGTATCACCGATCCGAAACATAAGCTGCCCAAGACTTACCGGGTGCAGGTGGAAGGTGTGCCGGACCGGGCCGCGCTGGAACAATTGAGCTTGGGCGTGAAGCTATCCGATTTCACCGCACAACCCGCCGAAGTGCGACTGATGGACGAACCAGTCGGGCTGTGGCCGCGCAACCCACCCATCCGCAAGCGCAACAACATTCCTACCAGTTGGCTGGAACTGACCATCAACGAAGGCAAGAACCGCCAAGTAAGGCGCATGACCGCCGCTGTCGGTTTGCCAACTTTGCGGTTGATCCGTTATAGGATCGGCGAATGGACCTTGGATGGGCTTGAGCCGGGATGCTGCCGATTCTAAGAACCGTGAACAGTCGCATTGACAAACAAAGCAGTGACTTATAACGTGCATGTGACTATTTAACTCTTGGGGCCATCATGTGTTATTTCCTGTCGTGCCGGTTGATGCTGATCGCATTATTTGTTGTCATGGGTTTGACCAGCAGCGTTTATGCGGCCGAACGATCCGGCGCAGCACTAAGCAAACCTGCGAAATCGCTAACTGGCACGTGGTATGGAACAGAGGGAGCGATCACATTCAAAGCGAACGGCACCATTGACTACGATGGCAAAAGATACTATTACGCCGTTACCAACGGCGGACTGATACAGCTAAGCAGAAAAGGCAGCAACCGGGCCGTTCCATACCATCTTTCCGGGGGGAAGCTTATCTTGACGGTGAATGGAAAGTCGCAGGTATATTCCCGCAGGTGACAGTTTCAATGGAGGAACTGTCTTGCGTGGTGCTTTGCAGATAGGACGTCTGTCAACGTCCCCGGCGCGCCGCTGGTTTTGGCGAGAACAAGGCAGGCTGGGGCATGGATTGATGGCGTGCTGCTTCTGACATATGTTCCTGATCGGTAGCCTTTTGCGGTTGGAGCGGTTTGCCCGGTTGGTTTCGATTGTGAGTCTGCTGTCCATGGCGCGGCTGCTGCTCATGTTGTTGCGGATTGCGCGTCCTTTGGCCTTGTCCCCCGCGTGTTGGCTGATTGCGATCACCTCTTCCTGAAGAATTGCCTGCCCTGAGCCCGATCGAAGCCTGTCCTGAGCTAGGTCGGGGGGCAGACCGCCTCTGCCCGTGCGACTGGCGAGGCGGGCGCGTGGCTTCAGCGGGAAGATTGGCAGGAGGAACGAAGCTGTCAACCGTCTCCTTCGGTATCTCTCGCTTGATCAATCGCTCGATGTCCCTGAGATAAGGGAGCTCTTCCTTGTCCACCAGAGAGATTGCCGCGCCGCTGCTACCTGCGCGGCCGGTGCGTCCGATGCGGTGCACATAATCTTCCGGCACGTTAGGCAATTCAAAATTCACCACGTGCGGCAGCTGGTCGATGTCCAATCCGCGCGCGGCGATGTCGGTGGCGACCAGCACCGGCATCGAGCCGTCCTTGAACTGCGCCAATGCCTTGGTGCGCGCCGGCTGGCTCTTGTTGCCGTGTATTGCGGCCGCGGGAATGCCGTCCGCGATCAGTTTCTCGGTCAGACGGTTCGCGCCGTGCTTGGTGCGGGTAAACACCAGGACCTGTTTCCAGTCGTTATGCTTGATCAGGTGCGATAGCAAATGGCTTTTCAGCTTTTGCGGCACCAGATGTACGCTTTGCGTGATCAGTTCCACGGTGGAGTTGCGGCGCGCCACTTCGACATATCCGGGGTTGTGCAGCAGACCGTCGGCGAGGTTCTTGATCTCGTCGGAGAAGGTCGCCGAGAACAACAGGTTCTGGCGCTGTTTGGGCAGCAATGCGAGGATCTTTTTGATGTCGCGGATGAAGCCCATGTCCAGCATACGGTCGGCTTCGTCCAGCACCAGGATCTCGACTCCGGAAAGATCCAGCGTCTTTTGCCCTACATGGTCGAGGAGTCGCCCTGGCGTGGCCACAAGGATATCCACATGCCCGCGCAGTGCTTTCAACTGTGGATTGATGTTCACGCCGCCAAACATCACCATCGATTTCATCGGCAAATATTTGCCATACGTCTGCACTGATTCTTCAACCTGTGCGGCTAGTTCGCGCGTCGGGACGAGTATCAAACAGCGTGGCCGGCCGGGACGCGGGTTCGCGGCGGGTTTCGCCGAAAGCAGATGCAAGATCGGCAGCGTAAAGCCGGCGGTTTTCCCCGTGCCGGTTTGTGCGCCCGCCAGCAAATCGCCGCCGGCCAACACCTGCGGAATCGCCTGAGCCTGCACCGGAGTGGGTGTCGTGTAGCCGGCATCGGCAATTGCGCGCATCAAGGGTTGTGCCAGATTCAAACTGGCGAAAGTAATTTCATTAATTGACAAGGCTGGGCTCCTGCGACGGCCCACCGCTCAACTTGAGCCGCACCAATCGAGGCAGACGAATAAGTGATCGAGAGATCGGGAGTGTGTAAAGAGGCCGATACGCTGATTGGTTTGGCGCATGGCGGCGGGATTATACCTGTTATCAGAATTAAAGGTGCAGGTCAGCATGCCCCTTTACTTTCTTTCTACCAGGCTGCCAAAAGGCATTGCATAGCCATTCGGTGAAAAGCCACCCAAAAATGGTGACATAAGCCACTTGTCAGCTTTGCATGAAGGTAAATCTCCAATCAACGGCAGTCTGGTCGCTGGTAATGAACAGACTATGGAAGCAAGTAGTGAAAAGCCAAGTCTTCTCAGCAGATTTTAAATTCTGGCAGTTGCCGGGCCTATTTGGCATCCTTGGCGCATCTGAATCCCAGGTCGATCAACGCGGTGTTCGGGAGTAAATGGGTGCGTTTGGCGGCACGAAAAACCACGCTGAGCGAATCATAATGGCCTGAGCTTGCCATTCCGCCGCGCACCACCCGCTGGGTTTTGCCAAAGAATTTAATGTCAGATGCTTCCGCTCCAGGATAGGCGTCATACCAGTCTTCTACCCATTCCGCGACGTTGGCCGCCATATCGAACACACCATAGGGCGATACGTCACCGGGATAAGATCCCACTGGGGAATAGGGGGCTTCGTCATCTTCTGACATGGTATTGATTTTTGTTGCATCCCATTTGTTTCCCCAAGGATATTCGAAACCATCAGGGCCACGCGCTGCTTTTTCCCACTCCGCTTCGGTAGGCAGGCGTTTCCTAGACCATTTGCAAAAATTGCCTGCATCGAACCAGGTCACGGCCGCTACTGGCATGGAGTCGCGTGCGGTCTGGATTTTTTGCAGCTCGGCAAGCAACGCTTTCTGGGTCATCGTAGTAACATCCATGTCCAGCATGAATTTGTCGATTGCGATCTGGCGCAACTCTTTCAACGGCAAATAGCTCAGGTAATCATCGCTGAGGTTGTAACCATTCCTTGCCCACATGAAAGGCACGCGATGCCGGGTATAGTTCACGAACTCGCGGTATTGCGCATTGGTGACTTCGTATTTGTCGATCATGAAGGCCGGAAGCGCAACCTTGTGCATCGGACGTTCATCGACATACAGGCGGTCATTGAATCCGTAGGGATTGAGCGCATTGGCATCGCGCCACATGGCGACGTTTTCCTCCTTGTTGCTGCCCATTTTGAATTCACCCGCAGGGATCGATACCATGCCGTCAACAACGCTTTGATCAGCAGCCAGGACTTCTGAGGAGAGTGCCATGCCGCTCGCCAGCACCATGCAAAATATACAACCAATCATATGTTTATTTATCATCTTTAGCGCACCTAAAACCGAAACTGGAATTTTTTATGTTTTGTTTGAAATAACTGCGATTGAAGGACGGCGCAGAAACGCCGCACTGGTAAAACGAACAGTCCCACCATGACCCTCCCTTCAGCACCTTGTACAGTTCGCCGTAATTTTCGCTCGGCCATTGATTGCCAGGGTATTGCGTGTACCAGGAGTCAGTCCATTCCCAAACGTTTCCGGACATGTCGTACAAGCCGTAAGGACTTTTGCCGGCTTCAAAAGAACCCACCGGCATGGTGTCTCCCTGCATGTGGAGTGATTCCCATCGCACCGGGGAATTGACCTTGTTGACGTCAAAGTCGTCACCCCATGGATAATCCCTGCCGTCAGTGCCACGCGCCGCCTTTTCCCATTCGATGTCGGTCGGCAAGCGCTTGCCTGCCCACTTGCAGTAATCATAAGCGTCGTACCAGGAAACGAATACTACAGGGTGGTCGACCTTGCCTTCCGGATAAGTGCGGTTGCTGAAATGCTTCGGCGATTTCCGGTTGGTTGCGTACATGAATTGCTTGTATTGCAGGTTGGTGACTTCGTATTTGTCTATCCAGAACGCTTTGGTCTCGGCTTCGTATTCCGGACCCTCATCAGGCAGGCGGTGATTGGAGCCGCGAATGAATTTCCCTGCCGGGATGAGCATCATCTGATGGGGTTCTTTGCCGATGCGGGTTTCGCTATAGAACATCGGTACACTCATTCCAGACGTCACTTCGGGTGGTGGCGCAACTTTGAGCTTGTCGGCATACGGGTCGGCGAATCTCTTTTCCTCTTTTTCTGCAACGCTTACTACCGCGTTGTTCTCATCAGAGGAATGGCATTCCAGGCAGTCGTTGGCCATACTGGACTTGAATATATTCACCTGGTTCCTTTCGTGGCACGCATCGCAAGATTCTGACGCCTGGATGGAGTGCTGGTACTTGGCGAGGGGTGTATCCTCGGTGGCTGAAGCCGTACTGCTTAAACCTAATGCAGACAACATCAAAATCAGATGGATAAAGTTAGTTGATGGCATTTTGCTGTGACCACGATAGAAAATTCGAAAGAGGCGCATTTTCACACGATATGTCCGGTGATTCAAGCGCTGCTTCTAGCCATCTTGCGGACAGACGCGCGTGACTCAGGATGCATGCACAGCGGGCCGTGCGTGATAGCAGGAGCAGGACGCGCTTTCCCAGTTAGGGAATTCATCATCCCAAGTTCAGCAGATCACTCACGCTGTAAGGATGGGTTGCCGGGTCCCGCTCAGGTATAATGCGCGCTTTTGAAAATTACTCCATAGGAGGTTGTTATGCCTATCTACGCTTACAGCTGTGCCAGTTGCGGCCTGCAGCAAGACGTGATGCAGAAGATGAGCGATAAACCGCTCACTACTTGCCCGGAATGCGGCAAAGAGACTTTTTCCAAGCAGTTGACTGCAGCCGGCTTTCAGTTGAAGGGCACCGGCTATTATGTTACCGATTTCAAGGGCGGACCCCGGAAGTCGGAAGCGGGGAAGCCGGATGCCAACCCCGCAGCCAAGTCTGACGCTGGGCCCGCGCCCGCACCAGTAGCCAGCACCACTTCCGTTCCGATGACTGGCGGCACTGCTTAACACATGAAAAAATATTTCATTACCGGTCTGTTGGTCTGGGTTCCGCTCGGCATTACCCTGTGGGTGCTGGACCTGACCATTGGTACGATGGATCAGACATTGCTGCTGCTTCCGGAAGCATGGCACCCGGACAGGCTGTTGGGTATCCATATCCCCGGGTGGGGCATCATCCTGACGCTGCTGATTGTCGGTCTGACCGGCATGCTGGTGCGCAATGTACTTGGGCAGCAGTTGTTGCGCTATTGGGAAAGCCTGTTGTTGCACATTCCCTTCGTGAACAGCATTTATAAGGGCGTAAAGCAGGTCAGCGATACCATACTGTCGGGCCAGGGGAATTCGTTCCGCAAGGTGCTGCTGGTGCGCTACCCCCACCCGCAGGCTTGGTCACTGGCGTTCCAGACCAGTGTGCCCGGCGAAGTGATCGACAAGTTCGACGAAGAATACGTTGCGGTATTTATTCCCACTACGCCTAGCCCGGTGAACGGTTTTTATTTCTTCTTGCGCAAAACCGACACCATCGAATTGGAAATGACGGTGGATTTGGCGTTGCGATCCATCGTTTCGATGGGCGTGGCGGCGGCTTCCGAAGCCGGGAAACATCATGAAATTCCCACGACTCCACAATCACACTAACTTTGTACCCTCTTACAAGAAACTGAATCATGCGAACTCATTACTGCGGACTCCTCAACATAGACCAACTCGACCAGACTGTCAGCTTGTGCGGTTGGGCGCATCGCCGTCGCGACCACGGCGGGGTGATCTTTATCGACCTGCGCGACCGTGAAGGACTGGCCCAGATCGTCTGCGATCCGGATCGTGCAGAGATGTTCAGGATCGCCGAATCGGTGCGCGGCGAGTTCGTGCTGCGCGTAACCGGCAAGGTGCGCCACCGTCCGGCGGGCACCACCAATCCGAACATCACCAGCGGCGAGATCGAGGTGCTGTGCCACGAGATCGAGGTGCTGAATGCAGCGCTGACCCCGCCGTTCCAGCTGGACGACGAGAATCTGTCCGAAACGGTGCGCCTGACGCATCGCGTGATCGATCTGCGCCGCCCGCAGATGCAAAAGAACATGATGTTGCGCTACAAGGTTGCGATGGCGTTCCGCCGCTTCCTCGACAGCCGCGGTTTCATCGACATCGAAACACCGATGCTGACCAAGTCTACGCCGGAAGGCGCGCGCGATTATCTGGTGCCGTCGCGCGTGCATCCGGGAGAGTTCTTTGCGTTGCCGCAATCGCCGCAGCTGTTCAAGCAGTTGCTGATGGTGGCAGGCTTTGACCGCTATTACCAGATCACCAAATGCTTCCGCGACGAAGACCTGCGCGCTGATCGCCAGCCGGAATTCACCCAGGTGGATATCGAGACTTCATTCCTGAACGAGTTCCAGATCACCGCGCTGATGGAAGAGATGATCCGCAGCGTTTTCAAGGAAACGATGGATGTCGACTTGCCCAATCCGTTCCCGCGCATGACTCATGCAGAGGCAATGGCACGCTACGGTTCCGACAAGCCGGACCTGCGCGTTACGCTGGAACTGACCGAAGTCACCGACGCGGTGAAGGATGTCGCGTTCAAGGTATTCGCCGGCGTGGCCAATTCCGAAAACGGCCGCGTCGCTGCATTGCGCGTGCCGGGCGGCGGCGCGTTCTCGCGCGGCGAGATCGATGAATATACCAAATTCGTCGGCATTTATGGCGCGAAGGGTCTGGCATACATCAAGGTCAATGACGTCACACAACTCAACGAGACCGGACTGCAATCGCCGATCGTGAAGAACCTCCACGAGAAAGCGCTGCAGATCATCATCGCCCGCACCGGCGCGCAGAACGGCGACATCATCTTCTTCGGCGCGGACAAGGCAAAGATCGTCAACGATGCGCTCGGCGCGCTGCGCACCAAAATCGGCCACGACAAGGATTACACCAACGGCAAGGCATGGGTGCCGCTATGGGTGGTGGATTTTCCGATGTTCGAATACGACGAGGAGGCCAAGCGCTGGAACGCCTGCCATCATCCGTTCACCGCACCCAAGGACGAGCATCTCGCAATGCTGGAAAGCGATCCGGGAAAGTGTCTGGCCAAGGCCTATGACATGGTATTGAACGGCTCGGAGATCGGAGGCGGCTCGGTGCGTATCCATCAGGAAAAAGCCCAATCGCAAGTGTTCCGCGCACTCAACATCGGCGCAGAAGAGGCACAGCTCAAATTCGGCTTCCTGCTGGATGCCCTGCAATACGGCGCACCTCCGCACGGCGGGCTGGCATTCGGACTGGACCGCATCGTGGCGATGATGACCGGCGCCGAATCGATCCGCGACGTGATCGCCTTCCCCAAGACTCAGCGCGCGCAATGCCTGTTGACACAGGCGCCGAGTCCGGTGGATGAAAGACAGTTGCGCGATCTGCATATCCGCCTGCGTCAGCAGACGCAGACTACTGCGGAAATATCCAAGGGTTAAGCGATGCTGCGCCTGCGTCTCTGCCTGCTGGCGGCGTTGCTGTGGTTGCCGCAGGTTCAGGCTGCCGGCCAAGCGGGGCGGACCGGAGCGGCCGGGCAAAACGGCTTGCCGGTCATCGCAGTGGCCGAGCTACCCGCCGAGGCGCGCGACACGTTGCGCGTTATCAAGCAGGGAGGGCCGTTCTCGTATGGCCGCGATGGTGCCGTGTTCATGAATTACGAGCGTGCATTGCCCAGTCAATCACGCGGTTATTACCGGGAGTACACGGTGAAGACACCGGGCGCTCGCAATCGCGGCGCGCGGCGCATCGTATGCGGGCCGCCACCGGAAGGAAACTCTGGAAAAGGCAGCGAGCGGGATGAAGCGCAAGGCTTACGGAGCTTTGCATGGCCAATCGACTATGGCTGGCAAAAAACACCAGCCGAGTCGCTGGTCAGCGGAGCGACCGAGAAAACGAGCAAAGCGAGTTTCGGCGGAGACTCACCTTCAGGTTATGTCGGAACCACATACCATGAGGGTGGGCAAGAGAGCGAGCACCGCACAACGCAGCGATTCGCCCGCGCAGCAACTTTAACGGAGTTTCCGGAATGCTATTACACCGCCGATCATTACCAGTCTTTCAAACGCATTCGGGAGCAGCCATGACAAAAAATCCCCCCACCCCAACCCTCCCCCGGAAGGAGAGGGGACAATCGTTTCTTCCCCCTGCGGTGGAAGGTCGGGAAATGTCTGTACTGGCACAACAACTGGACAATCCGGAAGCTGCAGGCAGCTATTCTTTGCGATGCGGTGTGGGCGAGTTGCGTGTAGCGGCCAAAGCTGCCGGTTTCGCGCTGTTCGATGCCGACCTACA
>Ga0210377_10003288_pt1 | contig 13925 bp, 7 predicted proteins | sample PLM4_65_b1redo_FD_155480 | JGI IMG/M metagenome (GOLD analysis project Ga0210377, IMG submission 155480) | Groundwater sediment microbial communities from an aquifer in East River, Colorado, USA - PLM4_65_b1 redo | ecosystem: Environmental > Terrestrial > Soil > Riparian zone | place: USA: East...
ATCGTGCCCACCATCGCGGAAATCTGGATGGTGCTGTACCTGCTCGTGGTTGGCGTAAAGACCGTGAATTCAGACAAGCAGATCCTTGCCGCCGCAACGGCTTAAACCCTACTGCACACGGCGGCTTGTGAGATGGGCCGCCGTGTGCAGTAGTCATGACTGTGGAGCAGCAGAATGTCAAACAAACACAACAACCCGCCACATGATGCAGATCAGCCAAGGGTTTATCAGATCAGGATTAGGGGCCATCTGAGCCCCCAATGGGCAGATTGGTTCGAAGGGCTGACCATCACGATGGAAGAGAATGGCGATACGTTAATGACTGGTACAGTGGTTGATCAGGCAGCGTTGCATGGATTGCTGAAAAAAGTGCGGGATTTGGGAACGCCGTTGCTCTCGGTTATTATGTTGAACCCAACAAGCAAGATACGCCAGAGGTCAAACAAGGAATTCGATAGACCATCGTTGAACTTATCAGGTAAGATTTGAGACGTCCCTATCCAGTTTTATAGATTATTAAATAGGAGTCTTTAGAGAGATCAACAATCGGGTGAGCGTTAACTTCAACCCGTACTGTATTAACCAAGCTAGGCTGTTAAGGCTTGATCGATTTATCTTGAACCGCTAGAATCAAAGAGTTATATTTCTAATCACCGGGTGCCTTAGTAGCTACGCGCTGCTGTTTCGAATCCCATCGGGATCGTCAACGATGAATCAAAGGAACTAATCCGCTAGTCAGGCGGTAGCTCCCTCTGACTTTTTTTATTAAGAGACTCTACGATGGCGTAGATAGAGTCTGTAGGTGTTGCAAAAGTGTTGCAATCAGAAAAAAACGCCATGGAAATATTGGACGCAATGGACATTTGACTCCTCAAAAAATGCAAAAATCCAAACAAAAACGCACGAAATGGACGTATTGGAAGCAGTGGAAAATGAGACTTTAGAATCACACAGTAGACGCTACTGTTTTGTAGTATTTCGGTCTTGTAGTTCAGTTGGTTAGAACGCACCGTTCACATCGGTGAGGTCACAGGTTCGAGTCCTGTCAAGACCACAAAAAACAGACAATTTTGCGTGAAATAAAGCAAAAATTGTAATGGTCAGGAATAGGGCGAACACAAACTTTGGCGCTTCGAGAAATTTTTGCGATGAAATCGCCCTTTATTTGGTTCGAGATTACCTAAAACGCTAAAAATGAAACTGTTCAGCCTTTACCTGATGAATACAGAAATAAAGCAAAAATGCCCAACATCACGGCATGTTGCCGAAATCATCAAGAGCCTCCCTTGAATTAGGGAGGCGATTTCTTTGTCTAAATCTGTTAGGTGTTGCAAAAAGTGTTGCAATCACAATGAACAGGACGCAAATGTTTAGAGTAGAGGTCGGAGTTTGATTCTTTCTGTGTTCACACACTATGTAGACTAAATAGCATACAAATGCAAATACATCCATGATGTGGCGCTTCGATGATTAACTGCTTTGTTCTGAAAGACAGTTGCTGCACGCTGTGTTGGCCTGCACTACGTTTCAAGCGTAATACTCTGGGGCGTGCTTGAGTGTTGGCCACTGTTGAGAGTCATGCCCATGAACCATAAGGCCAACGCCCTCTCGTTGTGCCAAATCAACCAGCTTTCGCGTGCTGGCCCGTACGCCAACTTCATCTTCATCGGTAGGATGGATCGGGCGACTATCTGGATCCAGCATCGAACGCTCAGCAATAGCGTCGATGGCTAGGATCACCGGACCCGTTTCTGGCAAGCGAACCAGCACCGATTGATGTCCTGGCACATGACCACTTGTTTCAATCAACTCGATACCTGGGAGAAGTACAGTATCGCCGTCAATCAAGCGGTAGCGAAGGTTGGGATGATCCCAGTGATCACGGACGGTTGCGAAACGGGGATATCCGGCGCGTGCGATTTCATAATGACGGCGTTGCACAATCAATTCCGCAGTGTTAAAAACGTCGTGATTACCCCCGTGGTCAGGGTCGAAGTGAGTGCAGACTGAGAATTGAATATCAGCCGGTCGTAACCCAATATTTGCTAGCTGGTTGACGACATAATCCGCCTCCTTCATCTCCAGTTGCAGTCCCGGGGGACCTTGTAGATTGTGGATGGCACTGTACGGCAAACCTGTATCTACCAAGACGTTTATGCCTTCATCAGTTTGGATAAGATAGCCAGGAACAGGCGCCGCTATCGGTTGGAACAGAGCGAGTTGCATCAGATATAGTTTCATACTCCCAGCTCCTCTTTAGGTTTTTTGTTTATCAGCGTCATAGACTTAAGATCCTTTCAAGGTGCCGAGCAGGTTGGACCCTGATCGGATATGTCGAACTGTACACGTTCCTCGGCTGTAAGGTCGCGCGTCAGAAGCGCACAGACCGCGTGGAGCGTGTCATGAATATCCGTCAACCACAAGCGTGCCGTTCCGTCAAAGCTGGCTGTAAGAATGTATTTGCCATCAGGTGAGAAGGCCACTTCACGCACCTCACTGGTATGGCCCGTGAAGCGGCGCACCTCTTGCCCGGTTTCCACATCCCATAGGCGCGCCGTTCCGTCGCGGCCGCTCGTCAATATATATTGACCATCCGGTGAGAAGGCTGCTCCGAATGCAGCAACCGTATGACCGGCAAAGCGACGTATTTCTTTACCCGTTGCAACCTCCCACAAGCGAACGCTGCCATCGAAACTGCATGTGACCAAATACTTTCCATCCGGCGAGAAGGCAACGCCGACCACATTATCAGCGTGCGTGAAAACCATTAACTCCTCGCCGTTCAGCGGACTCCAGATTCGGGCTGTATCATCATCGCCACTCGTAGCCACCATCTTCCCATCCGGTGAAAAGGCAACCCGATTCACATGTTCTGGACCGTGATTTATAAAGGTCACAAGCGTTTGCCCAGTTTCTACATCCCAGACTCGAGCTGTGCCATCATAACTTGCTGTGACCACATACTTACCATCTGGGGAAAAGATCGCGCGGTTCACCAAATCAGTGTGACCTTCAAAGCGTCGCAGTTCTTTTCCGCTGGCAACATCCCAAAGTCTGGCTGTACGATCTACACTTGATGTGAGTATTTGTTTGCCATCCGGTGAGAAAACTGCCCCGTGGACATCATCAGTATGCCCAACGAGAATCTTGATCGTTTGAGCGCTCACGGCATCCCATATACGAGCAGTGTCATCATAGCTGGCAGTAACCACCAACTTGCCATCGGGTGAGAATGAAGCCTGCAAGACCTCCTCAGTGTGCCCAATAAAGTGTATCCCCGTTGGGGATCTCTGCAAGTTCCAGACCCGAGCAATCCCATCGTTGCTGCCTGTCGCGATTAGAGTGCCATCCGCAGAAAACGCAACGCCTTGCACCTGCCCTGAATGACCGCTAAGGACACGAAGGGTTTGGCCGGTAGCAACATCCCACAGCCTGGCCGTCCTGTCATGACTGCCAGTGAGCAGGAAGTGACCATCCGGCGAGAAGGCGACTCCATTTACGAAGCCTTGATGACCTGAGAATTCCCGCACCAACTTTCCGCTGGCAATATCCCACACTCTGGCAATGTGATCGTCGCTGCCTGTGGCAATGTATTTGCCATCAGAGGAAAAAGCCACAGCGCTGAATCCCTTGTAATCGGCACCAGGGAAGACCTTCACCTGCTCCCCAGTCGCGACCTCCCACAAGCGAGCAGTCTGGTCACCAGTCGTCAACACATACTTGCCATCTGGGGAAAATGCCACGCGAGGCACATAGTCAGTATGACCGGTAAGGACGTGCAAGGTCTCGCCTGTAGCGACATCCCAAAGGCGCGCAGTCAGATCTTCACTGCCTGCTGTGACAAGCAGTTTGCCATCCGGGGAAAAGGCCACATCATCAACACTGCCAGTATGCCCGGAGAAGATGCGGAAGGTTTCACCCGTAGCAACATCCCACAAGCGAGCGGTATGATCGGCACCGCCTGCTGTCGCGAGGTATTTGCCGTCTGGTGAGAAGGCAACCCCATCTATTTCGCCGGTATGCCCGGAGAGGGTGCGGAGGGTTTCACCAGTGGCGACATCCCATAAGTGAGCAGTCTGATCACTGCTGCCTGTCGCGAGGTACTTGCCATCTGGCGAGAACTCCACGCCCCATACATCAGCCTTATGACCCTCGAATTCCAGCGGCGGAGCTTCAAGAGTAGTCAGGTTGGCAAGTATGGCATCTCCGCTTGGCGTGTACTGCATGGTCAATGATCTGATGGCAAGCAGAGCAATCAAGTTCGTGTCGCCACTGTTGAGCAACAAGCTGTTCGCTTCGGCAGCCAGGCGTTGGGACTCAGAATGAGTGAGGTTGGCGGCATTGCGGTTGGCAAAGACAACTGCTGTCAATGCGGCGATAATCGCTAAGACCAACACAACGGCAAGATAAGTTGCGCGGCGGCGCAATTGTTTTGCAGAGCGATGCTCTGTGTCAGCGAGTTTTTGTGCCGCTTCGAGTTCGCGCTGACGTTGGCCTTCACGTTCGGCAATTTCGTTTTGCTCTAAAATGGAGGAAGCCTCAAGAAAAGCTTTTTCGCTTACATTCAATGCATTCGGGTGTAGCACTGCCCATTCGCGTGCCTGCGCCAAACGAGAGCCACGATACAAAGCGCCCTCATCCCGTTCAAGAAGCTCCCATTCTTGGGCGGCCTCGGTAAGATGACGATGCAGGCGCAGGCTTTCCCGATCCTGACTCAACCACTCGCGCAGGGTCGGCCACTCCCGGATCAACGCCTCATGGGCGACCTCGGCAGTGTCCTCGCCTAGGGTAACGAGTCTCGCTTCAGCCAGGGTGTTCAACACTGACCGCGCTTCGTCTGCATGCTCCGCATCTGCATGTGATATTAGCTCGTCGAAGGAGGCGCGCCGGCGCGTATCTTCCGTGGCTTCCCCCAGCTCGGTGAGCCGCAGGAAAATATTCCGTGCAATAGTCTGTTCCTCGGACGAAAGATTTTGATAGACATTCTCGGCTGTATGTGCGATCGCGCCACGTACGCCGCCCGCATCCGCATAGCCTTTGAGCGTAAGCGTGTGCCCGGCTCGTCGCTTCCATGTCTCAAGCAGTGCGTGAGAGAGCAAAGGCAATGCGCCTGGCTCGTCACCTACATCCCTCAAAATCAAATCTACGAGTCCCGGCTCGAATACCCAATGCCCACGACTGGCAGGTTCTTCCATGGCACGCCGCAGTTCCTCGGTTGTCATCGGTCCGATGTATTCCTGCTGGCGAGCCACTGCTTCACGCAATTCAGGATATTGAGCCAGATGCGCGTAAAAATCGGCGCGTAAGGTCAGAATCAGTGTGACATTCCCTTCGCTCTGGCTGAGGGTCGTGAGCAGGTTATCAATGAAGGCCTCACGCTCGAATTCATCCCGGCAGAGGGTGAACAACTCTTCGAACTGATCGAGCACTAGTAATGTATGCCGCTTTGGATTTTGACGCGCGAGATACAGCGCCAGACTGCGCGGGTCTTGCATCAGATCATCTATGAGTGTGGCAGCCGCAGTGACCGATTCCGAATCACGCGTCAGCTCCGTTGCCAATGCCTGGAGGGGATGCACAGTAGGCGTTACGACATAGACATGCCATCCCGCGCTCCCTTCAGGAGGCTTCGTCCCATCCGGAAGGATCTCCCCTTTCTTGAGCGCGGGAATCAATCCTGCGCGGACCAGCGAGGATTTGCCGCTGCCTGAAGCACCAATCACGACAGAAAGAAACCTCACCCCCGCCCCCTCTCCTTCGGAAGGAGAGGGGAGTTTGTGCAATCGATTCACCAATTTTGCAGTCAGTATTTCACGCCCAAAGAATAACTTCGAATCGGCCTCCTCAAAATATTGCAAGCCCTTGAACGGCGGCTCACCCGGAGTCGGCGCTTCAGCGCCAGTGAACTTGGTTCTCAACGGTGGAAAATCATAGGGCAATCCTTCAATAACCAGTTGATAGATAGGGGTTGGGAATTTCAAATCCTTGAGACGGTGTTCACCAAGGTCGCGAATAGTCAAGCCTTGAGGAAGATCGTGCACGACTAATTCGCGCGTCGTTTGTGATAACAGCACTTGCCCGCCGTGACCAGAATCGCCAATGCGCGCGGCGCGATGCACATCCATACCCACATAGCCCGTTGAAGCGATTAACGGTTCAGCGGTATGTAAACCCATGCACACGCGCAGGGGCTGGCTATGCAGCCATGAGTGTGAGGCAAGGGCGCGTTGTGCCTCCGCGGCGCACTGCACTGCGTCCAGCGCGCGTGAAAAAATGACAAAGAACGTGTCGCCTTGTGTATCCACTTCGCGCCCGTTCCATTTCTGGATTGCAGCGCGGAGAATCTGATGATGTTCTGCCAGTACGGTCGCGTATTGCTCTCTCAAGTTGTCAAGTAGATTGGTTGACTCCTCGATATCGGTGAAGAGAAAGGTTACGGTGCCGGATGGCTGTGCCGGGCGCGAAGGAATGTGCGCGCTCTTGAGCAAGCCATCATACAGCGCTCGAGTCTCGGCAGAAGGTTCGAGTCCAAATTGCTCATTCAGTTCATCCATGCAGCGTTGGTAGATGGAACTGACTTTCGCCATGTCGCCGCGTGCGCCGTAAGCGAGCATGAGTGCCCGATAAGCAGGTTCAAGTGCGTTACCCAGTGAAAGCCAGCGTTCGGCTTGTTCCTGTACTGCTGTCCAACGTTCGGCGGCAACCAGTTGTGCGAGTAGTTGTTCCATTTTGGTGTCAAAGATGGATTGGATGCTTTCGCGTTTAAGCACGACCCAATCCTCATAAAAACCAGGCAGGAGCTCTCCCACATAGAGGGAAAGATTCGATGTCAGCAATTCCAGGTCAAGGTCGGGTCTTTCCACTTGAGCAACATCAAGCCAGTATTCAGCATTGCGATTGAACGTGATCGTCAACTCTTGGGCAAGGAGATAATCTTCCGCGCTGGATTCTTGCGTGGAAATAGCTTTGCGAATGCGCCAGAGTTCCTGACGCAGATTCTTGCGCGCGTTTTCCTCGGACAGATCAGGCCAGAAAATACCGGCTAGTTTTTCCCGGCGGTGTGGTGTCCCTGCTGTCAGCACCAAATATGCCAGCAGAGATTGACCAACTCGCGAGGGGATGATTACGCGCTTGCCATCGAGACGAACGTCAAATCGCCCCAGAAGTCGAATTTGAAGCATCTCATCCTCCGCGATTGTAATGATCAAACGAATAAGGAAAAGGGCTTTTGAACGGGTTGAGTATAGCACTGCACATGCCAAACACTTTATCCGAGCCGCGTCTTTTTAACGTCTCAGAAAAATTGCGCAATCGAACGACAAAAATAAGACGCGCCTGTACAACAATGGGAACGGACATCGGGACACCTATAGTTCCCGAATCAATCAGAAGTCAAAGGAGACAAAAATGTTTACCAATCGTTCGCTCCATTTGTTCATGGTTGTTGCAATTCTCATGGTCACTGCCTGCACGCCCCAGGCTGAACCAACCCCAACGGCCGCCTCTGTTCCTGAGACAACATTGACGACCATCCCACCGACAGTAGCTGCTGCACCAACCCTCGAATCTCCGCAGCTGGAGTTCAAGGGTCATACATCTGATGTTTGGGGGGTGGACTTCTCACCAGACGGCAAGTATCTGGCAACTGGCAGCAGCGATAAGACCGCAATGCTTTGGGATCTTGCCACAGGCGAAACCATCCGCATCTTCACCGGGCACACGGGTGAGATTGACGGGGTCGAATTCTCGCCGGACGGCAAGTATCTCCTGACCGGAGGCGGCGCGGATCACACCGCTCGCTTGTGGGATGTCTCTAGTGGCGAAACGGTGAAGGTCTTCTCCGGGCATACCGGCAGCGTAGATGATGGCGCCTTCTCGCCGGATGGCAAACTAATCGTCACGGCCGGCGGTGATGATCTGACCGCCCGCATCTGGGATGTTGCCACGGGCGAGACCCTACACATTCTAACTGGTCATACCATATATGTCCCCCGTGTGGCTTTCTCTCCGGATGGCAAATACGTTCTCACAGATGGTGGAGACTCCGTTCGAGTATGGGACGTAACGACAGGTGAGCAGGTACAGATCTTCCCTGACGATCAGTACAGAGGTTTCAGTGCAGTGGCTTTTTCGCCCGACAGCAAGTTCGTTGCTACTGGCAGCGACGATCACATCGCCAGGGTATGGGAAATCGCCACTGGAGAGTTGGTGCGCGAATTCTCTGGCCACCAAGGCCATGTGAATGGGGTCAAATTCTCGCCGGATGGTCGTTTCCTGCTGACAGGTAGTGAGGACAAGACTGCGCGGCTTTGGGATGTTGCCACCGGCGAAACTCTCCGCATCTTCCAAGGTCATCGAGCGGATGTGCAGGGTGTGGCATTCTCGCCCGATGGCAGTCTGATCGCGACGGGCAGCAACGATAGGATTGCGAGGGTCTGGAATTTGCAGGCTTCTGGTGCGGCAATACCTCCTCAAACTAAACCTGGCACAATCACCCTGCGCTTAGCAGTCTCTGACGGGGGAGGTCGTCCCAGCGAACCTTACGTGCTCGAGTTCATTCAACAGGTCGAAACAATTTCTAATGGCAGCATCACGATCGAACCCATTTGGCAAGCAGGGGATGATACCTCGGTCGGGTTCGAAAGTGGGGTAATCGAGCATGTGATGAGAGGAAATATGGAACTTGGTCTTGCAGGTTCGCGCGCGTTTGATACTGAAGGTATTAAGAGTTTTCAAGCTTTACAAGCGCCTTTTGTGATCGATAACGACGCTTTATCAAAAGCCGTGGCAACCAGTGACATTGCGACACGGATGCTGGACAGTTTGTCTTCGGCTGGCATCGTCGGTTTGACAATGTGGCCCGAAGACCTGCGTCATCCTTTCTCACTTATGCCTGATAAACCAATCCTTTCACCAAAAGATTTTGCAGGATTGAATGTTCGTGTCACACCTTCCGATGTGAGCTACATGTTGATTGACACACTTGGCGGAGCGCCAATGATGGGAGATACCGATTACCAAGCTGCCGAATCAGGGCTGCGCCAGGGAGCTTCGTTGACTGGTACTCCCACCGCGACGGGAAATGTGATTTTCTTCGCGAAGTTCCAGGTGTTGTTTGCGAATGGGGCAGCCTTTGAGAAGTTGAACGAAGAACAGCGCGCCATCGTACGCAAAGCGGCTGCGGCAATACAAGAGAAAGCCATCTCAGAACATCCGAGTGACGTGGAGGCTGGCGCGGCCTGGTGCGCCGATGGCGGATCGATTGTGATGGCAAGTGACGAGCAAATCGCCGAATTTGAGGCAGTTGCCAAACCTGTTTATGACAAGATCGAACAAGACCACCTCAACGCTGAATTAATCGCCGCGATCCGCGAACTCAAAGCGAACACCGAACCATCACCAGGGGCTGAAGCGTGTGGGTCATAATGGCAATGCTTATCCAGACCTAGCATTAAGCCCTGTCTAAATGGCTAAAAGATCAAAGCCTTGCGGATGAAAAGTCTGCGAGGCATATTCTTTTTTCTATTAAGTGATTTTGATCAAGTGCCATCACTTTCACTAATTTGTTACTGTGCGATCTGCTTAATACTGCTCGCCGGACAATTTGATGAATTTGTTGGGCACTGCTAGAATCAAAACAATACACACTAAATTACTGAGTGCCCAAGTAGTTACGCGTCGCGAACCCTAATCCCGTCGAAACCGCAGAGCGCTAACGCCTGAAACCATGAACGAGCCCAACGGTGAAAATTGAAAACAGATATACAGTAGACAAGCTCCATCGATCCCTTGATTGCAATTCGATAAAGCAAACTCGATGGCAAGATCGGACGGTAAATCTGCTCGATTTTTTTGTTGAAAGACTTTACTTTGGTATAACTAGAGTCTGTAGGTGTTGCAAAAGTGTTGCAATCAGAAAAAAACGCAATGGAAATATAGAGGACCGACTTGCGGCTCTATCGCTTCCCTTATATATTACCGATGAGGTCGAATTCAATCACGGCATATCTACGCTACACACTCAACTGGATGAGAAAACCTATTCTAAATTTTGGACAAAAGGCAAGGCGATGTCTCTCGATGAGGCGATAGCCTTCGCGTTGGGAGAGAGTTGAATTTGAGTAAGATGCTGGAAGTCAGATTGCTTGGCAGTTTCGATGTGCGCCAAGATGGGAAAGCTATTGCGATCTCCTCGCGCCCCGCGCAATCCCTGTTTGCCTATTTGATTTTGAGCGCAGGGACTTCGCACCGCCGTGAGAAGTTGGCGGGACTTTTGTGGCCCGATTCGCTCGAAGAGACCGCGCGAGATAACCTTCGTCATGCTCTCTGGCGGGTACGCAAATCCCTTGAATCAGCTTCGGCAACTCGATTCCTACATGCAGATGATCTCAGTATTAGGTTCGAGGCAACGTCCGAATATTGGCTGGATGCCGATAAATTAGAGAAACTGAGTGAAAGCGCGTCTGCTGATGAATTGATTGCCGTTCTTTCAGCATATCAAGGAGAATTGTTACCTGGATTCTATGATGAATGGGTGGTATTAGAACGTGAACATCTGTATTCCATCTTTGAACATCACATGGCTCGCTTACTGTCAATACTGCAAAATGAGAAGCGCTGGCTGGATATTTTGGACTGGGGCGAGCGTTGGATCAAGCTGGGACAAAAGCCTGAACCTGCCTATCGTGCGTTGATGTCTGCCCATGCCGCCAAAGGAGATATGTCCAAGGTGGCGGGAACGTATGAGCGCTGCGTCAAATCCTTGCGCGAATTTGGGATGGAGCCATCAGAACAGACGAAAGAGTTGTACGAGGATCTCAAATCGGGTAGAGATACTCCAAAGAGCCTATCGATAGTGACGAAGCCTGGTACGAAAGAAGTTTCTTCAAATATTCCAGTTCCGCTGACGAGTTTTATCGGACGACAGAAGGAATTAAAAGAAATTGCGAAGTTACTATCTTCTTCCCGTCTATTGACACTGACCGGCCCAGGTGGTGTGGGTAAAACACGTCTCGCAATTCAGACGGCGCATGATTCCATCAAGAAGTTCAAAGATGGCGTGTTCTGGGTGGGCCTAGTCGGTTTGTCGGATGAGAATTTGATTCCACAGGAAATTGCTCAATCGCTCAACGTGCGCGAAGTCTCGAATGAGCCATTGATTGAAACGCTCAAGACTTATCTCAAGTCCAAAGATGTTTTGCTCATCATAGATAACTGTGAGCACCTGATCCGAGCCAGCGCGCAGTATGCTGAGCAGTTGTTGGCGGCATGCCCAAAGCTGAAAATACTGGCGACGAGTATCGAAGCTCTGGGTCTTTTCAACGAGAACATCTGGCAGGTTCCTTCTCTACCATTGCCTGAAATCCAAAGACCCCTTTCACTCAAAGAACTCCAAGAATTTGCCAGCATTGAATTATTCAATGAACGTGCAGGCCATGCGAAATCTGGTTTTACGTTGGATGAAAGAAATGCATCCTCTGTGGCTCAAATCTGCCTCCGTCTCGATGGTATTCCACTGGCGATTGAGCTAGCCGCGGCGCGCATCAAAGTGCTATCAGTAGACGAGATTGCCGCGCGTCTGGATGACCGTTTTTCTCTGCTCACAGCAGGCAGTCGCACAGCCATCCCGCGTCATCAAACTTTGCGCGCCACGATTGACTGGAGCTACGACTTGCTCACCGAGCCGGAACGGATTTTCCTTCGCAGACTTTCAGTCTTCGCGGGTGGGTTCAGCCTCGAAGCCGCCGAAGCAGTTTGCAGCCAGGGAATGAAGCAGAGCGATATCCTTGCTTTGCTTGGTCGGCTGGTGGATAAGTCACTGGTTATTGTAGAAGCAGATTCTGAGTTTAGTGAAACACGTTATCGTTTGTTGGAGACCATCCGTCAATACGCACTTGAAAAGCTGGTGGAGACAGGTGAAGCATCGGTGATCCGTGACCGGCATTTGGACTTCTATTTGAGTCTCGCTGAAAAATCAGAACCGCATATATTTAGGCATGAATCAGTAATATGGATTAATCGGCTTGACAAAGAGCTTGACAACATTCGAGCGGCGATGGAATGGTCTACGAACAGTGGCAAAGCGGTTGCGGCGCTGCGAATAGCGGGCTCCTTCGTTTATTTCTATTTCTGGTATACACATGGCAATCTTCTCTCTGAATTGCAGCATCGAATCCAACTGGCTCTTTCGCGCCCGGAAGCCATGGAACGAACCTTGGCACGCGCAAAAGCGCTCAATGCACTTGGATTTTTGAATTGGGCGGATACGTATCCCACAGACAGACGTCCGGAGCTTGAGGAAGCATTGAGTATCGGGAGGGAGTTAGGGGATCAATGGAATACTGCCGCAGCCCTTCTCTATTTGGGCCTGCTTGCCAGTATGCAGCGCAACTATGTGGAGGCGCGTTCCCTCCTTGAACAAAGTTTGGAGATTTCGCGGACGATGGGGCCAGAAGGCAAGGTGGTACTCAGCTGGACCCTTACATTTCTGGGAGACGTCGCTTTGAACCAAAATGAGTTGAAAGAGGCTCGTTCTTTTTATGAAGAAACTGTCGCAATTCTGAGGGAGATCGGGGACAAGAACTTCCTGGCTTATTCACTTCGGCGGTTGGGATTACTTGCATGGCGGGAGAAGGACTATAGGAAGGCAATCGCGCTCTGCAAGGAGAGTCTGAGTCTAAACCATGAACTTGGAGATCCGCGAGGAGTGCTCGCAAGTTTGTCTGCATTTGCGGACATCGCTGTGGTTCAAGGAAAGTTTGAGCGCGGGGCCACACTGATGGCGGCAGTGGAAACTCAACTTGCTTCAATGGGTATGCGACTTTTACCTGTAGACAAGATGGAATATGAGCGTAATCTCGCTTACCTGCGAGCGAACCTGGATGAGAAAGCCCTGACTAAGTTCTGGGCAAAAGGGAAGGGAATGTCTCTTGAAGAGACGATAGAATTTGCGCTGAAAGAGACATAACGAGAGTTTTTCACCTTGCTCACTGGCCCTGTCGTTGATTCAGCGGCAGGATTTTCTTGTTTTTCAACATTCGTTCGAAATACATGCAAAGAAACACGCGCAATCCATGCTCGCAAACACGCTGGGGGATGGTGGCTATGTAAACTGTGGTCATAGATTGGCATTCAAACCTTACCCGTGCCAAAAGGAGACCAACATGTTTACCAGCCAAATTTCTAAGATCTTTATCGTTCTGCTCGTCCTTGCAGTCGCCCTCGTATCCGCCAGTTTTGTTACGGGTTCGACTCCTGCAGTAGCAGATCTCTCGAGCGACGGACAGATTGAGAACGTGCGCCTGCATCGATCTTTCAGCCTGATCGATGCCAGCTACAACCGCGTGGAACAGGTCCGTGTCTCACGTGCCCTGGCGACCAATAATTCCAGCTACGATCAAGTTGAAAACATCCGTGCGCAGAGAATGTTTGCCCCTGCAGCCGCAGACTTCAGCTACAACATGGTGGAGCGAGTGCGGCTCGAACGCGGCCTTATCGCCGATCATTCCTACGACAACATCGAAGCCCTTCGTCTACAGCGATAGGTAAGCAGCCACAGCAGATGCGTGCTCACAACGTTCTCCTCCGTGAGGCACGTCAAATGCCCCGCACTGGTGACAAACCAGTGGGGGTTTGAAAAAAAATTGGTATAGTTCGGCAATAACCTCCCTTAGAACGGATGATAAAGCAATGAAACAATCTTATTTATCTTTGCAACAGCGTTTTCTCAGGTGGAGTGCTGTGTTCGTATTTGTGGTCGTAAGTACTGTACTAACACCACAATCCGCCCAAGCATCGGACAACCACTGCATCACGCCTACTGGAATCGATCTGAACGCGCTTTACGACATCACTAAGCAGATCGTTACCCCCTTCTGTAATCAGGTCGACTCTGGCGAGCACTGGACCGCGGCAGGAGCGGGCTG
>Ga0210377_10003290_pt1 | contig 13920 bp, 17 predicted proteins | sample PLM4_65_b1redo_FD_155480 | JGI IMG/M metagenome (GOLD analysis project Ga0210377, IMG submission 155480) | Groundwater sediment microbial communities from an aquifer in East River, Colorado, USA - PLM4_65_b1 redo | ecosystem: Environmental > Terrestrial > Soil > Riparian zone | place: USA: East...
CATCGAGGACCTTGCCTGGGTTTACGGGGTCCGCGATCCGAGCCGCCGCTGGATCCCGCTTCTGCCCGACGCTTCGCTCGTGCTCAAGTTTGGCAATGGGGCGGAGATTACGCTGCCCTGCTTCCACCCCCAGGTGATTCCGTTGTGACGTCGGTGCAGGCGCGGCTTGGCCGGGTGTCGGGTGCGGGTGGAGACGGACTCGCATAGATCGGGAGGTCATTATGGTGGCCGCAGATCGTACGACTCGACAGGGGATAGTGGTCGGACTCATCGCGTACGCGTCCGTGGCGGTGTTCTACAGCACTTTTGACCTGCTCGCCGCACGCGGGACCCTCTACACCGTCGATCTTCTCGGCAAGGCCGTATTCAGAGGTTTACGCGACCCAGGGCTCCTGCAGTACCCGATCCGGCCCGACCTGTCGGTGATCTTCTGGTACAACGGGTTGCATCTGCTGATCTCGCTTGCGATTGGGCTGCTCGTGACACGACTCATCGTACAGGCCGAACGACATCCAGCGCAGGCGCCCATGGTCTTTTTCGCGCTCGTAGCGGGGTTGGTCCTCACGATCGTTGGGGTCGGTTTGCTGACGCGCTCGATTCGCCCGGTCTTGCCCTGGTGGTCGATCGTTCTGTCCAATGGGCTCGCCACGCTGGTGGCAGGGTTGTACCTGCTCCGGAAACGCCCTGGTATCTGGGGTCGCCTCAAACCTGTTGGCTGATGTGCATCGCTTGCTTGAAGGTTGCCCAACCACTTGAAGTCTGTTGTATGAGGTTATGCGCGCCGCTTTCCTTGCCAATGGGGAGGTGCGGGGTCGGGTATTCGAAGCGCGCACTGCAACGGTTCGACCCTCCCTCACGTCTCAGTAAGGGAGACCACTGGAGCAAGGCTACGCGACACCTATCACCTCGACTCGGATTATGGGCGCTCCTCATGGGTCCGCTTCCGGTCACCGGGCAGGAGCCCCCGGCCGACTATCGCACGGTCGCGTCGGCGTTTCGCGAGCGGGTCATCGAGACCCCCCACGTGACGATCACCCGGATAGACCTTGGCCGGATAGCGCTCGACACCAACCGCTTCACTGCCATCGTCACCAACCGGAGCGACTCTGCCCGGATCCTGGGTCTCAGTCTCAGAGCAGTACCTGGGCTCTGGGTTCGCGCGAACTGGCAGCGCGGTTACCGCTTCGTGATTCCGGCGCGGTCCCAGCAGCCAATCGAAGCAAAGTACGTTTTCCGACGGATGACCCCTGAAGCAACGCTGCGCGTGTTCTTCGGCGTCCCACGCGACGTCGAGGGTGGCATCGACGTCGTTGCGCGGTTCTACGACACTACGCTCGTCGTCGGCAGGGCCAATCCCGCTGCGTCCGACCCGCGGGTGGCATTCGACAGCGTGAACACGGAACACTTCGATATCTATGCTTGGCGGGGCTCCGCTGGCGCCCGGCAGATGCCGGCTATTGCCACAGACCGGGAACAGGCCCTTCGGCGAATCGCCGAGACTCTCGCGGTACCATTTACCGGACGGATCCGCCTCGTCCTGTACCCGGACTCCGCAACCAAGACAACCCAAACCGGGCATATCGGCAACGGCTTCGCGAGCGGGCGCACGATCATCGAAATCTTCAACGACTCTGTGCAGCTCGATCCTTACCATGAGGTCGCCCACATCGTCGCGGGCGAGCGGGGCTCTCCTCCAGCGCTCTTCGACGAGGGGTTCGCGGTCTATGTCTCGCAATCGCTGGGCGCCGACGCGTTGAAGTATCTCGGAGCTCCTGGCAAGACCGCATCGCAAGTCGTCTGTGGCTACCTGGCGTCGGGAGAGGTTATCCCGCTCACCAGGCTCTTCCGTTTCACCGACATTGGATCGGATTCCACTCTCCCCAGCATTGCTTATCCGGAGGCCGCGTCCGTTACCGCCTTTCTGATCGAGCAGTACGGGATCGAGCGCTTCCGTGACGTTTATGCCCGATTGCGGAATACCACGAACGCAATGGACTTGCGCCGGAACGAGCAGATATTCGAGCAGAGCTACGGTCGGCCGATTGGAGCCGTGGATCCAGCCTGGAGGGCCTGGCTGGCATGTCCCCGCTGACTTCAAGGCGGGTGCGGAGGTATCGCGCGGCCTAACCCGCCCGGGTCGCCGGAGTTTGAGCCGGGCCGTCAAGGCGATGGAGAGATTTCCGTGCGAGCGGTCGCCAGACGCCGGGAACTGCCGAGGCCCAGGGCGCCCATGGCCGTTTGGATCTCCCGGAGCAGCTCGGCGGCCTCCTTCACCGCACCGACACGGGCAAGAGCCCGGGCAACCTGCAGCGCGGCAAGGCAGGTTATCCGGCCAGTGCATCGGGTGACGAATCGCTGTTGCCGGGCCAGTCGCTGAATCTCGGCAAAGCGGCCCAGCTCGAAGTGACGCTCGACCACCAGCGCGGCGACCACGGGGTCCTGGTCATGCGCGAGATGTGCTTCGGCGAGCCGAAGAAAGACCTCGGCTGGTCCAGCCGCGCCCATCGCCCTGAGATAGAGGCGCTGCATTTCGACGTTGGAGCCGCTCCACAGGGGCAGCAGTCCATCCGGATCGAGCCCGAGGCTCCAGGGAGCGCCCGGGAGCGTTACCGCCACGGAATCGCTGGATGCTTCACCCCTGAGCTCGACCCGCACCGTGGCACCGTTGGATGCCCGCGCCTCGAGAGTGATCGGAGAGGCGATCGTCCCGGTCCGTTCCACCTGGATCCAGTAGGTCCCCGGGCGTGCCGCATCGGGACGGACAGCGCGGATCGCAAAGTCGAGCCGGGCATCCGGGCGCACCCAGGCCCGCAAGAACCCGGACGCATCGGTGACACCAGCCGCCTCGAGCCGGGTCGCGAAAATCGCCGGGGAGAGCGGGCGGTAGCGGAACTCGCGCAGCAGGGCGCGCTGAAATGCGACGAAGCGCTCGGGTCCGAGGCGAAGGCTGAGCAGATAGAGTCCGACCGCGCCTTTTCCGTGGCGGACGTAGGTGTTGTAGTCGTAGTCGAGCGCATCGCCTTCACTCTCCGGAAGGTCCAGCCGCTGATCGTAACTGGCGATCTGGGCGACCGCGAAGTCTTCGAAGCTGTTATCACCGTCGGGACTTCGCCATTGCGCCGCGAGTGGAGTGCCCGCGATATGCGCCAGGTACCAGCTATCGGTCCAGATCCCCAGGCCGAGCATGAGCCAGTCCAATCGCTCCGCGCTGGAAAGGACGTACAAGCCCCAATAGTAGTGGGCGAGCTCGTGAGCACTGATCCAGCGCACGAAGGCCGGACTGAGATCTCCTCGGTGAATCATGAACATGTTGGGCATCGGAAAACCGCCCCGGGAATTTTGGCTTCCGGGCACGATCGCGATGGTCTTGACCGGAAAGAAACCGTAGGCGTCCTCGTACCAGCCCATCGCCCGCGCCGTTTCGGAAGCCACCCGATCCCAGATCAGGGTGTCCGCTGCGGGGCTGAGGGCATGCACGAGACCCCCTCGGGCCGCATGGGACCGAATCAGGTAATCGCGCCCGAATGCCAGGGCGAAGCCTTCGAGGTGCTCCTCGCGGTACTGCCGCCGGATGCGCGATGACTGCACCATCGAGTCATGGGCCGCGCCGGAGGTCAGCAAGGCGATGCCGGCGGGCAGCTCCAGCGAGACATCGAAATCGCTGAACCGGCGGAGAGAATCCGGCAGGGAGAGCAGCGTCGGATACCAGGCGCTCCCGGCGTCGATGGCGCCAAAAAGATTGTATCCCAGCTGCCGCCGGCCGCTGCTGTCGATGGCGACGCGATATTCGAACGACAGCGAGACCACCGGGTCGCTACCAAGGCGAAAGGCGACTTCGGCTGAATCCGGTGCGATCCAGTCCGGTGCCCCGACGTCCCCGAGCATCGGCACTGCCGAAAGCAGGAGGCGCCGGGACCCCGGGGCTCCCAACGCCAGGCGAACCGAATCGGCCGCGCCAAAGGCTGAGCGCGGGACCTGCAACACGACCTTCGCGTTCAGGTATCGCTCGGTCTGGTCGAGCGTCGCGACAATTCGATAGGAGGGCCGAGCCGTCGAGTCCGGCCGCTGGACAGGGGTCGAGAGCGCAGTGAGCAGGCACAGGCTTACGATCATCGGCAGCCGGCGTGGTGCGGAAAAAGCGAGGGAACAGGGACAGGATTCTCAGCCGCTCTGCGGAAACCATAGCGCCGCCGAGCGGCGGCCGTCAAGGAAACCAGAGACCGACGCTGGTATCTTGAGGCGTGGGAGCGGCGATGGCGGGCGGCGCCATCGGAGCAATCATTGGGGCGCTTGCTGGCCACTCAGCCCCTGCGCGGCGGACCGTGAGTCGCCGTCCGTGACCGCGGCGCCCTCCGCCTCGGCAAGCAACCGTATTCGAGCAACCATTCATGCGAGATCGACCAGCTGCGAACGATCAAGCGATCGGGATCCGGCATGGGCGGGCCTGGTACCTCCTCGTGGGTGCGCTGGGCCTCCACGTTCTCGACGAGGCCACAACCGGCTTCCTCGACTTCTATAACCCTCTGATTCTACGAGCCAGGTCCCGGTGGGCGTGGTTCCCGATGCCCACCTTCACGTTTCGAGTGTGGCTCTTCGGGCTGATCCTCCTCGTGGTTGGTTTGTCCCTGGTTGGTCCGCTGGTCCGCCGTGGCGCTGCTGGCACGCGGGCTGCCTCAGGGTTTCTCAGCGCCATCATGATCCTGAACGGCATGGGACACCTCCTCGGCTCGGTGTACTACGCACGCTGGTTGCCGGGTACGACCTCGGCCCCGCTCCTGCTTCTCGCCAGCATGTTACTGGCCCGCCAGACCTGGCGGCGAGGCCGCCGCAGGCCCCAACAGCAGGAGCGCAGTCCGACAGACGGCACCACGTAGTCTAGTCAACGAGTTTCGGTCAGTTTGAACCGGGGCGCCCAGCGACGATGGCACTCGCGTCAGTCGCGCTACGTTTCCTGACCCGCACGACCCGGCTCCCGAACATCATCGGCAGCTGTGCGGCAATACGGTGCACCGTCCGCAACGACGTATATTCTGCTCATGCCCGGCTCCTACGTCATAGACTCGGAGCGCCGCACGGTTTTCATTCGCGCCTGGGGCGTCCTCACCGATGCGGAGATGAGGGCCCACGTTGAAGCGCTGCGTTCCGATTCGCGCTTCGATTCGACGTACGGCCGGATATCGGACTTCCGTGAAGTCACCACGTTCGCGCTCAGCGCTGTGGTGATCGGGGAGGTGGCTCGGGCATTGTCGAGCGACTCGCCGGTACGGCGGGCAACAATTGTCGCGGGAGACCTGGCGTACGGACTGGCTCGGATGTCCCAATTGACCGTAGATGCTCCACCGGAGTTGTCCAACCTTTTCCGGGACCTCGCACCGGCAATGGTTTGGGTGGGGCTGCCGGTTACGGCCGAGTGGCCCGCTGGGTCCCCGCATTTCGTCGTAGACGACTCGCCGGGTCCGGGGACGCCATCGGCGTCATGATCGCGGCCGAAGTCCACTCGTCACCATTCTTCGTTGCCTCATGACCTGCCCCTGCAGCGGAAGCGCGGACCACCTGCCCGCGGGCCGTCATCCCAGCTAGGTTCCACGCTTCCCCAGACCCCAGGCTGCGCTCGGTGCCGTCCGCTGTTCACTACTTCCCGATTCTCACGACCCTCCTTGCGGTTCCCTTTTTCCTCGGTCTTTGGCGTCGATACCGGGCCCGCCCCACCGCCATGCATTACCTCTGGTGGGCGCTGGGTATAGCCGTCTACGGTCTGGGAACATTGGCTGAAGCGCTCACCACGCTGACTGGCTGGCACCCGTGGATCTTTCGCGGGTGGTACATCGCCGGTGCCCTCCTCGGGGGCGCTCCGCTCGCCCAAGGGACCGTGTACCTGCTTCTGCCCCGCCGGACCGCAGACGTCCTCTCGCGTCTCCTCCTCACCTTCGTTTTCCTGGCCGCCCTTTGTGTGATCCTGAGCCCGCTGGACCTGAGCAAGGTCGAGCCCCACCGCCTGTCGGGAGCGGTGCTGGAGTGGCGCTGGGTTCGCCTGCTGAGTCCGATTGTCAACCTGTATGCGGTCACTTTTCTGATCGGCGGCGCTATCCTCTCCGCCGTCCGCTATCGTCGCAAGCGGGAGACCCGGCACCGCTTTCTCGGCAACGTGCTGATCGCGGTCGGCGCGATCCTGCCTGGCATCGGGGGGACCGCCACGCGCATGGGGCATGTGGAGGTGCTGTACGTGACCGAGCTGCTTGGCCTGATATTGATCTGGTGTGGGTATCGCCTGAACGTTGCACCAAGACCGGTGCTGGGTGGGCCAACTAACGCATGAAGCCGGCAGGGCGCGGCCATCGCTCTCGCCGCCACCCTGCGCCCGGCCCGCCGCACGGGGCCAGCCTTGTCCAACCCGGCGGCGCCCTGCAGCTTATGCGTGCCGTTCGGCACATATCCCTGGAGCTCAAACCTTCTCTTTCGAGTTCATGTCCGAATCCTGGCGGACCCGGCTCGCACGCTGGAAGTTCAATCTGTTCCCGGCGTATCGCGGAACGGGCGGCCGCGTCACCTACATCCGGCACGACTGGACCGAGGTCCGTGTCTGCGTGCCTCTCTCCTGGCGCACCCGGAACTACGTCGGAACGATCTTCGGGGGAAGCCTCTACGGCGCTGTGGATCCCATCTATATGCTCATGCTCATCAAGTGCCTGGGCCCCGACTATATCGTTTGGGACAAGGCTGCCGCTATCCGCTTCCGACGGCCCGGCCGGGCCCTCTTGTACGCCACATTTGAGCTTCAACCGGAGACGTTGGCCAGGCTTCGGGAGGAGTTGACCCGGACGCCCAAGCTCGACCGCAGCTTCACGGTGGAGCTGCGGGATGCGGCCGGGACTGTGCACGCCGTGGTCGAGAAGACGCTCCAGGTGAGCCGCCGGCCACCGGAAGGATCGGGGCAGGCTTCGCCGGGCGACCGGATAGGAGGCTGATACGCGCTCGCAATTACCGCTCATCGGCTCGGCTCTACTGCTTGCCTGCGGTCCTCTGACGCCTCCGGCTCCATTGGTTTCCTATGCCGGCACGTGGCGCGGGCGTTTTCTCGCGCCCGGCACTGACAGCGTGCTTGTGCGCTGGACATGGGTCCAAACCGCAGACAGTCTGGGCGCGTTCACTTTCGGGCGTGAGACAACATCGGTACCGACGCGAATTCTCTTCGCGACGACGGACAGCGCGGTAGTCGATTTGACTCGGCCGATCCGGCCTGTTCGGCCTGAGCGAGCGGGTGCCACCGAGTTTGCCTTTCGGCTCCGCATCCGAAGCAGGGACGGCTCAATGGTTGGAGGGTGGGTTGCGACTCCTTCGGAAGGACCAATCCGTCGTGGCCGGCTGGACGCCACTCGGGCGCCGCCACAAGGTTGATCCTGCTCACGCGTCGCTGGAGGTGGCCCGGCGTTTTCCCACCAGGTGCCTGAAGCCGGCGGCGCGCGTAGATTAGCGAGATGAATCTTTCCCTGGCTCCCATGCAAGCCGCGGCTGTCCAAGGCGCCTTTCTCCTGAAGCAATATGAGCGCTGGCTCGCCGATCTCGAGGATCAGCATCTGGCTCACGAACCCACGCCGGGCAGCAAGACTGCCGGTTGGCTCCTGGGCCACCTCGTGGTGACCGGAGATTTTGCCAGGCGGCTCTGCGGCTTGACGCCGATCGCCCCCAAGGAGTGGCGGCCGCTATTCGCTCCCGGGACCACTCCAAGCCGCGACAGCGGGACATACCCGCCAATGCAGGAGCTTCTCGGCACGTTTCGCGCGGTGTACGGGGATCTGATGGCGAACGCGGCAACCGCCTCGCCAGAGAGGCTTGCCGAGCCCAACCCGTTCGAACCGGCCCGCCCGGCGTTCCCCACAGGCGGGGACTTCGCCGTGTATCTCCTCACGGGTCACCTGGGCTATCACCTCGGGCAGTTGTCCATTTGGCGTACCGCCGCCGCAACCACCGATCCACGATTGCGGCCGGCCTGACCGGCGCTCGCTCCTGACGGGGGCTTGAGCTCTACGGTTGCCAGAGGAGTTGGTCAGATGCGCATGGTGGTCGCCGTGATCGCTGCCTTCGTCCTGCCGGCCCACGCTCAAGATCCTCCCCCTCCTTCGCCGCTCGATTCCCTCGATCTCCGAACCATCAGCGCTGTCGTCACCGTATTCAAGGCATCACGCGATGCCGTGTGGCCGGACTACGACCTTTCTTCTCAACCGTTCCTCGTCTATCGGCCGGGGCGGTGGGCCGTCCTGCTGAATCCGCCTGGCAAGATCGAAGGCTACCGGCCGTACCCGGAATCCTGGCCGCAGCTTGGAACCATGGCGCAGGTTCACCTCGGCGCCATACCAGACCTCGTGGGCCAACTGGAGTTTGATTTCGCGGTGGGACCCATTACGACGGTGGCAATCCCGCTTGCCGACAACCTGCCGGAGCAGACCCTCGAGCGTGCGCGCTCTCTGTTCGCGTTCGTCGTTCACGAAGCATTCCATCAGTTTCAACGCTCCGCGTTTCGCGAGGTGGACGAGCCGTCGGAGGAGCTCTACCCCATTCTCGATACGGCGAACAGCGCCCGAGCCGCGCTCGAGATTCACATCCTCGAGGACGCCGTGCGAGCCGTCGAACGCCGGGATCTGGCGGGCGCCCGCAGATTGACAGACTGGTTCCTCGCGCAGCGTCGCTTCCGCTGGGAACATGCCTCGTCCCTCGTACGGGAATTCGAGCGGGCAAAGGAACTGAGCGAAGGAACCGCGAAGTACGTGGAGTCACGCCTCGTCGCCACCATGGCAGCCAACTGTCGCACCGGCAGGTTCATTGATCCGTCCGTGTGTCCCTCGTTCCGATCGGTGACCCTGCCAGGCTACTTGGAGATCGACTTCGAGAGCCGCCTGACCGATGGCGCACTCAGTCCTGCAGACGTGCCGCGGAACCGGATTTATCCGACCGGCGCCGCGATGGGTGTCCTCCTGGACTTCTTCGGGGTCGGGTGGAAATCCAAGGCCGCCGGCCTTCCCGATTCTTCTGCGTTGGCCGACCTCCTGGCGCTATCGTTCCCCGTTCTGGCTTCCGGGCTTGAGTCTCTCCGCAACGAGGCCGAGCGGCGCTACGATTTGCCACGGCTGCAGCGGCGCACCAACACGCTCGCGGATGTCTACGTCCGCGACGCCGCCGACGCCATCCGCGCCTTCGAAGCGCAGCCCGGCTACCGCCTGGAGGTACAGCTTCCGGTCGCCGGCACGAGCCGCTCCCGCTCCTCTATTGCAAAGCGTTGGGTGGTGGACAACGGCAGGCGGGTGTTCGGCAGCGACTTCCTCGCGTACACACTGCGGCGTCCCGATCAACAGATGTTCCTCCGCGTGGAACGGAGAGCGGTGCTGGACGATCTCGTTGCGCAAGGAGAGCGCCGCGTCGCCTTCTTCGCTCCATCGGTCGATTCGATTCGTGTGGACGGCGCGTCCCTCGCCGTGACCGCACGCGACTACCGGTTCGAAAGTCTGAGCATGCAGGGAGCTGGGTTCTCGCTCGACGTCAGAGTCCCGGGCACGCTGAGCATCAACGCCGGCCGCGTCGCGGTTCGCCTGTCTTCACCTTGAAGCTGCGCAAGCGCAGAGCGTAAGGCGATGCCAGTTCCCCTGCGGGCCAACACGATCCGCCGCTACAGTCTCGTTGGCATCGCCCTCCTCCTGACGGGATATAACGGGATCGTCGAAGGCATCAACGCGGCACACGTCGCCGATTCACCGGGAATGAAGGTGGCCACCGCCGCCCAATTGCTCTATGGATTTGGCGCCGCGGCGGCTTTGACCGCCGCCGTTGTTCGCCGGCGCCCCGTCTTCCCTGTCCTGGTAGTGTGGGGCATCGCCGTGGTACTGACAGGGGCACTGGCGCCGATCGTGTACGCCGGGCGCCCCCTCGCCTGGCCTAACCCGCGTTAGGGGCTGACCGGCAGGACCGCAGGGCGTCAGGCAGCCGGATTATCGCCGCCCCGTTGACGCGCCATGCATGACCGCGCCGGGACGGCTCAAAGCTCCGCTGAGCATCCTGACCACTATTTGTCCTTCTGCAGCTCGACCACGATTACTTCGATCGGACGCTCGGATCGGTTCACATCCGCATGCATCTGCGCGGGTGGATCGGCAGGGAGCCAATACGCCTTTCCGCTCTCCCAATTGTAGGTGTTCAGCACCTTCCCATCCTGGTCCACCACCGAGAGCTGACCCCCGACGAGTGCGATGAGGGCCCGACCATGTTCATGCCGGTGCAGGGCCAAAGGCTGGTTCGGCAGGATGATGGACTTCCACACTCGCAGGTGCTCATTTTCGAATTGTGGTTCTCGGCGGGTCGCCCCCTGGCTTTGCTGCCGCGCCCAGATGAGGCCGCCACCCGCAGCGAATGACAGGGTACAGGCCATCAGCATTGTACCTGCGTGCCTCATGGGAGACGCTCCAGGCCAAAGGTTCGTGCCCGGAGGATACTGGCTCCACCCCGGCATCGGTAGACGCATTGCCGCTGATCCTCGCCTGGAGTTGGCGGGAAGCTGCACAGACCATCCCACGCGTTGAGGCCCGCACGACGTGAACGATCAGGGTGTGGTGGTCCTCGGCATTCCCATCCCGTCATCCTCGCCGGTATTCCTCACCGTTGTCGCGGTCCATGTTGCGGCGGGGCTCGTTTGCCCTGTAACCGGTATCGTCGCGATGCTCGCTCCCAAGCGGTCCGGCCGGCATCCCACTGCCGGATCGGTTTACTACTGGAGCCTCGTGGTGGTGTTTGTGACCATGGGCGCGCTCACCGTCCTCCGCTGGCCCGCCAACAACCACCTGTTTGCTCTGGGGCTCGGTTCCTTCGTGGCGGGCTCGGTCGGGCGCCGGGCGAGGCGCGTGCTGCACCCGGGCTGGGCCCCGGTGCACGTCACTGGCATGGCCCTCTCCTACATCCTGTTGCTCACGGCATTCTATGTCGACAATGGACTCCACTTACCGCTTTGGCGCTCCCTGCCGCGGGTGGCGCATTAGCTTCTGCCGAGCCTGATCGGGCTTCCAACGCTGGGGTGGGCGCTGCTGCGGCATCCTGTGATAGTGCGTCGCCGAGGGCAGGAGCCCGGCGGCGCCCCTTGACCAGCGCCTGCCGCTGACGGGGTCCCAAGCGCGGCGCCCGCCGCGGGATATCTTGGGATAGGTTCCGCGGCGACCGCGGCAGTCCGCCGCGGCAGAAGCGCCGACCGTGAGGCCGCGGTCTCCGCCATTCACAGGATCGCGAATGTTACTCGAGACGGCGCGCCTCAGCCTGAGATCATGTTTCCCGGCGCATCTACTCATCTGGCTCGAGCAGCCGGAACGCTTTGAGGAAGTGGCGGGATTTCCCGTCGCCGCGGGGCTCCTCGAGATGTTCACTTCACATGACGTGACTCCCGAGTGGCTTGCGGCGCTCCGTGCCTCCGACGGACCCGACCCGTGGCTCCACGGATTCTTTCTCGTTCATCGTGGAACCCGCGTCGTGATCGGCAGCGCCGGCTTCAAGGGCCCACCGGACCCAACCGGCACCGTCGAAATTGCGTACGGCATCGCCCCGCCTTTTGAGGGTCAAGGCTACGCCACCGAGGCCGCGGCAGCCCTCCTGGCCTATGCCTTCGACACGCCACGCGTTGAGGTGGTCCGGGCCCACACGCTCCCTACGACGAATGGCTCGACCCGCGTACTGGCCAAGTGCGGGTTCGAGCACGTGGACAGCGTTGTTGACCCTGACGACGGACCGGTCTGGCGGTGGGAGCGGAGGCGTGAAGTACATACGACGGAAGGCCATGTAGGTTGACTGGTGGGCAGGGGATCCTATGCGAGTTGCCATGAACCGCCTGATGCTGGCTGCGCTGCTCGCCGCCGCGGGTTGTGCCGACGAATCGGTGTCTGAACCCCGGGATCCCAGCGACCGACTCGGAGCCTGGGCCCCCGACCCGAGTGCCACCATCCTTCGCACCGCGCTATCCAAGCTCGATGACCCAACGCTGGCCGTCGTATCGGACCCCGCCACCTGGCGCGCGCTGTGGACGCAGGCGTGGGGGGGATCCCAGGTATCACCCGCCCTCCCGGAGATCGACTTCGTGCTTTCGTCGGTTGTCGTCGTCGGGCTCGGAAAGCGCGCGGGACTGGGTTATTCGGTGAGCATCGATAGTATTGTCGTGCACACGGTGGGCTCGGTGCTGTACGCCACCGAATCGCTGCCCGGCGCGCATTGCGACAGCTCTACCGGGACCTCCGCCCCCGTGCACATGGTGCACGCGCCCGGACACCTTCCGATAATCACCTGGCGTGTGGGAACGATCCGGCGCGACTGTGCATCGCAGGTTCCCGCGGCCTAACCCGCGCTCGCCGCAGGCGGGGTCTCGCTCGCTGCGAGCATCTGCGGGTACTTCATGACAGGCGTCCTCGAATGGAATGGTTCATCAAGGGGTTCATTCGCGCCTCGCTCCTCTGGTTTGCCGCCGGCATCGTGCTTGGCGTTGCGCTCGCCATTCATCCGCAATGGCTCGTCTATCGCCCCGCGCACGCGCACATGAATGTGGTCGGGTTCCTCACCATGCTGGTATTCGGCGTCGGCTACCAGTTGCTGCCGAGGCTATTCGGACATCCGCTGCACAGCACCCGCCTCGCGGTCGCGCACCTCTTCTGCGCCAATGTGGGGTTGGCCGGACTGGTCCTCGGCTTCCTGCTCCGGCCGCATCGTGCGTCGGAAGGACGGTGGCTCACCGCGGCGGGTGGCTCGCTCTTCGCTCTCGGCGCCATGCTGTGGGTCTATAACCTCTGGCGTACCTTCGATGCCGCCGACGCCCGGCAACGCGCGCGAGCGCGCTCGGAGCATAGCCAGCTGCCCACCCTCGACGAGTAAGCGGAACCAGCGCCCGGGCCGCGTGCCGGCAGAAGTTCTGGATCACACCTGGAGGTGCCTCGATGAAGGCCTATGTCACAATTACTGGTGCGGTGTTTGGACTCCTCACGTTGATACACCTCTGGCGCATGATCGAAGAATGGCCCCACTTGGCAACGGATCCCGGGTTCGTTCTCATCACCGCTGCCGCAGCGGCGTTGTGCCTGTGGGCCTGGCGGCTGCTCAGGCTCGCTGTCCGGAGGTGACCCCCAGGCGCCCGACCCCGGAGCACGGCGCGCCGGATCGAAGATTGATGTCCGATCTGCACGAGCAGTTCGGCGAGATCGACATCTATCTGTTCGACCAGCTGCTTCGTCGTCGTCTTCGACCGGGTATGCGGGTGTTGGACGTGGGCTGTGGATCGGGCCGGAATCTTGTCTACCTGCTGCAGTCCGGATACGACGTCTTCGGGATCGATCCGGACCCGATTTCGATTCATGTCATGCAACGGCTCGCCTCGAGGCTCGCGCCGCATCTCCCCCCGGACAATTTCCGGATCGAGACGATCGAGCGAAACTCATTCCCGGAGGCATTCGCCGATGTCGTCCTGAGCAGCGCCGTCCTGCACTTTGCTCGCGATGACGCGCAGTTCACCGCGATGCTCCTCGGTACCTGGAAGCTGCTGAGACCAGGCGGCCTGCTCTTTTGCCGGCTCGCCTCCTCCATCGGGATGGAACAACACGTGAAGCCCATCGCGGGACGGCGGCATCGGCTTCCGGACGGGACCGAGCGCTATCTGGTTGATGAGGCGCTGCTGATGAGCCTCACGCGGGAGTTGGACGCTGAGTTGCTGGATCCGCTGAAGACCACCATCGTGCAAAACCAGCGCTGCATGACGACCTGGGTTGTCCGCAAGGGTGAGCTCCAGGTGAGGCGCCTCCCATGACAGCGGCAGAATCTCGAAGCTTCGAAGAGCTGGCTCGCTTGGTCCGACTCCATATCTTCCGACCGGCAACCCTGGCCGTGGCAGACGAAATCAAGCTCCCCGAGCGGTTC
>Ga0210377_10003291_pt1 | contig 13920 bp, 15 predicted proteins | sample PLM4_65_b1redo_FD_155480 | JGI IMG/M metagenome (GOLD analysis project Ga0210377, IMG submission 155480) | Groundwater sediment microbial communities from an aquifer in East River, Colorado, USA - PLM4_65_b1 redo | ecosystem: Environmental > Terrestrial > Soil > Riparian zone | place: USA: East...
AGCCTCGGACAAGGGAATCGTTTCATCCCTCTGCCGTTGGCAGCGCCGGCGGCGTGCAGGTCGTGGATGTTCGGCCACGATCCCTGGAGATCCCCCCTGTCGCTTGGCCAGAGCCTGAGCCTGGCATACGCAGGGGCTGAGCTTGTCTCTCACAAACCGGAGAGCTCGTGCTCCACGCTCGAGTGCATCGCGACCGCGCCGTCGAACAGCGTACGACTGCCCTCCTGCGACCGCGATGCACGCATTATCCGCCAGCCCACTGGGGTGTGGGATAACTTTTTTATTCGCAAGGAAAGCAGGCGCGTAGGACGTATGAGCGGAGCGAAATGCATCTCGTCGTGGACGTGGCGCGATGGCGCATTGAGCACAGCGAAATGCACCGGACGGGCCGGTGAGCCGCTCTCGCGGTTCAGGCCGCTCGTTCGAACACCGCGGCAATGCCCTGGCCGCCGCCGATGCACATGGTCTCGATGCCGTAGCGGGATTTGCGGCGCTTCATTTCGTGCATGAGGTTGGCGAGGATGCGGCCGCCGGTGGCGCCGATGGGATGGCCGAGCGAGATGCCCGAGCCGTTGACGTTGAGCTTGTCGCGATCATCCCACCCCCAGCCTTTCAGCACGGCCAGCACCTGCGGCGCGAACGCTTCGTTGAGTTCGACCAGATCGATATCCTTCCAGCCGAGGCCGGTGCGCGCGAAGAGGCGCTCGACCGCAGGCACGGGACCGATGCCCATGCGCGAGGGCTCGACGCCTGCCGCCGCCCAGCCGACGAACCAGCCCATCGGCGTAAGGCCGAGCTTTTCCAGCTGGTCCTCCGCCACCACGAGACAAGCCGAGGCGGCATCGTTCTGCTGGCTGGCGTTGCCTGCCGTCACCACACCCCCTTTTTCGATCGGCTTCAGCGCGGCCAGCGTCTGCGGCGTCGCGTCTTCTCGGACGCCTTCGTCGCGCTTGAAGACGATGGGGTCGCCTTTCTTCTGCGGCACGGTTACCGGCACGAGTTCCTCGTCGAACTTGCCGGCTTTCCACGCAGCAGTCGCGCGCTGATGACTCGCGGCAGCGTACTCGTCGCAGGACTCGCGGCTGATCTGGTAGTCGCGGGCGAGGTTCTCCGCCGTCTCGATCATTCCTGTGATGACGCCGAAGCGCGAGATCGGCTGTGACATAACGCGGCCGCGCGCCAGCCTGTCGTGCATCGTCACCGAACCCATGCGCGCGCCCGAACGCATGTCGGTCGAATAGTATTCGACATTGCTCATGCTCTCGACGCCGCCGGCGACAACGACGTCGGCGGCGCCCGTCTGCACCATCATCGCCGCGTCGACCACCGCCTGCAGGCCCGAGCCGCAGCGCCGGTCGAGCTGATAGCCGGGCACGGAGATCGGCAGGTCCGCCGCCAGCGCCGACCAGCGCGCGATGCACGGCGCCTCGCCGCTGGCGTAGCCTTGCGCATAGATAACATCGTCGATCCGCTCGGGGTCGATCTTGGTCTTGGCGACCAGCGCCTTGAGCACCGCGGCGCCCAGGTCTCCCGCCTGCATCGAGGATAATCCGCCCTGGAACTTGCCCACCGCCGTGCGGAGCGGGCTGACGATGGCGGCGCGGCGGAGGGTCCTGGTCATGGGCATATTCCTCTAAAATCGCGGGCACCATAGCCGCCGCCGCGAAGGACACAATGCGCGGATTTGTGTTCCGGCGGCCGATGACGCGCGGCCTCAAGCGTTGCACACTGCGCCTCCAAGGGAGCGGGCGATCCATGGCTGACACTATGTCCGGCACTGAAGTCCATTCGGATATTCGCGAGGCGGTCGCCAAGCTGTGCGCACGGTTTCCGGGGCCGTACTGGCGCGCGCTGGATCGCGAACGCGCCTACCCGACCGAGTTCGTGCAGGCGCTGACCGAAAAGGGCTGGCTGTCGGTGCTGATCCCGGAGGCCTATGGCGGCGCTGGGCTCGGCATCTCCGCCGCCTGCGCCGTGCTGGAAGAGATCCACCGCTCAGGCTGCAATGGCGGGGCATGCCACGCGCAGATGTACACCATGGGCACACTGCTGCGGCATGGATCGGAAGCTCAGAAGCAGAGATGGCTGCCGAAGATCGCGTCGGGCGAATTGCGCCTGCAGGCCTTCGGCGTCACGGAGCCGACCAGCGGGACGGACACGACGCGCATCCAGACTTTCGCCAAGAAGGTCGGCGACAAGTACGTGGTCAACGGGAGCAAGATCTGGATCAGCCGAGCGGAGCATTCCGACCTGATGATCCTGCTCTGCCGCACCAGCCCGCGCGAGGAAAGCGCCAAGCCATCCGACGGCATGAGCGTGCTGCTGGTCGACATGCGGGAGGCGAAGGGCAAGGGCCTTACCATCAAGCCGGTCCGCACCATGCTGAACCATGCGACGACGGAACTATTCTTCGACAATCTGGAAGTTCCGGCGGAAAACCTGATCGGCAAGGAAGGCCAGGGCTTCCGCTACATCATCGACGGCATGAACGCGGAGCGCATCCTGATCGCTGCGGAGTGCATCGGCGATGGGAAGTTCTTCGTCGAGCGCGCCTCGGCCTATGCCAAGGAGCGCGAAGTGTTCGGCCGGCCGATCGGCGAGAACCAGGGCGTGCAGTTTCCCATCGCCCGCGCCCACGTGCAGGTGACTGCCGCCAGCCTGATGGTCGACCATGCCGCCGCGCTGTTTGAGTCAGGCGAGCCTTGCGGATCGGAAGCCAACATGGCCAAGCTTGTTGCCTCTGAAGCCTCGTGGTTCGCCGCAGACGTCTGCATCCAGACCCATGGCGGCTTCGGCTTTGCGGAGGAATACGACATCGAGCGCAAGTTCCGCGAAACCCGCCTCTACCAGGTCGCGCCTATCTCCACCAACCTGATCCTCAGCCATGTGGCGACCCATGTGCTGGGCCTGCCGAAGTCATTCTAGGGGGATGAGATGGCCGATGTTGTGAACGTACAGGACTGGATCGGCCGCGAGGAGACGCACGATGACTATGTCGCGCGCGGGCCAATCAAGCGTCTCAGCGCCCTGCTCGACCGGCCGGATGAATCGACTGGGAGGCATATTCCGCCGCTCGGCCACTGGCTGAACTTCCTGCCCAGTGCGCCGCAGGCGCAGCTGGGACCGGACGGACATCCCAATCGCGGCGGGCTGATTCCGCCGCTGCCTTTGCCGATGCGCATGGCAGCGGGCAGCCGGCTGACTTTCCACGAACCGATCCTCTTCGGGGCCGATGTGAAGCGCGTCTCGAAGATCATGAACATCGTGGAGAAGCAGGGCCGCTCTGGGCCGCTCGCTTTTCTCACTTACCGCTATCAAGTGTTCGCGGGATCGACCCTCTGCATCACCGAAGAGTTCGACGTCGTCTTCCGCGAGCAATCGGGAAACGCTGGACCGATGCCTCCAGGCGAGCGGCGCGAGGGCAAGGTGTCTCGCATCATCAATCCGGAAACGCCGCTGCTGTTCCGCTATTCGGCGCTGACGTTCAACGCCCACAAGATCCACTATGACCGAGACTATGCCCGGACGCAGGAAGGCTATCCGGGCCTCGTCGTTCATGGGCCGCTGCTGGCGACCCTGCTGATGGATCTTTTCCGGCGCCATAGGCCGAACGACAGGGTGAAGACGTTCGAATACCGGGCCCAACGGCCGGTCTTCGATCTTTCGCCGTTCACTGTTAACCTGGAAGACACCCCAGGCGGGGCTGATGTCTGGGCCTGCGATGGCGATGGGTATGTCGCCATGGCAGGAAAGATCGGGTCGAGCGCGCAATAGAGCATGCGTCCAAACTGGCGTTCCCTTCTTTTTGTTCCCGCCGCCGCGCCACAGCGCTGGGCGAAGGCGCACACGCGCGGCGCCGATGCGATCATTGTCGATCTCGAGGATTCGGCGCAGCCGGAGGACAAGTCGCAGGCGCGTGCGTTTGCGACCGACGCCGTGAAAACGCTGGCTGCCAATGGCGCGCAGGTAACCGTCCGGATCAACAACGATCCCGATCACATGGAGGCGGACCTGGAGGCCGTCGTGACCGAGGGCCTCCGCGCCATCGTCCTGCCGAAGGTGGAGAACGCCGCCGAGGTGGAGGCGCTGTCCTCGCGGCTCGAGGCGCTCGAGTACGAGCGGGGCATGGAGCGGCTGACTATCAAGGTCATCGCCGTCATCGAATCTCCGCGCGCACTGGAGCGCATCCGCGAGATCGCCGACGGGCCGAGGCTGATCGGCCTTTCGCTTGGGAGCGAAGATTTCGCGCTGTCGATCGGACGGCCGCCGGCGCCGCTATCGCTTGGCCTTGCCGCCCAGACCATCGCCTATGCCGCGTCGGCTCGCGACTTGATGGGGCTGGCGATGGCGTGCGGGATCGGCAACTTCACGGATCTTGCCGCGTGGACCTCGGAGGCGCGGCGCTCTCACGCCATGGGTCTTACCGGGGCGATGTGCATTCATCCCGCGCAGGTCGGGCCGCTCAATGCGGAGTTCGGCGCCAGTGAAACCGAAATCGCCGAAGCCCGCGCCATCGTTGCAGCGTGGGAGGGCCGGACGGATGGGGTCGTCTCCTACAATGGCCGGATGATCGACCAGCCCGTGGTCGAGCGGGCGCGCCGGCTGCTCGCCTCCTCAGGCCAATGAAATCCGGAAAGCCGGAGGACGTGCTCGGCTGGCTCAGGCCCGGCCAGCGTGTGTATGTCCAGGGCGGGCCGGGCGAATGCATCGCCTTCATCGATCTGCTGAAGGCCTACCCGGAACGCGCTGCCGGAGTGGAGCTCTGGTCGTGCCTCATCCCCGGCATCAACGGCTTTGACTATGGCTCGCTGCCGGGCGGACCCAGCCTTGTCACGTTCATGGCCTCGCCAGCGCTGGAGGCGTCGATCAGTTCGGGCCGCACCCGCATCGACGCAATGCCCTATTCGGAAATCGGCGCCCTGCTGGCGCGCACTGATTTCGATCTCGCTGTGCTACATGCGGCCATGCCGGATGCGAACGGGCTTTGCTCGTTCGGCATAGCCTGCGAAGCGCCGGGCATCGCCTGGCCGCGCGCGAAAAAGCGTATCGCGTTTCTCAACCGGAACATGCCGCGCATTCCGCGTTCCGAGGCGATCGCAGTGGACGGGATCGACCTCGCTATAGAGATCGACGCGCCGTTGCTGTCGCCGACGGCGCTGGGGCCGCGGTCGGAAACGCTCGAGGCCATCGCACGCCACGCCGCCAATCTTGTTCCCGATGGCGCAGTGATCCAGTCCGGCATCGGCGAGGCGCCGGGGGCGATCATTGCGGCGCTGAAGGATCACAGGCGGCTGAGCGCCTATTCCGGCGTGATCACGTCCGACTACCGGCTGCTCACCGAAGCTGGGGCGCTCGACATGGATGCCGAGCACGTCGCCGGCATCGCCTGGGGCGATCCTGACTTTTATCGCTGGCTGGAAGCGCCCGGCCTCTTCGCGTTCCGCTCCGCGCTTGAAACCCACGGCCGCGACCGGCTCGCTCTGCTGCCAGGCTTTGTCTCGATCGGCTCGGCGCTGGAGGTCGATCTCGAGGGCGCCATCAATCTCGAATGGCGGGGCGCACGCCGGATCAGCAGCGTCGGCGGCGCTCCGGATTTCATGCGAGCCGCCAGACTCTCCCGTGGCGGGCGGTCGATCATTGCGCTGCCTGCTGTTGCGGGAAACGGCGCCTCGCGCATCGTTGCGAAGCTCGAGCGGCCCTCGATAAGAGCCGAATATGCTGACGCCATCGTCACCGAGCATGGCGTTGCCTGTCTCAGGGATCTCGCCCCGTCCGCCCGCGCCGCCGCCATGATGGCGATCGCTGCGCCCGAACATCGGATAGCTCTGGCCGCGTCCGTTCGCCGCGATAGCTGAGGATACCGGCAAACAGTCTTGGCGGGATCGCACGATCGTGATTGCTTGTAGCATCGCTTCGTTGGGGAGGGGCGGCGTTTGACTCACGGCATAATCTTCGAGCCCGATCCTCTGTGCCGGCCGCTTCTGGAAAGCGCGCTGGCCAGCCTTTACTGGACGGTAGCGACCGCGAACTCCCTTTCAGAAGTGGCCGATTTGCTGCCTGGACCGTGGGCGACGGTGGTGGCCGTCGAATCCGGCGACGTGCAGGCTCTTGAGACCCTCCGGGAGCTGCGCAGGGCCGCTCCCGCCACCGTCATATGCGTCCTGGTAGACGAATTATCTCCTGATTTCGATCACCAGCTTTACGTCGCCGGGGTCGACGCGGTCTTCGCCAAGCCTGTACAAGAGGCGGAAATAGTCGAAGCTCTGGTTGCAGGGTTCATGGCACGCCGTGGGTAAGGGGATGCAGCCAGGCCAGATCGATGCATGGGACGACGCTCGAGATCTTATGGGCGATACGGCGACAATTTCGGCTGCCCGGCTTATCGACCCTTTGGTCGCCGATCCCGTTTTTCGTTTCGCCGGCGCCTCGCAAGCCGTAGCCAAACTCGACAGGCTGGACGACGAACTCGCCAAAGTTCTCACCCGCTTTGGAATCGACCACTTCGTCCTGTATCAGGCGACCGACCGCGGCCGCCGGCCGACCGGCGCGCGCATCTGCGGCCCAATGCACCGGACGTGGCGCAAGCACTATGTCGACAACGGCATGGCCAATTACGACGAACTTCTGAGTTCCGGCCTCAACAGCGTCGCGCCGACGACATGGACCAAGTTCTGCACCGAAAGAAAGATCTCGGACGGCCAGAAGCTCCTGTTCGACGAGGCCCGCTCCTTCGGCCTCTATGACGGCTTCTACCTGCCGATCCACCAGCCCGACGGCTCCATACACGGCGTCTCGATGATGGTGCCGCACAAGCTCGAGGCCGATTCACGCACGCTGGCCGCGCTGCACATGCTGGCGCTCTATTATTCCATGGCGGCCCACAGGCTGGGTCTCACCCCGCCCGAGCCGCCCTCGCCACCGGAAGCGTCGAAGCATCTTTTGACACCGCGCCAGCGCCAGTGCCTGCAATGGGTGCGCGCAGGCAAGTCGAGCTGGGAGATCGGCGAGATTCTCGACCTCTCCGAGCACACGGTGAACGAGCATCTCGAAGAGGCGCGCCGTCGCCTGAAGGTGCATACAACGACCCAGGCGGTGATCGAGGCTGCGTTGCGCGGCCTGATCCACATCTGAGGTAACCCCCCAGAGTTTGGGGGTACCGTTTTCCCGGCCGGAATCCGAACCTCTCCCTCATTACGCGGGAGAGCGTTCATGCACGTCCACGTCATCAACTCCGGGAACCGTCATCAGTATCTCGACGAGATCGAGCAGATGCACCGCCATCGCCACCGGGTGTTCGTCGAGATGATGGGATGGAGGGCGCTCGAATCTCCCGACGGGCTCGACATCGACCAGTTCGATACGCCCTACGCGACCTACCTCGTCGCCATCGACAATGGCGAGGTTCGCGGATCGCTGCGGCTGATCCCGTCCTGGCGGCCGCACATGCTGAAGAACCTGTTCCCCGACTACATCGAAGGTGAAGCGCCCTCAGGTCCAGGCGTCTGGGAATGGACGCGCCATGCACCCGGCGATCCCAAGTTCAGCCGCGACATCAACCATCAGGTCCGCTTCCTGCTGAACATCGCGGTCTATGAGTTTGCCGCATCGCGCGGCATCGAGACGTTCATCGGCATCGCTGACTGCCAGATCGTGCCGCGCATGATCGATCTTGGCTGGAAGGTCGATCCCATCGGCCTGCCCGTGAACTATGGCGAGGGCGTCGGCTACGCCTTCAAGATGGATGTCGATCCCGTCAACAATGACCGGCTGCGCGCGCGGCTGGGCCGCCACAATACCGTGCTCTGCGAAATGCCGCGCGGCCTCGTCGCCGAGGGTGGCCGCATGGCCCGGCGCGCAATCGAAATCGCAATGGACCTGCCGTCTGCGAAGATCAATCGCGCGGAAGAGGTGCTGCGCGAACTGGCCACGGTGGATGAATGATCAAAGCCGCAAGCGCAAGATTTTGGGGGGACGGGCTGCCTCGCACCGGCGAGGCAGCCACGGCCTTCTGCGCCTGGCCTGACCTGGAACAACGCTACCGGATCGAGCGAGGGCGCGATTGCCCGCTGGAGCCGGTCGCATGAACGCCGAGCCGCTGACCTCCGCCTTACGGCCTCCCCGACGACCGCGGCGTGAGGGATCGCGCGGACCCAGTCCCGGGACCGCGTAGTCCGATGACGCGCCCTTCTCGCAGCGCGCTCATCGTCAGCGACTCGGCGCCCCTGCGCCGTTATGCAGCCTCATCGCTCGAGGCGATCCGATTTTCCTGCACCGAGACGATCAATGGCTTCCACGCGATGGATCGCCTGTCCGAGCGCCTGTTCGATGTCTATGTGATCGACCTCGACATGCAGACTTCGGACGGCATGGCGATCTTTGCGATCTCCCTGTTCGGCGGTCTGCTCGATCCTTCGCCGATCGTGATCGGCGTCTCGTCGCGCCCGGAGGCGGAGGCGCGTGTGGGGCCATGGAACGAGGTCCTCGACCTTGCGGCGCTGATCCCGAAGCCTTTCCGGCCGGAGGATCTCATCGCAGCCGTCGACGCCGCGTTCGCCGACCGGGCGAAATCCCACCAGCACTAGATACGCTGCTTCGTGCATTGGCGGCGTGGGCCAGCCGGAGTTGCGGTGGCGCGGTCAATCGCCTTCGTCATTGCGCTGATCTCCCGCGGGCTCATGTGGAGCGTGCAGAAGTCCCCGCGAGACAACAGGACCCGTCCGATTTGTAACCTGAGGCGGGGTTTCTTACTGGGTAACGGCCTTCAGCAATCCGCTATTTTGGCGATACTCTCTCGCTATCCGCGAAGAAACGGAGTCTGTCGGGAACTCGACTTCCTGCCTCGGTATAGCTAGCGTGACGTATCAGCCTTTTGGGGTCGGCGCATGGACGGACCTGGTTCGCCGCGAATGCGGATGGCGCAAGTCAGCGCGACGGTCCTGCTTTGCCTTGGCGTCATCGCTGCACCTGCCTCAGCCCAGGTTATGGAGATCGGTCCGGCGGGCGTTTCCACCGTCTCGGGACCCGCGATCATCACGCCTGAAGGTTCAAAGCCCATCGCCACGGAACGCGCGGCGGGGGGGTCATCGCAAAAATCAGCGCGTCACGCCGCCGCAGAGCCGCTGCTCAGCCAGGCTGGCGCAGCCGTCGAACTCTCGCCGCGCCTGATCGAGGCCGTGGCCTATGTGGAATCCCGCTTTAATCCCCATGCCGTATCGCCTGCCGGCGCGATCGGCGTGATGCAGCTGATGCCCTCGACCGCCGCCGAACTCGGGGTCGATCCAGCCAATCCTGAGGCGAATATCAAGGGCGGCGCGAACTACCTTCGCAGAATGGTCACAATGTTCGGCAATAACCTCGAACTCGCGCTCGCTGCATACAACGCTGGACCTTCCGCCGTGTTGCGATACGGCGGGGTGCCGCCTTATGCCGAGACCCGCGCCTATGTCGACGCGGTAATGGACTATCTCGCGAAGACCAATCTCCCGGAGACCGACTGATGACGTTCGCCCGACTTGCCGCATGCATGGCCGCCGCGGCGCTGACCGCGCAGCAGGCGCTGGCGCAGGCGGGCAGCCCCGCCGGTTCGGGCCCGATCGTCGCCGCGGTCAACTGGGTGCAGGGAACTCTTCTCGGCAATATAGCAACAGCTGTTGCAGTTATCGCTGTAGCTGTGGTTGGTTTCATGATGCTGACAGGCCGGATGAACTGGAGGCACGGCATCACAGTTATTCTCGGCTGTTTCATACTCTTCGGTGCGACGGTAATCGTCGCGGGCATCCAGGGCGCGGCTAGACTGGCAGGGTAATCTATGGCCGGCCTCGAACGCGACATCGTCTTCTCGGCGCTCACGCGGCCGCAGATGTTCGCTGGCGTCAGCTATTCCTTCTTTGTCCTGAACCTGGTGGCGACCACCGAGGTCTTCCTCGTCACCAAGTCGTTCTGGGCAATCGTCACCGCACTGGTCCTGCACGTCTTCGGTTATTTCATGTGCCTGCGCGAACCGAGATGGCTGGACCTTTGGATCCAGAAGGTCAGCCGCTGCCCGCGCGTGCCGAACTACACCTACTGGCGCTGCAACTCGTATTCGCCATGAAGCAGAGAGCTACCCGCGCGAAAGTCAGGAGGCAGAACAGCCGGCTTGCTCGTCGTGAAAAGCGGGCCAGCGACATGCTGCCCTATGCGCGGCATCTCGATGCGACGACGCTCGCAACGCGCGACGGCCAACAGATCCAGGTGATCCACCTCGCCGGCTTTGCGTTCGAGACCGCAGACACGCAAGAACTGAACTACCGCAAGAATGTCCGCGACACGCTGCTGCGCGGGGTCGCCAGCTCCAAGATCTCGATCGGCGCGCATGTGGTGCGCCATCTCGTGCATCCCGGTCTTGAAGGCCGTTTTACCAATTCGTTCTCGCGCAACGTCGACGCCATCTGGCGCGACCGGCTTTCCGGCCGCAGGCTTTTCGTCAACGACCTCTTCATCACCCTCACCCGCAAGCCTGCCCTCGCCCGCGCCGGAGCGCTGAGCTTCGGCAAGAGCAAGCAATGGGACGCGGTGAGCCGCGTGCGCGACCGCCGCGAGCTCGACGCCGCGACCGACAGCCTGCTTGCGGCGCTCAATCCCTATGGCGCGCGCCTGCTCGGCGTTTACGAGACCGCCGAAGGCGTCGCCTATTCCGAGCCGCTGGAGTTTCTCGCCTTCCTATTCGATGGCGAGCTGCGGCCTGTTCCCTACGAGACGAACAGGGTCGACTTCATCGACCGTCGTGTCAGCTTCGGCCGCGACGCGCTGGAGTTCTCCGGCAACAGCCGCTCGCCGCGCATGCTCGGCGCGATGATGTCGATCAAGGAGTATCCGCCGCATACATCGGCAGGCCAGCTCGACACGCTGCTGCGCACGCCGCACGAGATGGTCATCTCGCAGAGCTTTGCTTTCGTCGACCGCCAGCCTGCGCTCAATCGCATGAACCTGGCGCTGCGCAGGATGCGGGCCGCGGACGACGAAGCGCTGTCGCTGCGCCGCGACCTGGTCCAGGCCAAGGACGATGTCGCCGCCGGCCGGGCCGTGTTCGGCGAGCACCATCTCACCATCATGGTTCGCGCGCCGGATTTCGCGCCGCTGGACAATGCCGTCGCCGACGTGCAGGCGGCGCTGACCGAGATCGGCGTCATCGGCGTACGCGAGGAGGCGGCGCTCGAACCTTCCTTCTGGGGGCAATTCCCCGGAAATTCAATTTACGTCCCGCGCAAAGCGCTGATCTCGTCGGCCAACTTTGCAGGCCTTGCCAGCTTCCACAGCCACCCGGTCGGACGCGCCAGCGGCAATCATTGGGGACCGGCGGTCACACTGCTCGAGACCACCGCCGCCTCGCCCTACTATTTCAATTTCCACAAGGGCGATCTCGGCAATTTCCTGGTCATCGGCCCCTCCGGCGCGGGCAAGACGGTCGTGCTGAACTTCCTGATCGCGCAATCGGAACGCTTCGAGCCGCGCGTGGTCTTCTTCGACAAGGACCGCGGCGCAGAGATTTTCCTGCGCGCCATGGGCGGCCGCTATGACCTGATCCGCCCCGGCGTGCGCACCGGTTTCAACCCGCTGCAGCTTCCCGACACGCCGACCAACCGGCGCTTCCTGCAGCAATGGGCGGCCAAGCTGGTGACGTCCAATGGCGAGAGTCTCTCGGCCGAGGACTCTGCCACGATCTCTGCAGCGGTCAGCGCCAACTTCGACCAGACGGCGAATTTCCGCCGCCTGCGCTATTTCCGCGAACTCTTCCTCGGCGGGCGCCGGCCGACGCCGGGCGATCTTGCCTCGCGACTCAATCCGTGGATCGGCGATGGCGACCGGGCCTGGCTGTTCGACAACGAGCACGACCATCTCGACATGGATTCGCGCATCGTCGGGTTCGACATGACGCACCTGCTGGAAGATCCGGTCGTGCGCACGCCGACTATGATGTATCTCTTCCACCGGGTGGAAGAGCGCCTCAACGGCCAGCCCTCGATCATCGTGGTGGATGAAGGCTGGAAGGCGCTCGACGACGAGGTGTTCGTCGCGCGCATCCGCGATTGGGAAAAAACCATCCGGAAGCGCAATGGCATCGTCGGCTTCGCGACGCAGTCGACCGCCGATGCTCTCGAAAGCCGCATCGCGTCAGCCGTGATCGAGCAGTCGGCGACGCAGATCTTCCTGCCCAACCCCAAGGCGCAGGAGGCGGAATACTGCAAGGGCTTCGGTCTCTCGGGCCACGAGTTCGACCTGATCCGCACCCTGCCCGACACCTCGCGCTGCTTCCTGGTGAAGCACGGCGCCGAAAGCGTCGTGGCGCGGCTCAATCTCAACGGCCACCGTGACCTGCTAACTGTCCTGTCGGGCCGTGAACGCACGGTGCGCATGCTCGACGACCTGCGCGCCGAAGTGGGCGATGATCCCGCGGCCTGGATGCCGCGCCTGGTGGCGGCGGGGGCGCACTGATGGCCTTCTGTCCAGCTCCACCAGACAAGGGAATGGTCGGCGGCGTCATCGAGACGGTCGATTGCCATATCCGCGTTCTGGTCCATGACAGCTATCGCGAGCTGGTCGGACCCAATACCTGGTTTGCAACGGCGTTCACCGGACTTCTTACGATCTACATCGCGCTGCTCGGCTATCAGCTGCTGTTCGGGCGCGGCGGGCTGCGTGTCACCGAGCTTCCGATCGTCGGGCTCAAGATCGGCCTGATCCTCGCTTTCCTCACCTCGTGGGCGGCCTATCAGACGCTGATCTTCGACCTGCTGTTCGATGGCCCGGCCCAGATCATGAAGGCGATGATGACGCCGCTTGCCGCGCAGGGTTCGGGCTTCAACGGCGATGTCATGGCCGGCGTGCAGAGCGCGTTCGAGGATCTGAGCGGTTCTGCCGGGGTCTACGGATCGATGGCGAGCCCCAGCGCCAACCTGCTGCAGGGCGGGCCGATGCTGGCGTCGGGCATACTGTGGCTAGCTTCCATCTCGCTCCTGCTGGTGACGCTCGGCCTGATCATCGCGGCCAAGATCGTGCTCGCCTTCCTGCTGGCGGTCGGTCCGATCTTCATCGGCATGCTGCTGTTCGAGCAGACGCGGGGCATTTTCGAGGGCTGGGCGCGGGCCACGATATCCTTCGCCATCGCGCCGCTCGCGGTGAACGTATTCGGCGCGGTGATGCTGATGATCCTGGCGCCTTTCCTCGAGATCCTCGTCGGCAATGCCGGCAAGCGTCTATTCGACATGGGGCCGGTGATCACCATTGCGCTCATCATTTCGGTGTTCGCGATCGTGATGATGTTCGGCCTCGGCGCCATCACCGCGATCGGCCGCGGCTTCGGCTTGTCCCGCAAGGCCGACGAGGGCGAGCCGCCGCGCCGTCTCGCTTCGCCGGATCGCCCGCTGAGCGGCGGACCAGGCGAGCGCGCCGAGGCGATCGCCGCCCGTATCGCCATGATCGACCGTTCGCAGACTGTCGGCGCCGGAGGGTATTCATCGCGCGAGGTCTACACCCGGCGCTCCGGCGAGATCGCCGATGCGGTCGCCTCGCAGACCCTGGTCGTCGGCGACCGGCTGGGCCAGGCCTATAACCGGGCGCCGCGGCCCGTCGTGCGCAGAGGGGAGGAAAGCTGATGGCCGACATCGAACCGCTATTCCCCAACATGCCTGTGCCCCGGGTTGCGCAGGAGACGCTCGCCCTCACGCGGCGGGACGAGGTCGACAACTGGATCGAGCACAATATCGAGCAGGAGCGCCGCGGCCGGCGCGTCGCCTGGATCGTCGCCTGTGTGCTGATCGTGATCTGCGCGGCGCAGGCGGCGGCGATCGCGCTGATGCTGCCGCTGAAGGAAATCGTCCCCTACACCGTGCTGGTCGACAAGCAGACCGGGTATGTCGAGACCGCGCGCGGCATCAAGCT
>Ga0210377_10003292_pt1 | contig 13919 bp, 14 predicted proteins | sample PLM4_65_b1redo_FD_155480 | JGI IMG/M metagenome (GOLD analysis project Ga0210377, IMG submission 155480) | Groundwater sediment microbial communities from an aquifer in East River, Colorado, USA - PLM4_65_b1 redo | ecosystem: Environmental > Terrestrial > Soil > Riparian zone | place: USA: East...
GTGGGAGAAATCAGGAATTCGCCCTCGCATGCGCGCTGGAGCTCAGCGGTTGCCGCGGGATCTATCTACTCAGCGCCGCCAGCGACGGCAGCGACGGGCCCACGGATGCCGCGGGCGCGTTTGTCGATGGAGAGAGTTGCGCGCGCGCCGGTCGTCTCGGGCTCGATCCGCGCCATGCCTTGCGCGAAAACGACTCCTATCATTTCTTCAAACGTCTGGGAGATCATTTCCGCCCCGGGCCGACCGGAACGAACGTGATGGATTTTATCATCGCGCTGATCGACTGAGAGTGTGTGAAAAAATCCGTTCATGCTTCGAGAGCCTCAGCATGAACGGAAAATTGTCAATGTTATCAAGTAACTTCCGTTCGCCCTGAGCTTAGTCGAAGGGCGAGTCATTATTTTTTCACACACTCTGAGCCGAAGCGCTGTAAGAAAATCGCCGCGTATCCTGGACGCAGAAGCTAAGAAGGGAGAGCGGGAATTGGAACTGGGCAGGCTTCGGTCAAAGATGAAGCCTGCCCAGTTTTTAGATGATGTCCCGAGGGGATAATTAATCGCCGCCTTTGGCGGGTCTAAATTCCATCTTGGTGACGACTTTCTGCTCGCCCTTCGTCACGTACTCCACGTCGGCGGAAGAGCCCAGACCGACTTCGCCCATCTTGACGCCTTTTTCTTCCAGCATCGTCACCTTGGATTTCTGGTCGAAGTCGAGCGTGATCAGCTTGCCTTCTTTGGTCACGAGAATCATATAGTTCTTCTCGCTGTCCAGCAGCCCCACATCGCCCTTCGCCTTCTCGGCCTTCGCCTTTTCTTCCTTTTTTTCTTCTTTCTTTTCTTCCTTCTTCTCCTGGGCCCGTATCAAAGGAGAGCCAAGAACGAGAGACAGTGAAATAGACAAAACCGTCAACAACAACCAATTGCTTCTCATGGACCGACATTCCTCCTTTATGTAATAAGTACCGTGCGTAGAACCTAATCGACGGGACGCCACTTCCGCAATACGCTTTAGGTAGGATTTTTGCTCGCGGATCAAACGCTTTTGAAATCAATGTAGGACTAGAGTCGTAGCCGGGTGGCAGGAATGAATAAGATCGATACGTGGGGAAGCTTGGCTTGAGACGGAAAATCAGGTATTTTACGGGTGGTTTGGAGACGAAGCAATGGGACCTATTAAAGTCGTGTTAGCGGACGACCACGCGCTATTCCGGGAAGGGCTCAGGCGGATCCTCTCCTTGGAAAAAGATGTGCTCGTCGTCGGAGAGGCATCTCGCGGAGACGAGGTGGCGAAACTGGTCGAACGCATTAAACCGGACGTGCTGCTCTTGGATCTCAAGATGCCTAGAGGCGACGTGGTCCAAACTCTTCTGGAAGTCAACGAGAGGAATCCGGCCACGAAAGTGCTTATCCTCACCGCCTTTTCCGAAGACGAAAATATTCTCAACGCAGCCAAAGGAGGAGCCAAGGGATATGTCATGAAAGGCGTCTCGTCTTCCACTTTGCTGCAGGCGATCAAGACGGCACATCACGGCGGCCTTTGGATCGACAAAGAAACGCCTTCGGCCGAAGCTTTCGAGGAAATCGCCCAAGCCCAGCAAGGCAAAATCGCGAGCGAAGAAGCCGATGAGCCTATAAAGAATTTGACCAAGCGGGAATTGGAGATCCTTCGCCTCGTTGCCGAAGGGTTGACGAATGAGGAGATCGGCAAGAGAATCTTTATCAGCGAGAAGACGGTAAAAACTCACCTTACGAATATGTTCGACAAGCTTAAAGTCAACAACCGCTTCAAGGCCGCCTTGTTGATCATGAACAAGTCTCCGAACCAATCGCCGCAACCCTCTACCCTGAAAAAAAAGCGCCGCACTTGAGCGGCGCTACTGCGCGATTTTCGAGTCGGCGTTCCGACCCAAAAAAAATGAATCCCCAAGATCAATGGCTGCTCCAAAAAGAGAAGACGCTGGCTTGGCTCAGATTCGGCTTTTCTGTCGCCGCCATTTTGGTTGTTCAACTCAACCCCGAAAGAATCGCACAATTTCCCCTTCTTTCCCGAGCTGCTCTCATTTCCTTTTCCCTTTATTCCCTCCTGCTTCTTTTCCTGCTGAGATTAAAGGCGATCCATGTGGCCGGGCTGGCGCTGGCCACGACGTGCCTCGATTTACTCTGGGTCTCCCTGATCGTTTTTTCCACCGGTCCCTCACCGACTCCGTTCTTTGTCTATTACTTTTTCCCGGTCGTCACGAGTAGTTCCCGCTACGGCATAAAAGGCGGCTTGAGCGCGGCAGCGCTGGGTATCGCTCTTTACGGATTGATTCGTTTTTCCTCCCTTTCATCTCAGCCTATCGCAATAGATATCTTCGTCATTCGCAGTATCTACCTGTTTGTGCTTGCCTATATTTTTGGCTTTCTGAGCGAATTTGAGCAAAATCAAAATCACAAGCTGATGGCCCTCTACAAAACCGCCGGCGAGGCGGCAACACAGGAAGAAAGACGTAGAATTGCCCGCGAGCTTCATGACCGCCTGCTTCAGGTCCTCGCCACCCTGTCACTTCGCCTCGAAGCGTGCCGCAATCACCTCACGACAGCCCCTGACGAGCTCGCCCGTGAGCTCCAGATGATGGAGAAAATGACGGTAAACTCGATCGCGGATATACGCAAATTTCTTTCCGGCAAGAACGTCCCGTCTCTCGTGCCTGGCACATTGGTTGAGAGCCTAAAAGACGAGATGAAATTTTTGCGTGACGGCCTGGGGATCCGTATGATCTTGGAAAGCGAGCCCGAAGATCTCAACCTATCTCCTGAACTCGAACAGGAGCTGTATTATGTCCTGCGAGAAAGCTTGATCAATATCGCGCGACATTCTCACGCTTCCCGCGCGGTGGTTCTGTTGAAGGAAACCGGACGGCAAATCTCCGGCTCGGTAGAGGATGATGGGATAGGGTTTGAGTCAAGCCGAGTAAAAGGTAACGGCAGCTTCGGACTGGGAACGATGGAAGAAAGAATTACGAAGCTAGGTGGGAAGCTGGATATTCAAACTTTTCCCGGCAAAGGAACCAAGATCGCCTTCACCGTGCCAATACGACACGAAAAGTAGCCTCGGTGGTCTGCAGCGAGCCCTCGCCTGCTGCAAGCGCTCGTTTCGATGCCGGGTCGGGGCTCAGGCGCTGACAAAAATACGCCTGAGCCCGCTTTTACGAATGGCTAGCGCTAATCTCCGCCTTTGGCGCCCCGAAACTCCATCTTGGTCACGATCTTCTTATCGCCCTTGGATACGTATTCCACGTCCGCAGAAGAGCCGAGACCGACGTCGCTCATCTTGGCAGGTTTTGCTTCCAGCATTGTCGCCTTGGTTTTTTGGTCGAAGTCCAAGGTGATCAGCTTGCCTTCCTTAGTGACCAGGATCAAATAGTTCTTCTCTGTGTCGAGTAGCCCTACGTCCCCTTTGGCTTTTTCAGCCTTGGCTTTCGCTTCGGTCTTTGCCTCCGCTTTCGCCGGGGCTTTTGCCTCCGCCTTCGCCGGAGCTGGCGCCTTCTCGGCAGGCGGAGCCTTTTTAGCTTCGGCTGTCGCAGCCGGCTTCGCCGGCGGAGCCTTCGCTTCTTCTTGTTGCGTCGCGCAAGAGGAAAGCGCAAAAATTGTGTAGATTAAAATTAAACCCGCTACTGAGAATACACCTTTCATTTCAGCCCTCCGATCGTTGTTTTGAAATTCCCGATAAGACCTAGGTCTCACCCTGCCTACGACTTAAGCCCTATACTGCAATGCTCAACCTCTTGTCAAGCGGAAAAATGAGGCGGCTCTCTCAAAGCCGGTCACGGTGATATTAAGAGGATCGTGCCAATTAATCTCAAGCCAACAAAGGCGAGAGCGATTGCGAGGCTCCGAATAATCCAATCCCCGCGAACACGACTAGAAAGGCTCGCCCCCAACTGAGCACCCACCACTACGCCGACTGAAAGGAATATGGTTCGTCTGATCCCGTGTTGGAAAGCCCCGGTAACTACGTGCGTCACTGTCCCCGAAAAAGACATGATAGCCAGAATGAATTGCGATGTCGCCGTAGCCACGTGGACGGGAAAATTCAAAAGATGCACCAGAACCGGGACATGAATGAACCCGCCTCCTATGCCCAGTAAGCTGGAGAGGTAGCCAATCATCAAACTCAAGCCGACTCCGACGACCGGCCGGTACGAAAAATCATGACGGGTGCCGTCCGCCTCGACGACATGGCGCGAGAAATAATGAGCCGGATCGGAGTTTGTCCCTGTTTTCCTAACGGCCGGTCGCCAAAACAAAAAAACCGCGCAGGCTAACATTAGAATCCCTACAATCAGATCGAAGATGCGGCGGGGAATAAAGGACGTGCTGAGTGCGCCGAGGACAGCTCCTGGCACTGTCGCAATGGAAAAAATAGTCCCCGAATAGTAATCGATACGCTTCGCACGTCCGTAAGCAACGGACCCGGAGAAGGCGTTAAAGAAAACGACGGCGAGGGAAATACTGGTAATCGTCTGCGGGTCTTCGCTCGGGTAGAAGAGAAGCAGCAACGGAACCAAAAGGAAGCCACCACCTGCACCAATGAGCGTTCCATACGCGCCAACGATAAAACCCACTGGAATGAGCCATAAGAATTGCTCCATCAATTTCCCTTCTCCCCACAAAACCTCGCGACGCGTGATTTTATATCCATTTCAGGAATTAAAAACGGTGCAATTTCGGTGAGAACAGCGGCGAGGATACGGGTATAGGCCGCGCGTGCCTCCGTCGTAGCAAAAGCTAGTCGGCTCGGAATCTCAAAGTGAATACTCTTTTTGGCCAAGCTTAAGATGCCGTCGGCCTTAGCGGACCAGGCGCCGATCTCTATCGGCTCCAGCGGTTCAATGACGAGTTCCACCGAAGGAACCAAAGACGCTTCCGCCAACAACCGATCCCGTATGGTGCGATACAACATCTTGATGACGCGAGCCTCTCTTCGAGATATACCGACGGTCGCTACCTGAATCTCGCTGCCCCTGCCGTACTGATGCACGTCTATGTAAAGGCGCAAATCGTAGCTGCTAGCTTGTAAAACCAAATCTACGAATTCTCGGTAAATGTCTTCTGCCCGTTGGCTGTGAAACTCTCGCATCTCCGAAAAGGGAATTTTCTCCGTCGGTCGGTTCACGTTGATACGGGCGCCGCCGGTTTGGGACGGGGTAAAGCCCTTCGCGATCACTGCAGCGATTCCTGTCCGGCAACTAACGCGCTTCACTAATTCAGCGGTGTATTCATCGAAGCTCCCGTGAGGAGCCCCCAATGCGACTCCGGGTTTGCGATTGGCTGGATAGACCAACTCGAATCTGCCCAGCTCGAGCAACTTCACCTCGACTTGTGGTAACTGAAGCGGATTCTCTCGAAGCAGCGTTATGGCTTCGTTAATCCATTGCGACATAATGTCCCTGTAAAGGTCCTCACTACCGTCGTGTTCTGAAAGTTGCGGTATTCTGAGGTTCAGACCTTATCTTCGCTACCAGCAATACTCCCTGATGCTTGACACCGGATATGCCCCATGAAATCGCATCGAGCGGCTCAATCGCGATGTCGATCACCGGCACTTCTCGTCCTTCAATCGAGCGATCCCGGATTGCTTTAAAGGCGCTCTTCAGCACTGTAGCTTCTTCAAATGTCAGACCACTCGTGGCGACTTCGATGATCGCTCGAGAGCTTTTCTGAACGGTTCTGTGAACTCCAACGTAGAGATCCAAATGACCGCGGGTCACTTCCTGAAGTAAAATTCGCTTGTATTCTGCAAATACGTTTGCGGCCACGGGCTGCGTTACATTGATTCGGCGGGAATTGAATCCGTACCCGAGCACTAAACCTGCGCCCGTATGGTCACTAATCGCACGCGCGAGGGTGTCTGAACCGCTCTCGCTGCCCCCGTGAGGAGCGCCTATGACGACTCCATCCATGTTTCCCGCCGGTTCACGAAATTGGAATCGACCCGACCCGTGTTCCCGCAACTGGACCTCCATATGAAAGTTACAGCCGCTTAGAAGGACAGCCGTTATGCTGCAGGATGTTATGAAGTCCCCGATACGGTTCACGACTTCACACGGGAGAAAAATTCAGCCATCTTACTCGGGCAGAAGATATTTCATTGACGTCCGAGATGTCAATAAACAGCTGGACGACGATCCTCGGCTTGAGGTACTTCCTGCCCTCGGCTAAACTAAGTACCTCATGCTTGCCAAGCGGATTATCCCTTGTCTCGACGTCAACGCCGGACGCGTGGTCAAGGGCGTGAAATTTCTCGGGCTGCGCGACGCGGGCGATCCGGTGGAGATCGCCCGCATCTACGATCGCGAAGGCGCCGACGAGCTGTGCTTTTTGGATATCACGGCGTCGCACGAGAACCGGCAAATTATTCTCGACGTAGTCGCGCGCACCGCCGACCAGGTCTTTATGCCGCTCACGGTGGGAGGAGGCATCAACACGCTGGAAGACATCCGAAAGCTTCTCCGCGCCGGAGCGGACAAGGTCTCGATCAACACCGGCGCCGTCCTGCGACCCGAATTCGTCCGCGAGGCGGCGGAGACTTTCGGCAGCCAGTGCGTCGTCGTGGCGATCGACGCCAAGCGCGCAGGTAAAAGCTGGGAGGTTTTCACCCATGGGGGGAGAAAGCCCACCGGGATCGACGCCTGCGAGTGGGCGGAAAGAATGGCCGCTTACGGCGCGGGTGAGATTCTTCTCACCAGCATGGACCGGGACGGGACCAGAGACGGTTACGATCTCGAGCTCACCCGCGCGATATCCGAGCGCGTGCCGATCCCGGTGATCGCATCCGGCGGAGCGGGCAATCTCGATCACATCCGCGAAGGCCTGACGACCGGCAAAGCCAGCGCGGCCCTGGCGGCCTCTATTTTTCACTTCCGCGAATACACAATCGCCGAGTGCAAGCTCTTCCTCCATAAAAGAGGCATCCCTGTGCGGCTGGCCGATGCATGACCGCGGCGATTCCCAGAGTCGCCGCGTCGGACCTGAAAATACGCCTTGAGCAGATCGTCGGCGAGCGGAGCCCATCGAGCAGCCCGGGGCGCCTGAGCCTCGTCGAAGATTATATCGAAAAGGAATTTAAGAGCCTGGGCCTCAGCGTGGAGAGCGACCGCTTCGTTTACTACGGAAAGACCTACCGCAACATCATGGCGCGCGCGGGAGACGCGCGGCGCGCGCCGCTCATTATCCTTGGAGCCCATTTCGATTCCGTCCCGGGTTCGCCGGGCGCGGACGACAACGCCAGCGGCGTGGCAGTATTGCTGGAAGCGGCGCGCGTTCTCTCCAGACTTAGGCTCCGCTATCCGATGATGTTTTGCGCGTTCAATCTGGAAGAGCTGAACATGATCGGCAGCGCCCATTTCGTCAAGAAGCTCAAGTCCGAGGGCGCCGGCGTGGCGGCCATGGTGTCGCTCGAAATGTTGGGATACACCGACTCGCGCCCTGGCAGTCAAAGATATCCGCTAGGTCTAAGTTGGCTCTATCCCGACCGCGGAAACTTCGTCGGCGTCATCGGGAATCGGCGCTCGGCCGCGCTGCTGCGCAGGTTCGCGGGCGCGATGCGGCAGATCGCCGGACTCCCGGTCGAGACCTTGACGGTTTTAGGCAACGGCTTCCTCCTGCCCCAGGTGCGTCTGAGCGACCACGCTCCTTTTTGGGACGCCGGTTATCCGGCGCTGCTTCTTACCGACACCGCCTTCATGCGCAACCCGCACTACCACACCTCGTCGGACACCATCGACACGCTCGATCTCGAATTCATGAGCAAGGTCTGTCAGGGCGTGGTCAACGGCGTCGTGAGTTTATAGGCCCCCCACCAAATCTACGACTAAGGTCTTGACAAGCGTTGAGTTGCGTAATATCTAAGACCATCGTCGTATCTAAATCCAATTAGGAGGGGGGTGAATTCAATGTTGCATCGATCGATGAGCATATTGGCAGCGGCCGTTATTGTGAGCCTTTCGCTCGCGGGTTCCGTCGTTGCTGAGGAACTCAAGGGCAAAATAACGAAGGTCGGCAGTGAGGGCCGTGAAATCACTGTTGCGGGACCGGGCGGCAAGGAAGTGAAAGTTTCGATCAGCGGCAGCCGCACGACCATCGAGGGCGTCAAAAGCCGCGGCGACTTGAAAGCAGGACAAAACGTCACCGTGGATCATGAAGGCGGCCAGGCCAAGACAATAAAGGTGACAAAGTAATTCGTAGGTGTTTCAGAGCCGGATGGTTGGCTCAGAAAAAAGGCACCGAACTCGGTGCCTTTTTTTTCACCGTGCCGCGCTCAAGAAGCTAAAGATTCCGAATCTTGCCCTTAAGGGTTTTTAAACTGCACACTCAAGTGCGAGGTTGAACGGTTCCGATCCTTAAGGCTCTCATGGCACTTGCGGCAGAGGTCGTGGGCCTTACGCTGTATGTAGCCCGGACGTGATCTCCTTTTCTGGGATTTCACCACGATCGGCCGGCCACATTCGCAAATACGAGGTGAAGACATAAGAATCGCTCTCTCAAGATCTTAATGTGTCCGCATATCTTTTAGTGCTAGGACTTTAGTATTACCAACTACCATGTAGCGAATAGGGTTTTTACGCCGTGAATTGCCAGCTAACCGCCTAATAACACGATTCTCTTTAGCTTGTAAAGTACTCCCAGGAGGCTCTGATAGAGCATCCCATTAATACATCTTAGGTCTTAGCTAACGAGAGAGGCTTGGTGGGGGTCGGCTCGAGAACTCGAGCGTGTCCCGCTTCAATGCTTGATGCCTGTTGCCTACGGCCTACTGTCTTTTGCGCGGCGGATCGAAAAAGGGAAGTTTCACGACTTTAGTCCGCACAGTTTCTCTCACATACTCCACCGTCGTTTCCATGACGAGATCCGTTCCGGGCCGGGAGAACTTGCTCTGAACGGTCGCCAACGCGATGTATTTTTTTATCGTCGGCGACCAGCCGCCGGTGGTCGCCTGGCCGATCTGCTTGTCGTGACGATACAGCGGCACGCCGCCGCGCCACACGGATGTCGGGAGATAAGGGGCGAGACCGGCTTCCCGATAGAGCCGCTCGTAGTCGTCCCAGTCGATTTCCAGCCCTACAAGTTGCCGGTACGCGCCGCGCCGTCTCTCTTCCAGCAGCGCTTTCCGGCCGACGAAGTTCTCCTTGTCGAGACTTACCGTCCAGCCCAAACCGATCTCGAAGGGAGAATACTTCTGCGAAGGGATCAAGGCCTTTTCCGCGCTGGTATAATCGACCTCCAACAGAATGAATCCGGCTTCCAGACGCGCCATGTCCAGCGCGAGCATGCCCGCGGGCGTGAGGCCGTACGCCTTCCCAAGTTCCATCAGAACATCCCAAAGCTCCTCCGCGCGATTCGCCGGAACCCAGACCTCGTAGCCCAGATCGCCGGTGTAACCCGTGCGCGAGATCATGGCCGGGATTCTTCCGACCTCGGCCAATGCGAAGCGAAAAAATCCGAGACCGTCGATATCGCCGTTCGACGCGCGTCTTAAGATCTCGCGCGAAGTCGGCCCCTGGAGAGCCACGGCCGCCACTTGCTCGGATAAATCCTGAATCTCTACGTCCAATCCGGTCGCGTTCATGTGGAGCCAGCGGAGACTCGGCTCCGCCAAGTGAAAGCGAAAGCGGCTCTCTCCCAAGCGAAACACCGTGCCATCCTGAATCACCTTCCCCTCCTCATCGCAGAGACAGGTGTACATCGCCTGGTGGAGCGCGCACTTCTGCGCGTTCCTCGTCGCTACGCGGTCGACGAGCTTGAGCGCATCGTCTCCGCTGATTTCGTATTTGTAGAGCGGCGAGATATCGATCAGCGCGGCGGAATTTCGAATGGCATGATATTCGTGATCGTGCGGGACTTCATAGGAGCTGGCCGCGAGATAACCGGACCAGACGCGCCAGTTGTGGCTCAGGCACAGGGCGGAGGTCCGCGAGTGAAAGGGCGTCCCGATGGGCATAGTCGTTGACTTCGGCCACAAAATTACAAATTATGACCGCCTAAGCAAGGACGCTACCGATGTCAAAGAGCTACGACGTTATCATCATCGGCGCGGGCCACAACGGCCTCACGCATGCGGCGTATCTCGCGAAGGCCGGGAAGAAAGTGTTGGTGCTCGAGCGACGTCACGTGATCGGCGGCGCCGCCGTCACCGAAGAGATCTATCCGGGATTCAAATATTCCGTCTGCTCCTACGTCGTGAGCCTGCTGCGGCCGGAAGTGATCCGGGAACTGGATCTCGCGAGATTCGGCCTGGAAGTTATTCCTCTCGACTCCACCTTCACGCCGCTTCCCGACGGCAACTATCTTGCCCGTTGGGGCGATCACGACAAGACCCGCCGCGAGATCGCGCGCCACTCGGCCACGGATGCCGAGGCCTACGATCGGTTCGGCAAGCTCATGCACCAACTGGCGATGGCCGTGAAGCCTCTGCTGGCGATGGCGCCGCCGGACCCTACATCGTTCAAACCGCGCGACTTGCTGAAGCTTCTGAGTCTCGGCCGCCACTTTCGCAAGCTTGGTCCCGAGCTGCCCTACGAGCTCGCGAAGCTCATGACCATGAGCTCGGCCGATTACCTCGACGAATGGTTCGAAGGCGAGGCGCTCAAGGCCACAATGGCCGCAAGCGGCATCATCGGCACGTTTCTCGGCCCCAGGTCTCCGGGGACCGCTTACGTTCTGCTGCATCATTACATGGGCGAGATCGACGCCGTCTTTCGCTCCTGGGGTTGGGCGCGAGGCGGCATGGGGAGCGTCAGCGCCGCGCTTGCCCGCTCGGCGGAGAGCCGCGGAGCGGAGATTCGCACGAAGGCGGCGGTAGGGCGCGTGCTCGTCGGGGATGAGCACGTGCGCGGAGTCGCGCTGGAAAGCGGCGAGGAGATTCAGAGCCGGGTCGTGACGTCGGCCGTCGATCCGAAGCGGACGTTTTTAAAATTGCTGGACCCGATCCATCTCGATCCGGAGTTTGTCCGGCGCGTCGGCCAAATCAGAATGCGCGGCTCTTCCGGAAAAGTGAATCTCGCGCTCGACGCGCTGCCAAATTTCACCGCTCTTCCCGGCGAAGGCCCGCATCTTCGCGGCGCCGTTTCGATCAGCCCGTCCATCGATTATCTGGAGCGCGCCTACGACGATGCAAAATACGGAAATTTTTCCCGCCGGCCCTACATGGATATCGTCATCCCTTCGACGATCGATCCCACCATCGCGCCGCCGGGGAAACACGTCATGTCGATCTTCGTCCAGTACGCGCCGTACCGCTTGAAAGACGGAAGCTGGCCCGAGATGCGCGAGAAATTCGGCGATACCGTCATCGAGACCCTGAGCGAGTACGCGCCGAACTTGAAAAACATCATCCTCCACCGCCAGGTGCTGACGCCGTGGGACCTCGAGCAGGAATTCGGACTCACCGAAGGAAACATCTTTCACGGCGAGCTTAGCCTCGACCAGCTCTTCTTCATGCGTCCCCTTCACGGCTGGGCGCAGTACCGCACGCCGGTTAAAAATCTTTACCTCTGCGGCGCAGGCACGCATCCCGGCGGCGGCGTCATGGGCGCTTCGGGAAGATTGGCCGCGCTGGAAATACTGAAAGACTGGAAAGGAATGAAATAGAATGTGCCCGGCGTCTGTGGTAATATGGTTACGATGAATTCCTCCGACGCTCTTAAATTGGATAAAACTGCTGTCGTCGTAACGCCGCTGCGCGCGGCGTCAGACGATAAAACTCACTGGTTCGCGAGATCGCCTTACGAACGCTTACAGGCTGTCGAAGTTTTGCGACGGCTCAATTATGGCGAAAGTCAATCTACCACCCGACTTCAAAGAGTTCTTGAAATTACTCAACGCTCACCAGGTTGAGTATCTCCTCATCGGTGGCTACGCCGTCGCGTACCACGGCTATCCGCGCGCGACCGGCGACATGGATATCTGGATCGCCACTCATTTTCAAAACACCCAAAAAATCGTAGCGGTGCTCAAGGAGTTCGGCTTTGACCAGCCCGGACTCACACCGGAGCTTTTCCGGCAGGCGGATCAAATCATCCGCATGGGCGTGCCTCCGGTGCGAATCGAGATTGCAACCGGGATTTCAGGAGTAGAGTTTTCCGAGTGCTACGCGTCCCGCGTAGTTGACGTGCTTGACGGAGTCGAAGTCGCTGTGATCGACTTGGACCATCTCAAGATCAACAAGAGAGCTGCCGGGAGACACAAGGACCTCGACGACTTGGAGAATCTCCCGTAAGCAAGGCTCAGAAATAATCCTTTTTCTTAAAATAAAAGAATAGCCCGCCGGAGATCACTGCCATGAAAGCTATGGCGGCCGGGTATCCATAGCGCCACTTAAGCTCCGGCATGACCTCGAAGTTCATGCCGTAGACGCCGGCGATGGCCGTGATGACGACAAAGATCGTGCCCCATGCCGTCAGCCGCTTCATCGTCACGTTCAACTGATTGGAGATGGACGAAAGGTGGACCTCGAGCGCGCCGGACAGGATATCGCGCAAGCTGTCGAGCTCATCAGTGATGCGGATGAGATGGTCGTAGACGTCGCGGAAGTACACCGTGTGCTCGGGGCGAACGAACGGAAAATCGTGGCGCGTGAGCTGGTTGAACGCTTCTCTCTGGGGAGCCACGGCCCGCCGAATGTGAACCAGCGAGCGCTTCATTGTGAGCAAGCGGTTCATGTCCTCGACATCAGCCTGCTGGATGAGTTTATCTTCCAAAGAATCGATCTCGTCGTCTATTTGGTCCAAAAGGGGAAAATAGCTGTCCACGATCAGGTCCACGACGGTATAGAGAAGAAAGTCGGCGCCGCGAGCAAGAGCGTAATTAAGCCGCTCGTGGAAGCTGGAGTTCTCCACCAGCCCGGGCACCGGCCCATATCGAGCGGTGACAATCCAGTTGTGCCCGAGGAGCAGATCGACCTCGACGGGTTCAACCTCGAGATCGTTTTTGCGAATGAGAGGATGAATCGCCAGGTAGACGTAGCCTTCAAAAGATTCGATTTTCGCTCGCTGATTTTGGTTGACGATGTCCTCCACCGTCAAATGGTGAATCTTCAGATGCTTCTCCAGGAAATCCAATTCTGCTTGCGTGGGCGTATCCAGGTCGAACCACAGGGCAACCTCCGGGCCGGCTAAAAGACCGGCCGCCTCCTCCACGGAGATTACATCCACCTGAGTCGGCGAGCGGGCGCATCTGACGGTAAGCACAGGCATCTACATAGCACAACGTCGCCCATGCGAAAAGAAAAAGGGGTGAGGGCGAAAAGTCCTGGGCTGTCGGCGAGTAGCGACTGGAAACTACGATTCGTGGCTTTCCAAGTATTTTTCCGCGTCGATGGCGGCCATGCAGCCCGTGCCGGCGGCCGTGACGGCCTGACGATAAACTTTGTCCTGGACGTCGCCGCAGGCAAAGACTCCGGGGATTTTAGTTTTAGTTCCCTCACGCGTGATCAGATAACCAACCTCGTCCATGTCCAACTGGCCGACGAAGAGCTTGGTGTTGGGCTCATGACCGATCGCGATGAAAACACCGTCGGACTTGAAAACCTGAATGGCGCCGGTCTTCAAGTTTTTGAGCTTCACGCCCGTGACGCCGCCGTTTTTGGGGTCGCCGATAATTTCATCCACGGCCGAGTCCCAGATAAACCCGATCTTGGAATTTTTCTTCGCGCGGTCTTGCATGATCTTCGAGGCCCGAAGCTCGCCGCGCCGGTGCACCACGCTGACTTTGTTTGCGTACTTGGTGAGAAAGAGCGCCTCTTCCATCGCCGTATCGCCGCCGCCCACGACCACGACTTCCTTGTCCTTGAAAAAAAAGCCGTCGCAAGTGGCGCAGGCCGAGACCCCGTAGCCCATCAACTTCTTTTCCGATGCCAGGCCGATGAGCTTGGCCGTCGCT
>Ga0210377_10003293_pt1 | contig 13918 bp, 16 predicted proteins | sample PLM4_65_b1redo_FD_155480 | JGI IMG/M metagenome (GOLD analysis project Ga0210377, IMG submission 155480) | Groundwater sediment microbial communities from an aquifer in East River, Colorado, USA - PLM4_65_b1 redo | ecosystem: Environmental > Terrestrial > Soil > Riparian zone | place: USA: East...
GCAGGTAGACGGCGAGGACCATCGGGAAGAAGACGCGCTCGGCCCAGGGAACGCGACGGGCGGCCAGCGCGGACGCGGCCGCCGCGAGGACGAAGGCCAGGAGCAGAGGCCCCGAGCAGGCGCCGAGGCCAGGCAGGGGCAGGCCGAGCAGAAGCGCCAAAGGCAGCCACCCGAGGCCGATCCACGCCGCCACGATCGCGCGTGGCGGCTTCAGGGCGGCGAGCGCGGCCAGCGCCGCTGCAACGAGGACGAGCCCCGTCGGGCCGGGCAGCCCGAGCCGCATCCCCTCCGGCGACGCCGCGGCGCCCGAGAGGCCCAGGGCACAAAGGGCCGCGATCACGCTCCAGCCGGCGACCTGAGCCACCTTCCCCAGCATTCGCCGCGGATTGTAAACGTTCGTGCGCCAACCCGTTTCACGTTGACCCCGACGGGGCGCGGGTCGATACTCGAAATGAGAGCCTTGGCCATGAAGCGTGCCCTGCTCGTCGCGCTGTTCCTCGCAACCCCGCTGTCCGCGGACGAGGTGTTCCTGCGGGGCGGCGGGCGCGTGAAGGGAATCATCGTGGAGCGCTCGGACTCCACGATCGTGGTGGACGTCGGAGCGGGGCGCGTCGGCATCCCCAGGGCCCGCATCGAGCGCATCCTCGAAGGACGCACCCCCCTCTCGACGTACCTCGAGCGGGCGTCACGGCTCGCGGCCGGAGACGTTCAGGGCTGGCTGGCCCTCGGCCTCTGGGCCCAGGACCAGGACCTGCAGACGCAGGCGCGAGCGGCCTTCGAGCGCGTCGTGGACCTCGACCCGGGGAATGCCACCGCCCAGAAGGCCCTCGGGAGGGTGCTCCTGGCGGAGGCGTGGGTGACGGCCGAGGAGAGCTATCGCGCCCGTGGCTACGTCCCCTTCGAAGGCTCCTGGATCACGCCGGGGGAACGCGAGTCGATCCTGGCGCAGCGCGCCGAGGAGGCCCGGGCCGAGCGTGGAAAGGCCGAGGCGGACGCCCGCGTCCGCGAGGCCGAAGCCCGGGCTCGCGCGGCGGAGGCCGAAGCGCAGAGGGCCGAGGCGGCGGCGGCCAGCGACGGCGGCATCCCGATCGGCTGGGGAGCCTGGGGACCCTGGGGAACGACCTGGGGATGGCCGACCCACGGCTCGGGCCCCCGTCGGCCCTTCGCCAGACCGCCTTGCCTGTCCTGCGCTCCTCCGGCGCCGGCGCCGCAGCCCACGCCCGCCCCCGAGCCGAGGCCCGCTCCCCGTGCGAGGACGGCCGTCAAAGCACTGAACCCCCGGCATTGACTTTCGCCTGATCTTCGCCTAGCCTTCCTGCCGGGGGATCGGCCATGCACCTGACGCGGCGGCAGAAGCAGGTCCTCGACTTCGTGTCCCGGCACATCCAGAGGAAGGGCTACGCTCCCACCATCGAGGAGATCGGCGCGCACTTCCAGCTGCGCTCGCTGGCGACGGTGCACAAGCACCTGACGAACCTGCAGCAGAAGGGGCTCATCAAGCGCACGTGGAACCGGAGCCGTGCCATGGAGCTGGTCCCGGCCGAGGTTATCGTGCGGGCCGTCGAGCTGCCGCTCCTGGGCCGCGTGGCGGCCGGCACGCCCATCGAGGCCGTGCAGTCCACCGAGACCATCTTCGTCCCCGAGGACATGGTGGGCCGCAAGGACACCTACGTCCTCCAGGTGAAGGGGGACTCGATGATCGACGAGCAGATCCGGGACGGGGACTACGTGATCGTCGAGAACCGAAAGAGCGTCCGGGACGGCGAGATGGTCATCGCGCTCCTCGACGGGGACAGGGCCACGCTCAAGAAGCTGTATCGGGAGGGAGCGGGGAAGCTCCGTCTCCAGCCCGCCAACGCACGGATGAAGCCGATCCTGGTGGACGCCGAGAGCGTCCGGGTCCAGGGCGTGGTCATCGGTGTCCTGCGCAAGTACTGAGGGAGGTCGGCGCCCATGGACGAGAAGAAGTCGGTGAACTTCACGGTCGTGCCCGAGGACGACACGACGGTGCCGCGGATCTACAGCAACTTCTGCTCGATCCAGAACTCCCCCTTCGACTTCACGCTGACCTTCTGCGAGATGCTCCCGCTGGGCGAGCGTGAGATCCAGCAGGCGCAGGCGAACCATGTGGTGAAGGCCCCGGTCCGCGCCCGCCTGGTGGTGCCGGTCCAGATGATCCCCGGCCTGATCGCCGCGCTCCAGGAGAACTTCCGGCTCTACCAGGAGGCCTTTGGCGCCAGCAAGGACACGCTGCACTGATCCTGCCCGCGGCGGACCCGCGACGGCGCGGGTCCGTCCTATCCTGTAGTCGTGAAGGGCACGAGCCGGCCACGCAGCATCCTCCACCTCGACCTCGCCCCGTTCTTCGTCTCCGTGGAGCGCCGCATGGACCCGGCCCTCAAGGGCCGGCCATTGATCGTCGGCGGGGCCGGAGGCGCCCTGGGAGTCGTGGCGGCCGCCAGCGCCGAAGCGCGGGCCAGGGGCGTTCGCGCCGGACAGCCCCTGGGCACGGCCCGGCGCCTCTGCCCCGAGGCGGTGGTTCGGCCGGGCGACCTCGAGACCTACGCGCGGGTGAGCGAGGAGGTCGGCGCGCTTCTCGCTTCCCATAGCCGCCGCTTCGAGCGCCCCTCGTCGGACGAGGCCTACGTGGACCTCACGCCCGACCCGTCCCGGTCCGTCGCTCCGGTGCCGGCGGCCGAATCCATGAAGGACGAGATCCAGACCCGGCTCGGCATCGACGTCTCCCTCGGTCTGGCCGGGTCGCGGATCGCAGCACGGGTGGCGTCGGCCTGGGCCCGGCCCCGCGGGCTGCTGATCGTGCTTCCGGGCTACGAGCGCTCCTTCATCGCTCCGGCGCCCCTGTCCTTCCTGCCCGACCTTCCCCCCCACCTCGAGGATGCCCTCGCCCGCGCCGGCTTCAAGACCCTGGGCCAGGTGGCCGACGCCCCGCCGGGAGGCCTCGAGCCGGTGGTGGGGGCCGCCGCCGCCGGCCGACTGCGGGCGGCAGCCGTCGGCGACGGAGAGGACCCCATCGCGGTGGCGGCGCCGCCGGCCTGGTTGCAGGAGGAGGTTCGGGTCCGGGACCGGCGCGCCACGCGCGAAGACCTTCTGTCGCTCCTCGACGGCCTGGCGGCCCGGGCCTGGCGTCGCGTCCGTGCCTTCGGCGTGCAGGCCGGAAGCGTGACCGTGGAGGTCCGGCGGGGAGAAGCGGGGGCGCGCCGAAGCGCGGAGCTCCAGCCCGGCCTGGCCGACGACGAGACGGCGGCGCGCGTCGTTCGCGGCCTGGCCGACCCGCTGCTGGAGCCCGCGGCCGGCGTGCGCGGCCTGCAGCTGCGACTGGGCCGGCTGGCCCCTCCCCCCGGCGACGCCCCGCTGTTCCCCGGCCTGGCGGGGGGCGCGCTGCTATAATCCGCGCTCCCCATGCCCCTCGGCCGGCCCTCGAGAAAGCCCCGGGCTTCCGCGACGCGAGGCGCCGCCACGCGCCGGCGCGTGGCTCGGATCCTGGACGTCCTCGAAGCCACCCACCCCGAAGCCGAGTGCGCGCTTCATCACCGGAACCCCTTCCAGCTCGTCGTGGCCACCGTCCTCTCGGCGCAATGCACCGACGAGCGGGTCAACCTCGTGACCCCCGAGCTGTTCCGGCGCTATCCGACCCCGGCGGCCCTGGCGGCGGCAGCGCCGGCCGAGCTCGAGTCGGTGGTCCGCTCCACGGGCTTCTTCCGGGCGAAGGCCCGGAGCCTCCGCGGGCTCGCGCAAGCCCTCCTCGCCGGCCACGCCGGCGAGGTGCCCGGCGACCTGCGGTCCCTGGTGGCCCTCCCGGGCATCGGACGCAAGACCGCGAACGTCGTGCTGGGCCACGCCTTCGGCGTCGCCGAAGGGATCGCCGTCGACACCCACGTGCTGCGCGTCTCGAACCGCCTCGGCATCGCCCGGGGCGCCGACCCGGTGGACGTGGAATCCCAGCTCATGGCCCTCGTGCCCCGCGAGCGATGGACGCGCACCACGGACCTGCTGATTTTTCACGGCCGGAAGATCTGCGAGGCCCGGAAGCCCCGCTGCGGCGAGTGCCCCGTCTTCTCCCTGTGCCGCTGGGAGGGCCGCCAGGCCTTCGCGCTGGCAGGGGCCGGCCCGAGCCCGGCCCGACGAAGCGCTACTCCCGCCCGGCGCCGAGCTTGACCGTCGGCCCTCGGCATGCCTAAATGCTCGGGGGGAGTTCCTGCGGCCGCGCGCCGCGCCTTGGAGGAGTCATGAACAGGATGGTCGTCGCCGCGCTCGTCTCCGCGGTCCTTGCGGTCCCGGTTTTCGCCGACGAGTGGACGGGCTACATCACGGACACCCACTGCGGCAAGAACGGGGCCACCAAGGACCACACCGTGAAATGCGTCGAGAAGTGCATGAAGGGCGGCTCCAAGGCCCAGATCCTCAACGATGCGGACTCGAAGGTCTACGACCTGGACGGCTTCGACAAGGTGAAGGGCCTGATGGGAGGCAAGGTCACCGTGAAGGGCACGCTGGACCCGGCCACCAACACGATCAAGGTCGAAAGCGCGACCAAGGCGCCGAAGTAAGGGCCGACGACGGGGGGCGGCTTTGCGGCCGCCCCGCTCCATCTCTCCCGCCGGCGTCCCGCGAAAGCCGCGGGGCGGAACCTCCCGAGAATCCAAGGGGATACGGTTTGACAGTCGCGAGGCTGCCGCCTATACTCGGGGTTTGCAACTTGGGCGCGGGGAGCGCCGTGGAGCACAGATGCCGACCTACATTCCCAAGGCTGGCGATCTCGACCGGAAGTGGTTCCTGATCGACGCCAAGGGCCAGGTGCTCGGGAAGCTGGCCACCTTTGCGGCGACGATCCTGACCGGGAAGCGGAAGCCCAGCTACACCCCCTTCCTGGACACGGGCGACCACGTGATCGTGATCAACGCCGCCCATGTCCACCTCACCGGCCGGAAGGAGACCGGCAAGCTCTACAGACGCCATACGGGCTATCCGGGCGGCTTGAAGTCGGCGGCGGCCCGGGACCTGCGGGCGGAGCGCCCCACCAAGATGGTCGAGGAAGCCATCAAGGGCATGCTGCCCAAGACCAAGCTGGGTCGGGCCATGTACACGAAGCTGAAAGTTTATGCCGGCGACGTGCACCGCCACCAGGCCCAGAAGCCCCAGCCCATCGGCATCAAGTAGGAGAATCGAGCGTTGAGCACGACTGAGATCGAGTACTACGCCACGGGCAAGCGCAAGACCTCGGTGGCCCGGGTGCGCATGCGCCCCGGCAACGGCGAGGTCACGCTGAACGAACGCAACCTGGACGACTACTTCGGCGGCCACGAGGCCCTGAAGATGCTGGTGCGCCAGCCGTTCGCCGTCACCGAGACCACCGAGAAGTTCGACGTGCAGGCGATCATCGGCGGTGGAGGCCCCTCGTCCCAGGCCGGGGCCTTGCGCCACGGGATCGCCAAGGCCCTGTGCGAGTTCGACATCGAGCTCCGCAAGAAGCTCAAGAAGGCCGGCTTCCTGACCCGGGACGCCCGGATCAAGGAGCGGAAGAAGTACGGACAGAAGGGGGCGCGGCGCCGCTTCCAGTTCAGCAAGCGCTAGCCCCGGATGAAGACCGGGGCCGGAGCGAGGATTCGGATAGAACGAGCCCGATAACGGGCCGGAAAGCCCCGGCGCCGCCGCCGGCGAAGGGGCTGTTCTCAAGGAGGTCGGTTTGTCCACACCCGTCACGATGAAGGAGCTCCTCGAAGCGGGAGTCCACTTCGGCCATCAGACCCGCCGCTGGAACCCCAAGATGAAAGAGTTCATCTTCGGCGAGCGAAACGGCATCTACATCCTGGACCTGCAGAAGACCCTGCGGCTGTTCCAGGAGGCCCTCCAGTACATCGAGGACCTGGCCGCGCAGGGCAAGACGGTCCTGTTCGTGGGGACCAAGCGCCAGGCCCAGGAGGCCATCGCCGAAGAGGCCCAGCGCTGCGGCATGCCCTTCGTCACCGAGCGCTGGCTGGGCGGGCTTCTGACCAACTTCGTGACGATCCGCAAGAGCCTCGACCGCCTCAGGGAGCTCGAGAGCATGTCCACCGACGGGCGGCACGAGCGCCTCACCAAGAAAGAGGTCGCCCGCCTCGAGAAGGAGCGCGGCAAGCTCGAGAAGAACCTGCAGGGCGTGAAGGGCATGAAGACCGTCCCCGACGCGGTGTTCATCATCGACACGCGGAAGGAGTCCATCGCCGTCAAGGAGGCCCGGAAGCTGAAGGTGGCCGTGGTCGGCGTGGTGGACACCAACTGCGACCCGGACGAGGTGGACTACGTGATCCCGGGGAACGACGACGCCCTGCGCGCGATCCGGCTCTTCGCCGGCCGGGTGGCCGACGCCATCCTCGCCGGCCGCGGGCTCCGCGAGTCCCGGGGCGTCGACGCCGCCGCGGAGAAGGGCGCCCTGCCCGAGGACGACGGGGCGAAGCGCCGGATCCCCGCCCGACCCCGGCCCACCCCGGCTCCCGTGGTCCCCGCCTGAGGCGGCTTCCGCCCAGGACACGCCCGGGGCTCCTGGCCCCGGGTTCTCTTTCGACGAGGACGACATGAACATCTCAGCAGAAATGGTGCGGAAGCTCCGCGAGGAGACCGGGGCGGGCATGATGGACTGCAAGTCGGCCCTGGTCGAGGCCGAGGGCAACACCGAGACGGCCCGGCAGATCCTCCGCAAGAAGGGGCTCGCGGCGGCCGCCAAGAAGGCCGGCCGCACCGCCGCGGACGGCGTGGTGGCCAGCTACATCCACCCGGGGGCGAAGGTCGGTGTGCTGGTGGAGGTCAACTGCGAGACCGACTTCGTGGCCAAGACCCCGGAGTTCCAGACCCTGGTGCACGACATCGCCATGCACGTGGCCGCGGCCTCCCCCGCCGCCGCGCTCTACGTCACCAAGGAAGAGGTGCCGCCGGAGGTCCTCGAGAAGGAGAAGGAGATCTACAAGGCCCAGGCCGCCAGCCAGGGCAAGCCCGCCCCCGTCCAGGACAAGATCGCCGAGGGCAAGCTCAAGGAGTTCTACGCCACCTTCTGCCTGCTCGAGCAGCCCTTCGTCAAGGAGCCCAAGCTCACCGTGGGCCAGCTGGTCCAGGAGAAGATCGCGGTCATCAAGGAGAACATCGTCGTGCGGCGCTTCGCCCGCTTCCGGGTGGGCGAGGACGCGGCGCCCGCCCAGGCCGCGGCCGACTAGACTAGAGACGAAGGGAAGGGCGTCCCGATGCCCGGCAAACAGAAGGCCCCGGCGTACAAGCGCGTCCTGCTCAAGCTCTCGGGGGAGGCGCTCCTCGGCGAGAAGACCTTCGGCATCGACCGCACCTTCACCGACTACCTGGCCCGGGAGATCCGCGAGATCCACGACCTCGGGCTCGAGATCGCCGCCGTGGTGGGCGGCGGCAACATCTTCCGCGGGGTCTCCGACAACGCCCAGGGCATGGACCGCGTCTCCGCGGACCACATGGGCATGCTGGCCACCGTGATCAACGGGCTCGCCGTCCAGGACTCCCTGGAGCGGGCCGGCGTCTTCACCCGCGTGCTGTCGGCCATCGAGATGCGGGAGGTGGCCGAGCCCTTCATCCGCCGCCGCGCCATCCGCCACATGGAGAAGGGCCGCGTCGTGATCTTCGCCGGAGGCACCGGGAACCCCTACTTCTCCACCGACACCGCGGCCGCCTTGCGGGCCATGGAGGTCAAGGCCGAGATCATCCTGAAGGGCACCAAGGTGGACGGGATCTACGACGCCGACCCCGCCCGGAACCCCAAGGCCACGAAGTTCGACCGGCTGACCTACATCGAGGTGCTGCAGAAGGGCCTCAAGGTGATGGACACCACCGCCATCTCCCTGTGCATGGACAACCAGCTCCCGATCATCGTCTACGACCTCAAGAAGAAGGGAAACTTGCGGCGCGTGGTCATGGGCGAGAAGATCGGAACGCTTGTGGAGGAGTAGCGATGCCGACCAAGAACCTCATCTCCGACGCGAAGCAGCGCATGGGCGCCAGCGTCGAGACCGTCCGCCGGGAGCTCACGACGATGCGCACCGGCCGCGCGTCCCTCGCGATGCTCGACGGCATCCGCGTCGACTACTACGGCACGCCCACGCCACTCAACCAGGTGGGATCCCTGGCCACGCCGGACCCCACGCTGATCACCGTCCAGCCCTGGGAGCCCGCGCTCCTGCCCGTGATCGAGAAGGCCATCCGCACGTCGGACCTCGACCTGAACCCCCAGAACGACGGCAAGATCATCCGCATCCCGATCCCGTCCTTGAACGAGGAGCGGCGGAAGACCCTGGTCAAGCACGCCCACAAGCAGGCGGAAGAGGCGCGCGTCGCCATCCGCAACGTCCGGCGGGACGCCAACGACCACTTCAAGAGGATGCTGAAGGACCACCAGGTCAGCGAGGACGACGAGAAGCACGCCATCGCCGAGGTGCAGAAGCTCACGGACCAGCACATCGAGCAGGTCAACGAGATGCTGAAGAAGAAGGAAGCCGAGATCATGGAAGTCTAGTCCCGGCTCCGCAGCCGGAGGCCCCGCCCCACCTTTCCCCTTCGCCGTCTTCACGGCATAATCGGCCGCGTGGCGGCCACACATCTCGAGTGCACGCGTTGCGACCGGCGCTTTTCGCCGGAGGGCGTGCACCACCTCTGCGAGTGCGGCGGACCCCTGTTCGCCCGCTACGACCTGGACCGCGCGGCCAAGGAGATGAGGCCGGGACACCTCGCCCTGCGCGAGCCCTGCATGTGGCGGTATCGCGAGGTGCTCCCCCTCGACGCGGAGGAGGACCGGGTCAGCCTGGGCGAAGGCTTCACTCCCCTGCTCCCCGCGCCGCGCCTGGGAGCCCTGGTGGGCCTGCCCCGGGTCCTGATCAAGGATGAGTCCGGCAACCCCACCGGCTCCTTCAAGGCCCGGGGCCTCTCGGCGGCCGTGTCCATGGCCCGGCGCCTGGGCGCCACCGACGTCTGCCTCCCCTCCGCCGGCAACGCCGGGAGCGCTCTCGCCGCCTACGCGGCCCGCGCGGGCCTCAGGGCCCACGTGTACGTGCCGAAGGACGTCGCCCGCCTGTTCCTCATGGAGACCGAGGCCTACGGCGCCCACGTGGAGACCGTGGAGGGCCTGATCACCGAAGCCGGCCGCCTCTGCGCGGAGCAGGCGCGCCGTCACGGCTGGTACGAGTGCGCCACCCTCAAGGAGCCGTACCGGGTCGAGGGCAAGAAGACCATGGGCTACGAGCTGGCCGAGCAGCTGGGCTGGACCCTCCCCGACGCGATCCTGTACCCGACCGGCGGCGGCACCGGGCTGATCGGGATGTGGAAGGCCTTCGACGAGCTCATGCACATGGGCTTCGTGGGCTCCAAGCGTCCCCGGCTGTTCGCGGTGCAGGCCGAGGGCTGCGCCCCCATCGTCCGGGCCTTCTCGGAAGGCCTCGACGAGGCGCCCATGTGGGAGAACGCGCAGACCCACGCCCACGGGCTGCGGGTCCCGAAGGCGCTGGGGGACTTCCTGATCTTGAAGGCGCTGCGCCAGAGCCATGGCGCCGCCGTCGCGGTCTCGGAGGGCGAGATCGTGGCCGGCGTCAAGGACGCCGCCCGGACCGAGGGCCTGTTCATGGCTCCGGAGGGCGGGGCCTGCGTGGCCGCGCTGAGGAAGCTGCGCTCGAGCGGCCACCTGAGCCCCGAGGACTCCATCGTGGCGTTCAACACCGGCACCGGCTTCAAGTACGTCGAGACCATGGCGCCCCTGTGGGGAGCGGCGTGACCGAGCGTCTCTACCGAGACGACCCCTACCTGTTGGAGTTCGACGCGCGCGTCCTGGAGCGCACGGCCCACGAGGGCCGGCCCGCCCTGGTGCTGGATCGGACCGCCTTCTACGCCGAGAGCGGCGGCCAGCCCTGGGACACCGGGACCCTGGGCTCCGCCCGCGTCGCCGCCGTGCTGGAGTCGGGCGGCCGGATCCTCCACGTCCTCGACTCCCCCGTGGCCGGCGACCGCGTCCACGGCGTCGTCGACGAGCCCCGGCGGCGCGACCACCGCCAGCAGCACCATGGCCAGCACCTGCTCTCCCGAGCCTTCGTCGCCGTCGCCTCCGCTCGGACCGTGAGCTTCCACCTGGGAGCCGAGTCCAGCAGCATCGACCTCGACCGCGAGGTCGGCGACGAGGACCTGGCCTCCGCCGAGTCCCTCGCCAACCGCGTCGTCTGGGAGGCGCGCCCGGTCAGGGTGCGGGACGTCACGCGGGCGGAAGCCAGGGCCCTGGGGATCGCCCCCCCCGAGGAGGCCGGAGACTCCGTGCGGCTCGTGGAAGCGGAGGGCTTCGACCTTCAGCCCTGCGGCGGGACCCATCCTCGAAGCACCGCTGAGGTGGGGGTCGTCGTCGTGCTGGGAGCCGAGAAGTACAAGGGCGGGAGCCGGGTCCGGTTCGTGTGCGGCGACCGCGCCCTCGGCGCGGTCCGCCTGCGGCATCGCACACTGGACCGCCTCGGCGCCCTGCTGTCGGCCCCGCTCCAGGGAGTGGAGAGCGCCCTCGTTCGCACCCTCGATCAGCTCGCCGCCAGCCGCCGGCAGGTCGAGGAGCTTCAGGCGCGGGTCATCCAGGCCGAGGCATCGGGCCTGGCCGAGACCGCCGCCGGGGAGCCGCCGATCGTGACGCGCGTGTACGACGGCTGGTCCGCCGACGACCTCCGGTCTCTCGCCATCGCCTTGACCGGCCGCCGGCGTTGCCTGGCGCTCCTGGGAAGCCGGGCCGCCAAGGCCCACGTCGTCTTCGCCCAGACCCCGGGGCTCGGGTGCGACGTGCCTGGCCTCGCGCGCACGGCCTTGGCGCTGCTCGGAGGACGCGGCGGGGGACGCGGCGACCTGGCCCAGGGGGGCGGCGAGAGCCTCGAAGGCCTCGAGGCCGCTCTCGAGGCCGCCCGGGCTGCCGCCGCCTCGGCCCCGAAGGCCACGCCGTGAGGGCGGCCGGGCGTCCCTACGTCGCCCTCGCCGCCGCGGTCGTCTGCATCTCCTTCGGCTCGATCCTGGTGCGGCTGGCGGCGGCCCCGCCCCTGGCCGTCTCGTTCTACCGCGTGTTCCTGGCGTCCCTGTTTCTCGCGCCCTTCGCCGCGCCCGGCCTCCGCCGCCATTGGGCACGGCTGCCCCGTCGCGAGCGTCTGCTCCTCGCCGCGTCCGGCGTGGCCCTGGCCGTCCACTTCGCGACCTGGATCGCGAGCCTCTCCTACACGTCGGTGGCCTCGTCGGTGCTCCTCGTCAACACCACCCCCCTCTTCACCCTCGGGCTCTCGCGAGTCTTCCTCGGCGAGAGCGTGCCCGGAGTCGTCGCCGGCGCTATCGCCGGCGCGATGGCCGGCGCGACCCTCATCGCCGTGGGCGACTGGGCCGCAGGCAGCGACTCCCTTTTGGGCGACGCGCTGGCGATGGCGGGGGCCGTGACGCTCTCGGCCTACCACATCATCGGCCGCGGCCTGCGCCACGCCATGCCCCTGGGCGCGTACCTCTTCGCCGTGTGGGCCGCCGCCGCGGGGGTCCTCGCCCTCGTGGCCGCGACGGCCGCCGTGCCCTTGACGGGATATCCGGCCCGGACCGTGGGCGTGCTCGTGGCCCTGGCGGTGGTTCCCACCCTCTGCGGCCACGGCCTGGTGAACCGGGCGCTCCGCGCCCTGCCCGCCCCGACCGTATCGCTGTTCCTGCTCGGGGAGCCCGTGGGCGCCACGATCCTGGCCTATGCGGTCTTCGGCGAGACCCCGAGCGCGTGGACCCTGGCCGGCGGCGCCGTGGTCCTGGCGGCGCTGGCCGTCGTCGTCCGCTCGGGGATTCCGTGAGCGGCCGGCGCGCCGTCCACGTCCTCTTCACCGGCGGGACGATAGCGATGCGGATCGACCCGGCCTCCGGCGCCGCGGTCCCGGCCCTGTCCGGCTCCGAGATCGTGGCGCGGGTCCAGGGCCTGCGGAAGGAGGCACATCTCAGCCTCGAGGACTACGCGCGGCTCCCCGGCCCCCACGTGACCCCCGACTGGATGTGGCGCCTGCGCGGCCACGTGGCCGCGCTCCTCGACAGCCCCGCGCTGGACGCGGTCGTGATCGCTCACGGGACCGACACTCTGGAAGAGACGGCGTTCCTCCTCGACCTCACGCTGGACAGCCCGAAGCCCGTGGTGTTCTGCGGCGCGATGCGGACCGTGTCCGAGCCCGGGTGGGACGGCCCCGGGAACATCATGGCGGCGGTGCGCACCGCGGTGCATCCGGAGTCCGCCGGCCGCGGCGTCCTGATCGCGGTGGGCGGCGACATCCACGCGGCCGCGGAGGCCACGAAGTGGCACACCCAGAGCCTCCAGGCCTTCCGCAGCGCCCGCGGCCCCTTGGCCGTCGTCGAGGGGGGCCAGGTCGTCTACCACCGGCCCCCGTTCCGGACCCGGACCGTGGCGGCGAAGCGGCTCGTCTCGGCGGTCGACATCCACGTGATGGCCGCCGGCGTCGACGACGGCCTCATCCGCGCGTCGATCGCACGCGGCGTCCGCGGGCTGGTCATCGAGGGCACCGGCTGCGGCAACGTGCCCCCCTCGATCCTCCCGGGCCTGCGGGCGGCGCTCCACGCCGGCATCCCGGTGGTCCTCACCTCCCGCTGTCTCGAGGGACCCCTGGCGCCGGCCTACGGCTACGAGGGGGGCGGCCAGAAACTGCGCGAGATGGGCGTCGTCTTCGCGAGCGAGCTGAGCGGCCCGAAGGCCCGCATCAAGCTCATGGTCGCGCTGGGCTCGAGCTCGGATCCCGCGGGGATCCGGATGCTGTTCGAGGGACCGGCGCCGGCAGGCGATAGATGAAGAACACGCCCGCGCGGTCGTCGGGCGGCCGCTTCCGCAGCTCGGCATAGAAATCCCCTCCCGAAACCGCGAAGAGCCCCAGCAGCAGGTTCGGGCTCACCGCGACCGTTCCCGTGAACGGGCGCCGGGGCGGCCGCGCCTGGTAGAGGTTCAGCCCCGGCAGGTCCTGGCAGTCGATGCCGAAGCGGCGCGGGTCGTCCGATCCGTGGTACCCGAGCTGAAGCCTCCCGACGCCTCGCCTCCGCATCCAGCCCGCCAGGCGGGGCAGGTCCTGGCCCCAGTCCAGGTTCGAGTCCACGAGCACGCGGTGGCCTCCCTCGCGCCCTCCCGCCAGGACGTTGAAGTACGACAGGTAGCCGCCCGGCGCGGCAAGCAGGCTGGGCACCGCGTGCATCGCCAGCACGGCTCCGGCGGCGAGGCGCCCGCCACGGCGGGACATCAGCGAGGGGGCCGCCGCAGCCATGAGCAGGATCAAGTACGGGTACACGGGAAGGATGTAACGCTCCCCGATCTGGATGCGGCCGAGGGAGGCCGCGGCGAACAGCAGGACCGCCGCGATCGCCCAGTGGGTCGCCGCCGAGGAAGGAGCGAAGGCCCGCCTGCGGACGAGGACCACGAGGGCGAGGACGAGCCCGGCCAGGAAGCCGAGGGTGTTCTTGACCCCGAACGCGACGAGGTAATAGCTCCGCCAGCCCGTGTTGGAACGCCGGCCGAGCAGGTAGGCGGGATGGCCCACGAGGTTGTGCTCGAGCTGGTACCGTGCCCCTTCGAGATAGGCCTCGGGCAGCGCTCGATGCGCCTGCAGGCTCCGGATCGCGCGCCCGCTCCAGCCGAGCCAGGGGCCCGGCGCTTGGGCGACCGTCGCCCCCGGCCACGGCGCGTAGCGGAACCCGTGGATCGACCAGATCACCACCGGGACCGCCACGATCGCGGCGGCCGCGAGACCCGCCGCGCTGCGCACGAACCGGCGCCGGTCGCCCTTCGGCAGCGCGGCAGCGTGGAGCGTCGCGAGCAGTCCCAGGATCGGCACCGCGAGCCAGCCCGTCAGGCGGGCCGTCACCGCCAGGCCGAGGAGGAGGCCCACGGCGA
>Ga0210377_10003294_pt1 | contig 13917 bp, 14 predicted proteins | sample PLM4_65_b1redo_FD_155480 | JGI IMG/M metagenome (GOLD analysis project Ga0210377, IMG submission 155480) | Groundwater sediment microbial communities from an aquifer in East River, Colorado, USA - PLM4_65_b1 redo | ecosystem: Environmental > Terrestrial > Soil > Riparian zone | place: USA: East...
GGAGTACCACTGCGGCCGTTGCGACGGCCACCAGGGGCATGTCTTCCAAGACGGGCCCGCGCCCACCGGCCAGCGCTGGTGCAACAACGGGCTGGCCCTGGAGTTCGTGCCCGAAGGGGAGCCGCTGCAGCCGCTCGCGGCGTGAGCGGCGGAGTCGCCGGGGCGCGGCGCGCTGGATCCGACAGCTCGCCCGCAGCCGGGCACGCGAGGGGCGGCATGTGCGGACGGTTTAGCCTTGGGGCGTCGGCGGCGACATTGGCCAGCCACTTCAACGTCCAGGAAAGCCTCGCCTCGACCGGGCGCTACAATATCGCCCCGAGCCAAGAGGTCCTGACGGTCGTCCAGCGCTCGGGCTCAACCCGCCAGGTCCGCCGGATGCGGTGGGGGCTGATCCCCTCCTGGGCGAAGGATCCGGCCATCGGCACCCAACTCATCAATGCCCGAGCCGAGACAGTCGCGACGAAGCCGGCGTTCCGGGTCCCGCTGCGGGAGCGCCGCTGCCTGATCCTGACCGACGGGTTCTACGAGTGGGAGTCCCAGGGACGGCGGAAGCAGCCCTGGTTCATCCGGATGCAGGACGGCCGCCCCTTCGCCTTCGCCGGCCTGTGGGATCAGTGGACGGATCCAGCGGGGAGGGGAGTCGAGTCCTGCACCATCATCACCACGACGCCCAACGATCTCATCCGGCGCTTCCATCATCGGATGCCGGCTATTCTGTCTCCAAGAGACTACGATCTCTGGCTGGATGTCCAGGTTCGTGACGTGGCTCGGCTGCTCACCCTGCTCGCACCCCATCCGCCCGAGGAAATGACGGCCTGCCCCGTGAGTTCTCTCGTCAATAATCCCGCCAACGATTCCCCGGCATGCCAATCGTCCACAATAGACCGCAAGTAAGCCGTTCCGGCATGTAATGGGGGACAGCCATGCACATATGCAATTCATGCTGCCGTGCGTAGCGCACTTCCGAAAGTTACTTCTGTTGACCAGACCGTTGGAGCGACGGGCCCGGCCGTTTCGCCAGTGTCACGGAAGAACTCTCGTCGCGGCACTGGGGACGGAATAATCTGTCGGGGTTGGTGTCCAGGAAACCGGGTGCGGCATTGGCCCTTCACCGTGGACTACACTACGCACGCCCTGCTGGGGGCTGCAAGGCGGGCAGGAATCCCGGATCTTCGCCAGCATGACCTGAGACACAGCTTCGCCATTCGGCGGCTGCGCGGTGGGGCCAACCTGGTAGCCGTGTCGGGGCTGCTGCGTCATGCTTCCACCCGGATGAGTGAGCGATACCTGCACGTCACGCGAGGCGACCTCCGGGCGGCGGTGGAGGCCGGTCAATCTATCGCAACCGGCATCTTAACCGGCACCGAGGTTGAGGTCCTCTTGCAAGTCGTTAATTTGCCGAGCGGTGTGGGAAATGGCCAAGCGGCTGTTCATCCCGCCGAAGGCGGGACTCGAGCCCTGCCCGGGGAGCCAAGAGGAAATCAAGAGAATAGCCCGCGGGGAGGGACTTCCGGACAAAGGCGTGCCTCGGCTCTCGGACAGAACGAGGTGGCGTAGGAGGGGGGCTGGTGAGGCCCCGAGTTGGCGACCTATCGCGCGAGGGCACGCCAGGGCGGATACTCGGCGTCCGCGATCTCGGCCACCATCTCTGCTGGCAATTCCTCAGAGAACCGGATCCCCTGGATCCAGCCCTCAACGTCGGTGTGCGATTCGACCCAGGCGACGGCTCCAGTCAGGCTCAGCGGCGGCCGCCGGCTGAGGCGCAGCGTCACCCGGACGGGGGCCCCGGGAAGCAGGGTCCGCTCCAGCCGCAGGAGCATCCCGCCAGAACTCAGATTCTCTGCATTCCCTCGCGTAGGCCCACCCGGGAGTCCGATGGCCTCGGTCACGGCCGGGACGCGAACCGGGAGCCGGGTCTGACCGATTCGTCGTCGCTCGAGCGGCAGCGGCATCACGCGCCTCCTTTGGTCCGGGCCACACCCCGCCTCGCCGCCGGAAGAAAGCGGCGCAACGTCGCCGAGAGGACCGGGGCATCCGGGGGGTTCAATGGCTTTGCCGACCACGTCCTGTCAACACCAAACCGCTATTCGATCCTTGGACCGCACATTTGAGTCCCGCCAACACGCCTTTCGGGTGGCATCCTGAGAACAAAGCGCTGAGGCTGGGATCGGCGTCTGTCAGAAGCCGACGCGGAACCGGAAGAGCCTTCAGGGTCGGCGGCGGAAGTGACTGCCCTCCCCCACGAGACCCTTGGGGGCAAGATGGACCTTGCGGGCCGGATCGGCAACCGCGTGGCCCAAGGGGAAGGCCTCCATGCCCGACCGCGTGAGAGCCTCCAGTGCCCGATCCGCATCCGCGGATGCGACGACCAGGCAGAAACCGGTTCCCATATTGTAGACGGCGAACATCTCTTCGTCGCTGACCCGGCCGATCTGTTGGAGAACGCGGAAGATCGGTTGGGGCTCGGGCAGCGCCTCCAGGACATAGCCCACCCTGGCCTGGACCCGGGCGAGGTTCAAGAAGCCATCGCTGGTAATGTGCGCCAGGGCCTTGATGTTCAGGCCCGCCCGGAGCAGGTCGAGGACCTCCCGGACATAGATCCGCGTCGGCTCCAGCAGTTCCTCCCCGACGGTCCGGCCGAGTTCACCGATGTATCGGTCCGGCGTGTACTTGGCTTTTTTGAAGAACACCTCCCTCGCCAGGGTCAGGCCGTTGCTGTGGATTCCGCTGCTCCGGAGGCCGATGACGACGTCTCCGGCCTGGATGGCCTGCCCGACGAGGATGCGATCCATGGGGACAAGGCCGATACAGGCGCCGGCCAGGTCGAAGCCGCGCCCCTCCCGCTCGCCCCTGATCAGCTCTCGAACCTGGGCGATCTCGCCGCCCGGGATGGAGATGTTCGCCTGCCGCGCCCCCTCGTAGAGCCCCTTCCCGATCTGCTCGAGGAGATGGGGATCGGCCTCCTGGACGGCGATGTAATCGAGCATGCAGAGGGGCTCGGCACCCACGCACAGGACATCGTTGACATTCATGGCCACGCAGTCGATGCCGATGGTGTCGTACTTGTCCAACATCTGCGCCACGAGCAGCTTGGTCCCGACCCCGTCGGTGGATAGGGCCAGGCCGAGGCCGTTCCCGAGATCGAGGACGCTGGCGAAGTAGCCGAAGTCCAGCGCGGATCGGTGGGTCCCAAACTGCAAGGTCTTGCCCACCCAAGCGAGGAGTCCGGCCAGAGCCGCCTCTTCTCTTGCGGTGTTGACACCCGCCTGCGTGTAGCTCGCATCAGTCATGCAACTCTCCCCTCGCCGCCGAAGAACCGCACAAAACTCCTTTGATCAATCCACAGATTACGCAGATTTCGCAGACTTAACGGAGGGGCCTTTTCAGTCAAATCTGCGTAATCTGTGGACCATGATGAGCCCGTACGTATGTCGTTCCTGTGGAACTATTTCACCTGCGATCCGGGTGCCACCGGCTTCTCGGGCGTCAGCAGAACGACGCGCCCGTCCGGGTCGGTGGCCGCCAGGAGCATCCCTCGCGACTCGACCCCCATGAGCTTGGAGGGTTTGAGGTTGGCGACGATCACAATCCGCTTCCCGACCAGCTCGGCCGGCGGATACTCCAGCAGGATCCCCGCCACGATGGTCCGTTCCGATGATCCCGTGCTGATCTTGAGCTCCACCAGCTTCTTGGACCCGCGGATCGCCTTGGCCTCCAGAATCTCGGCCACGCGGAGGTCCAGGCGCCGAAACTCCTCGATGGGGACCTCCTCCGTCGCGGCCGCCACCGGAGAAACCACGAGGGCAGGTGGGCTCTCCTCCAGCGACAACTCCACCCTCGGGAACAGGGCGTCGCCCGGCCGCGAGTCTCGCTCCTCCGCGCGGCCCCAGATTCCTTCCACGTCAAGCCGCGCATCGGCAGGCGAACCTGGGAGGCCGAGTCGGCTCCACATGCGGTCGGCCGTGGTCGGCATGAATGGGGAGAGGTGCAATGTCACCAGGCGGAGGGCCTCGCAGGTGTGGCCGAGCACGCGCCGCAAGGCTGCGGGATCTCGTTTCGCCAACTCCCACGGCTTCTGTCCGTCAATGTACCGATTGGCCACATCCAAGCGATCCCAGATCGCCTCCAGGGCCCGGTGGAGCGCAAAGGTCCCCATGGCCGCATCCACACGCTCGCGGAGATCCTCGACGGCCTTCTTGATGGACCAATCCGAATCGTTGACTGGATCCCCGGGCGGGGGGATCCGCCCCTCGAGAAAGCGGTCGACCATCCCCAGGGTGCGCTGGAGGAGGTTCCCCAGGTTGTTGGCGAGATCGGCGTTCAGCCGGTTGACCAGGGCTACCTCGCTGAAGTTGGCATCCAGGCCGAAGACCATCTCGCGCAGCAGGAAGTAGCGCAGGGCGTCCAGCCCATACTTCTCGGCCAGCTCCAGCGGAGAGAGCACCCGCCCGCGGCTCTTGGACATCTTGGCCTCGTCCATCAACCAGTAGCCATGCACGTTCAGGTGCTGGTAGACCGGCATCCCGGCGGCCCGCAGCATGGTGGGCCAGTAGATGCCGTGCGGCTTCAGGATGTCCTTCCCGATCAGGTGCTGGGCCACCGGCCAGAAGGTCCGGAAGGGCTCCCCGTCCGGACAGTCCAGGGCGCTCACGTAATTGATCAGGGCGTCGAACCAGACGTAGGTCACGTACCGGTCGTCGAAGGGAAGCGGGATGCCCCACGTGAGGCGGGAGCGGGGGCGCGAGATGCACAGGTCCTCGAGAGGCTCCCGCAGGAAACCGAGCGCCTCGTTCCGATACCGCTCAGGCCGGATGAAGTCAGGATGGTCCTGGATGTGCCGGATCAGCCAATCTTGGTACTTGCTCATCCGGAAGAAGTAGTTCTCCTCCTTCACATACTGGAGCGGCGTCTGGTGGTCCGGGCACTTGCCATCCACCATCTCCTTCTCGGTATAGAAGCGTTCGCAGCCGACACAGTAGTGCCCCCCATACTCGCCGAAGTAGATGTCCCCGGCGTCGTAGATCCGCTGAAGGATGGTTTGCACGACGCGCTTGTGCCGGTCCTCGGTGGTGCGGATGAACCCGTCGAAGAGAAGCCCCATGCGCTGCCAGGCCTCGCGGAAGGCGGCGCTGATGCGGTCGGCATACGCCTGAGGGGTCTCCTTCGCCCGGGCGGCCGCCTGGGCGATCTTGTCCCCGTGCTCGTCGGTGCCGGTGAGGAAATAGACCCGCCGGCCCGCCAGGCGATGATACCGCGCTACCGCGTCCGCCAGGATGGTGGTATAGGCGTGGCCCGAGTGAGGCGGGGCGTTCACGTAGTAGATGGGCGTGGTGATGTAGAACGGGTCAGCCGACATGTGGGCGTTGCTCCGGGATTGCGTTGCCGTGATCGGGAGCTCGGTGGGGTCAGGGGTCCTCCAGCGCCGCGACATCCGCCGATACGTCCTCGACCTCCTGCCCGCCGCGGGCGGGTGGCGCCGATGCCTGTGTCGGCCGACGGTCGCCTGCCCCCGTGGTGGGTGCCCCGGAGGGCGTGCGCTCCGGGCTGTCCGCCCTGCCGCCGCGGGCTCGATCGGCGCGACCGGACGCCTCGGGCAAGCGTTCGCCCGCCCGCGGGCTTCCCGGCGGCGCGCCGGGTCGGGGCTGGGCCGTGATGTCGGTCGCTCGCAGGGTGACTTCCCCGCCCGTCTCGAGTCCGACCAGCGCGGTTTGCTCCAGGATGTTCAGGGCCCGGATCAGGCCCGGGCCCTGGCAGGTGGCGACGCAGCAGCCGACTTTCGGCAGGCTCCGCTTCAGCTCCACATACAGGGGATGCTCGTAGGCCAGGCAGCACTTGAGCCGGCCGCACATCCCGGACAGCTTGCTTGGATTCAAGGCCAGGCTCTGGTCTTTGGCCATCCGGATGCTCACCGGCGCAAAGGCCTGGAGGAAGGTGTGGCAGCAGAGGGGCCGGCCACACGGCCCGGTGCTGCCGAGCACCTTGGCCTCATCCCGTACGCCGATCTGCCGCAACTCGACCCGCGTACGCAGGTGCTGGGTCAGGTCCTTCACCAGCTCGCGGAAGTCCACCCGCCCATCGGCGGTGAAGTAGAACATCGCCTTGCTGGAGTCCAGGCCGATGCGCACCTCGGTCAGCTTCATGGGCAGGCCCCGGGTCCGGATCCGCTCGCGGCAGAAGACGCGGGCCTCCCGCTCGCGCTGGGCCAGGGCCGCCCGTCGCGAGAGGTCGGTGGGCGTCGCCTTGCGCAGGATCCGGCGGACGGGGGGTTTCAGCGCCTCCTGAGGGAAATCCTGGAAGAGGGTTCGTATCTCGCCCATGCCCACGCCCCAGTCCGTTTCCGCAACCACCACGTCGCCGGCCCCGAGGCTGTACCCCGGCGCAAGGGAGTACTGGTGCCGGGCCGGGCCGCCAAACTCAATGCGAACGACGCGAGCCATGGTCCCCCTCCTGCCCTCCGCGAACCGCGTCGCGCATCCGGAGCAGCATGCGTTCCGCGGTGAGGCGCGGGTTCGCGTGGCGGGCGAGCGCCCGCCGCGCCTCCAGCTGTGCCTCGAAGACCTTGACGATAGCCCCCGTCGAGGTGCCGGCCGCCAGGCGTGCCACCTCCGACCGGCGATCCGCGTGGACGACGGGTGTGTTCTCTCCGCTGACCCTGGCCACGGCCAGGTCCCGCGTAAACGCGGCCAGAATGTCCAGCGCGTCCTCGAATCCTGCCCGGTCCTTGGCCAGGTCTTCGGCGCGCTCCAATATGGTGGTCAGCGAGCCCAGCCCGCCCCACACCTCTTGGACGATGCGGTCCCGGGTGGCCCGTGCGTCAGCCACGTCCAGGCCGAGGGCGCGCGCCACGCTGCCACCTGCCAGGGCCGCGGCCGCGGCCGCCTGCTCCGGCGTCCGGCCGTGTCGGACCAGGATGTCCCGGAGGTGCACCTCGCCCAGCGGATCGAATCGCACCTCCTGGCAGCGAGACACGATCGTCGGCAATAAGGCGTCGGGCACAGCCGTCACCAGGACGAAGAGCGACGCCCCAGCCGGCTCCTCCAGCGTCTTCAGAATGGCGTTCGCGGCGGGCTCCTGCATCAGATCGGCGGGATCCAGGATCCACACCTTGGCCTTGCCCTCGTAGGCCCGAAGGCTCGCCTGCGCCACGACCTCCCGGACCTGATCGATGGTGATGACCGTCTTCGCTTCGGGCCGCACCTCCGTCACGTCGGGGTGAAGGCCCCCGGCGATCTTCCGGCAGGACACACACTGCCCGCACGCGTCGGCCGTCGGCGCATCGGCTGCGCGGGCAGGCGCCTCCAGGCAGTTGACTGCCTGGGCCAGGGCCAGGGCTGCGGTCCGTTTGCCCACGCCCGGCGGTCCGGTGAAGCAATACGCCTGCGAGAGCCGCCCGGCGGCCCAGGCCCGGCGCAGAAGGGACACAGCCCGCTCCTGTCCCAGAATCTCGGCGAATGGCATCGTCTCACCCGAAGGTCAGGGAGTCGGAGCCGGGCAGGCTCGGGAAGGGCCGAAGCAGCCGGTCAACTCGACGGCGAATATCGCCCCCGATCTCCGCCACCCCACGAGAGGCATCCAGCACCATCACCCGCTCGGGTTCGGCGGCCGCGACGGCCCGGTACCCGGCGCGAACTCGCTGGTGAAACGTCAGCACCTCTTCCTCGATCCGGTCATGCCGGGACTGCTGCTGCGCCACCCGCTGGGCGGCTCGGGCCAGCCCCACCGCGGGGTCCAGGTCCAGCAGGACGGTCAGATCCGGGTGCAACCCCTCCGTTGCCAGCGCGTTCAGTTGCGCGATGAGATCCAGATCCAATCCCCGACCGTAGCCCTGGTAGGCCACGGTAGAATCTGTGAACCGGTCGCACAGGACGGTGTATCCCCCGGCCAGCGCCGGGCGGATCACCTCGTGCACGACCTGGGCACGGCTGGCCTCGTACAACAACAACTCCGAGACGGTTGCCATCCCGGCGTTCCGGGGGTCCAAGAGCAGTCCACGGATCTGCTTCCCGATAGGCGTGCCGCCGGGGTCTCGGGTCTCGACGGCGTCCCGGCCGGTGGCCCGGAGGTGGGCCAGAAGGCCCTTGATCTGGGTGGTCTTGCCCGATCCTTCCCCACCCTCAAAGGTGATGAAGAGGCCAGGCACGGCGAGCCCCGGTCCGAGGGAGGCCTCGACGCCAGCAGAATGGGCCCCTGCATCTCTCCCCTCCGTGTTCACGGGGTCTCCGACTCCAGCGTCCTTGCCTCGCGCGGGGCGCTCTCCCACATCCGCCTCGCAGTTCTTGGTCCAGCCAAGCACTCAGCTCAAGACGCGTGGCCCTTGCCTGCCGCCGGTTGCAGTGACCTCCGGCGATCCAGGATCTGCTTGGCCGCGCGGGAGACCGCCGCCGGAATATTTTTGTTCTTGGCCAAGTCCGACAACTCCCGATCCGAGAGGATGTGGATGCCCAGGCCCAACGACACGCCGACGGGCGTTCGCGGATTGTTCAGCAGCGTCACCACGATTTGGCGATTTTGCCGGTACTTTCGATTGGCGGCGAGGTAGCGCAGGACCTTGTCCGTGACATCCCGCATCGCGGCGATGGTCAGGATCTCGGCATCGGTGATCCGCGGGGACGTCACCACCTCCAGCGCCACCATTTCGTTGGGGTCCTTGATCAGAATCATCCGGACATCCTTGTTCCCCTTCTTGGCCAGGCCCAGCTTCTGTCCCGCCGGGAGATCCTTGATCCGCAGCAGGAGGCTTTTCTTGACCCCCTCGGCGTCCCGCCTCCTGGCCGCCTCGATCAGCCTCCGGATGACGGGATGCTTCTCCGCTGGGATGGCCGGATTGCGGAGCAACGCCTCCAGGACCTCGACCCAACGCCCCAGCCGCTCCAGGGAGTCCAGGAGCACCTCGACGAGGGGCCCACTGACCCGCTCGGCCAACCGGGCCATGGCGGCGCCGGGCGCCTCGGGGTGGCGGAGGAGGGCCGCGAGCGCCTCCGGGGAGAGGGCGGGGTGTTCCAGGATGTGCTCCAGCACCTCCACGGGCGTCTTCGGATTCTGGGCCCTGGCCAACAGATCCATGTCGGGCAGGCCGGGCGGAGTCGGGGCGGCGCCCAGATTCGCGGTCATGCCTTTCCCCTCGCCGGCTCCACCCCGAAGGCCTCCCGAAGCGCGTGCAGGAGCGTCGCCTCCTCGGATTCTGCAACCGTCCGGAGGTCCAGGAGGATTCGATCCTCCTTGATTCGCACCAGGACGGGCGGGGACGCCCGCCGCAGCCGGCCCTCGAGGTCCGTGGCGCTGCCCCGGGGCGGCCGGAGAGCCAGCACGCGCGTGGGGATGACCTGCAGCGGCAGCGCCCCGCCACCAACCTCGGAGGTCTCGTCCTCGACGGCGACGGCGACGCCCGGCAGCGTGGAGCGAAGGGCGCCGGCGAGCGCCTCCGCCCGGGCTCCAATCATTGACGCCGACAGGCTGAGCATGCGGAGGACGGGGATCTCTTGCCGGGCCCGCTCGGGCTCGCGGTAGAGCCTCAATGTGGCCTCCAGGCCGGCCAAGCTGAGCTTGTCGATGCGGACGGTGCGGGCCAGGGGGTTGCGCCGGGCGCGCGCCAGGAGGTCGCGGCGACCCACCAGGATGCCGGCCTGCGGCCCGCCCAGCAGCTTGTCCCCGCTGAAGGTCACCAGGTCCACCCCGGCCCGGATAGCCTCCGCGGCCAGCGGCTCGCGCCGGAGACCGAGGAGGGAGAGATCCAGCAGCGCCCCGCTCCCCAGGTCATCCATCACCGGGAGGCCGTGGCGCTTGGCCAGGGCCACCAGATCCGAGACGTCGATGTCGGCCGTGAAACCCAGGATCTGGAAATTGCTCCGGTGCACACGAAGGATCAGGGCGGTCTCGGGACCGATGGCCTCCTCGTAGTCCCGGAGATGGGTGCGGTTGGTCGTGCCCACCTCGCGGAGTCGCCCACCCGCCCGCACCATGACATCGGGGATGCGGAAGGAATCGCCGATCTCCACCAGTTGCCCCCGAGAAACCACGATCTCCTTTCCGTTCGCCACCGTGTTGATCGCCAGGAGGACGGCCGCGGCATTATTGTTGACGACGAAGGCCGCCTCTGCCCCGGTCAGGGCACCCAGGAGCGCCTCCACGTGGACCTGCCGGGAGCCACGCGCCCCGGTCGCCAGATCGAACTCCAAGTTCGTGTATCCCCGGGCCGCATGTTCAATGGCCTGGAGTGCAACGGGGGCGAGCGGCGCCCGGCCAAGGTTGGTGTGGAGGACCACCCCGGTGGCGTTAATGACGGGGACAAGGGAGGGCCCGGCTTTCTCCGCCGCCACGTCGGCCACGGCAGCCGCGATGGCGTCCGGGGCCAGGAGCAGCTCGGCTGCCACCTGCGACACCCCGCCACGAAGGACCCGGTGGCGGCGCTCCGCCAGGACTTCGCGCACGGCCTCCAGTACGGCCCAGCGGGGATGGGCCGCCAGGAGGTCCCGGATGCGGGGGATGGCCAAGAGCTCGTCCACCGCCGGGATCTTCCGCAAGATCGTGCCCACCTCTGGCCGGATCGTTTCGCTCATCGCCGCCCGGGGACTACAGGTGCAGTGGGATGTCAGGGGCCAGCGGTCGGGGGATTGGGGCTGACCCCCGACCCCACCATGCCCCGGGTCGAGCCCGATACCCGACCGGAGAACCGGTACCCTTGTAGCACACGTGCCACAAAGCCTTCAACGTCTTTCGCCGGGGGCAGGGGACTTGGTTCCCGACAGGAAACAAACCGGGCCAGGCCCCCCGCGAGGGCGGGCGGGGCGAGCCTGGCCCGGAAGAGAGGTCCGGGATACGAACTAGGCGGAGCGCATACCGGCACCGCGCCGCGCCTGGAAGCACGTCCGGCAATAGACAGGGCGGTCGAGTGTCGGCTTGAAGGGGACAGAGGTCTTCTGGCCGCAGGAGGAGCAGGTCACCTCGTGCAGCTCCCGCGGGCCGCCCGCGCCCGGCCCACCGCCGGGTCCGGCCCGCTTTGCAGCCTTGCAGTTCTTGCAGCGCTTGGGCTCGTTCTGGAAGCCCTTCTGCGCAAAGAACTCCTGTTCCCCAGCGGTAAACACAAAGGTTTGTCCACAGTCGATACAGGTCAAGCTCTTGTCCTGGAACGGCATTCGAATTCCTCCCTCGGCAGACGATCCCCGATCCACGTTCGTTTCGTGCCCTGTGTGTGTGGTTGGCTGCCCTCCTGTGTGAGATGGGAAACGCAAAGCCCTCAGATCCCGTGGTGAGGGAACACCAACGCTTGCAGGCGATGGACCTGCTCGCGGACGAAGCGCCAGGCCTGCTCCCGGGCGGATGCCTCGGCGACGTAGGGGTCATCCCGGATCCGAGACGCGGTGAAGCCCAGGCGATGAAAGCTGGCGCGGAACGAATCCGGCAGCTCGTCGGGAACCTCGCACCGGTTCATGGTGGCCCAGGCCAGAGTCCAGCTTCGGGGAACATTTTCCAGGTTGTAGCCCCCGCCTCCCAGGGCGATCCATTTGCGGCAGAACGGCTGGAGGCGCCGCACCGCCTCGGCGAAGCCAGAAGTGGTCAGAGCCAGATTCGCCAGAGGATCGGTCCGGTGGGTGTCCGCCCCCAGTTGGGTCACCACCACGTCCGGATTGAACGCCGTGAGCAGGGGCGGCACGACCTGGTCGAGGGCCCACAGGAAGATCTCGTCGTCGCTGCCGAGGAGGAGAGGCACGTTCACCGAGTAGCCGATCCCTCGACCCCGGCCGACCTCCTCCACAAAACCGGTGCCGGGGAAGAGGCTCTCGCCGCTCTCGTGGATCGAGATGGTGAGAACCCGGTCCGTGTCGTAGAACCCGAACTGCACCCCGTCCCCGTGGTGCGCGTCAATATCCACATACGCAACGCGCCGCCCCCGGCGAACGAGGTGCTTGATGATGATCGCGGCGTCGTTGAAGTAGCAGAAGCCGGCCGCCCGCGCCGCCGCCGCGTGGTGCAGCCCGCCGGCGATGTTGAAGGCGCACCCCACCTGGCCGGTGTCCACCAGCTCCATGGCCTGGAGCGAGGCCCCCGTCGAGAGCAAGGACCAGGCGTAGACCCCGGGGAAGATCGGGTTGTCGCTGGTCTCCAGGCCATAGTCCCAGAGGTTGGGGGGCGCCTGACCGCGTTCTGCGGCGCGGAAGACGTCGATGTAGTCCGGCCGGTGGAAGGCCGCCACCTCCTCTTCCGTGGCATCCCGGGCCTCGATGAGGCGGGTGGCAGGCAGGGTGAGGAGGCCATACGCCCGGCAGAGCTCGTAGGTGAGGGCCAGGCGCGCATTGCGGAGGGGATGGCCCGGCCCGTAATCGAACTGCTGGTATCGTTCGGAGTAGATGAAGGCCGTTTCGGGGGCCGTCGTCATCCCGCGTCAGCCCTGAGCCTGTCGAAGGGTCAGCCCTGAACACGCCTACTCAGCAGTGAGGGACCGTGCCCCCGGCCGACTGAGCCGGTCCGGCCAAGTGGGGGAACCACGGGCCCCTCATGCCCCGCTGTTGAGCGGGGCCGCGCGCGGCCGGCGGTAGGTCCCGCTTCGGCCGCCGGCCTTGAACATCAAGCACACATCGCCGATGACCATGTCCCTGTCGACTGCCTTGCACATGTCGTATATCGTCAGGGCGGCCACAGATACCGCCGCCAGGGCCTCCATCTCGGCCCCGGTCCGGCCGGTGGTTTTCACTCGCGACTCGATCTCAACGCCGGAGGGGCGGCGGCTCGCCCGGAAGGCGACGTCGGCCGCCGTAATCAGGAGGGGGTGACACAGGGGAACCAGCTCGTGAACGCGCTTGGCTGCCAGGATCCCCGCCAGGCGAGCGGCAGCGTACACATCGCCCTTGGGGATGGCCTGATCCCGGATCAGACGGAGTGTGTCGGGCCGGAGGCTTACGAATCCACGGGCGACAGCCTCACGGGCCGTCTCGCCCTTGGAGCTGATGTCCACCATGCGGGCTTGGCCGCGGGTGTCAAGATGAGACAACCGGGTGTTGCTCATTCCGGTACTGCCGCATGATGACGTACATCTCGTCTTTGAGCTTGAGCTTCAGTTTCTGGAGTTCCTTCCGCTTCCGCTCCTGCTCGCTGGTCAGGTAGTAAATGCGATCGAACTCACTGATCTTGATGTCGAACTCTCGGTGTTTCTCGGCCAAGCGGCGGAACTCGGGGTTCTCGTCCTTCAGGCGAGCGAAAAGCTGCGCTTCCGTATCGCCCATCTCTAACCTCCTTCCGAGCAGATTGGTCCGCTCCGCGCCCTTGGAACGCAGGACGACACATGGACGGGTTTGGATAAGCTTGGGGATCCGGAGTGGGTATGACTGGATGCGGGGCCGAACCGGCCCCGGATGTAAGGGCAGGCGATCGCCATATCCTTCAATGGGCCGACAATTGAACTATACCATATGCAATTATTCCGCCCACGTCAAGCCCAAAATCCTCCCCTGAGGGAACCCGATAGTTCCATGAGTTCCCCCTTGCCCAATGGGTCTCTCGGAGCCAGGCTGGGGAGTCGCAAGCTCTCCCCTCCTCCGAGGAAGGGCCCATTACCTCGGACCACGTGGGCGATGTGATCCAGGCGGGCGGGGTGAGGGGCAGGTGGAGCGCATGACGCTCCGGATGACCATCGTGCGAGATCTTCAGGGTACGGTCCACTTCATCCCCAACGGGGAGATCAAGGTGGCCGGCAACCTCACCAAGGAGTGGTCCCGGGCGGTGCTGGTGATCGGCGTAACCTGAATTATTCATGAATCTCTGAGTCACCCTCACCCGCTCCCTCTCCCATCGAGGGAGAGGGGCTAATTCTGGATCCCCTCTCCCGGGGACCCGTTGCTCTTCCCAATGCAACGGGTGACGGGAGAGGGACGGGGTGAGGGGGCTGTTTCGACGTGCGAAGCCACTTCATGAATTATCCGGGGT
>Ga0210377_10003295_pt1 | contig 13914 bp, 10 predicted proteins | sample PLM4_65_b1redo_FD_155480 | JGI IMG/M metagenome (GOLD analysis project Ga0210377, IMG submission 155480) | Groundwater sediment microbial communities from an aquifer in East River, Colorado, USA - PLM4_65_b1 redo | ecosystem: Environmental > Terrestrial > Soil > Riparian zone | place: USA: East...
TCTCCATAAACGATCAACTCATCACTGTCACCCAGCAGAGTGCGAAACTGCGCCACTCTCTGAATGCAAATCAATCCCCCGAAGCAGTGGAGGGATTAAAGGGGTTGGAAAATTCACTGACGCGCATTAGTGAGATCCTCATCCCGTTCGAACAAAGATATAGTCATCTTCAAGCCCTGGCGGGGATCGGACAAGTGGTCAACTCCACGTTGGAGGTGGATGAAGTACTACAAATCGTGATGGATACCATCGTCCGTCTTACGGAAGCGGAACGCGGCTTTCTTATGCTTCGCGACGAACGCGGCGAAATGACCATTCGAATCGCCCGCAACTGGGAACAGGAATCGATCAACAAGAATGAATTTGCCATCAGCCGCACAGTCGTGCAGCGTGTGATTGATGGAGGGGAAGCCGTTCTCACGACCAATGCGCGCGAGGACCCGCGCTTTGGCGGGCAGGAAAGCATCATCGCTTTCAACCTGCGTTCGATCCTGTGTGTGCCGCTTGTAGTCAAGTCAGAACTGATTGGCGTGATCTACACCGATAATCGTATTCGTTCAGGGATATTCTCCGAATCAGAGCGGGATCTTTTAATTGCCTTTGCAAACCAGGCCGCCGTCTCCATTGAGAATGCACGCCTGTTCTCCTCCCTCAAACGGACACTCGCCGAGGTGACCGAGCTCAAAAACCTCATGGATGATGTGTTTGCATCCATCGTGTCAGGGGTGATCACAGCCGATGTGCAGGATCAGATCACCCTGTGTAATCGAGCCGCTGCGTCCATTTTGGGGCAGGCCGCCGCAGAGATCGTCGGACGAAAGATCGAAGACATCATCCCAACTTTTGCAAGAGATATCATGCCGCATCTGGCTTCTGTCCGCAAAAGCGACCAACCCGTTATGGGACTCGAATTCAGCCAGAGACTTCCTGACCGCGGCAACGTGGACTGGCGCATGAATCTATCCCCACTGAAGGACGCGGGACAAAAGACTCAGGGCGTCGCCATCGTGCTTGATGATCTGACCGAACGCAAAAAACTTGAAGCGCAACGGGGATTGCTCCAGCGCATGGTTTCGCCCGCAGTGCTGGACCAGATCGACCCCGACAGTTTGCAGATCGGCGGCAAGAAAAGTGACATCACAATCCTGTTTGCCGATGTGCGCGGCTTCACAGCCTATAGCGAAAAACATACACCGGAAGAACTTGTGGCTGTTCTGAACCGTTATCTCGCGGGAGCCGCGGATGCGGTGCTTGCCAACGAAGGCACCGTGGATAAGTTCCTCGGCGACGCAGTGATGGCATGGTACAACGCGCCCCTGCCCCAACCCGATCACACATTGCGCGCCGTGAAGACCGCGCTGGGGATCCGTGATGCGGTTGCAAGATTACATGCCGAAATGCCAAAGGAAACTCATCTTGATTTCGGCGTGGGCATCCATTATGGCGAAGCCGTTTTGGGATGGATCGGCACGGAAAAGCGACTTGAATACACTGCCATCAGCGACAGCGTAAATACATCAAAACGAATTCAAGAAAATTCAGCGAAGAATCAAATATTAATCAGCAAGGACGCCTACGAACGCGTGAAGGATGAGATTGAAGCCAAGCCCTTCGCGCCCCTGACGATGAAGGGCAAGTCCCAGCCGATGGAAGTGTATGAGGTGTTGGGGTTGAAGTGATGGTTTCCTTAAGCGATTCCCTCATTCCAATCAGAGATTGTTTCAATGCCAGTCGGGACAAATTCAAATTCATCGCTGTGGTTTCTTCAACTTGAGGACCATGTCTGCGTGGTGCCCGTGTGGTGCATAAAGTTTTGATTGAGGAATCCGCTCACACAGATATTGAGATTATCATTGTCTGGATCGATATGCGAGCGGGGGATAATGAGGAGACCGCCATTCATGCCTCAAAAATCTTTCAGGGCGACCAGATTCTTCAATTTCATGATCCAAACAAACTGGTCGGGAAAATAATTGCGGAGAGCCTGGGTGCGAGCAATGCTTTCGCGTGGGACACATATCTGTTTTACGATAAAGGAAATGAATGGAAGGAACGTGCACCGGCCCCGCTGGATTGGGCACATCAACTCGATGATCTGTGGGCAGACACCAATCATTTTGCGTGGGATGATGAACTTATTGTAAGATTAAGAAAAATAGCGAACAACTTGACCAATAATTAATTCCACACCCTCTCTACAAAACTCACCAACTGCTCCATCCCCTGCTCTACAGGCGCGGCGTGGATAAATTCATGGACGGTATGCGCACTGCCGCCCGTAGACACACCCAGAACCAGTGCGGGGTAGCCCTTGCTCAATGGCACATTCGCGTCCGTGGAGCCGGAGGTCAATACCGCGTCCAGCCCCTGCTCACGCAGACAATCCTCCGCCAATTTCACAAGCGGATGATTTGCATCCATTTCACCAGCGGGGCGCTGACCGATCACTTCCGCTTCAAAACTCACCCCCGGTTTGTTCGCGTGATGGATTAACTTCTCCGCAGCTGAGACCAACTCTGCCAGGGACTCCTGTCCCTCCGAACGCAAATCCAGGTCAAACGAAGCTTCAGAAGCAATAACATTCACCGATGTCCCGCCTGAGATTTTCCCGACATTCATCGTCGTGCGCGGGTGACTCGGTAATTCGAGAGACGACAATTGCACAACAAGTTTCGATATTTCATGCACCGCCGAAGGTTGACCATAATCAGACCACGAATGCCCTCCCTTCGTCCGTGCTGTAACGCGAAATCGTTTAACTCCCACCGCGCGGTGATAGATATGTCCCAGCGCCAGACCCTCAAGGACGAGATACGCGAGCACACCGCACCCTGACTGGCGAAGCCGTGCCGAAGGGTCCGCGCCAAAACGATCTACAATGGCTTTCATACCGCGCAAGTCACCCAGTCCCTCTTCGCAAACATTTGCAACGAACCACACATCGCCGCCCAATTGGATATTCCGTTCATGGATCATCCACATCAGCCCGAACAACGCGGCCACGCCAAGGGAGTTGTCCCCAAGCCCGGGACCAAATATTTTTTCGCCTTCGCGTTTTACTTCCAAATTGGTTTCTTTTGGAAACACTGTATCCAAATGTGCAGAAATGATCAACGGCTTGACATTCGATGTTTGACCCTTCGATACTTCCTTCGGTCGCAGGGCGGCGCCTTTGACATTTGACAAAAGTCCATACACATTCCCCACATCATCCAAAGAAATATCCTTCAATCCTTCATTGACAAACAACCCTCGCACAAACTCAGCCCGCTTCGACTCATCAAACGTCGGCGCAGGAATCTGCTGAATCTCAATCGCCCTATCAATGACACGCTTCGCAAGTTCATTCATCCTTCACCCTTCCGCCTTCATCCTTTAATCAAACTTCCCTCACCATATTCCTCAACGCGTTCAAGCGCGCTTCCGCCAGCCCGGGCAATACATCCAATGGATAGTATGCACCGCTTCCCTCCACCTTCAACGAAGCGGAGACATTTCCATATAACACACCTTCCAATGGATCATAATTCTTGCAATACCCCGCCATGAACCCGCCGCAGAATGCGTCCCCCGCGCCAGTGGGGTCAGCCACCCGCGCAGGATATGCGGGAATCTCCCATTTGCGTTTTGTTTCTGAATCATAAAGCAACTGTCCGCGTGCGCCGCATTTGATCACCACATATTCACAGCCATATAAAGAAACCGCTGCAGCCATTTTCCACAGGTCATACGTATCACCCCAGAAGAGATTGCTCAACTCCTCCTGTGATGGGATGAAAGCTGTCACGCCGTTCAGCAGGGCAGGCAATTCGCGCCGCGCGGTTGGGGTCATGGAAGCAGGCGCCGGGTCCAGTATGAACGTGTGTACATCCCCGCGTTTCATGCCCGCGATCAATTGCGTCTGCGTGATCAGATCCATTGGACAAATGTGCGCAGCACGTGCAGTCAGATAATCCTCTGGAATATCTGTTATAAGAAGCACACTCGCCTCATCAGTCTTTTTTTCATGGGGAGGCTGATACCCAAGCAGGGATTTCGGAAAGGTCATCTCACGGCGCGCAAAATGCGTAACAGGATTGATGCGGTTGATCTCGAACGATTCGTTGTACGCGAGAAAATCGCGCACATCCAAACTTTGTGGAAGGACTCGGATAGCGCTTGTATCAAACCCGCGCGACTTGCATTCGTTCAACCATGCGCGCGGATAGTCGTTCCCCACGCGTCCCACCAGGCCGATCCCCGATTCCCAGACCCGAAGCCCTGCGGCCGCATAAAGCAGACTCCCGCCAGCCACATCCAGGCGCGGCCGACCTGTGGGAGGCAAAAGATATTCGCGGGTCAATCGACCAAAGACGAGAAAGCTGGGACTCATCGGTACTGCAATTATAAAAGAGATGATAAAAAATCCGCCATGATGGCGGACATTACTCAATAAACGGACTCGTTGATGAAGGTGATGATTCCTGGGTTTGATTCGTCGGCAATAGAAAAGTGAAGGTACTTCCCTTGCCTTCCTCGCTCTCCACCCAAATGCGACCGCCATGCAGATCGATCATGGCTTTTGCAACAGCGAGTCCCAGCCCCATGCCGCCATAACGACGCGTGAGATGTGTCTCCACCTGGAAGAAGCGCTCGAATACGCGCGGCAGGTCCCGTGGCGGGATACCGATCCCATCGTCAATAACTGACACCTTCATATAACCGGACTCCTCCGCCACTTTCAAAGTGATATGTCCGCCAGAATCAGTGAATTGGATCGCATTCTTTACCAGGTTGCTGACTGCAATGCTGATCTTTACGCCATCTGCCTCCACGTAAAACGGACTGCCATCCGAATCAAGTTTGAGCGTAATGTTTCTGGATGCTGCCTCGTCGTGAAACGTTAGGATGGTGTCCTCCGCGATCTTCGACAGGGAAACTTGATGGCTGCGCACCCGCGCCGCACCGGTCTGGACGTTATCGACATCGGAAAGATTCTCGACGATCTCCTTGAGCCTGGTGGCATTTCGAATGATGGTATCAAGTTGTTCGTTATATTGATCGCCAACAAGTTCACGCAGGAAGGTGGCATGACCAAGAATGAGGCCGAGGGGAGTCCGAAGCTCGTGTGACGTGATCGCGATAAAATCCGTTTTGAGGCGTTCCAGTTCCGCCAATTCGATGCTCGCCACCTTGACCTTTCGCTGAAGATTCACATTCTGCATCGCCTGTGCAGCAAGCGCGCCAAGTGTTGCCAGAATGGTCAGGTCTTCTTCGGTATAATGAGCATCGTCTTTTTTATTGAGCGTTTCAAGCACACCGATCACTTCGCCGCGTACGATGAGCGGAACAGCCGCGAGGGAATGTGTTTCGTGCTTCGTCACACGATCGATCACTTTAAAATGACGCTGATCTGCCTTCGCATCTTGTATGATCAGAGGCTGGCCGCGCTTGAAGACCCAGCCCGCAGCACTCCCTTCGAGCGGAACGCCCATCGGCCGTAGCAGGTCACGCTGGAACCACTGCATGGCAAGAAAGCGCAGTTCCTCTGCGGTCTCATCGTATTCAAGAATGGAGGCAAGCTCGCTGTTCGTCATTTCGCTTGCTTCGGCAATAACAGTCTGTAGAAAGGCTTCAATGTCTGGTGCTGTGGTTAATCCCCGCACCACTTCAAGCAAGCGCTCAAGGTGATCAATACGCTCGTTGTTTACCATTGCATCGATTATACAACATTGACCATAAAACAACAGGCTTTCGTGGACGTCAAAATATCCAGCTTTTCATAGCTAATCACAAGGAGATTTCAAAACATGGCAAACAAGAAAGTACGCGTTGCAATCATCGGAGTCGGGAACTGTGCTTCGTCCCTCGTGCAGGGAGTCCAGTTCTACAAGGATACCGCGGACGAGTCGAATGTTCCGGGGATCATGCACACCCGCCTCGGAGGATATCATATTCGCGACATCGAATTCACGCTAGGCATCGATGTCAACATCACCAAAGTCGGCAGGGATCTTTCTGAAGCCATATTTGCCGAACCGAACAACACCTACAAATTTGCGGAAGTCCCGAAACTCAACGTCCCCGTAGTGCGCGGCATGACCCATGACGGACTCGGTAAATATCTCTCCGGTATGATCACCAAAGCCCCTGGACCCACAGCCGATATCGTCAAACTGCTCAAAGACACCAAGACGGATGTGGTCGTCAACTTCCTGCCCGTCGGTTCGGAGATGGCGACCAAATGGTACGTGGAACAATGCATCGAGGCCGGTTGTGCATTCGTCAACGGCATCCCGGTCTTCATCGCTTCGTCGGAATATTGGGCGAAACGATTCCGCGATGCCAAGCTCCCCATCCTCGGCGATGACGTCAAAAGCCAGGTCGGCGCGACGATTTTGCATCGCGCCCTCGCCACCCTGTTTGTAGACCGCGGTGTGCAAGTTGACCGTACCTACCAACTCAATTTTGGCGGCAATACCGATTTCCTCAACATGCTCGAACGCGAACGCCTGGAGAGCAAAAAGATCTCCAAGACCAACGCGGTCACCAGTATGATCCCTTATGATCTTGGTCACGGTAATGTGCATGTAGGACCATCTGATTATGTTCCCTGGCTCAGCGACCGCAAGTGGGCGTATATCCGCATGGAAGGCACCACCTTCGGAAACGTCCCGCTCAACATCGAGGTCAAACTCGAAGTCTGGGACAGCCCCAACTCTGCGGGTGTAATGATCGATGCCATCCGTTGCGCCAAGATCGCGCTCGACCGCAAACTCAGCGGTCCGATCATTGGGCCATCCTCCTATTTCTTCAAGACCCCTCCCAAACAATTCCGCGACGATATCTGCCGCGAAAAAGTGGCAGCCTTCATCAAAGGCGACAGTAACGAATAGGAGAGTGTTGCGTGGAGCGTGTTACGTAACACGCTCCACGCAACATATTTCACACAGCATGCTCCAATTTGACATGACCCGCATCTTTCTTACCCTCATCCTGCTCACCGTTATCCTGACCGCGTGCGCCTCATCCTCATCCGCACCCACCCCCGATACGAGCGTCGCGCTTACGCAAGCTTTTGAAACCGCATTTGCGCAACTGCAACCGACTGCGACATCTGTTCCAACTGAGACGCTTATCCCAACTGCTACAGTGGTCCGTACGCCGCCTGCAATTCCAGGGACATTTACCGCGAGTCAACTCAACCCGCTCGATACACCGCACACCTATATTCAAGATACCTGCCAATACCTTTTCGATAAATGGAACTCCAACAACGCCGCGCCCGGGACAGTTGTCATGGTCGTCATGCTGCATGGCATTAAAAAAGATGCGGCTGACGTTACTGCGAACGACATCACCGTGCAGGATTTTCGCCAGATGATGAACGACCTGAAGGAACAGGGATTTGAAGCCATCAATGCAACACAAATGGCAGACTTCATGGACCACAATACGAAGATCCCGCCGCGCTCCGTCCTCCTCATCCAGGATGACCGCCGCACCGGAGAAAATTTCAACGACCACTTCCGCCCTTTCCATGAGAAATGGGGCTGGACTGTCGTCAATGCCTGGATCAGCGCGGAAGATGGACCGCGTGCCTTAAGTTTGCAGGATAACATCGCCCTCGAAGCCGAAGGCTGGGTGGACCACCAATCCCATGGTTATATTCACAACATCAACATGACCGATGCATCCACCGATGACTTTATCAAAACCGAATTTGAAAAGTCCATCGCCGACCTGCAAACGAACTTCCACAAAACCCCGGTCGCCATCATCTGGCCCGGTGGTGGATTCGGTGTCCGTCCCGTCCAATTTGCGCGGCAATATGGCTATCGCCTCGGCTTTACCATCAACCCGCGCGGACCCGTCATGTTCAACTGGGTTCCACTCACAGACCAGGCTGACCCTGCCCGTCCAGCCTATCTCCCTGAAGGCTATGTCAACGACCCGCGCCTGGTGCTTCCACGGTACTGGCCTTATCAAGTGCAGGCAAATCTCGATACGGTCCGCAACATCGGCAAGGATGCTGCGGTGTATGCTGAACAGAACAAAGCCACCGAACTCGAATATTACGACATCATGTGCGCACCCACTTTGGGGCAATTACCGTAGGTCAAGGAATGAAATCAACAGAGTTCGAGACTTATAAAAAACGCTACCGCACAGCCATTCGAAAAGTCCTATTCGAATCTGAACACGGCAGGCTCGATGAGGCAGGCTTTCCCGCATACTCACACCCCAACCCGGTCATCAACTGGTTGTTCTGGCAAAGACTGCGGACCGCCATGGAACATATCGGGAAGAATGCGCCCTATGAAAAAGTTTTGGATTTTGGTTGCGGCAGCGGTGTCATGCTTCCATTTCTCGCACAAAAGAGCAAACTGGTCACTGCGCTTGATATCGATCTCATCCCGCTTGAACGGGTGGCAAAGCACATCCCTCTCGCTGAAAATGTTGATGTGATCGATGCCAGCCGGGTGTCCATATCGAAATTTGCGCCAAAGTCATTCGACCTTATCAATGCCCTGGATGTACTTGAACACGTGGACGATCTGCCTCACACGCTTTCCGAATTGATCAACCTGCTTAAACCAAATGGACAACTTGTTGTTTCCGGTCCCACGGAAAACATCCTCTATCGAATTGGCCGCAAACTTGCCGGGCCTGAATATTCCGGGGAATACCATGAACGCGGCATTGCAGAGATCAAGCGCGAACTTTCCCGCACTGCCCAGGTAAAACATATCGCCACACTTTACTGGCCCATCCCACTTTTTGAAGTCTTCACCGCAAAAGTGTGATGCTTCCTTTTTTACCGGGGGATGTATACTTAATACAAGATGGATCATCAACCCTATATTCCGGGATTAAGCCCTGCAGACCCGGGTCCGCTTTCGCGATTCATCCCTCCGCTTGAGGAGGGAGTCGTCTCGGTGTGGCTCCCGCTTCATGCCCCAGCCGGAAGCTGGTTGCTGGACCCATTCGGATTCTCCCCACGGCTGGTTTTGGAAGCGGCGCGCGTGGGCTATCGCGTGCTTGTGACCGTGAACAATCCCATCACGCGTTTTCTGCTGGAGATGTCAGCCAATCCCCCTACAGAAGCGGACTTCAAAGCCGCGCTGGCTGACCTGGCTGTTGTTAAAAAAGGGGACGAACGACTCCAGGGACATCTCCAATCTTTGTATCTCACCCCCTGTGAAAAATGCGGACAGGAAATCCAGGCACAATCATTCCTCTGGCGAAAAGGCGAAGATGCGCCCTATGCCCGCATTTACAAATGTTCTCATTGCGAAGATGAAGGAGAACGCGTGGCCACGCAACAGGATATTGACCGCGCAAGGAAGATTGCTGCAACCGACGGCTTGCATCGCTCACGGGCATTTGAACGAGTAGCCAAACTGGATGACGAAGACCGCGTCTACGCAGAGGAGGCAATCGAGCATTATCTGCCGCGTCCGTTATATTTTCTCACCACGGTCATCAACCGCCTCGACAGTTTGAATCTCACTCCCGAACGCAGACGTGCCTTGAGCGCGCTGATATTGGTCGCGTGCGATGCAGGCAATACTCTATGGGATCATCCATCCGAAAGGCCGCGCCCTAAACAACTTAACATCCCGAACCAATTCCGCGAGCACAACTTATGGATGATGCTCGAGCGTGGACTCAGCCTATGGTCAGAGACAGCCTCAGGCGTGGTCTGTGAGGCGTGGCCCAAAAAGATCCCGGAGAGCGGCGGGATCTGCATCTACGAGGGCCGTCTTAAAGATCTTGCGCATAAAGTCAAAAAGGAAATTCCGATAGCGGCAGTCGTTGGTTCGTTGCCGCGTCCGAATCAGGCGTTCTGGACACTATCCGCCTTGTGGGCAGGGTGGCTGTGGGGACGTGAAGCCGTGGAGCCGTATAAGCTCGCGTTGCGCCGCAGACGTTATGACTGGGCATGGAATGCGACTGCGCTGAACGCGACGTTCGCACATTTATTTGAGCTGTTGCCGCTTGGCACGCCTTTCTTCGGATTGTTAACTGAGCCCGAGCCGCCATTCCTTACATCGGCATTGACAGCCGCGAGCGCGGCGAGTTTCGATTTGCAAAGCCTCGCCCTGCGAACAGAACATGACCCTGTGCAACTTTTCTGGAGGCGTGGTGAACACTTGAAGCGCGAAGCCAATGCACAAAACATGGATGAGGTGCGGGAAGCTCTTTTCGCACATTTGGTTGAACGCGGTGAACCTGCCAGTTACCTGCACGTGCACGCCGCGGGATTAATTGCAATGACCGAATCACACGCGCTCAAGCAAAGGAATCAAGAGTTCGATGAAGCGATGCGCGCGACACAGGCATTGATACAATCTGCATTGACTGAAGATGATCGTTTCGTCCATTATTCGACCGGTGAAAGCGTGGATACGGGGGTGTGGGGAATCAAAGGTAGTAACGACTTCGCGGATCACCCCTCTGGGGAAAGTCCTGACTACGAATCTCTTTCCGACCGTGTGGAAATTGCCATTGTCACGTTCCTGCAAAAGAATCCTAAAAGCATTTATCTCGAAATCGAAGATGACCTTTATCCGCGCTTCCCGGGGTTACTCACACCATCGAAGGCGATGATCTATTCTGTGTTGTATTCATATGCGGAGAGGGATGGCGCGGCGTGGAAACTTCGCCCGGAAGATGTTGCATCTGCACGGCGTAACGAACTCAACACCATTACGGCAATGATCGAGATCGTGGGCAGACGTTTGAATTATTCCACGCGCATAAAGGATAAAAACTATTTATGGGAAGAGAATAATCGTATGGAGCGCGTCTTCTATATTCTCGCCTCCGCGCTGATCGGACGCGCCATCGCTGAAACGCCCTATCCTCCCGGGCAAACAGTGATCGTCATCCCCGGCGGACGTGCCGCGCTTGCCGCGTATAAAGCACAACGCGATCCCGCCCTGGCGGCGCGCCTGAAAAATTATCGGGTAGTAAAATATCGTTTATTGCGTACGCTGGTCGAAGTCCCGGTGCTGACGCGTGAAACGTTCGAAGAGCAGATCTCCAGCGATCCGCTTGAAAAATCCAAGTCCCAAATGATCATGTTTTGAGCTGCAGAACGCCGTATAAATAGCCAGACTTGCTGTTTGAACTTCAGCCTGCAATTTAATCCAAAAAGTTTGTAATTTATGAGACAAGCGGTAGAATAAAACAAAATTGGAACGAATGACGGGGGGAACCCGTTTTAACGAGCAAAGGAGGTTCAGAATGATCAAGAGATTGCTTATTGTAAGTGTGCTGGCAACCATGATCCTTTCCGGCTGTAGTGGACAGGGACAGGCTCCCACAGAAACGCTCGCACCAGCGAGCACGGAAACCCAGGCGCCAATCGCGACGGAAGCACCTGCAACCGAACCGCCTGCCGTGACGGATGCTGTCATCCCCATAACATCGGATGCAACTGCAACTGCAACGCCAACATCCTCGCCAACTTCCGGGCCACCCAGACCCACCAATGTGCCCGGGTGCACAAACAGCGCCTCCTTCGTCGCGGATGTGACCTTCCCTGACAATACTGAAGTTGAGGGAGGCTCCACCTTCGTTAAAACATGGCGCATTGCCAATACCGGCACATGTATTTGGGGGCCGGATTACACCCTCACTCCCTATTCAGACGAACGTATGGGCGCGCCCGCTTCTGTTCCGCTTGGCATTACCTACCCGGGTCAGACCCTGGATATTTCCATATCGCTGACGGCTACCAACAGCATTGGGACTCATCGAGGCAACTTCGTCATCAAAAATCCGGCAGGCTTGATCATGAAAGTGAATGAGGATTCGCGCCTGTGGCTCATCATCAGTGTGAAGAACATAGCCGCCCCTACTGCACCTGCGACAGCATCTCCGGGAACAGCGAGTCAAGCTGCGATCACAAGCGTCAGTCCGAGTGGTTCCGGCCTTGCGAATGTCACCTGTGGCTTCACCATTGACCAGGCTAAATTGTCGGATGTCATTAATGGCATCAACAATTATCGCGCACAGAATGGCCTGCCCGCTTACACTGTGAATTCACAGCTGGCGCGCGCCGCGCAGGCACACGCCAACGACATGGCCTGTAATAATCTCTTCGTGCACACCGGCTCCAACGGCTCCACACCTCAAACACGCATCGCGGCAAGCGGTTATATTGCCTCGTTCTCGACGGAAAATGTCTATGGCAGTTATCCTCCATTGACCGGACAGGGAGCTGTGGATTGGTGGAAAAACGACAAGACCGATCTAAACCACAATAGGAACCTGATCAGCGACACTTACGTTGACATCGGCGTGGGATACGCATTCTTCAACAATTTCGGCTATTACGTCGTGGTCTTTGCCACCCCATAAAATATTCGATGCTTTGGAGAGCCGGTGCGTTCCAACATGCACCGGCTTTCTTATTTCAAGTAGAATCAATGTATGAAGAAGATTTGGATTCTCATCCTGCTCACGAGCATCATCCTAAGCTCATGCATCAAAGTTTCAGAAGAGACTGCGACAAAAGCCCCGCCTCTCTTCGTGACCTCCACCCTGCCTCCGACAAAACAAGGATTAACCCTGCCGACGGAAGTCCCGCCAACTGCCTCGCCTACACTTGACCCGTTGACCCCATCCCCCACAACCACCTCCGCCGCCGCTTGCAGGGATAGCGCCATCCTGGTCGAGGATGTGACGATTCCCGACAACGCCAGCGTCCCGCGTGGACAGAAGTTCACCAAGACGTGGAAGTTCCAGAACATGGGCAAATGCACGTGGACAGGTTATACGATCGCCTTCATCTCCGGTGACCGGTTGAGCACACCCGACTCCGCACCCGTGCCTGAGACAGAGGCCCGCGCAACCGTGGACGTCTCCATTGATCTTGTAGCCCCACCTAACGACGGCGCGTTCACGGGAGTCTATGAGTTACAGAACGCATCGGGGGAGGTCGTTCCCATTGGCACGGAGAGATCATTCTGGGTGAAAATCATTGTCGGCAGTGGAGCCGCACCGACCACCAGTCCCGGAGGTGTTACAGCCACTCCCAAACCCGTTGACATCTCCCAATGCCAATACAGCGAGAACGCTGGATACGTCCAGCAACTGGTTTCGCTCATCAACCAGGCGCGCGCCGATGCACAACTCCCCGCGTTGAATGTGAACTCACAACTGTCCACCGCTGCGCAAAAACACAGCCTCGATATGGCATGCAATAATTTCCTCAGTCATACCGGCTCGGACGGCTCCTGGGTCGGTGACCGTCTCGCCGCGGCGGGCTACAATACCTACAACTATCAAGAGATCATCGCCATCGGCACACCGCAGGACGCGATGTCGCAATGGCGAAACGACCAGCCGCACTGGGATATTGTGCTAAACCCATTGATGAAGGAGATCGGCGTGGGGTATGTTTATTCCGCCGCGAGCCAGTTTGGTGGATACTTCATCGTTGATTTTGCCAGCCCCTAAAAACTCGGCTTCCGGCATTGCGAGGAGGGCTTTGCCCGACGAAGCAATCTTCCACATTGTAATAGGGATTGCTTCGCTCCCTACCGGTCGCTCGCAATGACGAGTTTATGTTTTATGTATTCTCTCAAAATCAAACTAAACAATAAGCCGACCCATTGTGGGTCGGCTTATTCATATACATCCGTAGCCAAACTTATTACGTCCCGGTCCCCGAATAATATTTCAATCCAAACTGCCAGAAGCGATAACCAATGAATAGCAGAAACGCCGCAACGAAAGGACCAAACCAGGCGATGTTGCCCACATCACGCCCAAGCAGATAACTCGCGGGATAGAAGGATGCGAATCCGTACGGGATGACCCACGTTAGCAGGATGGAAATGGCCCGGGGGTAGATCGAAAGCGGATATTGCGCGAACAGGTGGTTATCGAAGACGAGACGCGTGATCGGGACTGAGTCCA